>Ga0209633_10000259_pt1 | contig 63419 bp, 36 predicted proteins | sample Cruoilmetagenom1_FD_187290 | JGI IMG/M metagenome (GOLD analysis project Ga0209633, IMG submission 187290) | Oil polluted marine microbial communities from Coal Oil Point, Santa Barbara, California, USA - Sample 1 (SPAdes) (version 2) | ecosystem: Environmental > Aquatic > Marine > Oil seeps ... | reverse complement strand
TGAATTTTTCACCCATCCAGATTTTCCCCATTAAATAGCTGGATAGTCCCATTATCTTTTACAACATCTTTTGAGCATCCCATCAAACTTATTATAATAAAAAAAGGTAATAATATTTTTTTAAACATTTCAGTGTTACTCCTTGATAAACCAATCGTTATAATTCTTTAATTTTAATGTTTCTAAACCATATTTTATTTCCATGGTCTTGCAATCCAATATGGCCTTTTTTTGCTAATCCGTATGAAGGGAAATCTTTCCATTTTCCTGTAGCTCTTTTTTCCTTCCACTCAGGAGTCCATCGTTTGAATTCAATAATTTTTTCTGAATTTAACCAATGTTGTACAAGCGAATCTTGAACTACAATTCTACTAGAATTCCATTCACCGACAGGCATTAGTTTCTTTTTATTATTTGGTAGATGCATGGCATAATCTGCACCGGCTTTTTGCCACTCTTCCAATGGATCTGGGAAATTCACATCATCAAGGACTTGACATTCCGGACCAGTCTCATATACTTTATTAAATCCTTCTTCAATTATTCCATAAAATATACCGCTGTTCCCTTCTTTTGAAATTTTCCATTCAATTTTCAAATCAAAATTTCCAAATTGCTCTTTTGTAATAATATCACCTTTACTATCACTTCCTTCACCCAAAGCGACAATGGCTCCATCTTCCGCAATCCAGCCAGCAACAATTTCTGGGTGCTTAAAGTTTTTCCATTTATCTAGGGATTTTCCATCAAACAACAACTTCCAGCCATCCTTAATCTCGTTATCAGTTAGGATGTTCGGACCAAGTTTATCATTATTTACACTACTACATGAGAATAATAGAAAGGTAAAAAACAGATACATAATTAGTTTAACTATATTCATCTCCACTCCTTATTTATTTACTAATTTCATATTTTTTGGATCCCAATGTATATAAGAATCTTTGAAGTAACTATTATTACAAGCGAGTGCTGGCGCTGCAGCTCTTAATCCAAAACTAGCATCTTCAACAACTGATTTACTATTTCTAATTCCGTTAAAGAAATTGTAAAAATGATCATAATGAGCACCATTATAATCTTTTTCTACATGATAAATAGTTTCTGAAGGTGGCACCATTTTTTTTCTTTTATATTCTGTGTTTTCTAATTCCCCAGCTTTTGCTTTTAAAAATTCATCAGCAGGTTCATTTTTCTTGTTCGTTCTTAAAACAACTTCTTCCCATTTTACATCCATAGAACCTTCGCTTCCTACTAGCCTTAGGTATGTAGTGCCAGATGTTCCATCAACAAAGTTGCATCTAAGAGAAAGATTAAAGCCAGGATGTTGATCAGTTTCAGGATAATCAAACATTCCTAAAAGTACATCAGGAACTTCTCTTCCATCTTTCCAAAATCTTAAACCACCCATCGCACTAATTTTATTTGGTCCGAGTGAGGAAGTAATAAAATGAAGGCTGGAGAATAGGTGTACAAAAAGATCTCCCGACATTCCTGTTCCATAATCTAAATAATTTCTCCATCTAAAAAATCTTAGCGGATCAAAAGGTATATAATCATAATTTTTTAAGAATTTTTTCCAATCCACCGTGTCTAGAGAAGCATCTTCCGGAATAGCATATTGCCAAGCACCGGTAGGAGAATTTCTCGCCCAAAATCCTTCTGCATAGTTTAACTCGCCTATAGCGCCAGCTTCTAATAATTCTTTTGCTTTTTCATTACCAAGTGAACTCAAGCCTTGACTACCAACTTCGAAAATAACACCATTTTTCTTCTGTGCTTTAATTAGGTTTTTCCCTTCAGAAATTTGATGGATCATTGGTTTTTCACAGTAAACATGTTTTCCTTTATTCATAGCATCTTCTGATATTTTGGCATGCCAGTGATCGGGAGTTCCAACAATAACAGCATCAACATCCTTGCGCTCAAGGATTTCTTTATAGTCTTTTGTGACGAAAATATCATCACCCCAATTCTTTTTTGAGTCTTTCAATCTTCCGTCATATAAATCACATGCGGCTACAAGTTTTACGCCATCAATACTAAGTGCAGTTCTTGTATCAGCCATTCCCATACCTCCGGCACCAATTAGTGCAATTTGAATATTATCATTTGCGGAGATTTTACCAATACTTTCGGGAGTATTCTTGGTTATTATTTCCATATTGCTTTTTTTTGCTACTGAAATAATATTTGGGACACTTATTATTGCAGCTGAACCAATTGCGGCCTTTTTTATAAACTCACGTCTATTTGATTTTTTAATACTCATTTAATTCTCCTTTATTAATAACATTTTTATTTTTAATTCATAATGAGTTCATCAACAAATAACCAAGCAGGTCCACCATCACCTTGATGCCATTGGGGACAAGTTCCTACATTTTTAGCACGGATATTTATAAACCTTATTTTCCTCGGTGCAAATTCTATTGAATATTCTTCTCTAAATACTTTCGTTGACTTTATACCAGATTTCCTATTTACCTTACCAAGTTTTACATAGTTTTTATTGTCTAATGAAGATTCATATTCAATCCAGTCCGGAAGAAATATCCAAGATTCTAATTTTTGAAGAAAACCTGTACTCAGTTTTTTTAATTCAATTGATTTTCCTAAATCAATTGTTGCAACTAAATCATTTTTTTCAAAACCTTGCCAAACTGAGTAATCTGCCATTGAAAAGGTTTCATCCGGTCCTCTCCAACCGTCAACTAGAGCATGTTTGCTATCACCTGGATATTTTGAAGAATATTTATTTACAAATGAAACCTTACCACCAAGGCCTAAATGATCTGTCTTAACGTTATCTTTGGGAAGAAATTTATTTAAATCGGTATCATTATATTGCCTTCTTAAGTCCTCTAGTTCATTTTTTAAATCAGTTACAATTGATTCATATTTTGGATTATCATATTCGTTACTCATTTCATTCGGGTCTTCCTGAAGATCATACAATTCCCATTCATCAATATCATAATAGAAATGTATTAATTTGTATCTGGAATTTCTTATTCCGTAATGTCTCTTTACTTTGTGTTCAGCCGGATATTCAAAATAATGATAGTACACTGAATTTCTCCAATCGGATGAAGCCTTGTTATTTTCAACAATATCACGTAATGATCTGCCTTGCATATCTTCCGGTACTTTAATTCCAGCATAATCTAAAAATGTAGGGGCATAATCAATATTAACAACCATATCACTATCATTAACAATATTCTTTTTTCCATTAGGTGTTCTAATTATAAGAGGGGTTCTGTGGGATTCTTCATACATAAATCTTTTATCGAACCATCCATGTTCACCTAAATAGAATCCTTGGTCGGAAGTATATATTATTAATGTATTTTCTGTTAACCCGTTTTCTTCAAGATAATCAATTACACGACCAATATTATCATCAACAGAAGCAATACATCTAAGATAGTCATGCATATATCTTTGGAATTTCCATTTTGCAAGCTCTTCACCTTTTAATCTGCTTTTCTTAAACTCTTCATTTTCCCCATTATAAGCCTTATCCCATTCTTTTCTCTGATTCTCGTTCATTCTATTATATATTCCATCCCAATATTCTCCACCAATTTTTTCATTTTTGAAGATTTTTTTTTCATCAACATTAATAGGGACTTTTAGATCGTAATCGATAAACATATCATCATCAATTTCTAATGTCTGTTCCTTTGCTGCAGTTCCACGATTACTGTAATCATCAAAAAAGTTTTCCGGTAATGGGAATTCTTTGTCATCATAAAGGGTTAAATGATCGGGACCCGACATCCAGTTTCTATGCGGAGCTTTGTGATGGAGGAATAAACTAAATGGTTTATTTTTATCTCGCTTATCCAGCCAATCAATAGCAAAGTCCGTAGTTAAATCAGTTACGTAACCTTCAACTCTCTTTTTATTGCCCATTTCAATAAAATCAGGGTTATAATAATTTCCTTGTCCGGGCAATATGTTCCAATAATCAAATCCGGTAGGTTCACTCTTCAAATGCCATTTACCAACAATAGCCGTGGTGTAACCATTATCCTTCAATATTTTGTTTACCATTTGTTGGCTACCATCAAAAGTGGTTCCGTTATCAATCATTCCATTGATGTGGTTGTACTTTCCAGTTAACATTACAGCTCTACTAGGGCCGCAGATAGAATTTGTAACAAAGCTTTGCTTAAACAGCATTCCCTCTTCAGCTAGTCTATCAATATTTGGAGTTCTAATTAATGTAGTATCATAACTACTAATTGCTTGATAACCATGATCATCACTCATTATGAATACGATGTTCATTGGTTTTTCATTTGAGCAAGCAGTAAAAATTATGATAGATATTAGAATGGCATTTAATAATTTCATTTCTAAACTAAAAAAAATTTTATTTTTCAAAACAAAATTCCCATTTTTTTACGAAAGATAATTTTTTATTTCGATTTTAGCTTTTCTTCCACACCAAAGGACCTCAATTCTATTTTTGCTTTTGAATCTTCTTTCCCAATAAACTTACAATCAAATGTAAATGAGTGGTCACCTTTATTTAGCTTCAACCCAGCATCACCTATCGAAATAGTACTTAATTCTTCACCAGTTATAGAGTAAATTATTCCACTAGTTCCGCCAGTATATTTAAATGACTGATCCTCATTTAAAGTAACCGGGAGCTGGATTGTTTTGTAATTATCAACCTCAATTTTAATATCTTTCAATTTACATTTAACCGCTGTAATTATTAAATCAACGTTTTCATTTTCTGAACTATTATTAAAATTAAATTTTGAATATAATGGTTCTCCAGGTTGACGTACCTTTTTAAGATGAGTGAATTTATGAGAGAACACTTCTGTAAGGTTCCACTCATTATCATTTAAAGGTTCAAGTGAAAATTCAGTACTCATATCTTTCATTCTATCCTGGTATTCTTTGCTAATAGCTCCACTTAAGCGGGCTTCTTCCCATTCTTTAATTAGTTTTAATATTTTATCAGAATTTTTATTATTTGCCAAAGCTTCATCATTTACAACAAATGCATAGCCTGCGTTGTAAGCTGCTGACCTTGTTAACATCCACTCAATATCTTCAACTGTTGTTTCCGGTTTTAAAAGGAACCACCCTAACATTCCTGGCATTAAGTTTCTCTGGAAATATGCTTGATTTTTCATTCTATATTCAGTCTGACTTTCTCTGAATCCTGCATACCAGGGTTCACCCCAATTCATTCTTGTATAAAGGTGCCAGAAATAGTGGGTTGTTCTACTAGCATGTGTTACTAGATGTTGCTTTAAACTTTCATCTAAATTATTGTACCAATTGGTTACAAAAAGATTCTCACCATAGTTTCCCATTCCTGTTGAACGATTCCCCTCTAGACCATCAAAAGAGATAAATCTTACACCGGTTCGATTACAAAATTCCGCAATGTTCTTAGCCACTTCCAAACTTAACTCTGGAGTAGTTAAAAATACTTTATAGGGATGATCTGCTAATTTTACAACTTGATCATTATTAGAATGAGATGACTTTATAGTGCCAAATGCGCTTCTTTCACAGTCAAGTAATTGCCAAGGCTCTGACTCTGATACTCTACCATAGCGTATAAGTTCATCATTAATTCTAACTGTTTTTAGGCTATTATTCTTATACTGGTTAAAAAATTTAGGATCAACAATAGGGATTGATTTTTGATTTCTAGTAATATCATCAACCAGAATTGATTTCCCAACAATTCCCAATCGTCGATCAGGAATCGGTGTAACATATTTATCGTCAGTTGTAATAAAGTTTGATAGTGTATGTACACCTAATGTTACACTTTGTTTCTTAGCAATATCTACACAATTCTTTAATCCTTCTTCCCCGTTTGGGAAAAGTTCATCCCGTAAATCAAAATGTCCCCAATTTTTAAAGGGACCGGGATGATATAAATATTTAAATCCAGCTTGTTTTGTAATTTTAATTGCTTTTTCTATCGATTCTTCAGAAAAGGAATAAATTAAATAAGCTCGATTGCTTTCTATGGACGTTTTACCCCATTCGCCCTCCAGCATTGGATGCGGTAAGCCTTCACTTAATTCGATCTTTGCAATTGTAGGAAGAATCTGATCTCTTTCGCATCCAAATATTGCGATTTTGGAATTTATTATTCCGCCGTCATTAAATTTTTGTGATACAAAATAATCATGCTGCAAATTTTCAACTACTCTTTCTTTATCTCTATTACGGCAATAAGCTTGTAAAGAACTTCCAAAATCAGTAGGTATTGCCGCTTCTACTCTATAGAGCACATAATCTTTCCCTTCTTCACTAAGGTCGGAATAATCTTCTTGATTAAATATATTAATTTGAGGCATACAGTCATTATTTGTCCAAGGATACCCGCCTAAAGTTTTGGCGTTTAGAGCTTGCAAGCCAATTGCATAGTTATCGCTTTGAACAACACCGATTGTTTCACCAATAACCTCTTTAATTTTTGTAGGATATGGCCCCCAAATAGCAAGTTCAATATTATTATTGCCCTCAGCAGAGATTATTTCAAGTTTTAGATAATTAGAGTTTATCGTATATTGAACATCGAGAGAATGATTATCATCGTATTGCAGATGAATGATATTTTCTCCTTCTACTTTATTTGCAGATATTGGGACTAATATTTGTTCCTTCACTTTTATAGATAATAATGCTGATGTAGTATCCAATGATAAGTAATCTGTTCCGGTATTAAGATCTACCATTTCAGTAATCGATCCGGTATTATCAATTGAAAGGCGCAATTTTTCTGTCTCCAGTTCAACAATATCATTTTTATTTGCACAGGCTGATAATAGTATCCCAAACAAAAACCATAAAAAATATTTTTTCATTTTTTCCTCTTTATATCATTTTGTAATTATGCCTATTTCTGCGGCTGAAGCCCAAGGATTACCATTTATCTCACTAAGTGCTTCAAGCTTTATATAGGATGCTTTAACATTATCTAAAAATCTAACAAACTGCTTTACAGGATTATTTTTAATATTATCAAATTCTTTACTAACCACATTTACCCAATCAGTACCATTTTCGCTTACATAAAATCTATATTTTTTTATTGTACCATTTATTATTCCTTTTCTAGGTGTATATGAAAATCCCTTCAATGTTACTTCCTCGCCCAAATTTACTGCTATAGAGTGAGGATGCTTTATTGTACTTGGTCTCCACTGTGTAATCCAATTAGTACTTTCATCTCCATCGATAGACTTATATGCTTGTTCATTATTATCTGCTTGTTCACTTGATACACCATGAATACTCCATTTTTCAGGACAAACATCAAATTTATTAGTAGCAATTTCACTCTTTAATCTTTTTGTTGGATGAACTGCAATGGCTTTAACTATACCATGTTCCTTCATTTCTATCGGCTTTGTATAAGTGTCTGAATTCTCATTTGGAATAGAACCATCTGTGGTATATTTTATTATTGGACCGGGAGAAACACATTTAATGTTTACCATTCCCAATTTATTTCTTGAAATCACAGGATTACTGATACGCACTTCTTCATAATAAAGTCCAAAATTATTAATTGTAGGTGACATCCGTGAATCTAATATCTTTATCTTTATTCTGTCGGTCGATATTTCTTCAGTCCGGCTAATATGTTTATATCCGATTGTTGTTCCTTTAGAAATTTTTTCCCATCTATTTTCAATAAATGCAAGTATCTCAAATTCCGAAATTCGTTGAGAGTAATCTTGTATTTGTTCCTGTAAAACAATTCTGTTAAATAGTTTCTTTTTAGGTAAAGTAATCTCTAATTCCCCATTCATCTTCAAATCAGGTGTCATCCAGCAAGTTGAAAGATTTCCATCGATAATGTTATCCGGTTTATAATTATCATCTTTGTACGAGATTGAACTTACTGAAGCGCCTTTTGCAAGATTTTCTGCAAATGTATTTTCAAGAATTCCCCCAACTTTATTAAGTACTTCAACATCTCTTTCAGCAAGTAAGCCTTTATTGTTTGGTGGAATGTTTAAAAGAAAAACTGTATTACCGCCAACAGATCTATACCAAATGTCTAGAATTTCCTCAACAGATTTTACATACTGAGCTTCATCTCTCCAAAACCATCCATGTCTTATTGATGTATTTGTTTCCGCAGGGTTCCAATGTAAAAATCCATTTTTGTTTAGTACTTCATTAATCTTCGAAATTGAACCTAAATCATCGTCAGTCATATCTGGCCATGTCCAATTATCTTTAGAACCACCTATTGGAATTACCGACCATTCAGATTCTCTGGTTTTTCCAGCTTCATTTCCACACCATCTTACATCGGGGCCTTTCCCAAATATTACTGCTTCCGGAACCAATTCCCTTATTAATTCATACCATTGATTATATGTATATTTTTGTCCGCCTTTTCTTTTAGGATGAGCCCCGTCAAACCAAACTTCATGAATTAGACCGTATTCCGTTAACAATTCAAACAGTTGATTCATGAAATATTCATTATAATCGTCAACAATATAACTGAAAGTTCTTTTATCTCTGAATGGCTTTCCTTTAATTGGGCGAGGTATAACTCTCTTGGAATACTTGCTTCCATTGCCATATAAACCTTCAAGGTTTTCAATTTGATATAAGTCGGCAGGAGAAAGATAAATCCCAAGTTTTAATCCGTATTTTTCACATGATTTAGAAAGATCTTTTACAACATCCCCTTTACCATTCAACCAATCACTTGATGCAACGGAATGTTCCGTATAACGAGTAGGCCATAAGCAAAATCCATCATGATGCTTAGCTGTAATAATTACCATTTTCATACCGGCCGCTTTAATCTCTTCACACCATTGATCAGTATCTAAGTTAATCGGATTAAATATTTTGGGATCTTCAAAACCGGTTCCCCACTCTCTTCCGGTAAACGTATTAACTCCTAAGTGAATAAAAGCAGTGAATTCATTTTTTTGCCACTCATATTGCCTATCATGCGGTTTAATCAAAACAGCTTCTTTCATTGCGGCTAAATATTCATTTTTCTTAATATCTTCAGTAGTCTGGAAATGCAAATTGCTAAGGTTAGCAAGGAGAAAAAGAGCTATTGCCTGAAAAATATAATTGGCTTTGATTTGATGATGATTATTTCTATTCATATATCCTCAAAATTATTCTATCACAAAGGTTGATAATACGGCTCTATGATCAGAGTTAAAAAATCCATTTGACGGATTTTCACTTATTACTTTAGAATCTATTGGTTCGAGTCCATCACCTCTATAATAAATGTAATCAATTCTATCACTAAGCATATCTTCAAATAAAAATCCACCCCATGTAACTCCCGGATTTTGTTTTGGATCTGGATTTATATCTCGAAATGAATCATTGAATGAGTTTTTAAATATCTCCTTACTTACAGGCCACTCAACTACTTTATTGTAATGATCTTCTTTGGTTGATTCAATCCAATCAAGATGCGATCCGGAATTAAAATCTCCCCCAATAATTACGGGAACATTTGGATTAGAACCTGCAATGATATTGATTTCTTTCAGAATTGATTTTATTTCTGAATGTCTTGTCTCAAATTCACCAGAGATTAACTGCAAAGGAGTAGAAGTTTTTGAATTATTGAAATAATCCGGAAGATAGTGCAACCAAATATTGAAAAAGCAAATTTCTTTATCATTAAACTTGATTTTCGCACCGTGAGAGTTAAACGGTTTATAAATATTAATTGTATCAACAATTGGATATTTACTATGAATTGAAAGATTAGAACTTCCTCTCCAGGAATATTTGAATCCGGCTTTCTTGGCTATTTCCATTCCACAGCAATATGTTTCTTGCATAAATAGTATATCAGGGTTGTGCTGCTTAATAACTTTTAACGTATTAACAGTGTTTGAAGAATCTTCCTTAAAATTATTTTCTGCTTTTCCATGAATACCACCATGCCAGATATTCCAAGTCATAATTTTTAATTCATTAGAATTGTTTGAACATGCAGAGAAACTCAAAAGAAAGAATGTGAATAAAATTGCGATTCGTTTAATATTTTCAATCATTTAGTGAAAATTTCTCCTTCCCGCTTACAGCAGGTAAATCGGACAAAATGACATCGTTTTATATAATTTGTTTCTACTATATTAATCATTCTTTATATTTCCCAACCAGTGTTCCGGAAACACACCAAGCACTAAAACTTCCACCTTCCTTTTCTCCAATTGGGATTGCAACTTTAATTGTGTGCTGCCTGGGTGAAATATTATTTAACGGTATTATCTCCGGTATTGTAACACTTCCAGGACACCAATTTGATCTGCTTAAATCTGATGAAGTTAATCCATTACCAAAATTTCCTGATGAAGGATTGGATAATCTATAAGTAGCACAATCATCCCGCCAAGGAACGAACTTATAAATCATTTCATCATCAATTAGTATTTCGTTGAGTTTAGGATTAAATTCATCTCCTCCTCCCCACCCACCATGGCCGGTACTTGTATATATTAATTTGAGCGATTCTAATCCTTCGGGAATTTCTACTTTAACTTTCAAAGAATCATCATGAAACATTGTTCCATAATTTTGCTGGGACATTTCCATAATATTTACAGTATTAAATATTGACCGTACCCAAAGATTTTCTATTTTTTCTGAAGGTCTCCACGATGGATGAATTTTAAACTTAAGGGAAACCTTGTGTCCGCCTTTATCGTAATTACCAATAAAAATACCTACCCAAACTTCTCTTCCGTCATGTGGAATTACTTCAGTAATTTCCTGGCTATATTTTGCTGAATCTTCCCAAACGTATCCATCAATTTTCGTATAATTGTTAAATGCTCCAACACCAAAAGGAGTAAAGAATCTCATAAGTTCAAGCGGTGGTTCATAATTTTCTGTTCTAATTACACCTTGATATTCAGTCCCATGCTTATCATTGTAAACCGGAACTTGATCAATTCCTTTTTTGAAAGCATCTAAAAAACTAATTTTTGTATCTATTGGAATTATAAATAAACTTCCTGTTCTATCATAAGCATCGCCATTTGACCATTGATTAATCTCAGCCATCACAATTGAGCCTACTGTAATTTTCGGCAGCTTTATCTTTTTTAATAATACAGTACCTTTAGAATATCTGTAGGATTTATTTATTAATCCTTCTTCACTGTTATCAATAGTATCACCAAAGTTTATTTGTTCATGATTAAAGATTGATATTGTTTGATAACGGCTATCAATAACCTTTCTTAAATAAGCAGCATCAGATACTTCTTTAGCATTACTTAAATCAAATAGTAGCTCTTCATTTGAAACTTTACGGAATTCAATATCTGTTGCAAATACTTCGTAATCTCTGTTTCTTACCATCTTTAGAATTAAGCCTATTCCAGGTGCAACACTAATTCTCGGAGATCCTTTTAGCTTAAGTTCATTAGTATACCAAATTTCTATAGTGTTAGATTTTATTTTTAGTACGGCTTTATTACAATCGTAACCAAGAATGTTTTCAGTTTCATAAAGCAATTCGGCTTTTTCATAATCATCAAATAATTTCTTCGTAAAATAAAGTTCATCGGGATCGGATGTTAGAACTTGATATGTATATTTGTTTTTATAATTTAAGTATTGCTTCTCTTTGCTAGCGGCTGAACTTCTATTAGTTGATTCGTAACCAACAATCCCATCTTTATAATACATTTTGAGCAATACATTGTCCATCACCTTGCCATTATTTCTGTACTTGAACGTAACAACTCCTTCATTTTCATTCGCATAGACTCCAAAATTTTGAAAAAGCACAAATGATATCGTGATTAGTATTATTTGATTAATGGTTCGTGTAAATAATTTCATTTTCGTCCTATTATTTTATCTCATTAAAATCATTTTATTAATCAATTTATGTTCAGCTGAAAATAGCCTACAAAAATAGAATCCACTGCTTATTTCTTTTCCAAAATCGTCTGTTCCATTCCATAGAACTTTATAAGTGCCAGATTTTTGTACTTTATTAACCAAAGTTCTTATTTTTCTGCCAAGTACATCATATATTTTTAATTCTACTTGCTTACTGTCATTTTGAGGAGTTTGCGACGAAAAATCTTGAAGATTCTTCGCTTCGCTCGGGATGACATTATTTTGAGGAATGGTATAACTTATTGTTGTACTAGGATTAAATGGATTTGGATAATTTGTCAATAATCTAAAATCAGCCGGTGTTCTTTGTTCCGTGTCTACAGCTGTAGTTTGATCAAACCAATCTAATATTTTTTCGAAAACTAAATTTCTTTTTTCTTCAGGATAAATTGTTTCAACCGGAATAGAAAGAAAAACCATTTTCCCAGCAATTTCTCCATTTCCAAAAATTCCACTATAATAGTTGCATGCGGAGTTTCTAGCACCTGTATAATCAGCAAAATCTAATCCAGAACTGCTGTAGGTTTTATTATAAAGTACATCAGGATTAAAAACATTGTAAGTTCCATGACTTCCATCATCAAAATTTATTTCACCAATTCCATCAAATATTGAACCGGAAACTGCTTGTAGCGAATATCTCTGAGAGAATATATCATCCGGGACATCTTCCTTAGTTATTGATCGCAAGTATGTTAAACTAAATATTTTATTTTCGGTTATGTTATTTTTTATATATAAATCGAACCCAACATTCGAACCGGAGATAAATAAATTACCCCCCTTTTCTAAATAATTAGCAATAAACGTTTTGTGAGATTCAGTGAGAGAAGTATTCTGATAACCGTTATCTCCTTCAATCCAATCAATGAAATTATATGTAATTTCATTTTCATAATTCTCTGCTATGCTATCTCCATAAACAGATGAAATACCAAAACCTCTCTTATGGAGCAACTCAGAATGGGAAGAAACTAAATTTAAAGGTTTTCTCCAAGCATGATAATTATTTACTATAAGCACATGTTCTCCTACAACATTTGGAGTTGCTGCAAGAATTTTGGATGGGATACCTAACTCACTATTTTTTCCAATGCCCACAAGTTGGAAATAATATAAACTATCATTATGAAGATTAGAAATAACCGCAGGATTTTCACTAACTGTTATGGAGTCCGAAAAATTCTCATAATCACTTCCAAATCTAATTCGTATGCCACTCACATCTGAAATCGGTAAATATTCAATTTTAATACTTTGTTCATCAGATGGAGTAACCATAACCATTCCAGGAGGTTGTATTTTATTTACATATTTTACCGCATTATGAATTGATTTTAAAAGTGATTTGTGATCCGGTGAATCTTGCCCAACTTCCCATATCATCATTCCAGCTAGATCATGTTTGTTAGAAAAGAAGATTTTTCGCTCTTGTGTAAAAATTCCTTCGTATGAAATGCCATTATAATTATCAAATTCGGGAGCCATGTCATAAGTCTCTATAAGATCTTTATATGTATATGCTTTTACCTCCGTGTCTCTCCCGAAAAATGGAGTTCCTATATAGAGTTTTTCTTTTGGAATATTTGCATCTAAATATTTTAGAACCGATTCCGTATCATCTCTAAAATTAGTATATGTCATTAAATGTATTTTATCTAAAATTTCATAAGCTTCTTTCGGAAAGATTAAATTTTTGCTTGTAGCTGCTGAAACAATCATATCATGCGGTTCAAATACTTCCTTTGTCTCTCTAAACAAATCTATATATGCTTCGATTTCCTTATCATTTTGGGGATGTTCCCAATCATAATCAACACCATCAAAATCATTATCTAAACAAAAATTTAAGACATTCTGAACAAATATTGCCCTTAAACTGTCATTTGGAATGACATGAGCAAATGCCTTGCCTTCAGTTGTCCACCATCCAGCTATACAAATTTGAGTTCTCACTCCATATTTTTGTTTTATTTGTGCAACTAATTCAAGACCTTCTTCAGAAATTACTTCACGCGTAAGGTTAGCTGAAGAGTCAACTCTTAAATTAAAATAAATCAAATCATCAAGATATTTTCCAACAGAAGTATCTACTACCGAAGTTCTATAACCAGGAAGATAACCTACAACTTTAAAATCATTTTTCTGTGAATAACTTAATGAACTAAAAAATAACAATATGAGATAAAAATATTTTTCTTTCATAACCTTAATATTTTTCACTATGATTTAAAGTTATCCATTCATTTCTGATTTAGGCAATAATTATTTAGTACTTAATTCAATCAGTTTTTCTTTCTGGTTTCGTTTTACAACTAAATGTAATCTTCCTTTCCAATTATTTCCTTGATGAGCACTTAGCAAATCACCCATTTTTTTAACAATAGCTTCATCACATTTAACAATTACATCACCAGCCTGAAGTCCGGCTTTATCAGCAAAGCTTCCTTTATCTACTTTTAGTACTAGAACTCCCTCTTCTCTTTCTAGTCCGGCAGCGGATCTTTCACCTAATGTTTCAACATTTTTAATTTGCGCACTAAGCCATTTTCTTGAATTTAATTTTACTTTTTGAAATTCAGTAATATGCAATTTGGGAATATCCGGTTTCTTGGCAAAAGATTTTAGTTGTTTATTCTTTACTCCAAAATCCTCCATTGAAAAATTTTTGAATCCCAACTTCAGTGCTGAAGAACTTTCCTCTACTGAGAAATCTCCTATTTCAGGATTTACAAATTTTGGATTCCCATATAAACTATTCTTATCGGTTTCATTTGATTGCGCTTTGCTGAGTGCTTCTTCATTTGGGAATAAATTAAAATCAACTTCTTTTCCCCACCCTTTTAACCAAATATCTTTGTGATCAGTCATCACAATATTTTTTCTAAAAATATCTTTGCTATCTTTAAACCAAACGTGCGGATGAAATCCGTTATTAACCATAACATTATTTTCTACAATTCTGTTAAATCCTTCTCGTAACTTTATACCTCCATTAAGACACAAATTGTTATAGATATAGTAATTTGATGAGCCATCATCCAAATCAATATCCCAACCATGATCGCATCTAAATCTGTTGTTACGTATAACAGTCGTGTGAATTGCATCCCAAGTTGGCATATCCGGTCGAGAAGTTGTCAGACTATCGAGTATCTGTCTATTTGGATGCCAAAATCTATCTCTTCCCCAAGAGTTGAAGGAACCATGATCACCGGTTTCCAATACTGTATTAAACACATCATTAAATTCAATTATGTGTCCGCCCCAAGTTCCTTCACTAATATTTATTCCTGCTCTGGGAACATCATAAATACTATTGTGGCTTACAGTAATATTCATAGACATGGAAATTTGAACTCCACTTGTTTGTTTTTCAATTCTTCCTGTTCTATAAATTAGATTATCGGAAACAATGCACCTTGCAGGATAGAAATTATTTTTGGGACCAATAACAGTATCCATTTCTGAAAAAGGAACATACTCGTAATAATAGTAGGAAGGAGATCTCACCGCAGAAGTATTGCCCACAAAAGAAATTGCCGTTGCTCCTATATCATGAATATGGTTCTCACTTAATTTAATGTTTCTATTATACTTGTTAACAAATATTCCGTTTCCACCAAGATTTTTAAACTCACAATTCTTTATTTCGATGCTCTCAGCATTCTCAATTAACACTGCTCCACCACGGTACATTGCCCAGTCGCTTCGCAAAAGTTTATAATATTCTTCCATAATAGTTCGCTTTGTATGGCTAAAACTTATTCCGCTGATATTTACATTGTTGACCGGATTCTGTTCTGAGCCTATTATTTCAACAAGATGTTTTAGAACCGTTACTTCTACTTTTGCGGTTTTAAGGTCTAATCCCTTTGATGGAAAGTAAAAAAGCTTTTTTTCTGACTTATTGAAAAAATATTCTCGGGGAGCATCTAATTCTTCAAATACATTTTCTACCATTCTATATTTCTCATGCAATCCGTTTTCAGGTCTGTTATTTTGATGCCCGCCTGATAGAACTGCCTCACCATTTTTATCGATTCCTTCAACAACATAGTGAAAATCTCCCCATTCGGCTTTGTGTGTGATATGTACAATTGCGCCAATAGGGTTCTTCCAATTTTTTATTCTTTCCGGAGAAATTGCATCTGCAGCATGCCCCTGCCAATGGCCGCCATTTTCATTATAGTTTGGATAGCGCGCTAAAATTTGTTGTTCATTATTTATAAAAAGCTGATCAAAATGTTCATCAATTTTAGCAACCCAAATATTTTTATTATATCTTTTCCAACTAAGATCAAGCTTCATGCTTCCTTTTATAAAAGTATCTTTATAAGAATTACCAATTATACTTAAGGAATTTAATCCGGGATTTATTGTTAAAGGGTCATTTAGATAATATTCACCAGGCTGTAAGTGAATAATTACATCTTTTCGGGGATATTTCCGATATACTTCTTCAATTGCACTAGTAAGATTAATTAGAGGGTCATCTTCAGATGCATTATAATTTTCTTTCCCATCAGGGTTTAGGTAAATCTCTATTTTATTTTGAGTACATCCAGTTGAATATATTATAGAAATTATTACTCCGAGAATAACTCGTTTAAATGTATCCAAATACACCCCACAAGATGATTATATAGATAATTGAGGTTTCCTATTCTGTAGTTACAGCTAGATGTAGTTCAGCAAATTGATACTTTGTTTTATCAGTATTAATATTTTTTTTAACTTTCTTTCCATTTGATTGAGCTACAATTTCAAACTTGCTATCTGGTTTCACTCGGAATACTAGTAAATCATTGAAGTCATGCTGTTCATTTCTAGTTTTACCTGATGCAATTACTTTGCCATTTTCAATTAGTTCAACATTTCCATCTATTCTCTTACTATTAACTTTATCAAAAAGCCTAATGCCTAGAGCTACTAAACCATCATCTGCTAATTTTTCACTGTATCTTTCTGTTACTATATCAGCATAAACATAGGTTGCCGTTGTATCAAACAAAGGTGGGAATATTACATCTGTTTTTTTGAAAGATGAAGCATAAATACTGTATTTCCAATTTGAATCGTCTGAAAGTTTTGCACGCTCTCCAAACCAACTTTTATTGAGAGGGCCAGGTTCACCTGCTCCAATATAGTGCCAGCCATTATCCCAAATTTCTACCCATGAGTGATTTCCTGAATGATCCTTCCATAGTGGAATACCGACAAATCTTGCCGGTATTCCAACCGCCCTACAAGCATCAATTAACAGAATCGACAATCCAGTGCAGGAGGCTAGACCGGCATCAATCGATTCATAAGGGCTTTGATCAGCTTTCGGCCGTTTTGTTGAATAATGTACATTCACTATATCCCAAATTTCATTATTCAACTTAACGACTGCTTCAGACGATGATGGAAGATCTTTAACAAGAGTTAAGAATTTATTTAGAAAATCCTGTCTCCAATTATCTCTTCTTTCGTGTAGGTTAACATAAGGCAGCACGTAATTATTTAAAATTTCTTTGGGAATACTTTTTCCCCAATTAACCGAGTCTAAAACGCTATATGTGAGTCTAATATTTTCAAGTAAATATTTGCTCGATAGATTTTTTAAATCTCTTTCCGGCATATTGATCAATAAAAATACCAAGCCTTCCAATTCTTTATCACCACAATTCTCAATAGCTTTCGTTAACTCATTAGCATTTTTTCCGGCAATTTTTAATGCTTCAGCAACTCTGCTATATTCTTCCGTTGAAAGAATTTGTTTTAATTTTTGATATTCAGTTTTAGTTGAACAACTATTTAAGGAGATAGAAATTGAAAATATTAAAGATATAGTAAAAAAATGTTGAGATATTTTGATCATAGTTAATAACTTAATATTATTAGGAAAAAGTAATAAAAATCACTCGCAGCTAACGATATAATTTTTTTTGTAATGTATTTTTCACTATTTTACTTACTCGTGTAAGTAATTTATGTAATTTTCAGCAAAAAAGAAAATATATTCTTAAAAATCTCATCAAGGTTAGCATGCTAAAAATATTTTTCCTCTTAATGATTGTTTTACTAACATTCATGGTAACAGCACAACAAAACGATTGGGAAAATCCAGAAATAATTCAAATTAATAAGGAACCTCCCCGCTCAACTCTTATTCCTTATGAAAATGAAAAAACTGCTATTAAAGCAGACAGGTATTCATCAAAATATTTAAAAATGTTAAACGATTCTTGGAAATTTAATTGGTGTGAAAAACCAGAAGATCGGCCGCAAAATTTTTACACAACTAATTATGATGATTCAAATTGGGATGAAATTCCAGTACCTTCAAATTGGCAAATGCATGGTTATGATGCCCCAATTTACTTAAATATGCCTTACCCTTTTGAGAAGAACCCACCATATATTCAGAAACACTTCAATCCGGTTGGATCTTATAGATACGAGTTTACAGTTCCGAAAAACTGGGATGGAAGAGAAATATTTATTCATTTTGATGGGGTTGAGTCAGCATTTTATTTATGGATTAACGGAGAGAAAGTTGGTTATAGTCAAGGAAGTAGAACTCCAGCAGAATTTAACATCACAAAATTTTTAAGACATGGCAAAAACACACTGGCAACGGAAGTTTATAGGTGGTCGGATGGCTCTTATTTAGAATGCCAAGACTTTTGGAGGTTAAGCGGAATCTTCAGAAATGTTTATCTTTTTTCAACACCCAAAACTCATATTCGAGATTTTGAAGTTAAAACGGATTTGGATTTAAATTACAATGATGCTGTTTTATCGGTTACTGCTAAGATTATGAACTATGGAGACTCTGCTAGCAAAAATGATAAAATTGAAATTTCCTTATTGGATGAAAATGGAAAGTATGTACAGGAAAAAGTATTAGACAACCAAAATAGTGTTTTAATTTACCCTGGTGAAGAATCAACAATCTATTTGGAATCAACAATTAAAAAACCTAAAAAATGGTCTGCCGAACAACCAAATTTATATACTCTTCTCATTAAGCTAAAAAATGATAAAACCGAGATCACTGAGATTTTAAGTTCGAGAATTGGTTTCCGAGAAGTTGAAATGAAAAATGGACAATTGAACGTAAATGGTCAACCAATTTTAATTAAGGGTGTTAACCGTCATGATCATCACCCTAGAACCGGTCATTATGTTCCTGAAGAATCGATGATCCAAGATATTTTTATAATGAAGCAAAATAATATCAATACTGTTCGAACATCACATTATCCTAACGACCCGAGATGGTATGAGTTATGTGATGAATATGGCATGTATCTTATTGATGAAGCAAACATTGAGTCGCATGGAATTGGATATGACCCAGATAAAACTCTTGCTAATAAACCTGAATGGAAGGAAGCACATATTGATCGTGTGAAACGAATGGTCGAGAGAGATAAAAATCATCCTTCTGTCATTATCTGGTCAATGGGTAATGAAGCCGGAGACGGAACAAATTTTGAAGCCGCCAGTGATTGGATTCATCGCAGAGATCCAAGCCGACCTGTTCATTATGAACGAGCAGGCTTAAGATCCCACGTAGATTTATACACACCTATGTATTCCGGAATTGAATGGCTTGAGAAATATGCACAAAAATATGATGACCGACCACTAATACTATGCGAATATGCTCATGCCATGGGGAACTCGGTTGGTAACTTACAAGACTACTGGGACGTTATTGAAAAATACGATGTTCTTCAAGGTGGAAGTATATGGGATTGGGTAGATCAAGGATTATACAAAACAAATGAAAATGGTAATGAATTTTATGCTTATGGCGGTGATTTTGGAGAAGAAAGACATGATTGGAATTTTTGTATGAATGGTCTTGTGAAACCGGAAAGAGAATTAACCGCAAAAATTCAAGAAGTCAAAAAAGTTTATCAAAATATTGGGTTTGCTATTTGGGATATTGGGCAAAAACAAATCAAACTTCATAATAAATTCTTCTTCACAAATTTAAATAAGTTCAATTTCAACTGGGAAATTAAAGAGAATGGAAATGTTTTACAATCCGGGAAAATAAACAATATTTATTTAGAACGGCAAAGTTATAAAACAATTGAAATTCCATTTACAAAATTTGAACCAAAGCCTAAGAAAGAATATTGGTTAAATATTTATGCTTCCCTAAAAAAAGATGAGTCATGGGCAAAAAAAGATCATATAATTGCCTTTGAACAACTAAGTCTTCCATTCAAATCAAAAGAAGTAATTGAGAAAAAGAAATCATCTACTCCGATCAAGTTAGTTGAAGATGAAAAAGAGTTTTATCTATCTAATAACAATTTTGAATTGGTTATTGATAAACGTAGCGGATCAATTACTAAATATATTATTGATGAAGTAAACTATTTTGAAAAGGGACCGGAACCAAACTTCTGGAGGGCCCCAACTGATAATGATTTTGGAAATGGGATGCAAAAAAGATGTGCGGTTTGGAGAGTTGCCGGTAAAAATAGAATCGTAGCTGAACACAATATTAATGATATCAATAAATCGGAAATTACTATTGAGTTCAATTTCAGCTTGCCTGACGTTGATTCAAAGCATTTAACAAGCTATACAATTTCCGGTAATGGAGCAATTAGGGTAACAAATAAATTTTCTCCCGGTGAAAAGGAGTTACCCGAGTTACCAAGATTTGGAATGAATATGTTTATCCCAAATGAATATAAAAATGTTACCTGGTATGGTAGAGGACCGCATGAAAATTATTGGGATAGAAAGACTAGTGCTTTTGTGGGCGCTTATAAAGCAACAGTTGATGAACTATACGAAGAATATACCAGCGTACAGGAAACCGGGAACAGGTGTGATAATAGATGGATTTCGTTTGCAAATGACAAAGGAAAAGGGATTGTATTTATTGGTGAACCTACAATTGATTTTTCCGCCTTGTATTTTACTTTAGATGATTTAACTGTTGAAAAACGCGGATTGAAACATGCTCATGAATTAAAGAAAAATAATTTTATTTCTGTAAATATTGATTATAAGCAAACTGGTGTGGGCGGTGATGATTCATGGTGGGCAAGACCTCATCCCGAATATACGCTTTATGCAAAAGAATACAAATATAATTTTAAAATAGCACCACTGAACAGTAATTCTGATATAAACAGCATTATTTCAAGATAATTTTTTAAATGCCTTTAATAGGAAACAATGATGAATAAACTTTTATTAACAATAGTTGTAGCCCTATTTATTTTTTGTAATGTTAGTGGCCAAACAAATTATTCGGATGAAACAAAACAAGCCAAAGATAATAGAATGCAATGGTGGCTCGATGCACGTTTTGGAATGTTTATCCACTGGGGATTATATGCTATCCCAGCAGGTGAATGGAATAATGAAACCAACCATGCTGAGTGGATAAGAACTACAGCTCAAATTCCACTTGAAACCTATGATAAATTTTTAAGCCAATTTAATCCGGTAAATTTTGACGCTGATAAATGGGTTATCACTGCTAAGAAAGCAGGAATGAAATATATTGTAATTACTTCCAAACACCATGATGGTTTTTGCTTATTTGATTCTAAGTACACAGATTACGATGTAATGTCAACTCCTTTCAAGAGAGATATACTTGCAGAACTATCAGAGGCTGCTGATAAGCATGGAATTAAATTAGGCTTCTATTATTCAATAATGGACTGGCATCATAACGACTATTTACCACGAAGAGAATGGGAAAAAACCCGAGGTGTTGAAGGAGCTGATTATACGAAATATATTGATTATATGAAAAATCAACTAAAAGAATTAGTAACAAACTATAATATCAGCATTTTATGGTTTGATGGAGAATGGGAAGATACTTGGACACATGAATATGGAGTTGACCTTTACAATTATGTGCGTAACCTTCAGCCGGACATTCTTATTAATAATAGAGTTGATATTGGGAGAACTGGAATGGCAGGTATGACACGGGAAGGATACGTTGGTGATTTCGGCACTCCTGAACAAGAAATACCTGAAGAAGGTTTTCCTGGGATTGATTGGGAGTCTTGTATCACAATGAATAACCATTGGGGTTATAATAAAAATGATGACAACTGGAAATTATCCGGTAATGTAATTAAAATGCTTTCTAATATTATATCCAAGGGTGGAAACCTACTATTAAATGTTGGACCTAAAGCTAATGGAGAATTTCCTAAAGAAAGTATAGATATATTAGGAGAAGTTGGAAAGTGGTTAGAAATAAATAATGAATCAATTTTTTCTGCTGAGCAAAGTAAACTTTACAACTTAGAGTTTGGTGAGTGCACTCAGAAAATAATTGGTAATAATACAAAACTATATTTAATACTTACGGATTGGGAAAACCGTGAGAGAATATCAATTCCGGGAATCCTTAATAAACCAAAAACAAGTTATCTTTTATCAGATAAAAACAAAACCCTACTTAATGTACATCAAAATGAAGACTCAATTATTGTATCTCTTCCCAAAGACAAATTGAGTAAATACAGCAACGTAATAGTGTTGGAAATATTTGGTAAACCGGATATTACTTTACCGCCAATTATATTAGCCGAATCAAACATTTTTATTGATAAGATTGAAGTTAAATTGACTACCGAAAGAGAGAATGTCGAAATAAAATATACACTTGATGGCAAGGTCCCAACTGCCGGCTCAAAGAAATATGAAAAACCGTTTACAGTTGCAAGCACATCATCAATTACGGCTAGATGTTTTAGAGATAATAAGCCGGTAAGCGGACCATCCATATTAGAAGTTAAAAAAGTATCACCTGAACCATCAAAAAAAAATGTTAATCCCCTTCCCGGTTTGCAATGCAGCTATTATGAAGGTGAATGGGATGAACTTCCGGATTTTAATATGACAATTCCAAAAAATAAATCAGTTGTGAAAAGTATTGATGTAACACCTAAACAAAATAATGATTATTACGGATTACGATTTTCAGGATATATCAAAATTCAAAGTGATGATGTTTATACTTTTTCGACGGATTCAGATGATGGGAGTCAATTATTTATTAACGATAAGCTAGTGGTTGACAATGATGGACTTCATGGAATGGAAAGACAGATAGGAAGCATTGCACTTCAAAGTGGATTTCATAAGATAATGATCACCTATTTTGAAAAATCCGGAGGAGATGATTTAAAAGTTTTCTATAAAACACCAAGCTCCAAAGAAGTAATAATTCCGGGAGAATTATTGTATCATACTTCTGAGTAAATTGATATGAATACGGCTTGAAAAATAAATTAATGAGAAATATATTGGAGAATTTGTAATGAAAATTTCATTAGCATTATTATTATTTACAATAATCATCTTTTTAAGTTGTACCACTTTAAAAATAGATAAAAGACAAATGGTGGAAATAATACCTCAACCTCAATCGGTAAAGCTCATTAATGGAAGCTTTGAAATAAATAAGGACACAAAAATTTCTTATGAAAAGGAATTTGAGAAAATTGATAATGTGGTAAATTATCTTAATAAACAATTGGAAAATAGTGCTGATTTACAGTTAAAAACGGGTAATGCAGATGCTAATTATATTCTGTTTAAGTATGATTCAATGATAAAAAATAGTGAAGGATATAATTTAGATGTGAAAGAAACAGGTATCACTATTTCGGCTTCCACCTCCAATGGCTCTTTTTACGGTGTTCAATCTTTACTTCAGCTTTTATCACCAAATATTTACTCAAAAACTAAGCAAGATTTTTCTCTAGAGATACCATTTGTTGAAATTAAAGACGAACCAAGATTTAGTTGGAGAGGTGTTCATCTTGATGTAGGGAGGCATTTTTATGATAAAGAAGAGATAAAAAAATTCATTGATTATCTCGCTATCCATAAAATGAAACAATTCCATTGGCATTTAACTGAAGATCAAGGTTGGAGAATAGAAATTAAGAAATATCCTAGACTTACTGAAATAGGTTCAATAAGAAAAGAAACGGCTGGGGATGGAAAACCTCATGGCGGATTTTATTCACAAGACGATGTAAGAGAAATTGTAAAATATGCGGAAGAAAGATTTATAACTGTAGTTCCTGAAATTGAATTACCCGGACATTCTTTAGCAGCTCTAGCAGCTTATCCCGAATATGCTTGTACAGAAGGACCATTTCAAGTAGGGACAATATTTGGTGTACATAAAGAAGTTTACTGCGCCGGTAATGAAAAAACTTATACATTTCTCGAGGACATTCTTGGTGAAGTAATAGAATTATTTCCAAGTGAATATGTACATATCGGTGGAGACGAATGTCCTAAAGACAGGTGGGAAAAATGCACCAAGTGTCAAGCAAAAATACTTAAAGAAAAACTACATGATGAACACGAATTACAAAGCTATTTCATTAAAAGAATCGAAAAAATTCTCCAATCAAAAAATAAGAACCTTATTGGTTGGGATGAAATTCTTGAAGGCGGACTTGCTCCACAAGCAACAGTAATGTCATGGAGAGGAATTGAAGGTGGAATTACCGCAGCAAAAGAAAAGCATGATGTGATAATGACTCCAACATCACATTGTTATTTCGATTATTATCAAGGAAATCCTGAAAACGAACCAGTTGCAATTGGCGGATATCTACCTATTTCTACAGTTTATTCATATGAACCTATTCCAGAGGAACTTACAAAAGAAGAAGCAAAACATATTCTTGGAACACAAGCAAATGTTTGGACAGAATATCTCCCTGAATTTAAGGATGTTGAGTATATGCTTATGCCAAGACTCGCGGCTCTCTCTGAAGTATGCTGGACAAATCCTGAATCGAAAGGTATAAACAGTTTTCTTAAAAGATTAGCAACACAACTAAAAAGATATGAAGCTCTAGATGTAAATTATGCCAAAAGTTCTTTTAATGTTTCAATTGGCACAAAATTAAATAAAACTACTAAGGCACTAGATGTAGATTTAACTACGGAATTTTCCGGTGCTGAAATATATTATTCTACCGATGGAAGCACTCCTGATAATAACTTTCAAAAATACACTTCCCCGTTCAGTTTGAATAAAACCCAAGAAATCAAAGCCGTTTCTTATAACAATGATAGATTGATGAGTGCCGTAAGTACAAAAAAAATAATAATCCACAAAGCTTTTGGTAAAGCAGTCAAATTAACAAATATGTATGCTGATAAATATTCGGCCGGTGGAGAATTTGGATTGGTTGATGGAATGTTCGGGACTAGTTCTTTTTCAGCTGGAGGCTGGCAAGGGTTTGAAGGAGTTGATTTTGAAGCAATTATAGATTTGGGTACGGAAATTAAAATAAACGAAATAATATCCAATTTTCATCAAAGAACAAATTCCTGGATCTTTATGCCAAAATATGTTCAATATTCTTTTTCTTCAGATGGTAAAAAATATTCAGATCCCATTAGAATAGAAAATGATATTCCGGAAAACAGTGGAGAAGTTGAATCAAAAAACTTTTCTATAACACAAAAAAAATTAAAAACAAGATATATAAAGGTGTTTGCAAAAAGTATAGAAAAATGTCCTGATTGGCATTTAGGTGCTGGTGGGAAAGCTTGGCTGTTCATTGATGAAATAATAGTGGAATAAAATTTTTAACGAATCCTATAGGTATTTATAATAAAAAAATTATCATCTATAATATTTGTTCTTTTTGTCCTTACTAACATTTGTTTAGGGCAACTTGAACACAAAATAACCGATTATATACCTGAGACCGACCCTTTAGTATTAGAAAAATTAGAGCGTTGGCAAGACCTCAAGTTTGGTTTACTTATGACATGGGGACCATATAGTCAATGGAGTATTGTTGAATCTTGGTCTCTTTGTCCGGAAGATTATGGATGGTGTCAAAGAACAGCCGGTAGCAATTCTAATAATTATTACGAATACAAAAAGGAATATGAGAAACTCAAAACTACATTTAACCCAACTCAATTTGATCCGGATAAGTGGGCAAAAGCAGCTAAAAATGCTGGAATGAAATACGTTGTAGCAATGTCAAAACATCATGACGGATTCTGTATGTATGATACAAAAACAACAGACTATAGAATAACTGATAAGGAATGTCCATTTCACTCTAATCCTAAATCAAATATTTTAAAGGAAATACTTCAATCATTTTCTAATGAAGGATTCATGTCCGGCATTTATTTCTCGAAACCGGATTGGAAATCAGAGTATTACTGGGATCCATACTTCCCTCCTTTAGACAGAAATGTTAATTATGATCCTGAACAGTATCCTGAAAAATGGAATAAATTTGTTGAATTTACTCATAATCAAATAATGGAATTGATGACTGATTATGGTAATATTGATATTCTTTGGCTTGATGGCGGATGGGTTGCTGAGCAAAGAAAAGAAATAAAAGAGTGGTATCAAAAAATAATTTCATCTAATGGTTCTGGTTTCATAAAGGGAAAGATGGTCAATCAGGACATAAAAATGGATGAACTTGTTAAGAAAGTAAGGGAGAAGCAGCCTGGTTTAATTGTGGTAGATAGAGCTGTGAAAGGCAAGAATCAAAATTACCTTACCCCGGAAAATACTATTCCAAATGAATCTCTCCCCTATCCATGGGAATCTTGTATTATATCCGGAGGTGGATGGTCATGGGTAAAAGATGCAAAATATAAATCTTCGCTCGAACTTGTGCATATGTTAATAGATATAGTATGTAAAGGTGGAAATTTATTATTAAATATTGCTCCAGATGCAAATGGGAATTGGGATGAAGATGCCTATGTAAGGCTAGAAGATATTGGGGTATGGATGGATATAAATAGTGAAGCGATTTATAAAACTAGAGCAATAGCTCCATTCAAAGAAGCCAATATTTGTTTTACGAAAAAAAGGAACACCAATACCATATATGCGATTTATATGATTGAAGATATTAATAATATGCTACCACAAGAGATTCTAATTAAATCTTTTGTAGCAAAAGCTGGAAGTGAGATTAAATTACTAGGCTATGATAAAAACATATCTTGGAAAGAAGCAGATAATGGAATAATTATTACAGTCCCAAAAGAAGTTCAAGATAACCCACCAAGTAAATATGCAAGTACATTTAAAATTGATTCTATATGCAATGAAAATAAATAATCTTAAAAAATGCTTAAGGAGTTAAATCGATGAAAAAGATAATTTCATTCTTTTTATTTACAATTATTTTAACCGGTAGCTCGTTTGCCCAACTGGAACATGAAATAACCGGTTACGTTCCTGTTGAAGATCCGTTAGTTCAACAAAAATTAGAAGACTGGCAGGATATTAAATTCGGATTGCTGATGCATTGGGGTTCATATAGCCAATGGGGTATCGTAGAATCTTGGTCACTTTGTCCGGAAGATTATGGATGGTGCCAAAGAAAAATGGGCAAAAATCCAGATAATTATTTCGAGTATAAAAAAGAGTATGAAAATTTAAAGACAACATTTAATCCGGTTAATTTTGATCCGGATAAATGGGCACTTGCAGCAAAAGATGCTGGGATGAAATATGTTGTTTTTACTACTAAACACCATGATGGATTCAGCATGTTTGATAGTAAATACACTGACTACAAAATTACTTCTAGAGATTGTCCATTCCATACAAATCCAAAAGCAAATGTTACAAAAGAGATATTCAAATCATTCCGTAATCAAGGAATGTGGACAGGGGCATATTTTTCAAAGCCGGATTGGAACAACAAATATTATTGGGATCCTTATTTCCCGCCTTTGGATAGAAACGTAAACTATGATCCAGAAGAATATCCTGAGAAATGGAGTAAGTTTGTTGAATTTACTCATAATCAAATAATGGAATTAATGACTGATTATGGTAAAGTAGACATTCTTTGGCTTGACGGCGGTTGGGTAGCAGAACAAAAGAAAGACATTCCAAATTGGTTACACAGAACAACTCTTAACAATAAGAGCGGGTTTATTAAACATAAGATGGTTAATCAAGATATAAAAATGGATGAACTTGTTGAAAAGGCAAGAAAAAAACAACCGGGTCTTATAGTAGTTGATAGAGCTGTGAAAGGAAAAAATCAAAATTATCTTACACCGGAAAACAAAGTGCCTGAGAAAGAACTTCCCTACCCTTGGGAATCATGTATTATTGCAGGTGGCGGATGGTCATGGGTAAATGATGCAAAATATAAATCATCCTATGAACTGGTTCATATGTTAGTAGACATTGTTTGCAAGGGAGGAAACTTATTATTGAATATTGCACCGGGACCTGATGGTAGCTGGCATGATACTGCATATGAAAGACTAGAAGATATGGGTGAATGGATGGATGTAAATAGTGACGCAATTTATGAGACAAGGGCAATTGCTCCCTACAAAGAAGCCAAATTCTGCTATACCAATAAAAAAAATACCAATACCGTCTTTGCAATCTATATGGCTGAAAAAGATGAAAAAACAATTCCTTCAAAAGTGATGATTTATTCATTTGTTCCGGAACATGGAAGTGAGATTAATCTTTTGGGTTATGATAATCCTCTCAAGTGGGAAAATATAAACGGCGGAACTTTGGTTAATGTGCCTGACGAAATAAGAGATAATCCTCCGGCAGATTTTGCATGGGTATTTAAGTTAAATAAAATTGAGAGATAAATATTTCCGGGAGCTAAAGTGAAAAAAATTATAATTTCAATATTCATACTATGTTTTATGAATGTATCGGCACAGAATAAAGATTCCCTATACCATTCAAAGATGGAATGGTTCCAGGATGCTAAATTGGGGATATTTATTCATTGGGGCATTTATGCTGTGAACGGAATTGGCGAATCATGGTCTTTTTTTAATGGACGGATATCTCATGAAGATTACTTAAAACAAGTTGATGGATTTGATGCAAAGAATTATGAACCCGAATATTGGGCAAAATTAATTAAGGAAAGCGGGGCTCAATATTCAGTAATAACATCAAGGCACCATGATGGTTTTTCACTTTGGGATACCGAATACGGAAAATTGAATGCTGTAAAATCTTCCGCTGCTAATAAAGATGTGCTAACACCATTTGTTGAGGCTTTAAGAAATAATGATCTAAAAGTTGGACTCTACTATTCCCTTTCCGATTGGTCAAACAATGACTATACTCATTTTACACGGAAAATTAATCGTTACAAACTTAGTGATGAACCTGAAAGATGGAATAGATATCTAGATTATTTTCAAGGTCAGTTAAATGAGTTGGCAGAAAGCTATAATCCGGATTTATGGTGGTTTGATGGTGATTGGGAACATAATGCGGAAGAATGGCAAGCAGATAAAGTAAGGAATATGTTATTATCCAAAAATCCTAATGCAATTCTTAACTCAAGATTGCAGGGTCGAGGAGATTATGCAACACCTGAACAGGGACCACCTGTTGTAAGACCTCATTCAAAATATTGGGAATTATGCTATACAATGAATAACTCTTGGGGATATCAGCCAACGGATACCGACTATAAAACACCTCAGCAACTACTTGATATTTTTGTTGATTGCATCAGTAAGGGTGGAAACCTGTTACTTGATATAGGACCAAAAGCTGATGGAACAATTCCCGAAGAACAAATTCAAATATTGAAAGAATTCGGCAAATGGACTTCAAAACATAAAAATGCCATTTATGGTACTAGAGCCGGAATTCCGTATGATCATTATTACGGACCTACCGCACTCTCAAAAGATAAAAAAACACTCTACCTTTTTGTAAAAGGGAATCCTAATGGGCAAATTGCTCTCAAAGGCATAAATAACAGAATAAATTCTGTTTGGGTAGAAGGTATTGGTACAGCTCTGAAAAGGAAAAAAATAAGCAAGGTTTATTGGAACAAATATCCTGGAATTACTTACATAGATATTCCTGATGACGTGTTAGATGAATACTACACGGTAATTGGTATTTTACTCGATGGAGAAATAGATCTATTCAGAGAAGTTGTTGGTGCGATTGAAAGCAATTAGATTTTGAAATTTTCAAATGGAGAAGAAATGAAATTATATTCTATTCTTATTTTCATGCTTGTAATAAGTGTGATCATTTCAGCAAATAATTCAAATATCACGTTAATTGAAAATAATTCTTCCGAGTACAAAATTGTCATTTCTTCTAACCCTACCAAGGTAGAAAGATATTCTGCAGAAGAAATGCAAAAATATTTACAAAAAATCAGCAATGTTAAGCTTGATATTATTGAAGATTCGGTTCCAGCTTCTCAAAATGAAATCGTTATAGGTAATACTAATAGAAATAAAGAAATTGGAATTGATGTTGCATCGCTGGAAGATGACGGTTATTCAATCAGCACTGCTGATAAAAAATTATCTATTATTGGTGGTAAAGTAAAAGGCACATTATATGGAGTTTATACATTTTTAGAGAAATATCAAGACTGTAAAATGTATGCTCCGGGCATTGTTGAGGTTCCTGAAAAAAACATGGTAATAATTCCTCAAATAAATTTAATTGAAATACCGGCAATAAAATATCGTGAGTTGCATATTCCCTTTGCCAGATCTTCTCAAGAATATTGTGACTGGCACAAACTTCATAATTATAAATCTGTTAGACAAAAAAAATACGGTTCATTTGTTCACACATTTGAGCGTTTGGTTCCTTCCGATGTTTATTTCGAAGAGCACCCGGAATACTTTTCAGAAATAAACGGTAACCGTATTCCGCATCAGCAACTTTGTCTTACAAATCATGAAATCTATAAAATAGTTGTAGAAGAATTGAAGAAAGCAATAAAAGAAAGACCCGAGGCACAAGTTTGGGATGTTTCACAAAATGATAATTTTGGTTTCTGTACATGCAAAAAATGCAGCTATGTTGATTCGGTACATCAGAGTAATGCCGGTACAATGATACAATTTGTTAATAAGATTGCAAGAGAGTTTCCGAATAAAACTATTTCAACTTTAGCATATCAATACACAAGAAAAGCTCCTGTTAATTTAAAGCCGGAACCAAATGTAATGGTTGTTCTTTGCACTATTGAATGTGACCGTAGTAAACCAATTGCTCAAAACAAAGACGATCTGTTTAATAGAGATATTAAAGAATGGAGTGCAATCTCAAACAATATCAAAATTTGGGATTATGTTGTTCAATTCAGTAGTCTTATTGATCTATTTCCTAACTTCCACGTACTTCAGCCAAACGCTAAAATGTTTGTTGAACATGGAGTAAAATCGTTATTTGAACAAGGCAGTGGTGATCATGTAAGTGATTTACATGAATTAAAAGCTTATGTTCTTTCAAAACTAATGTGGAACCCAAATGAAAATGTTGAAAACATAATTAAGGAGTTTTTAAAAGGATATTACGGAAATGCATCAAAGTATTTAGAGGAGTATTTTAATATTCGACAAAATGCCCTCGAGAAATCCGGGAAAGGACTTATTATTTATGGTCATCCTAGTGATGGAATTGAAAGCTACATGACTCCGCAATTATTGCAGAACCATAGTAAATTATTTGATAAAGCAGAACAGGCAGTAGCAGATAAACCCGATTATTTAAAAAGAGTAAAGTATGCACGGCTGCCGGTTGAGTTTGCTATGCTGGAAAACGCAAAGCTTCATGTTTCCGATGATCTTTACATTTTCAAAATAGTAGATAACAAAGTTGTAGTTAATCCTGAAATGAAAGATCGTGTAAATAACTTTGTCAGAGTTGCAAAAGATGCCGGAATAAGAGCTTTACATGAAAGGGGTAAATCTCCAGATGAATACTATAAAGAAATGCAAAAATATTTTAATGAGGGGATGATGATTCATAAAGCCTATAAAAAAGATGTGAAAATTTATAGCGAGTTAACCCCAAGGTATTCAGCAAAAGGAGAACAAACTCTTACTGATGGTACGACAGGTGAGGCCAATTTCACTTTTAATTGGCTCGGTTTTGAAGAAACGGAATTTGAAGCTGTTATTGATCTAGGGGAAGAAATAAATATAAGTGCAATTAGAACCAATTTTCTTCAAGAAGTTAAATCATGGATTTGGCTTCCCAAAAAAGTAAAGTACTATGTATCAAATGACGGAAATATTTTTTCAAAAGTTGGAGAAGTAATAAACACGACGGATGAGAAGAAAACGGAAATTTTCACTCAACCATTTAATTTAAATATCAAAAGCACGAAAGCAAGATTTATAAAAGTAGAAACAGAAAGTTTAATCAACTGTCCGATATGGCATATTGGTTATAATAACGGAACCGGCAAAGCCTGGGTGTTTATTGATGAAATTATAGTTAACTAAGCGAATGAATTAAAAAGTATACTCTTATTAAGATTGAATAATCTTGATCCGGTTTGTTTTAATTTTTCAAATTATCTCTAAAATCCATATTAAAATTGGATTACTATGAAACTAGTATTTTATCTACAGGTTTTAATATTTCTTTTACTATTGCTTTCAACCTGCAGTTTCTATGAAGATGAATCGAATAGTGTATTTGATGATAAACTAGTAATGGTTAGTGATAGTGAAGTAGCAGCTTATGCTATACCTAACATTATTGCAACTCCTAAAGGCTCAATATTATGTTTGGCAACGGCTCGCTACGGAGATAATCATGATTGGGGTAATATTCAAAAGATTGCTCTTTCTAGAAGTTTTGATGAAGGAAAAACTTGGGAAGAACCTAAAATCATTGCTTCAATACCAAATTGGACAATTCGTCAAACAAGCGCAGTAGTTGATCCGGAAACAAATAAAATTATTATTTTCGGACATAAAAGCCCAAGATTCAATGATAAGGGTGAAAGAATTAGTGAGACTTGGAATATAGCCCATCCGGAGGAAAGAAAAGAAATTGGAGCCGCACAATTCATAATAGAAAGTAATGATGAAGGTGAAACTTGGTCTGAGATTAAAGAAATTGACTTACCATATTGGCCGCACGATCCTGGAATAAGTTTAAAATACTCTAAATATAAAGGAAGATTGGTGGTTCCAGCAAGAACTAATAAAGGAACTGTATTTGACTGGAATAATCTATTTAATGGGGTTCTTTTAAGTGATGATCACGGGAAAACTTGGAGAGCTGGAGGTCTAACACAATCACATGTTGGAGAAGCTTGTGTTGTTGAACTATCGGACGGTCGTGTGCATGTAAATAGCCGAAACCATGCTGATAATTTTGGAATTAGAAACCATGCAATTAGTTCAGATGGAGGTGACACTTTTACAGAATTTGGAGATGATCCTCAACTTATAGAACCTACATGTGATGCCGGTTTGGTAAGATTTAGTGACCCTGATAAGGAAAATATTATTTTATTCTCAAACCCGGCAGTAAAAGCTACCAAAAGATGGGATGCTGCATCCAGAAGAAGAATGTCGGTTAAAGCCAGTTATGATAACTGCAAAACATGGCCGATTACCAAATTGATTTATTCCGGCCCTACCGCTTATTCAGGCCTTACCTCTTCCAAAAATATGATATTTTTAGTATATGAGAGAGCGGGTTTAGATAGTAAGGATTCAAGAGAAAACATTGCTGTTGCAAGATTTAATAAAGAATGGCTAACTCAGCCAGAACTAGAACCACCGGTTATCCAAACAAGTGAAAGAGTGTTTAAAGATACACTTGAAATTACATTTAATAAAAACAATACTTCCCAAATTAAATATACACTTGACGGATCTAACCCTACAAATAACTCTCCCTTTTATTCTGGAAAAATTATTATCTCTAATGATGTGTCTCTAAAAGCAATAAGTATTACTAAAAACAATAAAAGTATAATAACCCAAGCAAGGTTTTATAAGAGCAAACTAAGTGAACCTAACTATCAAAACGATTACAACAAAAAATATTCTGGAGCTGGCAGCTTAACTCTAGTAGATGGAATAAATGGTGGATTAAATTTTAATGATGGCCGTTGGCAAGGTTTTGAAAAAAATGATTTTGAAGTAATTATAGATCTGGAAGAGATTAAAAGTATTCAAAACATTTCAATAAACTTTCTTCAGACCACAGATTTCTGGATATTCTTTCCTAAAACTGTTTCGTTCAAAGTTAGTAAGGATAATAATTATTTTAAGGTTGCAAAGACAATAATAAATAATGAATCTTTAAAAAATACAGAATCTTCAATTCAAACTTTTCAAGCTAATTTTAAAGATCTTGAAGCTAGATTTGTAAAGATAATTGCAGATAATATTGGGATATGTCTCAAGTGGCATAAAAGTGCCGGTGGAGACGCATGGTTATTTACAGATGAAATAATCATAAATTAATTTTTTACAATAACATATTGGAATAACTATGAATTGGAAAGTAGGATTATTATTAATCAGTTTATTTTTGATCATAACAAATACTACGGGCTTTTCACAGATTGGTAAAACAAATATAATTACACATAATCAGACTACTATTTTCACTAATCCCAAAGAAGGAACTAAAAGTTTTACTGAGTGGGGAGTCTTTCCATCAAAAGATAAAGAAGTAAGAAGAGTTATTATGAATGTAACATTAGCTCATCCTAAAGACAGAGCTATTGCACATTGGGATTATATGGATAGGATTAAAATTTTACGCGGCGGTGGGATTAAAGGTAGAATTTTAGATTATGAAATCGGAAGAATGCTAACACCTTATGGAAGCAATTTTAAAGAAGATTGGAGTTTTACTTGGAAAGTAGATGTAACTGATTTTGAAACATTTTTAAGGGATAGTGTCGAGATAGAATATGTCCACTCCGGTTATGAATCACCGGATTTAGGCTGGGATCTGACGATTGTTTTTGATATTGAATTTGGAAAACCTATAGCTGAATTTTTATCTATTCAAGAAATGTGGATAGGTAATTTTCAATACGGAAACCCGGAGAATAATATTGAATTAAGTTTAACACCAAAAGAAATTATAAAACTGGATGAAAGCTCATTTGGTAGATTTCGCATTCAACATACTGGGCATGGAATGGATAGGCCAAATGGCTGCAGTGAATTCTGCAGTAGATGGAGAGAAGTAACATTTGATGGAAAAATTATTGACCATCGAGATATTTGGAAGGAGTGTGGAGATAATCCGCTCTATCCTCAAGGAGGCACGTGGATTTTCGACCGCGGATATTGGTGCCCGGGCGATTTACAAAAACCTGACATTATTGATATACCTCTAACAAATCAGTCCCATACTTTGGATATAGATATGGAGTCATTTACGGCTAATAATATTAATCAACCAAAAGAAGTTATAGCTTCATACTTTTTCCAATATAGAGGACCCACATTTAATAACGATGTGAGAATTGAAGAAATAATTGCTCCTAATAATTTAAGTAATTATAATAGATTTAATCCTACCGGGTTTAATCCCCAAATAGTAATTAGAAATCTAGGGAAAAAGGATTTAACTAAATTAACTATAACATATAAAACAATAGGGTTTGCGGAGTCAACTTTTCATTGGGAAGGCAAATTAGGATTTTACCAAGAAGAATTGATTAGTCTACCCGGGGAAATTAAAGCTAATGCTGGTTTAAATAATTTTCAAGTAATTCTTTCTAACCCCAACGACTTAAAAGATGAATGGCCATTGGATAACAAAATAGAATCAGAATTTTATGATATCCCCACCCTCCCATCAAAAATAGTTGTGGATTTTTCAACCAATAATAAACCAAAAGATAATACATTAGTTATCCTAAATGATGAAGCTGATACCATATATAGTAAACTTCCTATTGACCTTGATTCTGCAACAAACTATTTAGATACGTTAAGCTTATTGGAGGGCAACTATGCGTTAATGTTAGCCGATACTGCGGGAGATGGCTTAGAGTTCTGGTTCATGCCTCAATCGGGTTACGGAAGACTAAGATTGAAAGATGTAAACGGGAATTTTATACATCTTTTTGAAAGCGATTGCGGCAACGGTCACTTTTATTCTTTTAGGTGTAAAGATGATGCGATTGTCGACACATCAAAACCATATCTTTCTGTTAACATCTTTCCAAGAATGGTTAAAGATTATCTATCAATCTACACAACAACAAATAAAACAGCGGTATTGAAGATTATTATTACAAAAGATGGAAAATTTATTGAACAGCATGAATATACAAATATAAGAGATTCAGTAACAGGTATGGATGTAAAACATTTAGAGAAAGGTAGATATGTTATGGAAATTTATGTTAATAATGAACACAAGATGAACAGAAGGTTTAATAAAAGGTAAGTCAGGAATGCAACGAAATATTACAGTAGGTAAAGGCAACTAAATAACATGAGACATTTTGGGGAAATATTAATTTTGGTTTTGATTACAACTATGTGTTCAATTCCTCCAAAACAAAAGCCAAACATTTTATTTATTGCCGTTGATGATTTACGACCGGAACTTGGTTGCTATGGTAATAAAATTATTAAAACGCCTAATATTGATAGACTCGCTAAACAAGGAAGAGTATTCACAAATCATTTTGTTCAAGTTCCAACTTGCGGGGCATCTCGTTTTTCTCTATTGACAGGATTACGACCTCGAAAGAAATCTCATTTAGGGAACGATGTTTTTATAAACGAAACCTCAGGAAAATCTGAAACTACCCAGCCAGAATCATTTATTCACCATTTAAAAAGAAACGGATATTATACTGTTGGAATTGGAAAAATAAGTCATCACCCGGATAATTTAATTTACGGTTATACCGACCAACCCTCAGAAAAAAAAGAACTCCCACACAGTTGGGATGAATTTATTTTTAATAGTGGTAAATGGGAAACAGGTTGGAATGCTTTTTTTGGCTATGCAAATGGTGAAAATCGTCAAAGTATGAAACGTCAAGTAAAGCCTTATGAGAGTGGTGAGGTAGATGACAAAGGCTACCCCGACGGTTTATCCGCAGAACTGGCAATAAGAAAGCTTAATGAACTAAAAAAGAATGAAAAACCATTTTTCCTGGGTGTAGGATTTTTTAAGCCACACCTCCCCTTTACAGCTCCAAAAAAATACTGGGACTTATATAAACCAGATGAGATTCCATTATCCCCCTCCCCAATTATTCCAGAAAATGTAAATGATAAAAGTCTGCACAATAGTGGTGAATTGAACGGTTACCACCTTACTGATGAAAAGGCTGGACTCGATAGTCAATTATCTGATAAATATGCAAAGAAATTAATACATGCCTATTATGCTTCGGTAAGCTATATAGATGCTCAGATAGGTAAGCTGTTAAACGAACTTAATAGATTAAACCTAACAAACAATACGATTGTGATTATTTGGGGCGATCATGGATGGCATTTGGGGGATCATCTTACTTGGGGCAAACATACAATCTTTGAACGCGCCTTAAAAAGTTCCCTAATTGTAAAAATACCGGATATCTCCAATCCAGGTAGTACGACAAAAGGTATTATTGAAACAGTAGATATCTATCCCACAATTTTAGATTTATGTGGTGTCGAAATGCCACACCAATTAGATGGAACAAGTTTTACTAATCTAATTGATGACCCTAATTCAAAGGGCAAGGAAGCTGCATATAGTTATTTTAACAATGGTATTTCAGCTAGAACGGAAAGATATAGAATATCAAAATATTTTAGAGATGAGGAACCGGTTATTGAATTATACGATCATAAATCTGATTCTAATGAAACAATAAATATAGCAACTCAAAATCAAAAGTTAGTTAATGGGCTGCTGACAATTTGGGAAAAAGGAAATACCAAACTCTATGATAAAAATAATAATCATAATTAATCTTACAGAGTATCAAAATGAAAATACTATTTTTACTAATCTCACTTTTATTCACAATTGTAGATGTTAGCAACGTTATGGCACAAATTGAATTTCCTGCCTTTATTTCCGACAATATGGTTTTACAACAACAGACAGAAGTACCAATCTGGGGTTGGGAAAAACCTGGAGTCAATGTTAAGATATTATGTAGTTGGGATAAAAGAGAATACTTCACAACTACTAACTCAAAAGGTAAATGGCAAACTAAAATAAAAACTCCAGTAGCGGGCGGACCTTACAAACTAACCATAAACAATAAAGAAATTATAAATATTTTAGTTGGTGAAGTTTGGTTATGTTCGGGTCAATCTAACATGCAGTGGGCCTTAGATCAAACTGATAATAGCTCCAAAGAAATTGATAATGCTAATTATCCGCTGATTCGTTTTTTTTATGCGGCTAGACAATTAAGTGACCAACCTCAAGAAGACTGTTATGGTTTATGGACTGAATGTTCACCTAATACTGCAAAATCTTTTAGTGCTGTAGCCTATTATTTTGGCAAAAAGATTCACAAAGAACTCAATATACCAATTGGACTGATTCACACAAGCTGGGGAGGTTCATCGGCACAAGCGTGGACTAAAAAAAAGATATTGCATTCGGATCCAGATTATAATATTTACTTTGAAAAGCAAAGAAAGCAAGAATTGGCTGCCGAACCTGGTATCCTGCCAATTAATAATAATAGCCCTTCGCGTTTGTACAACGCAATGATTCATCCTTTCATTCCTTTTGCAATAAAAGGCGTGATTTGGTATCAAGGAGAATCTAACACAGGAGAAGCCCTGCTTTATGAAAAACTATTTCCGGCAATGATAAAAAACTGGAGGGACGATTGGCAACAGGGAGAATTTCCATTTTATTTTGTACAGCTAGCTCCATACAAATATGATACTCCTTTCATTGGTGGTTTGTTAAGAGACTCTCAAAGAAAATCTCTCTCCATAAGAAATACCGGTATGGCAGTCACTCTTGATATAGGTAACCATGATGATATTCATCCGAGAAATAAATTAGATGTGGGTGAAAGATTGGCACTATGGGCACTTGCCAGAGATTACGGAAAAAATGATCTTGTTTATTCAGGACCGCTATATAAATCTTATGAAATTGTAAATGATGAAGTTCATATTAAGTTTACTCATATTGGTGGTGGACTTGTAAGTAAAAGTGGTGAATTATCTCATTTTGAATTATCCGGTGATGACCGAATTTTTTATGAAGCAGAAGCAGAGATTATCAATGACATGGTAGTAGTAAAATCCAAACATGTCGCCAAGCCAATTGCGGCTAGGTACGCGTTTCACAATACTGATGAACCAAATCTATTTAATGTTAAGGGGCTACCTGCATCTTCATTTAGAACGGATAATTGGCCAATCATAACAGAAACTGTAGGGATAACAAGTATATTTGATTCTGATAAAGATCGCTTCCTTATTAAATTAAATTCTGATAGTGAGAAAACAATTATTAGATATACAACTGACGGAAGCATCCCAAACAAGAGTTCAAATATTTATTCTGATCCAATTACTCTTCTAGCATCAACAATATTAAAAGCCAGAGCATTTATTGATGGAATCCCCTCTGTTGCAATAGCAAAAAGTGAACTTATTAAACATAAAGCAACAGGACGACCGGTGGTTTATGAAAATAAATTTTCAAATAAATACAATGGCGGTGGTAAGTTAGGTTTAGTTAACAGTCTCAGGGGATCAACCAATTTTAACGACGGTCTATGGCAAGGATTTGAGGGTGAAGATTTGGATGTAACTATGGATTTAGGAGAAATCCAAAATATAAAGACAATCTCCATTGGATGTTTGCAATCAATTGGAGCTTGGATATTCTTCCCTAGAAATATAATAGTGTTTACTTCTGAAAACGGGAAAGATTTTCAAAAGATTAAAAATGTTGTTAATGATATACCAATCAGACTTGAAAGAAATATTCTAAATGAGTTTGAAGTAAAGCTTAAAGATACTCCGGCAAGGTATGTAAAAATTGTTGCTGAAAACATAGCTGTTTGCCCGGACTGGCATCCAGGGGCAGGTGGAAAAGCTTGGATTTTTATTGATGAAATAATTATAGATTGATAGGAAAGTTTTATGAGACGTAGTATTGATATCTTTTAAAAAGCTATACAACTAATAAATAAAAAACGAATAATTGCACTTATAGGGATACTATGAAAATTAAGAGAAGAGATTTTATTAAAACATGTAGTGTTGGCCTTGCCGGAATATCACTAGCAGGAATCCCTTCCCTTTCTTGTACACCCAAAGAATCTATACCTTCATATTTAAAGGGATATGAAAATATATACAATAAAGATCCGCGTGCAGCAGCATTACAATGGTTTCGAGATGTAAAATACGGTTTATTTATGCACTATGGTATATCTAGCTTATTGGGTAAGGGTGAATGGGTACAATATGAGGAAAACATACCCTTAAACGAGTATATAAAATTAAAAGATGATTTTACCGCCCATAATTTTAATGCTGATTTCATAACCGATTTGGCACTTGAAGCCGGAATGAAATATGTAAATATTACTTCTAGACATCACGATAGTTTCTGCCTATTTGATTCCAAAGTTACAAATTATAGTTCGGTAAATTCTCCATGTAAGCGAGATTTAATAGGAAAACTAGCTGAACAATGCAGTAAAAAAGGATTAGGATTGTTCTTATATTACTCCTATGCTCTTGACTGGTGGCATCCTTATTTTTATCCGCGAAAATATAGTACAATAGCAAGACCAAACTACCATAATCCAAATGAAATATACAAATGGCGTAAGGATGAAGATTTTCAATACTATATTGAATTTGTTCATACACAATTAAAAGAACTTTTAACAAATTATGGAAAATTAGCCGGGATATGGTTTGATCCGATAATGGGATATTACGCTAAGCCCGAACTATTCCCTATTGAAGAAACATACAAATTGATTCGCAATTTGCAGCCTCAAACGCTGATATCATTTAAACAAGGAGCGACAGGAACTGAAGATTTTGCAGCCCCCGAACGTTCAGGCTACTCTCTTAAGGATAATGTAAGAACTCAATATGATGAAAAACGAGCAAAGATTGCCGAAAATGCATGGGAGATGAACAAAAATAAGTACAACGAAATTTGCGATACACTTCAATTGGGTGCATGGGGTTATAAAAAATCAGATGAAGGTAAACATAGATCTCCAAAGAGAGTTGTAGAAATGCTGATAAAAGCGGTTTCCAATAATTACAATTTATTACTAAATACCGGACCACTACCTGATGGATCAATTCACAATGAAGATGTAAGTACTTTAAAAGAAGTGGGTAAATGGATTGATCAAAATTCGGATAGTATCTACGGTACTTTCGGCGGACCATTTAAACAAAGCAATCTTATAAACACAACATTTAAAAGTAATGTCATTTTTATACATTTAAATAAAATTAATAATGGCAAAATAAATCTGCCTCTTGATATAAATAGTATTAAAAGTATTGAATATCTTGATGGAACTAATATTAAATATCGAGCTAAGAATAAAAATATTACTTTAGAAGTGGCATCCAACAATGAGAATATTTTGACCAGGGTTGTTAAGGTTGAGTTAACCGGAGCTATAATTACTAATGATTTTAAAGATCAGATGGTCACCTTCGAAATACGCAAAAAATATAACTCTATTGAATTAAAGCATAGTCCTTCTTCAAAATATTCCGGACAGGGTACTTTAACATTGGAGAATGGAGTACGTGGTGGTTTAGAATTTACTGATGGTAATTGGTTGGGATTTGAAGAAAATAATTTTGAAACTACAGTAGAACTTAGGGAACATAAACTCATTGAGAAAATCGAAATTGGTTTCCTAGAAGATCAAAAATCATGGATATTTTCACCGCAAAAGGTAGCAATTTACGTTTCGGATAATAAACTGAAATGGGAAAAAATATTTGATAAGAAATACGATTTGGTTAAAAATGATAATTCAAACATCAGAAATATTATTGCGAATAAGCTACATAAGAAAGCAAAATATGTGAAGATAGCTGCGGAAAATATTGGCAAATGCCCTGTATGGCATGAAGGAGCTGGCGGAAAAGCTTGGATTTTTGTTGATGAAATATTTGTTCAATGATAAATAAATTCTTAAGAAAAAATTTTCACCATAAATATAGTTTTTAATATGAACTCAAAAAAAAAGATACTCATTGATCAACTTAAAGTATTATCAGTAATTATTCTATTACTTACAACAACCGTTGAAGGCCAATCATCCAAGGAATTATCAATGAACATAGTAGAGCCAACAACAAAAGATTGGGAACCGGCCAATAGCCCAATATTAACAAAATGGGTTAAAGATGTTAATCCTAAAAGTCCTTGGAATAATTATCCCCGTCCGCAGCTTAAAAGAGAACGTTGGCAATCTTTAAACGGATTATGGAAATACGATATAACAAATGACAACGCAAATAATGCTAAACCTAAATTTGAGAATAATATTCTTGTGCCCTTTCCCATTGAGTCGGCACTATCCGGAGTAGGTAAAAAAATATCACCGGAAGAAACACTATGGTATCAAACGCTTTTTACAATTCCGGATGAATGGAATGAACAAAATAAAATATTACATTTTGGAGCAGTTGATTGGGAAGCAAGTATTTGGGTAAATGATGAATTTGTTGGACACCATAAAGGAGGATACGATCCTTTCTTTTTCGATATTACGAAATATTTGAGGGTTGGAGAAAATAATTTGAAAGTTGCCGTAAAAGATCCAACTGATACTGGAAATCAACCGGTTGGAAAGCAAGTGTTGAATCCGGAAGGAATATTCTATACATCTGTAACAGGTATTTGGCAGACAGTTTGGATTGAACCGGTTTCGAATATGTACTTAGAATCATTTAAATGTATTACAGATATAGATAATAAAGAAATTATTATTTATCCAAAACTTAATCATTCTAATTCTATGACCGAAGTTAAGGTTGAAGTTCTATGGAAAGGAGAATTAGTAAATAGTATTCGTACTAAGCAAAAAGACAAAATACATCTTAAAATTTCTAACCCCCGGTTATGGACTCCGAGCACTCCAAATTTGTACGATCTAAATATTTCAATAATTGATAATGATAATGTTGTTGATCGAGTTGAAAGCTATATGGGAATGAGAAAAATAAGCATTAACAAAGCAGATGACGGATTTGTAAGAATCTTCTTAAATAATAAACCATTGTTCCAAAACGGTCCTCTGGACCAAGGATATTGGCCAGATGGATTATATACACCTCCTACTGATGAAGCGATGAAACATGAAGTACAGCTAATCAAGAATATTGGTTTTAACATGCTTCGAAAGCACGTAAAGATTGAACCTGATAGGTTTTACTATTGGTGCGATAGAATTGGTATTCTGGTATGGCAAGATATGCCGAATGGAGATAAAAAAATAGGCCCTAATGATCCTGATATTGTAAGAACAAGTGAATCAGAAAAACAATTTGAATATGAATTAACCCAATTAATCAATACACATTACAATCATCCATCGATCATAATGTGGATACCGTTTAACGAGGGCTGGGGTCAGTATAAAACAGCAGAAGTAGTTAATTATGTAAAAAAGTTAGATCCTACTCGCTTAGTAAATAATGCAAGCGGTTGGACTGACCGTGGTGTAGGTGATGTAAATGATATACATCATTATCCGAATCCTAAATCACCAGAACCTGAAAAAAATAGAGCTGTCGTTTTGGGTGAATTTGGTGGTCTTGGTTTATACGTAGAAGATCACGTTTGGCAAACAGATGATAACTGGGGCTATTCTATAATCAGTGATAGCGAAAAACTAACTGGCAAATATGAAGAATACTATAGCTCAATTTGGGAACTTTCTAAAAAAGGATTAAGTGCTTGTGTTTATACTCAAATAACGGATGTTGAGACAGAAACAAACGGATTGCTAACTTATGATAGAGAAATTCTAAAGATAGATGCTGCTAGACTTAAGAAAATAAATACAGGTAACTATATCCCGGCTCCAATGATTTCACCTGATCAAGTTTTACTAAATAAAGGAAGCTCGATAACAATTAGTAGTAATTATCAAGGTGAAATTAGATATACAACTGACGGATCAATTCCTGATCAAAACTCTAAGATTTATAAGGCACCAATAATTTTTAATTCGGATATGATTGTTACAGCAATTGTATGTTCTGATGATGATCAAAGTAGGTTGAGAAAATCCGAATTTAAGTTTACTGATATTATTGAACCCAATTACAAATATTCATATAGTTCAAAATATTCAGCCGGTGGAACTTTTGCATTATTAGATGGTGAACTTGGAAGCAATAATTATGGAGATGGGAAATGGCAAGGATTTGAGGGTGTAGATTTAGATGTTATTCTAGATTTAGGAAAATTAAAAAAAATAAATACTGTGAAAATAAATTTCCTTCAAGCTATAAAAAGCTGGATATTTTTCCCTGAAAATTTAACAATATCAACTTCAACCGATGGAGAAAATTATTCGGAAATTGAAAACATTATTATCCCAGTTGCAAAAGATATAAAACCAGATTCGATTAAAACTTTTTCAGCAACAATGAATAATCACAGGGCCAGATACATCAGGGTCAAAGCTGTAAATATTGAGGAATGTCCACAATGGCATCCTGGAGCTGGCGGGAAAGTCTGGATATTTGTAGATGAAATTAAAATTGAATAAAATTAAAGGAAGAGAATAATGAAAAAAATAATATGGATAGTAATAATGGCAACAATATTATTAAATGCACAAGAGCATCCTTATCAAAAAACTAAGTACCAATATCCTGAAGATCCTTTAGTAAATGAAAAGTTAGAGGAATGGCAGGACTTGAAATTTGGATTAATGATGCATTGGGGATTATATGCACAGATTGGTGTAGTTGAATCTTGGGGATTGTGTTCGGAAGATCAATCTTTTCAAGATCGGAGTGGTATGGCATACACTGACTATAAAGAAATGTATTTTGGGTTGATTGAAAAATTTAATCCACAAAAGTTCGATCCAAAACCATGGGCAAAAGCTGCAAAAGCTGCTGGAATGAAGTATGTTGTTTTTACAACAAAACATCATGATGGTTTTAGTATGTGGGATACAAAACAGAAGGATTTCAAGATAACGGGCAAAGAAAGCCCTTTTAAAACTCATCCTAAAGCTAATGTTGTAAAAGAAATATTTAGTGAATTCCGTGATGAGGAATTTATGATTGGAGCTTATTTTTCTAAACCCGATTGGAATCACCCGGCTTACTGGTCTCCCCTACTAGCAACTCCGAACAGGTGTAATAACTATGATGTTAGAAAATATCCCAAAAGATGGCAACAATTTAAGGATTTCACTTATAATCAGATAGAAGAACTTATGACTGAATATGGCGATGTAGATATTCTTTGGCTTGATGGTGGCTGGGTAAGACCAGATTCTACTATTAATGAGGAGGTAATTTCATGGGGGTACGATATTCCTGAATGGGAACAAGATATTGATATGTCCCGAATTGCAAAAATGGCCCGAGGACACCAGCCAGGATTAATGATTGTTGATCACACTGTTCACGGACCTTATGAAAATTATAGAACTCCTGAACAACAAGTGCCTGATAAAGTTCTTCCTTTCCCGTGGGAAACATGTATGACTATGACTTCCTCGTGGGGGCACAGCTTCAATCCAAATTACAAAAGTTCAAGACAATTAATTCATACATTGGTAGATATTGTGGCTAAAGGCGGCAACTTCTTACTAAATATTGGCCCAACTCCCGATGGGACATTTGAAGAAGCCGCATACGAAAGATTGGAGGATATTGGGAACTGGATGCAAACTAATGATCAGGCAATTTATTATTCTAGACCAATAAAACCATATAAGAAAGGCAATATTTGTTTTACACAAAATAAAGATTCAAAGGATGTGTATGCTATTTATCTGGTAGATAAGCAAGAGGAAAAAATGCCCGATCAAATTGACATAAATGATGTTGCAGTATCTGAAGGCAATATTGTAGAATTACTTGGATATGGAAAACTTTCTTGGGAAAAGAATAATGAAGGCATAACTGTTTCAGTGCCAGAAAACGTAAGAAATAATCCTCCAAATAAATATGCATGGACAATTAAGATTTCGAACAAATAAATATGAAACCTAAAGAAAATTTTATATTAGCCCTTGAAGGAAAACAACCTTTTGGCAGAGTGCCGCATTTCGAATTAGTATTTTATTTAACAATGGAAGCTTTTGGGAAGGTACATCCAACTCATAGATGTTTCAGCCAGTGGGATCAAATGTCGGACAATGAAAAACAATTCCATCGAAAAGATATTGTTGATACTTACCTTCAAATAGCTAAAACTTATGAGCACTCTGCTATATTTTATCAATGTGAAGATATCTGGCAGGAGAAGGTAAATGATGAAACATTACGAATCCTCGAAATGTTAAGGGGAAAATCCAATGATGAATATCTTCTTATGATTCATGGTGACAGAACTTGGGATATACCTGATGGTAACAGAATGATGGATTTTGTAACACAGATGGCTGAAAAACCTGATGAACTTAAATCGGAAGCACAAAGGATGATTGATGTCGCACTTGAGAATGCTATCATATATAAAAACAGCGGTGTCTTAGATTGTTTTGCCTTATGCAGTGATTATTGCTTCAATACTAATCCCTTTTTTTCACCTGAAATGTTTAATGAATTTGTAACTCCATACCTGAAGCAATTGGTTTCAGGATACAAAGAATTGGGGTTTTATGTAATTAAACATACCGATGGGAATATTATGCCTATTCTTGACCAAATAGTTTCGGCAAAACCTCATGCCTTACATAGTTTAGATCCCCAAGGGAATGTTGATATTGCTGAAGTTAAAAAACTTATTGGGGATCAAATTTGTTTAATCGGTAATGTAAACTGCGGCCTTATGGATACGGGGACTGATAAAGAAATTATCGAATCAGCTAAGTATGCTCTAGAATATGGAATGCCAAGTGGCGGTTTCATTTTCTCAACAAGCAATTGCATTTATACGGGAATGCCTTTGAGAAGTTACGATTTAATTTTGGACGTTTGGAGAAAATATGGCATTTACAATGTTGATGATTAAAATAATAGTTGGAAAAATAATGATTAAAACAATACCTAGTTTATTAAAATATTCTAGAATTGTAATTCCTAGTTTTTCACTTCTACTAATCATTTCATTTAATAGCTGTACAATTAATACTAAGGATAAAAAAACTAACATTATTTTGATTATGGCAGATGATTTAGGTTACGAAGGTCTTAGCTGTAATGGAAGTCTTTCTTACAAAACACCGAATTTAGATAAACTCGCTAATAGTGGAATTAGGTTTACAAACTGTTATTCTACTCCTTTGTGTACAACTTCTCGAGTCCAGTTGATGACAGGTATGTATAACCATAGAAATTACACAGAATTTGGAACAATGCCTCCAGATCAGATTACTTTTGCTCATTTATTGAAAGAAGCCGGTTACTCAACATGTGTAGCCGGTAAGTGGCAATTAGTTGGCCATTTCAAAGGCACCGGGTATAGAGGAAAAGGGACATATCCTGAAGAAAACGGATTTGAAGAATACTGCCTATGGCAATTGGATAGGTTCGGTTCACGCTACTGGGAACCACTACTTAATACTAACCGGTCAGTATAGACAGTATGATAGTAACGTTTATGGACCGGATATAATATGTGATTTTATTATAGACTATATTGACCGAAAGAAAGACGGACCATTTTTAATATATTATCCAATGATTCTCACACATGATCCGTTTATCCCAACACCCAATTCTCAATATTCGAAAAATGATAAACAAAAAAATAATCCAAAGTATTTTAAGGATATGGTCGAATACGCCGATGTAATCATTGGACGAATTATAAAGAAGATAAAACAATTAAATTTGATGGATAATACATTAATAATGTTTATCGGTGACAATGGAACTCACAAAGGTATAATTTCTCAAATGAATAATTACACTATTCAAGGCGCAAAGGTGAAACCACTACTTCTGGCACACATGTCCCAATGATTGTATCATGGTCTAAAAATTCTAATAAGGGAAATATAAGTAATGATTTGGTAGACTTTACAGACTTTCTTCCTTCGATGATGGAAGCTGCAGGTATTTCCGAATATTCTATCCCCTACAAGGATGGTAAAAGTTTTATACCTAGTTTGAAAGGAGTAGAAGGCAATAAAAGAGAATGGATTTTTTGTGAATACGATCCCAAGTGGGGGAAGCATAAAAAATCTAGATATGTCCAAACTAAACAGTGGAAATTATATGAAGACGGTTCTTTCTATAATTTTATAAAAGATACGGATGAGATAAATCCTATTTCTATAAAAGAATTATCTTCAGCAGATTTAACTGAATATAAAAAATTACAAGATGTTCTTAACAATTATAAATAGCCAATAATATGATAAATAAGCACATTTTGAGTAGTATGCTATTAATATTGTTAATTTCTATATCTATATGGAATTGCAATCAAATTAAATTAGAAATTGAAGAAAAGAAACCCAATATAATCTTATTTTTAATTGATGATTTAGGTTGGAAAGATGTCGGATATATGGGCAGTAAATTTTACGAAACTCCTAATATCGATGAATTGGCCAAACAGGGAATGATATTTACAAATGCATACTCAAATGCTCCGAATTGTGCCCCAAGTAGAGCATCATTATTAACAGGGAAATATTCACCGCAGCATAAAATATATACGGTAGGCACCTCCGAACGAGGCCGTACAGATAGAAGAAAATTAATTCCTATTAAAAATAATATAACTTTAGATCCGGATCATATTACTATTGCCGAAATTCTTAGTAAGAACGATTATAGATGTATAAGTATCGGGAAATGGCATTTAGGATCTTTGCCTGAATATGGCCCAACGGCACAAGGATTTGATTATAATTTAGCCGGTAATCATACAGGGCATCCTGAAAGCTATTTTAGTCCGTACAAAAATAAAAACCTTACAGATGGGATCAACAAAGAACATCTTCCTGAGAGATTGACAAGTGAGGCAATTAAGTTCATTACTGATAACAAGACAAATCCGTTTTTTCTCTATCTTCCCTTTTATTCTGTTCATACACCCTTACAAGCAAAACAAAATATAATTGATAAGTACAGAAAGAAAGAGAAAGATGAATTCCATAATAATCCAACATATGCTGCTATGATTGAATCAGTTGATGATGGAATTGGTAGAATATTAAAACATCTTGCTAACCTTAACTTAGATGATAATACAATAGTTATTTTTCTTTCTGATAATGGTGGTCACGGTGAAGTTACTTCAATGTCACCATTACGAGGTAGTAAAGGGATGCTGTATGAGGGTGGGATTCGAGTGCCAATGATAGTTAAATGGACAAATCGTATTAAGCAAAATTCAGTTTGCGATACTAATGTAATTGGAAGCGATCTTTTACCTACAATTCTTAGCCTAACTGGAGTAAGTACTCAAGAAGATTTATTAATTGATGGGGAAAATTTATCGTCATTATTTTTCAAAGATGGTAACTTCTTCAGAGAAGCCATCTACTGGCATTTTCCGGCTTATTTGGAAGGAAAAGCGAGGGGTGCCAGAGATGAATATTTTCGAACAAGACCTGGCAGTGCTATCAAAATGGGAGATTGGAAACTTATTGAATACTTTGAAGACTCTCATCTTGAACTTTATAATCTAAAAGAAGACATAGAAGAAAATAAGAATCTTGCTGATATTCGCCCTGATAAAAAGAAACAACTCTACAATAAATTGGTGGAATGGCGAAAATCATTAAAGGCCCCTATTCCAAAAAAGCTAAATCCATATTTTAAGGCTAATAACTAGATTCCAAACAATTCATTTAGGAAGAACATAATGAATACCTGCATCAGGTCCTAATGGAATTCCAAATGTTAACCAAATTACCAAAAGCACAATCCAGAAAATTAAAAAAGTAATTGAATATGGAACCATAGCAGCTATTATTGTACCGATACCTGCTTTAGCATCATACTTCTGGACAAATGCAATTATTAATGCAAAAAAACTCATCATCGGAGAAATTACATTTGTAACACTATCACCAATTCTGTAAACCACTTGAGACAGCTCAGGTGAATATCCCATTATCATAAACATGGGAATGAAAATTGGTGCAAGTATTGCCCATTTTGCAGAAGCGCTTCCCATAAGCATGTTTATTGCCGCAGATAAAAGAATAAATAGAATCATTAAAGGAATTAAACCTATATCAAGCGACATTAAAATACCTGCGCCCTTAACAGCTAAAATAATTCCAAGGTTGCTCCACTTAAAATAAGCTACAAATTGTGCTGCGAAAAATACAAGAACTAAGTATGTGGCAAGCGTTTTCATCGAGCTCGCCATTCCTTTCATTACATCCGAATCATTTTTAAATTTTCCTGTTGTAAATCCATACGCAATCCCCATCGCGCCAGCAGTAATAAACAACAATGCAACAACACCTTTAATTAAAGGAGAACTAAGAACACTACCGTCTGTTCCGCGGAAAAAACCATCTTCCGGGATAATTCCAATTAAACCAACAATTAAGACTATTGCAAAAACAAATCCGGCTTTTAATAAACCTTTCTTTTCATCTGCTGAAAGTTTATCAAGCTTTAATTCCTCTTCGTTTGTCACACCGGAATATTTTCCTAATCTCGGTTCAACAATTTTTTCGGTTACAAATGTTCCGGCTAAAGCAATTATAAAAGTTGAAGCTGCCATAAAGTAATAGTTGGCAGTTGGATTTACCTCGTAAATAGGATCTAATATTCTTGCGGCCTCTTGGGAGAGTCCTGCAAGCAGCGGATCCACGGTTCCAATAGCAAGGTTTGCACTAAATCCACCGGAAACTCCGGCAAAAGCAGCAGCCATACCGGCAATTGGATGTCTTCCAACAGCTAGAAATATTACTCCTGCAAGCGGAATAAGTAAGACATATCCAACATCCGAGGCAATGTTCGATAACACTCCGGCAAAAACAATAACAAAAGTTAATAGGTGCTTAGGTGAATTAAGTACCAGCATCCTAATGATAGTGTTTATTAGTCCACTTTGTTCAGAAATTCCAATTCCAAGCATTGCAACAAGTACAATACCCAATGGAGCAAATCCGGTAAAATTATCAACCATTTCTAGAAATATACGGTGAATACCATCTTGCGATAAAAGGTTAACCGGTCTTATAATTTCCTTTGTTCCCGGATGAATAACTTCCCAGTTAAGGTAATAACCAATAGCAGAAAATATTAACGCTGACAAAGCGAAAATTGCAAATAAGGTTGCTGGATGAGGAAGTGCATTACCAGCTTTTTCAGTCCAATTCAGCATTCGCTGAAACACGGTATTGCTTGATTTGGATTTTTTCATTTATGAGATTAATATAGATTTAAAATGTTTTGAGCAAGATACAAAAAGTTGAGAAATGAAAAAATCTATTTGCATTTTGTTTAATTCACATTATCATGGGTATTTTAATACTATTTTTACGTACCTGCCCAAATTTAGATCATGAGGGAGAACTTATTTTTAACTACTATTTGATAATCCTTTAGATTTTCTCAGGAATAGAAAAGATTTTGTTGTTTAAGCAGGTACAGCGCGCTTATTTAGGAAATTTGTTTATTCCATTGTAACAATAATGTTAACAATTTTTCAATTGGCGGTTGCCTTTAATCGGAACGGACCTCTTTTTAATGCATCTATCTGTTCCGGTTTTAAGGAACCGAAAGAAAAAAGACAAACACCATTAGCTCCGGCATTCTGTGCGTAAAATATTTCTTTAACTAAAATTTCCGGCCTGAATCCCATAAACGGTCCCAGTCCAACATACCCTTCAATACCATCCGGTAATTGTTCTACCAAAAATTTGCTTTCTTTCTTAACCTGCTCTGCTTCCGGAGAATAAGACATTGTAAATATTTCATCCAAATATCCTTTGTCAAGCCAATTCCCCCAATTTTGAAACTTAAAAGCAATACTTTCCTCAAATAGAGGAAAGACATCAGCAGAAAGCTTTATATTTGGCTTTTGTTCCTCAAGTAAATTGGAAACTTTACCTACAAATTTGGTAATCTGCTCTTTTCGGTAATCAATCCATTGTTCCCATTTATCAGGATTTTTATCTGGGAAAATATTTAATGGATTAACATTAGCGATAGAATTAAAGTTCGATTTACAGACATCACAATAACAGAACCCGTGTTCGTTTGGAAGACTTACCGGATACCTAATATAATCAAGCTGAAGTCCATCAATATCATAATTAGTTACTAATTTTTCATAGACATCAATCCAGAATCTATTAACCTCTTTTCTTGATGGACAGAAGAAATGATAGTTATTCTCGTTTCTAGCAGGTATCTCATTTTGTCTGGATAAAGCTAGCCATTCAGGCTTTCTTTCAACCAAAGGTGAATTTTCTCTACCTATAAAAAATACCCAGACCCAGGGGATCAGTTTTATTTCATACTTTTTACATAGTCTTTCTAATTCCTTCATAGGATCCCAACCAATAAAATTAGGATGTTGAGGTAAATCCGGATGGGCATTTGGATAAATTGCATAGCCCCCATAAATTGTTTCCGGACAAATAGCGTTAAAGCCGATTTCTGCCATTAGTTTAATTGTTTCTTCTAATTCCTCAGCATTTTTTTCACGTAATCGATACCAACTGGCTCTTATTTCTTTATTGAAACTTGGAAAACTCTTATAATACATTTCCTGAGCTTTAGCCAAGATACTCTGTGAATACTTAGATTTGCTATTGTAATTTGTTATATCATAATACTCTTGTTTTATCGAATTTATTTCATGTTTTAACCCAGATAAATCTATTATCGAAATTGATTCATGCAAAGCTTCCCAAGTATTTAATTTCTTTTCAACTTCACTTACAAGATAATCGGCAAAAAATATCTTGCTTTCATTAGATATCTTAAAAGCTAGCTTATTATCATTGAGATGTACTTCAATACCGGGAAATAATTCATTAGATATCCATCTTAAAACTTCACCATGCCCAGAGATTACAAATCCGTTTTGAGGTATTTTCGAATTATTACCACTGATAGTTTGTATTTTATTTTCTATAACAATTGCTTCAATCCCATATTTATTTGTACCAGTACTATCTCCATAAAGAGGAGTATAAACAACAAGTTCATTTGCCCCTCTACCTCCGGGATATTTTGAATTCACTGGATCAACTTTATCTGTAACTTTTATAAAAGTATGGTCAAATTCTATATCAATTTCGTTCTGTGCTAATTTATTATTATCGCCCAGAAAAAATGCTACAATAAAAACTAAAATTAAATTTTTCATTTTATATCTCAATTATAAAGTGATCTTAATCGACTCAAAGTGACAACATACTATTTAGTAATTTGAATAAACTTAGTTTCATAATGCTCAAACAATAGTGGACTATTCAGCTCATTAACAGTTTCTTCCAAAACTGTAACCTCTTTTATAGATTTTGCTCCGGTTTCAACTTTTAGTTTATTTATATCTAGAATTGCATGATCGCCTTCAGTCTCTCTAAGATGAAGTATAATATTCTCATCTATTATTGAGGGTTTTGCATTTACCAATAAAAGATTAGGAACATCCAAATCAATAATCGATTTTGACTCATTTGGCGATTTATTTTTCCCAGCCGGCATTACTCTTGCCAACAAAGGAACTCTACTTCCCCAACCAAAACGTGATGCAAATGATTTTGATTTATCAGGAGAAGATATGATAGAGTATTTCCATTTCATCTCTCCTTCTTGACTTGCTCTAAAATTGGTTGTCCAATAATTATTTAATACCCACGAATATATATGTGATTTATCCGGTTTATGCTTATAGTAAAATCTTCCGGTATTAATTCCCCCAAATTGAACTAATGGAACATCATTGCTACTGTAAATGATTTGTCCGGTATTATTGGATATTGAAGCATAGTTTTGAACAGCATTCCAATCAGAGGCGGTTCCTTCCAGCTGATTTATACCTGGATTAATGGTCCCACCTTGAACTTCAAATTCAATATTATTTTTTTCACCTTCAATCTCAAATGGGAATGCTACATAAACACCTTCCGGATCGGTCACAGGAAGCTTATGCATACCGTACAATAACTCAATCCTTTTATCAACATTATATAACCTTATCTCAACATTAACCCCTCGCTCATCAGCACAATTTGGCAAATACCCATGTATTTTTATACTAGACCAAATCGGACCCTCTTCAATTTTCGATATTTCTATATCAGATAAAAATGTAAGTTTCTTTTTAAGGGGAATATATGCAGTATCCTTATTTGAGTTAGTAAGGCGTTCCATAGAGTGTCTGTTTTCGAGTTGCTCGTAAATGAACTCTCCAAGTTTCAATTCGCTATCTTTATCAATAAGATTCGATTTCAATTCTTTATCATATAATTTATTAATAACTCCTTTAACACGATCAATTTCAATATGGTAAAATTTATTCTCTAGAAAATCTTTATTAGTTAAAGTGGTTTGTCTTTTATTTAATTCATCACTAACGTTTATACCTAAAGTTTTATATCCAAAAGATGGAACATTTGAGACCCATAAAGCCCAATAGGTTCCGTCACTTCTGCTGCTCATAATTTGGGCCGGAATTATATTTCCACTATCATCTACAATTGTAAATTTCTTATTTAATGGAAGTATATCATGATCAATATATGCTGTAACTAATCCTGATCGGTCCCAATTAAGTGTATTAAAGACAACAATAGTTGGAACACTAGATTTTTTGATAAACTGCTGAACAAATCCCATAGCCTTTTCTTTAAGCAGGCTTGATTCTTTAACAGCCGTCCATGCATAAGCAGCTTTTTCTCCCCATTGAATTATAGAATTCTCGGCGAGCGGATCTGAGATACTTTCAGCCGCACCAAATGTATGTTCATCATAAAACAACAAATTATCATAACAACTATTTATATCGTCATTTATATCACTTGGCAATTTCGCTCCAAGTATTCTAGCCATAGATAATAATCCCATATTGGCAATCATTTCCGTATGTGTTGTTCTTGCAGCTTTGGTTTCATTCATGGCTGAGCCAAATCCATCTGTCCACCAGTCGGGCCAAGCAACTTTTTTTACAGGAAGATGATCTGCCTTGTTTTCTTCAAGATAAACCATAAATTCACTAGCAAGAGCAAGTTTAAGTTTTGGCCACTCATATTTATTATTCCACTCTTTCACAATTTCACAAGCTGAAGTTGATGGTGGTGAGTTATCGGTTACGTAACCTGAAAACTGAAATGCAGTTCTATCATAAGGATATTTTTTTTGATCGAGAGTCTCTAAATATTTTGAGAGATTAGTGCTGAAAACATCCAAGAACCCTGATGTTAATGCAAGTGCATTCCCATGCATGTAGTGTTCACTTCTATATGCAAGCAGTCTGTTTCCTGCCGGCGATTCCCACCAAAATGAAGTTGGTTTATCAAATGGAACATGAGCTCTGTGTCCATGTTGACCCATGGTAAGATATTTAACGTCGGTACTATTATAGAAATCGATCATACACCAGCCGATACCGTTAACGTCATTCTGCATAGCTGTTGTAACATCTATTCCTCTTTCTTTGAAATTTTTAAGTGTTTTGGTTTGTATTGCCAATGCAGTTTCATCAACTATTTCCGAAAAATTAAAAAACATCCCTGTTACTTCTATCCTTCCTTCTTTAATTCTTTGAAGCAATCTTTCAATTTGTGATTCAGGCCTACTTTTAAAATACTCTCTTACTGCCCAGGAAGCTTCGCACGTCCACCTAAATTTGGCATTGTCAGGATAATCATCTGTTTGATCACAATAATCTAATGCATCGTCTATATATCTAAGATGTTCGGACAAAATTTCTGTTTGTGGTCGAGTATATCCAATATCAGTGTGACTATGTTGAACTAGATAGACAGTCCATTCTTTTATTGGTTCCAACCAAAAATTATAATCTGTAGCAGTATTTTCACCTATTTTTACTTTAGCGGTAAATTCTGCTTTTCTAGTTACCTTAGGTAAGAGAATATCAGCCGAATTATGTCCTGATCTTAAAGTTAAATTCTCTTGAATACCATCTACTGTTATTTTTGCTTCTACAGGTTCTCCAAGGTGAATAAAATTAAACCGGGCCGTGTGAAAAAGTTTGATTCCCTTTTTTACTACATTTTTTAATTGAGATACTTTTATTTCTTTTTTTAAGCCGGTTTTAAATGTCATATACCATGCACTGCTTTTAGAATCAGAGCCATCAATTTTTATTATAAGCGATTCACCAAGTTTAACCTTGCTTGTTGGTAATGTAAGAATTGCAAATCCCATTTGATCTTTATGTTTATCTATCATCGTTCTATTAAATTGTAATAACGAACCGTTGATGCCCGCCACTTTCCACGATTCTTTTTTATTATCAAGCGGGTTTGAAAAAGTAAGATACTTTTGATCATTTATGTATAAGTCGAATTCTTTTGCACCGGCAGTAACACTAATTCCGTAAAGCCAAATAAATGATACAGTTGATTGGTCATAGTTTTTAGGTACTATCTCAGTCTCCCAAACAATTGGTTCATAATCGCTTGTGGCTCTAGTTAAGAGACATGAACTCACATCAGGTAAAGGCGAATGGTAAGAAAAATTTGTTCCACTCACGTTGGAATTATAACCTTGCAAGAAGTTTGTTTGTGCTAATAGCGAACTAGAAAGTATGGTAAATAAAATAAATACATTTAATATTTTGATAAAGTTTTTGCAATTCATAATTCCTCATCTTTTTATTTAACTATTTCCAATGTGTTTTATTATCCTTCTCCCTGAATATAAACTGAAAGAGGGATATTTCCTTGCCCATCCATGAAGACTGCTTCAGGAACATCAATTTTGAATGTATGGTTCCCAACATCAAGAGTTCCTAAATTATATTTCATCAAAAAGCTTCAATGAACCTGATCTATTTACAATATCAATTTAATTATCCACCGGATTATCTTTAGTACAATTGCTAATTAATAATAGTAATGAAAATAAAATAACTCTAAGGTAGATTTTACTTTTCATATTCTTACTTGCAAAATAATTATGGTCAAAATTGTTTATCAAAATGGGTTATTCGAAGGTAATTGTACTTATATTTATTGAATAATATTTAAAAATCACAAAATAAAATATACTGAAGTTTTCGTTCCAACTTTAGAGATTTTTAAGAAATATTGCTTATTACTCAACTAATTTTGTTTGGTTTATTATCTCACTGAATAAAATTATTTTCTTGGATTATTTTACTTTATTTATTCTTGCAATCCAACCTCCGCCTGGAACAAGATGAATCGTCATTTTATCATTTTTAGTTATTTTATTTGATTTCAATTTATAATCAATTGCCCTTGTATCAGCATTAATTCCGTCCTCAATATACTTCATTTCATAAAGTCCGTCAGCAAGAAAATCAAATGATATTTCGAAAGACCTTTTTTCCCAATCTGTTATAGTTCCAATATACCAATCACTTCCATTTCTTCTGGCAATTAACGTATAATCTCCAATCTTCGCATTTAATACTTTTATATCACCCCATTCTTCCGGAATTTTTCCCAAGAATTACATTATTATCTAACTCCAGAAATATTTCAGCAATATTAAATAATATTTGAGAATTGGATTTAACTTGCAGTTGAATTGTAGAATTTACTGCAACCATTATTTCTATTTTTTTATCGGGAGAAGTGACTTTATAATCCTTCCCGTATACAATAATGGGAAATAGAAATACAATTGATAATATAATTCTACCATTCATATTTTTAATTCCTAAATCTATTTAATAGTTATTTTAGAACAAGGTTCACCCAAATATAAATAGTTTTCCGTTTACTATAATATTTTTGCTTTATATGCATATAGATACGATCTAACCTAAATCATTGACAAAATGATGTGAATATATTACATTGATATTAAATAAACTGTCATAAAACTATTTTATTATTTTTCATCTAGACAATTTATGGATTTTTAGATGAAGTCTTACCTGAAATATATATTCATTTCATGTTTCTTCCTCTCAAATAATGTATTTGAAAATACACTTGCTCAAAATTTTAACCACGATGAAATTCAAATAGTTGTACAAAATTTTTTATCTGACAAGTTTTCAAATGAAGATAACCTCTCAAAAGAAGTTATACTAAATACTAGAAAAATCGATATTATTAACTCAACTGAAGCTATTGGTTTTATTTCTCATCTGAGTCCAAAAGGCTTTATAGTAATATCAAATAATAAAAACCTTCCACCGGTTATTGCTTATTCTCTTATTCATAACTGGAATGAAGATAATATCAACTCTAATTCTTTTTTTCAATTACTAAAAAATGATCTTGATAATAGAATTGATAACATCGATGATTTACCACCGGGTGTTCAAAAGAGAAATGAAGATCTTTGGAACTATTATCTTAACTCTTCTAGATCAACTACTGATAATTTTCAACAATGGCCAGAAGATGGAACTACTTCCACCGGCGGATGGATCTCTTCTACTTGGAAGCAAACTGAACCATATAACCAATCCTGCCCCATTGATCCCACCACTAACAATAGATCGGTTATTGGCTGCGGAGCTTTAGCTGTTGCTCAAATTGTTAATTTCCATAAGTATTTTAACAACAAACGTTTTTACGATAACGATAAATACATATCCGGGAATTCTATAAATATTGATGACGATAGCCAAATCTTAGATTTCCCTTCATTTAATCAGCTGAATCTAAAATTAGATACTCTACAACATAAATATGATAATAACCTCCCCTTAAGTAACAGAGATTATGCCGCTCTCTGTTTTGCTTCCGGAATTATGACTAATATTGAATATTCTTCAATTGAATCTCCTACTGTTCCAGCAGAGCTATATAATGCTTTTCTTAATGATATGGAATACTCATCAGCAGAAAGCTCCTCAATTATGGAAGATTTCTTTCTTCAACTTAAAGGCAACATGAAAAACGGTCTTCCGGCAATACTTTTACTTTCAAGAGGGTTAGAAGGTCATGCTGCTGTTTGTGATGGCTATAACTCTGATGGTTTCTACCATATAAATTTCGGATGGGGTGCTAACTCTCCGGAAGCTATTACAGACTGCTGGTATTATCTTGATGAAACTTTACCCTATAACTTTGTTCTATCTAGTGGAATTATAAACATTAAACCCGGAATAGATGAAAGTACACTGATCTCTATCCCGGATTCTATTATAAAATTCGAACCTATTTTGGTAAATACTAAAACAGAAGTAAAAACTTGTAAACTACGTAATCAAGGCAGCTCTGTAATATATATTGATCAAATAAAGGTACCTAACTACTTTAAGATTAGTTTAGATGAAAGTAACTATGGAAATTACTTCAAAGGTCTTTCTATCAATCCTATGAGTCAACTTGAATTATACATTCACTCAACCCCGGATAGTGTTGGTAAGTTTGAAGGTATTTTAGAAATAATTATCTCACAAGGATATTCTAATAGATACAAACATATTGAACTGCAATCATTTGGGAAACCGGAAATTGGGACTATTATTACTGAAAACTCAATATCCGGTATTTGGGAAAAAACCTCTTCACCATACATTATTGTTGATGATATTTATATAAAGCAGAATGAAGAACTTAGAATTTTACCGGGTACAACCATAAAATTACTTAATGATTGTGATTTTGTTATTGGAGAAAACTCCAAGTTAACTGCAAAAGGGACAGAAACTGATTCAATTTATTTTACTTCTTTTAATACAATGGTAGGCTGTAATAGAATAACATTTAATCTTAGTGATGATGATGACTCACTAGAACTTTGTGTGTTCAGCTATATGGGAAATACAGAATTAAATGGCGGAGCAATAAACATTGATTCTGCTGATATAACTATTACAAACTCTAATTTCAGATATAATAAGGCAAACAATGGGGGTGCAATTTATTCTACAAATTCTTCTTTCAAAGTAACTAACTCAGTATTCAGTAATAACATTGCTACTTCCGGTGGTGCTATTTACTTAACGGATTCAAATCCCAAAGTTGAAAACTCGACTTTTGAATTAAATTACTCAGAGTATGGGGGTGCGATTTATTTGTGGAGTTCATCACCAATTTTGCAACACTTAGTTTTTAAATATAATACCACAAATATATATGGTGGAGCTATATATATGAAAAGCTCTGCACCAGCCTGCGAGAACCTTTCGTTCAATAAAAACACATCAAAGGAATCAGGTGGAGCAATTTATTTTAATGGATCAGCACCAAAAATAAAATTCTCAAATTTTTATAATAATATCTCTGGAGCTTCCGGAGGAATATTCTATTCTAAAGATTCTGATTTTTTGATAAAAAATTCAATTTGTGATTCTAATTTAGCTCAAAGCGGAGGTAGTTTATTTGCTTCCACTAAATCTACAATTTTCTTGCAAAATATTACTGCCATTAATCATGATGGAAATCTGTTTACTGATTTAATCTCCATACATGAAAAGAATAATATTCAGATAAAAAATTCAATTATATGGAATGCGAAAAAAACTCCTAAATCCTCATTGACAAAGAAGAATATTGGTCAGTATTCAATTTCTAGGATTTCATCTGACACTATTGGATTTTATTATAATAATATTGACTCTGTACTTCTACAAGAATTAAAAGAAATAAATTATAATATTGTAGTATTAGATCAATACTATAATAGCGCCCTCACTCCTCAGTTTATTGATTATCAGAATAAAAATTATAAACTCCTAGATAAGTCACCATGCATAGATGGTGGAGATCCAAGTGATGACTTTAGTGATGAACCTTTCCCCAATGGATATTGCGTAAATCTAGGCGCATATGGTGGGACCCAAGATGCAACAAAAACAACAGACAGCGTTGTGACCGTATCACCTAATCCTATAATTTTTGGAGAATCTGAGTCAATTGACACTAAAGAAATAATAGTGAAAATAAAAAACGGAACACTATATGATTTGATAATTTCTGACATCTCACTAGAGGATTCATCTTATTTTCAAATTGTAGATTTCGATTCAATAAATGGGAGCCAACTTGCCTCAGGTGATATTGACAGTATAAATATCATTTTTTATCCACCGGATGTAGGGGAAGGTTCCTTTAATACAGCTTTATTTGTAAAAACTAGTACATATACAAAGAGTATTCCTATTTTCGCGAGTTTATATGAAGGCATCCTCATAGGTGGAAATATAAGTGGAGTACTTACAAAAGGACAAGGTCCTTATACTGTGACTGAAAATTTAACTATAAGTGAATCACTAATAATTGAACCAGGAGTTCATCTTAGGTTTGAAGAAAATTGTGGAATAGACGTTGTACCAAATGGAAGGTTGGTTGCAATAGGAAATGAAAACGATTCCATAAAGTTTTCTGCAAGGAATCCTGAACTTGGTTGGGATGGTATTGAAATTAGAGATAGTGGAGAAGATGATACTTTAAGATACTGTATTATTCAAGAATCAAATTACAAGTATATAAATCGCATGGCAGGGATATGGTTAATAAATTCTAATCCAAATATTTCAAGAATTCGATTCTTCAAAAATTATGGATACGCATGCGTCATAGAAAATGCACGCAAACCAGTAATAATTTCAAATTGTCAATTTGATCATAATTTCAGAGGAATGTATGGAAGATTTTCTTCAATAGATTTAATAAATACTACGTTTTATAACAATTATTCATCTTGCATTTATTTTATTGGCGGATTGAATTTTTATAATCCCCAAAATCCCCATAAATTTAGAATGTTTAACGTAACAGCCTCTGGTAATCATTCTTATTACTCTGTTTTTCAATTTGATTACGCTCAGACTTTCCATGATTCCACACACATATATATTAAAAACTCAATACTAGATAAAAATAGGTCTGAATTTGATTACATACTTAGTGTTCATTCAGCAAATATATCTATTGAGTATAGCAATATAGATACTTCATCAAATAATTGGTTTATTTCACGTAAAGTGTTAGACCATAATGTAGGCTCTTTAGATTGGGAAGAAGGAAACACTTCCACTGATCCATTATTTGTTGATCCAGATAATGGGGATTTTTCTTTTCAACCAAACTCACCCTGTATTGATTCCGGTAATCCGAATGAAATATATAACGATATTGAAGATCCCTTAAAACCCGGTTATGCACTCTGGCCTGCAATGGGAACTCTTAGAAATGATATGGGAGCTTACGGTGGCGGAGCTTATGATTACTTAACTTCTCTAAATGAGATAAAAGAAAACGAAAATATCCCCTCTTCATATTCACTATTACAAAATTATCCTAATCCCTTTAATCCGGTTACAACTATTAAATACAGAATCCCGGAAAGAGTGAATAGTAAAAAGTCAGACGTCATCCCGAGCGGAGTCGATGGATGGAAGACTATATTAAAAATATACGACATTCTTGGTAGAGAAGTAACAACATTGGTTAATGAAAAACAAAAACCGGGGAACTACGTAGTTTCTTGGAATGCAAGTAATTTTTCCAGTGGAATTTATTTCTACAAAATTACTTCCGGTGATTTTGTTTCTACAAGGAAAATGATTCTACTTAAATAACTATTAAATAACATACCACAAAACATTTTTTATTAACTTTACATTCAATTTTTTTTTTAATAAAACTTCACAAAAATAATATCCCATAACTATGAAAAGTAAATTTAATAAGTTTCCTACGGTAAAAATATCTAACACAAATCACAAATGTTTAGACGGTTGGTCTTCCATATGCTCAGAGGTTTCAAAAAGTATTAAAGAGTCTGAAAGGTCTGTTATTGTTTTAGAAACTTACCACGGTGTTTATGATGAAGAAATAATTGATGCAATAAAAAGTAGATTATCCCCCGGCCTATTTATTAATACATCCGATCTCATACTAAATGAAGAAAACATTAAAGAACTAACTTACCCTGATGTAACAGATGATCGCATATTTGGTTTTATAACTAGATTAAAATTAGAAGACTATTTTGACTATGCAAAAGTTACTAAAGTTGTTAAAGAAATTAATAACTTAAATTCTGGTCTAGTAATAATTTACGGTATCGGTGCATCAATTGTAAAAAATGATTGGGATTTATTAATATATGCAGATATGGCTAGATGGGAAATACAGCAAAGATTTAGAAACAATGAAATTAGTAATATTGGGATTTATAATAAGAATGAAGAGTTTTCTAAACAATACAAACAAGGCTATTTTGTTGATTGGAGAATTTGCGATAAGCAAAAAAAGAAACTTTTTGATAAAATAGATTTTCATTTAGACACAAATACTAAAAATCTGCCAAAGATGATTAGCAGCAGAGCAATGGTAGATGGATTGAATGAAGCCATCAATCGTCCCTTCAGTGTTGTGCCTTTTTTTGATCCTGGTCCTTGGGGTGGACAATGGATGAAAGAAATCTGCGATCTAGATAAAAAGGAAGATAATTTTGCTTGGTGTTTT
>Ga0209633_10000258_pt1 | contig 63524 bp, 52 predicted proteins | sample Cruoilmetagenom1_FD_187290 | JGI IMG/M metagenome (GOLD analysis project Ga0209633, IMG submission 187290) | Oil polluted marine microbial communities from Coal Oil Point, Santa Barbara, California, USA - Sample 1 (SPAdes) (version 2) | ecosystem: Environmental > Aquatic > Marine > Oil seeps ... | reverse complement strand
GTATCCGATGTCGCTCGCCGACGCCAAGGAGCGCTTTACCTGGTTCAAGGACGCCTACGCCGAGGCCGGCCACGATCCGGCGCGGCGCGAGGCGATGATGTCGCTCTTCCTGCATGTCGCCGACAGCGAGGAGCAGGCGATCGCCGAAGCCAAGCCCGCCGTCCAGGAACACGCGAACCTCTTTCGCCTGCTCTTCACCGGCGATCGCTGGAACACCGACTATGAGGGCGATGAAAGCGTCTTTGAGTTCATCACTGGTGGCTCAACGGACGTGACCGCTGCCTTTCGCGAGCGCACCGCCGTCGGCACCGTGGAGCAGATCTGCGACCGCGTCGCGATGTACCGCGATCTCGGCTATACCGAGATTTCCTTCATCACGCGCTACGGCACGCTGAGCCACGAGCAGACGCTCCGCAACATCCGCGTCGCCAGCGAGGAGATCATCCCGCGCTTTCGCTAGGTACGCGCCGCTTGATGTTGGCGACCGGGCCGCGAACCCAACCCATGAGCGACCAAGCATGACCACTTACGTCGGCAAGCCGCTGCCGCGTCTGGAAGACGCCCGCTTTTTGCGCGGCGAGGCAAAGTTCACGGCCGATCTCAGCCTGAGCGGGCAAGCCCACGCGATCGTTCACCGTTCGACCCACGCCCACGCGACGATACGGTCGATCGACACCGATGACGCACGTGCCGTACCCGGCGTGCTTGCCGTGCTCACCGCGGCCGATCTGCGCGCCGGTGGCATGGGCGAGATCCCCTCGCTGACAAATGAGTTGCCGCTGCCGCCGAGCAACACCGATAGCGGCGCCTTCGCCGACGCCTCGCAATACCCGCTCGCCGAGGACCGGGTGCGTTACGTGGGCGAACCCCTCGCCTTCATTGTCGCCGAGAGCCGCGAGGCCGCGCGCGATGCGAGCGAGCTGATCGATGTCGACTACGATCCCTTGCCTGCCGTGACCACCATCGACGACGCGCTCGCCGACGACGCGCCGCAGCTCTGGGCCGACCGTCCCGGCAACCGCTCGCTCGCCTGGGACACGGGCGATGCAGCCGCCACTGATGCGGCCTTCGAGGCGGCGGCCCGTACGGTCGAGCTCACCGTCGAATACCCCCGCGAGATCGTTGCCTTCATGGAGCCGCGCAGCGCGCTTGCCAGTTACGACATGGATACCGGGCGCTTCACCTTGCGCACCGGCTGCCAGTCCGGGCACGCGCTCAAGACTGGGCTCGCCGGCGTCGTCGGGGTCGAGGAGGCCGATATCCATGTGATCGTGCCCGATACCGGCGGCGGTTTCGGCGCGCGGAACGTCGTCTATCCGGAATTCCCGCTGGTCATGTTCGCCGCGCGGCAGCTGGGCCGGCCGGTCGCCTGGACCGCCGAGCGCAGCGAGGCTTTCCTCGCCGACAGCCAGGCGCGCAGCCAGCGCCTCACCGGCGCGCTCGCGCTCGACGCCGAGGGCAACTTCACCGCGATCCGGGTGCGCGCCCAATGGTGGCACGGCGGCTATCTGATGCCGCGCTCGGTCATGGTCATTGTCGCCTGGATGGCGCCGATGGTTTGCGGGCCATACCGCCTGCCCACCCAACATTTCGCGCTCGAGGGTATCTTCACCAACACCGCGCCCATGGCGGCCTATCGCGGCATCGCGCGGGCGGAAATGACTTACCTGCTTGAGCGTCTTGTCGATGCCGCCGCCAGGGAAACCGGCATCGACCGCATAGAGCTCCGACGCCGCAACCTCATCGATCTGCAGGATATGCCCTGGGCCTCGCCGACCGGCGCGATCTACCAGCCGGCGGATTTCAAGCGAAGCCTTGAATTGGGACTGGAAACCATTGATCAGGCATCTTTTTCGGCGCGCCGGGCGGCATCGAAAAGGAATGGCCTGCTGCGTGGATTAGGTGTCGTGACATATATAGAGAATGCCGGCGGCGCGCTTGCCGACTACGCGGAAGTCGAGGTTTGCGGAGAAAAGGACCGCGGCGTCGTCGTCCATGTCGGCACCCAGGATTTCGGCATGGGCCATGAGACGGTCTATGCCCAGGTGATCGCCGATGTGCTGGGCGTGACGCCGGAGACCGTTCACGTCATCGACGGCGACACCGACCGCATCCCGACCGGTTTCGGCGCGCACGGATCGCGCTCGATGCGGATCGGCGGCGGCGTAGTTCATCAGGCCTCCCAGGTCGTTGTCGAGGCCGGCCGCGCCATCGCCGGGGAATTGCTGGAGGCCGCGGCCGCCGACATCGAGTACCGCGCCGGCGAGTACGTCATCAGCGGCACCGACCGCTCGGTCGGACTGTTCGCGGTCGCCGCCGAGGCCGCGCGCCGGGGCGAGCCATTGGTCGCGCGTGAGACCTTCGAGGTTCCGGGCTCGAGCTACCCCAACGGCGCCCATCTCTGCGAGGTCGAGGTCGATCCCGAGACCGGCGCCATCACACTCGACCGCTACGTCATCGTCTCCGATCCGGGCCGCGTCATCAATCCGATGCTGGCCGCGGGCCAGCTCCATGGCGGGCTCGCCCAAGGCATCGGCCAGGCGGCACTAGAGCGCGTCGCCTACGATCCGGCGAGCGGCCAGCTCCTTTCCGGCAGTTTCATGGATTTCGCCCTGCCCCGCGCCGACGACATGCCTGACGTCACCGTGGCCTTCAACCCAGTCGAAGGCGACGACAATCCGCTCGGCGTCAAGGGCATCGGCGAGGGTCCGACCACCGCCTCCCCGCCCACCGTGGTCAATGCCGTGCTCGACGCGTTGGCGCCGCGCGGCGTCACCCATATCGACATGCCGCTCACACCCGAGACTGTGTGGCGCGCGCTCCAGGCGGCCTCGAAAATTTGAACGGCGAATAATTGAACGATCGGCGGCCGAACAGCCGCAATCCCCCTTTGGTCCGTCCCCTGATCGACATAGACTGAGCACCTGCACCAGGCGGCATTCGCCGCTCCCAGGACCGACCGCAGATGCCACTGACCGATCGACGCGATTTTCTGATCGCCGGGCTTGCCACGGCCGTCGCCGCGCCGGGGCTGTCGCGCGCCGCGGCGCCCGAGCCGATGCGCCTGCTCGTCCTCGGCGGGACGGCCTTTCTGGGACCCCATATCGTCCGGGCGGCCCTGGCGCGCGGCCACACGGTTACCCTGTTCAACCGGGGCCGCACCGATACCCATCTCTTCCCGCGCGAAAAATTTCCCACGGTCGATAAGCTCAAGGGCGACCGGGACGGCAAGCTCGATGCCTTGCGAAACCGCGCCTGGGACGTGGTGATCGACAATTCGGGCTATCTGCCGCGGCTCGTGCGCGATTCGGCGATGCTGCTGCGCGCCTCGGTCCCGCATTACATTTTCACCTCGACGATTTCGGTCTATGCCGATTTCCGGGGCGCGCGGATCACCGAGGCCGACAAGGTTGGGCGGCTGAAAAACCCCGCGATCGAACGCATATCGGGGGCCACATACGGTCCGCTCAAGGCCTATTGCGAGGACGAGGTCCGCAAGAGCTACGGGCAAGCGGCGAGCATCGTCCGGCCGGGCTATATCGTCGGCCCCGGGGACCGCACCGACCGCTGGACCTATTGGCCGGTGCGCTTTTCGCAAGGCGGGGAGATGCTGGCGCCGGGCACGCCGGGTGATCCGATCCAGATCATCGACGCCCGCGATCTCGCCGCCTGGTACGTGCTGCTCGCCGAAACCAAAACCTACGGCACGTTCAATGCGACGGGGCCGGCAAGCCCGCTCACCATGGCGGAGATGTTCGCGGCGATCGCGGCGGCAACAAAGAAGGAAACCCAGCTCGTCTGGACCGATGCGGCCTTCCTGCGCAGCGAAGGCGTCACCTTTCCGGTCTGGCGGCCGCCGAGCGGCCCGACGATGGCGCTTCACCGCGTCAGCAACAAGAAGGCGATCGGGGCGGGTCTCAAGCTTCGCGCCGTCACGCAGACCGCGGCGGATACGCTGAGTTGGTGGCGTACGCTTTCCGAACCGCGTCGGCTCACCATGCGCGCGGGCCTGCGTGCCCGTCCCCTGCTGCCGCCGGGTCCCGCGCCCATCGATTCGGTCATGGCCGAGGAAGCCGCCCTTATCAAGCGCTGGCGCGCGCAGCGGTCGCAGCGCTAAACGCAGAGGCGCTTACTTTCGAGCTTATTTCCGCTGTTCGGACCGGCTCAGCCAATCGGCGAGCACGGCTGCCACCTGGGCTTCGAGATCGCCGCCGCTGACGCCCGACAGATCCGGCAGACCGTTGCCGCGCCGGCCCTTCGCTTTCTTCTTTTTCTTTTTCTGCTTGCCGCCCTCGGGGCCGTTCGGCTCGAAAGTCGGCGTCGATGACGCATCCTGTCCATTGCCCGCCGCCGGCGTCGGCGCGGCCGGGGCCTCCCCGACCGTCTCGACCGTCTCGCTCGGCTCGCGCAACTCCGGCACCTCGATCCGCCATTCGGAGAGATCGACCGACTTGTAGGTCGAGCGGTCCCATTCCGGCGTATAGGGGAAGGGCCGGGTCGCATCGAAGCCGACCTTGGCGCCTATATAGCCGGCGAAGGTTGGGTTGAGCCCGTGGCCGAATACGTTCTCGATCACGTGGATGTCCTTGGCCGCGTCGAGGCGTTCGGTCATCGCCCATTCGACGTCCATCGGATTGCGGATATCGACGTCGCAATCGACCACTGTGACCATCTTCAGCGGCGGGAAGGCGGCGAAGGTCGCCATGATCGCCTGCTTGGTCCAACCTTGCATCTTCTGGTCGATCTGCACGACGGCGTGATAGAAGCCGCCGCCGCCATGGGTGAAATAGACGTCGCGCACGCCCGGCACCTGCTTCTGCAAGGTCGCCAGCACGTTCGCCTCGCCCAGCAGACCGACCGAGTTCCACACCTCGATGCCGGAGATGATGGTGTGGAAGACCGGGTTCTCGCGCCGATGGATCTTGCGCACATGAACAACTGGGCGCTTGTCGACATGGGCGTAGTAGCCCGTGACCTCGGCGAACGGGCCTTCATTGTCGACCTCGCCCGGGACGATCTCGCATTCGAGCGCCCACATGGCGTGCGCCACCATCTCGACATCGGAAACCGTGCCCGGAACGAGTTGCAGCGGCTTGCCGTGGAAGGCGCTGGCGATGCCAAGTTCGTCGGTGTCGATCGGGGCGGCCTCGGCCGGCGCGGAGGCAGCGAAATGGAGCCCCGGCCCACAGCCGATATTGAGCGTGATCGGCAATGTCTTGCCCATCCGCTTGGCCTTCTCGAGGTATATTTCCAGATGCCGTCCGGCATCGATGTTGACGTTCATGCGGTCGGCGGCGACGACCATGAAGCGCTGGATCGAGGCGTTGCGCACGCCGGTCTCCGGATCCTTGGCGATCACCACCGCGGCGTCGAAATAGGGCCCGCCATCCTTGATCGCGTGCACTGGGATCGGCAGCCTGTCGAGATTGACGTCGGGCTCGGTGACTTCGAGCACCGGGCCTTTCTTCACCACCTTGGGCGGCTTGGGCTTGGTCTGCCATTGGCTTATGCAGTCGGAGACAAATTGCGGCAGCGCCGCCTCGTCCTTGCGCATGACTGCGCCGAGCATTTCGCGCGACCAGTAGAGTCCAGTAAACACCGGGTAGTCGCGCCCGGCGACACGCTCGAACAACACCGCGCGCGGGCCGCCTTCGTACTTGGCGGCAATGCCGGCGAGGTCGTAGCGCAGATGCACCTGGCCCTTGACGCGGATCAGGCGGCCCATCGCCTCGAGATCGTCGATGATTGCCTGGAGATCGTGAATATGGCTCTCGCTCATGGCGCAATCCTTCTGAACAGTATTCCGCTCAGCCTTGGGCCTGTTATCCCTGGGCCTGGCCGGGCCGCCGGAAGACGCGGGTGGTCTTTTCGTCCTCGCCCCCTTCCTCGCCCCAGCGCTTGACCAAACCAACCTCGAAGCCGAACAGATCGAGCGCGCGCCCGACCGACTGGTCGATTATGTCGTCGATCGTCTCCGGCTTTTGGTAGAAGGCCGGCACCGGCGGAAATATGATCGCCCCCATCTCGGTTATCGCCGTCATGGTCTTGAGATGGCCGAGATGAAGCGGCGTTTCGCGCAGCATCAGAACCAGCTTCCGGCGCTCCTTCAGCACAACATCGGCCGCGCGCGTCAGCAGGTTTCCGGTCGTGCCATGCGCGATCTCCGACATTGAGCGGATCGAGCAGGGTGCGACGATCATGCCTTGCGTGCGGAACGAGCCCGAGGAGATCGAGGCGCCGATATCGCCGAAGCGATGCACCACATCGGCAAGCGCCTGGATGTCGGCGGCTTTTTTTCCGGGCATTTCGTAGGCCAGCGTGACCTCGGCCGATTTCGACATCACCAGATGCGTTTCGACACCGGAGCCCTTGAGGGCTTTCAACACCCGCGCGCCGTAAACGATCCCCGACGCGCCGCTGATGCCCACGATCAATCGCTGCGGCTCGGCCATATCTCCGCCTTCAACCGTTGTTCTACAAACCGCCAGCCTGGCGGCGGCAGTCTAGCGCCTAGATCTACACCACGCACCATGAGCTTATGGTTAACAAAATGCCAAGCCGCCGATGTATGGCCCGATCTCGCACAACTACTCGCCACTACGCGCGGGGGCGTTTGTTTCGCTCGGCGTTTTCGATAGTCTTTCGGCAGCTTCGCGCCAACTGAAACCGGGGGACAGGCAATGAAAGTCATGCAGATCCAGGACGACTGGAGCGCGGAGAACATCAAGCTCGCCGAACGTCCCGATCCCGAGCCGGGTCCGCATGAAGTTGTGATCCGTATGCAGGCGGGCTCGCTCAACTATCGCGATTTCGTCATGACGCGGCGCGGCTACGGCCGCCGCTCGGGCGAGCTGCCGCTGGTGCCCTGTTCCGACGGCGCCGGCACCGTAGCGGCGGTCGGCGCGGGCGTCACGCGGGTCGCGGTCGGCGATCTCGTCTGCCCGATCTTCAGCCAGACCTGGTTCGCCGGCTCCTTCAGCGAGGCCTCCTGGCCGGGCACGCTGGGCGGTCCGCGCGACGGCACCTTCCAGGAGCTGATGCTGTTGTCGGAGGACGGCGTGGTCAAGGCGCCCAAGCATATGAGCGCCGCCGAAGCCTCCTCGATCCCTTGCGCCGCCGTCACCGCGTGGAACGCGCTCGTCTCGCAAGGCCGGATCCAGGCCGGTGACGTAGTGCTGGTGCAGGGTACCGGCGGCGTCTCGATGTTCGCGCTGCAGATCGCGAAAATGATGGGCGCGGAGGTGATCGCGACCTCGTCGAGCAACGAAAAGCTGAAGCGCGTGAAGGCACTCGGCGCCGATCACCTGATCAACTACACCGACGATCCCGACTGGCATAAGACTGCGCGGGGCATATCGGGCGGTGGCGGGGTCGATCACATCGTCGAGGTCGGCGGCGCCGGCACGCTGGAGCGTTCGATCCGCGCCGTCCGCCCCTCGGGCACGATCAGCCTGATTGGCGTGCTCGCCGGCGCGGCGGGCGAACTCAATCTCGGCCCCGTGGTCACCCAGAACATCGCGTTGCAAGGGATCACCGTGGGTAGCCGCGCGATCTTCGAGGAGATGGTCCGCGCCATGGAACTGCACCAAACCCGGCCGGCGCTGGAGGACGAGCGCTTCGCTTTCGAGGACCTTGGCGCGGCCATAGCCGCATTGCCGCAAGGCAAACATTTCGGCAAGGTGGTCTGCGAGTTCGGATAGGCTGCGTGCCGGTCGCCATCCTTCGAGGCCACCTTCGGCGGCACCTCAGGATGAGCACCTTGCTTGCAGATGCTGCTCATCCTGAGGTGCGAGCGATAGCGAGCCTCGAAGGACGGCCACAATACCGATAGTTGGAACCACCCAACCTAGGAACCCTGCCCCATGATCCCCCGCACGCTTTACTCCGAAGACCACGAGATCTTCCGCGACATGGTCGCCAAGTTCTTCGAGAAGGAGGTCGTGCCGCATCACGACCAGTGGGAGCGCGAGGGCTGCGTGCCGCGCGAGTTCTGGCGCAAGGCCGGCCAGGCCGGGATCCTTTGCTGCGACATGCCCGAGGAATACGGCGGCGGCGGCGCCGACTTCAAGATGGCGGCCATCGTCAACGAGGAGCAGGCGCGGCTCAATATATCCGGCCCCAACTTCGCGGTGCATTCCGACATCGTTGCGCCCTACGTTTTCCACTTCGGCTCGGAAGACCAGAAGAAGACCTGGCTGCCCAAGATGGCGTCGGGCGACTGCGTCGGCGCCATCGCCATGACCGAGCCCGGCACCGGCTCCGATCTCCAGGGCGTGAAAACCCGCGCAGTCATGGATGGCAACCAGTACGTTATCAACGGCTCGAAGACCTTCATCTCCAACGGACAGAATTGCGGCTTCGTCATCGTCGTTGCCAAGACCGACCCCGACAAGGGCGCCCACGGCACCTCGCTCTTCATCGTCGAGGACGGCCGCGAGGGTTTCGCGCGTGGCCGCAATCTGGAAAAAATCGGCCTCCACGCCCAGGACACTTCCGAGCTCTTCTTCGAGGACGTCCGGGTGCCCCCTGAGAACATGCTGGGCCAGGAAGGCCAGGGCTTTGCGCAGCTCATGCAGGAGTTGCCGCGCGAGCGTCTCATGATTGCCATCGGCGCAGTCTCCAACGCCGAGGCCGGGCTGCAATGGACGATCGATTATACGCGCGAGCGCCAAGCCTTCGGCAAGGCGATCTCGGAGTTCCAGAACACCCGCTTCAAGCTGGCCGAGATGAAGGCCGAGCTCGCGCTCGCCCGGGTCTTCGTCGACAAATGCATCGATCTGCTCAACACCGGCGATCTCGATGTGGAGACGGCGGCGATCGCCAAGCTCACCACCTCCGAGCTGCAATGCCGGGTGCTCGACGAGTGCCTTCAATTGCACGGCGGCTACGGCTATATGAGAGAGTACCCGATCGCCCGCGCCTGGGCCGATGCCCGCGTCCAGCGCATTTACGGGGGAACCTCGGAGATTATGAAGGAGCTGATCTCCCGGACGCTTTAGGGACACGGCAGCCATCCTTCGAGGCTCGGGCATACGCCCGTGCACCTCAGGATGAGCGTCCGAATTTTGGCGTATGAATGATGCTCATCCTGAGCTGCCGCCGAAGGCGGCCTCGAAGGATGGCGGCAGGCCAGGGAAGGAAACCAACACCATGACCGAAGCCTATATCTACGACGCCGTCCGCACCCCGCGCGGCAAGGGCCGCCAGAACGGCGCCCTCCACGAGGTTACTCCGGTCAAGCTCGCCGCCAAGACGCTAGCGGCCCTGCGCGACCGCAACGATCTCGACACTTCGCAACTCGACGAGGTAGTGCTCGGCTGTTTCGAGGGGGTCGGCGAGCAGGGCGCCGACGTGGCACGTATCGCGGTGCTCATGGCTGACTACGATCAGTCCGTGCCGGGCGTCCAGATCAACCGCTTCTGCTCGTCAGGGCTCGACGCGGTGAACCTTGCGGCGTCCAAGGTCAAAGCCGGCCAGGACGATCTGGCAATCGGCGGCGGGGTGGAATCGATGTCGCGGGTGCCAATGGGCACGGCGGGTGGTGCCGCTTTCCAGGATCCCAGCGTCACCTTCAAGATCTATTTCGTGCCCCAGGGCATCTCGGCAGACCTGATCGCCACCAAATACGGCTTCTCACGCGACGATGTCGACGCGTACGCCGTGGAGTCGCAGAGACGGGCAAAGGCCGCGTGGGATGGTGGCTATTTCGACTCTTCCGTGATTCCGATCAAGGACCAGAACGACCTCACCCTGCTCGATCACGATGAGCATATGCGACCGGAAACCACGATGCAGACCCTGGCGTCGCTGGAACCGTCCTTCAAGATGCAGGGCGAGAATTTCGGTTTCGATTCGGTTGCGACGCAGCGCTATCCCGAAGTCGAGACGATCAACCACGTCCATCATGCGGGCAACAGCTCGGGCATCGTCGATGGGGCCGCAGCCATTCTCGTCGGCAACGAGGAGATCGGCAAGAAACTCGGCCTCAAACCGCGCGCCAAGATCAAGCATTTCAGTTCGATCGGCTCGGAACCTTCGATCATGCTGACCGGCCCCGTCGACGTGGCCAAGAAGGTACTGAAGCGCTCTGGCATGACAGCGAACGATATCGACCTCTACGAGCTCAATGAGGCCTTCGCCTCGGTCGTGCTCCATTTCATGGAGCAAATGAGCATCGGCCACGACAAGATGAACGTGAATGGCGGCGCCATCGCCATGGGCCATCCGATCGGCGCGACCGGCGCCATGATCCTCGGCACGCTGCTCGACGAGTTGGAGCGCCGAGATCTCGAGACCGGTCTTGCGACATTGTGTGTCGGCGCGGGCATGGGCACCGCCACCATTATCGAACGGGTCTGAGGGCGCACGGAGCGCGCCGGACAAGTTGAACAAAGTACCCTCACCCTAACCCTCTCCCGCAAGCGGGAGAGGGGAATCGAGCGAAACGTTCCCTCTACCCTCTCCCGCCTGCGGGAGAGGGAGGGGCCCGCCGCCGAAAGCGGTGGGAGGGTGAAGGCCAAACCGAACGGGTATCCAAACATGTCGGACAAGAACATCACTTACGCCGTCGACGCCAACGGCATCGCGACCATCACCTGGGACATGCCGGGCCGGTCGATGAACGTGCTCTCCGAGGCCTCGATCACCGACTACGCCGAAGCCGCCCGCGCCGCGATCACCGATGACAAGGTCAAGGGCGTCATCGTCACCTCGGGCAAGCGCGACTTCATCGCCGGCGCCGATCTCGACATGCTGTTCAGCTGGAAGGGCAGCCAAGCGATCGTCGACGGCATGACCGCCTTCAACGGCGTCTTTCGCGAGATCGAGACCTCGGGCAAGCCCTTCGCGGCCGCCATTAAGGGCATGTGCCTGGGCGGCGGCTACGAGATCGCGCTGGCCTGCCATTACCGCGTCGCGGCCGACGATCAGCGCTCGCAGATCGGCCTGCCCGAAGCGCTCGTTGGCCTCATGCCGGGTGGCGGCGGCACGCAGCGCCTGCCGCGTCTGATCGGCATCCAGCCCGCCCTGCCCCTGCTTCTGGAAGGCCGCAAGCTCAAGGTCGGCCCGGCCCAGGCCCAAGGCCTCATCCACGCCGTCGTGCCCGAGGATCAGCTGTTGGCCGAGGCCAAGCGCTGGCTGCTCGAAGTGGGCGATGCCGTTCAGCCTTGGGACAAGAAGGGCTTCAAGATCCCCGGCGGCGGCGTTCAAAGCCCAGCCGGCTATCAAGTTCTCGTTGCCGGCAATGCCATGGTTCGCCAGAACACCTACGGCAACTATCCCAACGCCCAGGCAATCCTCACCGCGGTCTATGAGGGCCTGTCGTCGGGCTTCGACGCTGGCATCCGCATCGAGATGCGCAACTTCGTGAAGGTCGTCCAGTCGCCGCAGGCCAAAGCAATGATCCGCACGCTTTTCTTTTCGATGCAGGAGGCAAACAAGCTCGCCCGCCGGCCCAAGGATGCGCCCAAGACCGAGTTCAAGAAGATCGGCATGCTGGGCGCCGGGCTGATGGGCCACGGCATCGCCCACGCCGCGGCCTCAGCCGGCGTCGAGGTCGTGCTGATCGACGTGAGCCAGGAGGCCGCGGACAAGGGAAAGGCGGCGGTCGCCAAGATCCTTGACGGTGCCATCAAGCGCAAGCGCATGACCGGGGAGGTCCGCGATCAGATCCTCGCCCGCATCACGCCGACCACCGATTATGCCGGGCTCGGTGATGCCGACATGGTGATCGAGGCGGTGCTGGAGGACCGCGACGTCAAGGCCGACGTCACCGCGAGGACCGAGGCGGTGATCGCCGAAAGCGCCGTCTTCGCCTCCAACACTTCGACGCTTCCCATCACCGGCCTCGCCCAGGCGAGCAAGCGGCCGGGCAACTTCATCGGCCTGCATTTCTTCTCGCCGGTCCACCGCATGAGCCTGGTCGAGATCATCCGGGGCGAGGAAACCTCCGATGCGGCGCTCGCGGCGGCGATGGATTTCGTCAAACGCATCGGCAAGACCCCCATCGTGGTCAACGACGCGCGCGGCTTCTTCGCATCCCGCGTCTTCGCGACCTACGTCCAGGAAGGCCTCGCCATGCTCACGGAGGGCGTGAACCCCGCCCTCATCGAGAATGCCGGCCGCATCGCCGGCATGCCGATGGGCCCGCTCGAGGTCGCCGACGCGGTCAATATCGACCTCATCCACCATATCGGCGAGCAGACCCGCGTCGACATGGGTGATGCTCACGTGCCGCGGCCCGGCGATCCGGTGGTCGATCTCTTCGTCAACAAGCTCGGCCGCCCCGGCAAGAAGGCCGGCAAGGGTTTTTACGACTACTCTGAAGGGAGCAAGCGCCTCTGGCCCGAGCTCGAAGCGCACTTCCCGCTGGCCGCCGAACAGCCCGACGTCGAGGTGGTCAAGCGCCGGCTCATGTATATCCAGGGTGTCGAGACCGCGCGCTGCGTGGAGGAGAACGTCGTCACCGACCCGCGCGACGCCGATATCGGCTCGATCCTCGGCTGGGGCTTCGCGCCGTTTACGGGCGGGGTGCTCTCCTATGTCGACATGGTCGGCCCACAGGCTTTCGTGCAAGAATGCGATGAGCTGGCCAAGCGCGTTGGCGAGCGCTTTACCCCGCCGGCCCTGCTGCGCGACATGGCAAAGAAGGGCGAAGCCTTCTACGCCGCCTGACAGCCCCACCTGATCAAGCCAAGACGCCAAATTCGGCCGCCGGCCGAAACGCGATCGAAAGGAACACCTCCATGAGCCTCGACGAGATCACCAAAGCCGTGACCGAGCGGGTCGGCACCGATAGCGGCCTCGGATCATCGGTCAAGTTCGCGTTCGAGGACGAAGGCTGCGTCCTGGTCGACGCCTCCAAGGTCCCCAACGAGATCTCCAACGAAGACAGGGACGCCGACTGCACCATTCGCATGTCGATCGAAGACTTCAAATCGATGATCGCGGGCGAGCTCGACGCCACCATGGCCTACATGTCCGGCAAGCTGAAGGTCGAGGGCGACATGGCCGTGGCCATGAAGCTCTCCAGCGTTCTCTGACGCGGGGAGCGGTCGCCACACACCGCGACCGCTTACGACCCGCTTATGACGTCATGCCGCCACCGGCGGCATTAGGGCTTCATTAAGCATGTTTCCCATAGCGTTCCAGGCGGCCTGCGCTTCGCGCGCGAGCCAAGCCACTCGCGTTTGGGGAGCGACATGCATCCCTTGCAGGATGTTCAGGACAAGCTTGAAGCGGTGCTGGCCGAAAGCACGGGGCCGACGCCGCGCGATCTCGTTTCGCCCTTCGGGCACGCTATTCTCGCCAGCACCCGGCGCGCCGGCACGATCATTCACCGTGTGAACATCGTCGCCTGGATCGCCGCCAGCGTGATGCCGCTGTGCATTCTCGCCGATATCGTGCTGCTGCCCTGGGCGCTCGCCGAGGGCGTGGCCATCGCGCGCGCGACGACCAGCCTGGGCTTTCTTGCTCTCGCCTTGGCGACACGGCGCGCCTCAAGCGTGTGGGCCGCCAGGGCCGCGCTGGCGGCGCTCTTCACCATCCCGATCGGCTTTTTCCTTTATGCCAACTGGGCGCTCGCCGACGTAATCAGCCTCAGCATCGCGACCGCGCTGGCCGCCGCCTACACGCTGCTGCCGTTCATCGTCGCGGCCGGTATCGCGATCTTCCCGGTAACGCTTTTGGAGGGTGCGCTCCTTCTCCTGCCGATTATCGTCGCCACCGCGGCCGCGCCTTTGCTGCGCGGGAGCACACCCGACTGGGGCCAGGCCTTCAGCGCGCTTTGGCTGCTGGTCATGATCGGCGGCGCCGGGCTCGCCGCATCGGTGAGCCAGCTTCACCTGCTGCTGCAGCTTCTCGGCACGACCGCGCGCGATCGGCTGACCGGCGCCTTCACGCGGCGTGTCGGCGAGGAGCTGCTCGATCTGGCCTTCGCCAACGCCGAGCGCGAGAGCAAGCCGCTCGCGGTGGTCCTTGTCGATCTCGACGACTTCAAGGCCACCAATGACCGTTTCGGCCACGAAGCCGGTGACCGCTCCCTGGCCGCCGCGGCAAACGTTCTGGCGCTGGCCATGCGACGCGGCGACAGCGTGATCCGCTGGGGCGGCGACGAGTTCCTCATGGTGCTCGCGGGCACCGACGCCCACGGCGCCTGGCGGGTCGTCGATCGCATCTGTGACACCGGGTTCGGCACCCGCCTTGGGGGTGGGCGGCAGACCGCCAGCCTCGGCATTGCCGAGCGGCAGGCCGACCAAGCGGCCAACTGGCCCGCCATGGTCCGCCGCGCCGATGCCCGGGCCCGCCAGGCCAAGCAGAGTGGCAAGGATCGCTGTATCGGCTGCGGCGACGTGCCCACGGGCGACCTTTTCGCCGCCTAATCCCTCAACCGTCTTTACCGAGATATCCCTCGCGGGTCTGCGGCAGCTTCTCGCCGAGGATACGCGAGGCGACGACGGTCTTCAGGATCTGCACCGTGCCGCCGCCGATGGTGAACATGCGCGCATCGCGCACCATGCGCTCGATGCCGGTGTTGCGGCTGTAGCCCTTGGCGCCGAATACCTGTAGCGCGTCGTTGGTGACATCGATCGCCATCTCGCTGGCGAAGACCTTGGCTTGGGCCGCTTCCAGCGGATCGGGGAAACCGTCGCCCGCATTCGCCGCGGCTTTATGGATCAGCGCCCGCGCCGCCTCGATGCGGATCGACATATCGGCCAGCATCCATTGCAGGCCCTGGAACTCGAAAATCGGCCGGCCGAACTGCTCGCGCTCTTTGGAATAATCAAGCGCCCGCTCATAAGCCCCCGCCGCCAGCCCCAGCGCCACCGTGGCAGCCCCGACGCGCTGACCATTGTAGGCATTCATGAGATCGGCGAAGCCGTGCTTGAGGCCCCGCGGCGGCAGCACCAGCGCATCGGGCGTGAGCTCCATATCCTCGAAGATCACCTCCGCTTCGGGAATGCCGCGCAGCCCCATTGTCGGCTCGCGCTTGCCGATTTTGAGCCCATCGGTCTCGTCGCGAAAGGCGAGGAAGCCGCCGATCCCCTCATCCTCTCCCGCCTCGTCGAAGACGCGCGCGAAGATGAGATGGAGCCGAGAGACCCCGCCCCCGGTGATCCAATGCTTGGCGCCGTTGACCACGAAGCGGTTGCCGCGCCGCTCGGCGCGCGTGGTCATCTCGCTGGCGGCGCTGCCGGCCCCGGGTTCGGTGATACAGATCGCCGGCTTGTCGCCGCCCAGGACCAATTCGGCCGCGCGCTTCTTTTGGTCCTCGCTGCCATACGCCATCACCGCGCCGATCGCGCCCATATTGGCCTCGACCGCGATGCGGCCCGTCACGCCGCACACTCGCGCGAATTCCTCGATCACCAGCGCCGCATCCAGATAGGTGAGCCCGCGTCCGCCGTAGGCCTCCGGGATGGTCATGCCGAAGAAGCCGGCGGCCGCCATCTTCTCGACCGTGTCCCAGGGGTAGGCTTCGCTCGCATCGACCTCGGCCGCGCGCGCCGCGACATGGCCCTGCGCCAAATCGCGCGCCGCCTCCCGCAAGTCTTCCTGCGCCGGTGATAGCCGCCAATCCATCGCGCAATCCCTCCCATGCTTACCGGCCGCAAGTATGATGCGCGGGCCCGCTGCGGAGCAAGCGTCCGCGCCTTGAACAGGATTGGCCGCGTGGCTACCCTGCGCAACCCGTTCCAGCCAGGATGCCGCCGCCCATGACGATCTCGCTCTCCACGCCGCTCGACCTGCCTTGCGGGGCGATGCTCACGAACCGGATCGGCAAGGCACCGATGACCGAAGGTCTGGCTGACGCCAACAACCACGCCACCGAAGAGCTCGCGCATCTCTACCGGCTGTGGTCGGAAGGCGGTGCAGGGCTACTCATCTCCGGCAACGTGCTGGTCGACCGGCGCTATCTGGAGCGTCCCGCCAATGTCGTGATCGAGGACCGCTCGGGGCTCGAACAACTGAAAGCCTATGCCGAGGCGGGCACCAGCGCCGGCAACCATCTGTGGATGCAGATCAACCATGCTGGCCGTCAGACGCCGACCTACATCACCAAGGAGCCGGTGGCGCCCTCCGCCGTGGCGCTCGAACTTCCCGGCGGCTACGCCACGCCGCGTCCGCTCGCCGGCGCCGAGATCGAGGACGTGATCCGGCGCTTCACCCTGGCCGCCGAGGTCGCCGCGGAGGCCGGCTTCACCGGCGTACAGGTCCATGCCGCGCACGGCTATCTCCTCAGCGAGTTCCTCTCGCCCAAGGCCAATCAGCGCACCGATGAGTGGGGCGGCAGCCTGGAGAACCGCGCGCGCCTGCTGCTGGAGATCGTGCGTGCGACCCGCGCCGCCTGCGGGGCGAGCTTTCCGATCTCGGTCAAGCTGAACTCCGCCGACTTCCAGAAAGGCGCCTTCACGCATCAAGATTGTCTGCAAGTCGTCCAGTGGCTCGAGGCTGCCGGCGTCGATCTGTTGGAGATCTCCGGCGGCACCTACGAGCAGCCGAGCATGATGGGCGCGCGCGCCAAGGATCAGATCGCGGAGAACACCGTCAAGCCGAGCACCGCACGGCGAGAGGCCTATTTTCTCGACTATGCCCGGAGCATGCGCGCCGTCACCAAGATGCCGCTCATGGTCAGCGGCGGCTTCCGCAGCCGCGCCGGCATGTTGGACGCACTCGAATCCGGCGACCTTGACATAATCGGCATCGGCCGGCCGATGTGTGTCGATACCGACCTGCCCGCGCATCTCCTCGACGGCTCGCTCGATGAGGCCGGCCGCTACGAGGCCTCCATCACGCCGCCCAAGGCGGGGCTCGCTTGGTTCTGCCTCCAGCTTATCCGGATCGGCCGCGGCGAGACCCCAGATACGGCGATGGACGGCGAGGCCGCGATCGAAGCCTATAGGCAAAGCGAGCTCGCCGCCGCCGCGGCCATGCGCGCCTGACCGCCCGCGCCTGACCGCCCGCGCCTGACCGCCCGCGAAGGACGCCCGATGCCGACCGACAATCACGGCCTGGAGATCACCGCCGCGAATGACGAGGCGGCCCGTGCCTATGATGCGACGCTCGCCGCCTATCTCGGCTTCCGCCGCGACACCGGCGCGCATTTGAAGGCCGCCTTCGCCGCCGATCCCGACCTCGTCATGGGCCACTGCATCAAGGGCTTCTTCCTCCAGCTCTTTGCCAACCGCGTCCTCATCCCCAAGGCCCATGCGGCCCTCGATGCGGCCAGCGCCGCGGCGGACAAGCACGGCGCGACCCCGCGCGAACGGCGGCATATCGCCGCGCTCGCTGCCTGGCTGAACGAGGACATGGCGGGCGCGCTGGCTGACTGGGAGGCGATCCTGGCCGAGCATCCGCGCGACGCGCTGGCGCTCCGCCTCGCCCACCACTTCCACTTCTATCTGGCCCCCGGCGAGGCGATGCGCGCCTCGATGGACCGCGTGCTTGGCGCCTGGGACGAAACCGCGCCAAGCTATGGCTTCGTGCTCGGCATGGCCGCCTTCGCCTTAGAGGAGGCCGGCGATTTCAAGCCCGCCGAGCGCTTCGGCCGCGACGCCGTCGAGCGTAATCCGGACGACATCTGGGCGGTCCACGCGGTCGCGCATATGATAGAGATGCAGGGCCGTTACGCCGAGGGCATCGACTGGCTGACCGCCCTTGAGCCCCACTGGACCACGGCGCACAATTTCCGCTTCCACGTCTGGTGGCACCGCGCGCTCTTTCATCTGGAGCGCGGCGAGATCGACGCCGTGCTCGCGCTCTACGACGAGCGCATCCGCGGCGAGGAACCCGACAGCGACGACTATCTCGATCTTTCCAACGGCGTCGCCCTGCTGTGGCGGCTCGAGGCGCTGGGCATTGATGTCGGCGATCGCTGGGCCGAGCTCGGCGAGAAATCGGCCGGCCGGGGGCAGGACCACCAGCTCGTCTTCGCCGATGCGCATTACCTCATGGCGCTTGCCGCCGCCGGTAGGAGCGAGGACACGGCGGCGATGCTCGGCCGCATGGAAGCGCTCGCCCGCACCAGCCAGGCTACCGAGGCGGAGGTGACGCGCGTGGTCGGCCTGCCGCTCGCCCGGGCCATCGTCGCCTACCAGGGCGGTGACTACGCCGCCGCGGCCGACGCGCTGGCGCCGGTGGCAGACGAGGTCTGGCGCATCGGCGGCAGCAATGCCCAGCGTGACCTCTTCGCCCAAGTGCTGATCCATGCGGAACTCAAGGCAGGCCGCTTCGAGGCGGCCCGCGCGCGTCTCGCCGCGCGCACTGGCACACGCCCGCAAAGCTCTTCAAGCTGGGCGTGGTATGCCGCCGCGCTTGAAGGCGCGGGCGACAAGACCGGCGCCGCCCTTGCCCACGAGAAAGCGCGCGATAAGGCGCGGTTTGCTATTTCGGCATGAGCCGGATGCGCTTGCTGGTCGGAAATCCGTGCATGCCGTTGCTGGCAAAGGCATAGGCGTTCGAGCGCAACGGATCGCCGCTCACCACCAGCAGGATATCTTCGGGTCGGGCGACGATCGGCACGAGGCGCTCGGGATCGTCGCTTTCAGCAAAATGCGGCTCCGCCTGGCCGGCCTCGACAAGTTGGCGCAGCGTCTGCCGGCCCGGCACAAGGTTCGACCAGGCGCCGATATAGGCTTCCATCTTGTGGGCCGGCAGGCGCGCCTGGCCAAACAGCGCCTCCTGCACCGCGCGTTTGGAAAGGCCCGACTTGGCCAGCGTGTTCGCCACCAGCGGGCTCAGCACGAGAAGCGGCCGATAGGTGCCCGGCGCGAAACCCACGGTGAAGCCCAGCTCCCAACTGACCTGGCGAACCAGACCGTCGGCCAGATAGGGCAGAATGGCCTCCGCGCTGCCGCCAAAGATTGAGCCCACCACCCCACCCGAGGTGAAACGGCTGATCGTGACGACGCTGTCGCCAGCCTCGAACCCGAGATCCGCACTCAAGGGCGGCCAGCCAAGCGCCTCGCAGGCCGCCTCATTTTCCGCCAGCACGACGCGCCAGGTATTGCCGAATGTCGCCTTGTCCGCACCGCCGGGCAGGAAACGCGCCACATTACGCAGATAAAGGCGAAGGAAGCGGCCGACGCTGGTGTTCGCCTGGTAGCCATCGCGCAGCGCCCCGCCCTCGCAATTGAAGCCGAGCGTGCCGACGACCGGGCCGTTCAGGATGATCAGCGCCTCGCCACCGGTGGTATCGCCGCTGTGTTCCACGCCGTATCCGGGGTCGGCCAGCGCTTCGGCAATCGCGACCAGCACGGGCATGTATTCCGGGCGGCAATTGGCCATGACGCCGTTGATCGCGACGTTGCGGGGAGTGGCGCAAGACCCCGAAGGCTGGAGTACGCCGATGACGCGATCCGGATCATCATCGATGCAGGCGAGAAACGCCGCGACCTTTTCCGCGGTCGGCGGAACGATCGGCAGCCCGTCGCTCCATTGCCGCTCCTGAAATACACGGTTGACCTCATCGAAGGTACCGCGCGCTGCGATGCCGTCGGCCGGCGCCTCTTCGGCCGCGTCGCCGACCGGCGTTGGCGCCATGGTCAGGTGATGGATCACTTCGTCGACGGTGACCGATTTCAGGTTATGGGTGATCTCCTCGGCGCTCTGCGCGTCGACGTGACCGACGATCCGCGCCGCCGGCAAACCGGCGAAGCCGAGCCCGCGCGAGAGGGCGCGTGCTTGGCCGATAAAGCCGTCGCAGACCAGCGATACCGAAGGCACGCCGGCCTTCTCGACAATCGCGCTCGCCCGCAACACGGCGGGCGTGCAGGCGCCTCAGCAGCCGATGCCCGTGATTACCGCATCGACTTCAAGTTCTTTCAGCCTGGCCGGCAGGCGGCTCAGGACCGCGTGCTCATCGCCGCCGAACACCGAGCCGAAGGCGTCGTAGCCGACGAAACGCACATCCTCAAAAGCGCCGTCGATCGCCTCTTGAAGCACCGGAAAGATCTCCTCGCCGCGGAACACATAGTCCCACAGGAAGCCGATGCGTTTGCCGTCAAGGGTATCGGGCCGGCGCGCGGGATCGATCGCCGCAACACCGTTCGCGCCGCCTGGCCAAAGCGCTACGAGTGCGCCATCGTCAATGCCTTGAGTTCTGTCATTCGCATCCATTGTCCGCCCTCTCGTTCTTCTCGCCGATGTCCAAGCCGAAGGTGTTGCGACCGGGAGCCCAACATCACGGCTGGCGCGACCACCATCGGACACATACGTTAAAACAACAAGCGTGCGGCAAACCCGCGGCGGCAACGGATCGCTCCACCACGACCATCCCCAATGGCGCGCAATTACATCGACGCATATTGCGAACGGATCGGCCCGGAGATCTGGGGCGAGCCGCTCAATGCCGTCACCAATCTGGCATTCATCGTAAGCGGTGTGATGCTAGCGGTCTTGCTCGGCCGCAGCGAGCAGCCGGCGCGGCGCGATTGGGGGGCCTGGGGCCTGACCGCGCTGGTCTTCCTGATCGGCATCGGCAGTGGGCTCTTCCACACACTGGCGGTCCGCTGGACCGCCGCCGCCGACGTCATCCCGATCGCGCTCTTCATCCTGCTCGCGACGTTTCTGGCGCTGAGGCGCCTGGTCGGGCTCGGCCTTTGGGTCAGCCTTCTCGGTATGCTGTCGGTATTGGGTCTTGCCGTGGGGCTCTCGGCGCTGCTTCGCTTCGGCGGCGGCTCCTACCTGGCCGCGCTGTTGGTCATGCTGGCGATCGGCCTCGATCTCAGATTTCGCCAGGGCCATCCGGCCGGCCGCGCCCTGCTTGCGGCCGCCGGCGTATTCACCGTCTCGCTCACGCTCAGAACGCTCGACCACCCGCTCTGCGGGACCCTGCCGACGGGCACGCATTTCCTCTGGCACGTACTGAACGCGGTCGTGCTCTATCTCGTCGCGCGCACGATCGTCGAGCACGGTCGGCTAAGCGACCGAGCGGCAACCCGGCCCGCCTAAAATCGGCACTGGAAATCGTGAACGCACAACGTCATATTCCTCGCGAAGGTCCAACAACAGAAAGGAGGTGATCCAATGTCTAGTGTTATCGGTTCTACTTCGAGCAGTTCCGGTTCAGATCGCGGACAGTGGAGCAGCCTCTTCTGCCCGCTCTGACACCATGATCGTACCGATCAGGGCTGCCTAGTAGCCCGTACACGGAAAGGCGGCCTTCGGGCCGCCTTTCTTCGTTTTGGCCTGCCAGGTCCCAGCGGCGACCGCCCGCCGGTAACTAGCGACAGAAAGCCCCCCGCCGCCTAGCGGCAAAAACCCCGCCGCCTAGCGGCAAAAACCCCGCCACCTAGCGGCAAAATATGTGCGTGAACTTCCGGAACCGCTTTCCGATATTGACGCGGTACATCTCATGGACGTCCGCCCCGACGCGGATTTGCCGCTTGCCGTCGCTGCGACGGCTCGGCGCCAGACCGCCGTCGGCCTTCTGCACCCGGTAGTAGACGTAGCGGTTGGGGGTCGCGTGGTAATCGCTCGTCGTCCCCGGCTGCAGGTCATACCAGCCAAAGGTGCGCCAGCCACGCTGGGCATCGACCATGTGCAGCAGGGCGCGCACCGGATAGGCGCATTTGTTTTGGACGCGATACTCGTTGGTGCGCGCGGCCGCGATTTGAACCGCCGCGCTGTTGTCGGCGGCGAGCGCCGGCATACCCGCCAGCAGTGACGCGAATGCCGCGCCGATCACAAGACCTTTCCCCAAAGCGAATCTCCTTCGTCGTCGTTTCGGCGCGTCCCCCGGCACGGCTATTCTAGCGCGACGGCGATGCGTCCATCCACCCATCGGTCCTACGTCGATTTGACCGATCCATCCCCGCCGATTTTACAGACGAACTCTTGCGACAGGCTTAAGCGAGGCAAGAAATCCCTCGATCGCCTCGATCGCCGCGCCGGGCTGCTCAAGCTGCAGGAAGTGGCTGGTATCCGGCAAATAAATGTAGGCCCAGCCGTGCATTCGGGCGAGCTCCTGCGAGATCGCCGCCGTGGATCGGGCCAAGGTGGAAGCGGGATCGCCGCCCAGAACCAGCACCGGGCATTCGATCGCGCCGCCCCGCTGCCAGATCCCGGAATCGTCATTGGTCTCGAAGCAGCGGGCCTCGAAGGCCGGCGGACACACGGTCACGAAATCGCCGGCCTCTTCGTCGGCACGCACGGTCGAGGCAGCCATCAGCTTCTGCGAGCCGTCCACCCAGTGCTGGGATTCCTTGCCCGCGCGCAGCAGGAATTCCAGCATCCCCAGCGACCGATAACGTTCCGGGCGTCGGTGTGCGCGGCGGCCGAGTTCTCCCATGTCGCGGTCATGCGCCGCTTGCAGGGGATGGCCATCCGGGGGCGGAGCCGGCGGGTCGACCGCCACCAGGGCATGCCAATGGCCGCCGCCGTCGACGGCATCGGCCAGGCTCGCCGCAGCCGATAGCGAATGAAAAATGCCGGTCGCCGGCTTGGCGCCGAGTTCGGCCTCGATGCTCGCCTGCACGCTTCCAACATCGCGCGCGAAATTCGCCCAGTCATGGCTTTCCAACTCGTGTACCGGATTGTGTCCGTGATTGCGCATGTCGAAGACGATCACCTCGTAGCCTGCGCACAGCCGGCCCCAGAACGGAAAATAGCCATCGACCGCAAGGCCGTTGCCATGGCTGACCACGACGCGCGGGCCGCCGGGTTGCCCATGCTGGCGCACCCGGATCACCGCGCCGTCATGCATGGCGCAATCGAAAACGGCGCGGGGTTCGGGCAAGGCGGCAGCCATGGCTAGGGGGTAGGCGGGACGCGCCATGCCGTCAAGCTTCACGGACAGGACCCGCTCCCGGCAGGGCCAAGCCAGGCGGCGCCGATCCCGGGGATGGGTGCTAGACTTGTTTCCCGTCAGGTGCAGGCTGCCCAATACGGACAGGCAAGATCGAGAGTACGGCATGACGTTTCGCACCAGCCGGGAGGTCCGGCTCGCCTATACGCTTTCCGGTGCGGGGCCCGCCGTCGCGCTCTTTCACTGCGCCGGCACCTCGGGCGCCCAGTGGCGCACCACCAGGACCTTGATCGAGCCCGACCATACGGTGCTGATCCCCGACATGATCGGCTTCGGCCGCTCCGATCCTTGGCCCGGCGACGCCCTCAGCCTCGATGAGGAAGCCGCCCTTTTGGCCGAGCTGCTGGAGGCGACGACGGGGCCGGCCCATCTCGTCGGCCACTCCTTCGGCGCGACCCTGGCGCTGCGCCTCGCCCTCCGCCACCCTGCGCTCTGCCGCTCGCTGCTGCTCTACGAGCCGATCCCCTTCGGCATGCTGCGGCAGGCGGGCGAAATGGCGCTCTATGAGGAAATGGCCGGTATCGCCCGCCGCTTCCTGGCGCTTTACGAGGCCGGCGACCCGGAGAACGGCGTCAAAGCCTTTGCCACCTACTGGACGGGCGAGGAAGGTTGGCAAAAGCTCACCCCGGCGGCCCGAAGGTCGATGGTCGAGGGGGCGGCGATGCTGCGATTGGAATTCAACGCCAAGGAGGCCGATACGGTCCGTTTCGAGGACCATGCGGCGATCGGCGTGCCCGCAAAGCTCGTCGCCGGCGAGGCATCGCGGCCGGTCAGCCACCACATCGCCCGGGCGCTGGCCGCGGCGATCCCGGGGGCCGAGCTTGTCCGGCTGGCCGGCGATCACATGGCGCCAGCGACCGACCCAGTCCCCTTTGCCGAGCTGCTCCGCGCCCATCTGCATCGTGCGGATCACGAGCCGGCGGGCGACGCCGGCTGAGGGCGCCCCGCCGCATGCCGGCCCGCTCGCCGCACATGATTTCACCCCGCCCGCGCATGCACTAGACTGGCCCGGGCCGAGAGCGACGGGAGCCACGAGAAGAGGGCCGCGCCATGCTGCGCACCGGCGAGCAGTATCTAAAGAGCATCCGCGACGGGCGGGTGATCTATATCGGCGACGAGCGGGTCGACGATGCCACCGAGCATCCGGCCTTCCGCAACATCGCGCGCACTTATGCGGCGCTCTACGACATGAAGGCCGATCCGGCGAACCAGGACCTCTTTGCCTACGAGGAGGACGGCGAGCTCTATTCGGTCTACTACCTGCGCCCGCGCACCAAGAAGGATCTGGAGCGCCGCACCGCCTGCCATACCGCAATCACCGATTGGTCCTATGGCGTGCTCGGCCGTTCGCCCGACGCCGTCGCCGGCAATATCACCGGCATCACCATGAAGCCCGAGATCCTCGATGATAACGGCGGCTACCCCGAGAACCTCGCTGCGATCTACGAGCACTGCCGCACGGACGATATCTTCGCGACCTACGCCATCGTGCCGCCCCAGGGCGCGCGCAATCCCGATTTCTACCAGTCGCGCGGCCTCGACGTGCCGGCGCTCCGGGTCACCGGCGAGACCGAGCACGGCGTCATTCTCAACGGCATGAAGATGCTGGCCACGGGCTCGGCGGTGGCGGACGAGGTCATCGTCGGCAACATCCTGCCGATCGCCGCCGACCGCCTGGCGGAATCGATCACCTGCGTCATCCCCTTCAATCTGCCGGGGCTCACTTTGTGGTCGCGCCCGCCGATCGCGGCCAATGTCGAGCACGAGTTCGACGCCCCGCTCTCCTACCGCTACGACGAAAGCGACTGCATGCTCGTCTTCAAGGATGTCGAGGTGCCGTGGGAGAAGGTCGTCGTCCACAACAACCCAGCCCTCTCGCGCAACATCTATATCCAGACGCCGAGCCACGTGATGGCGAACCACCAGTGCAACGTGCGCTTCCGCGCCAAGCTGCGCTTCGTCGTCGGTCTCGCCAGCCTGATCACCAAGGCGACCGCGGCGCACGAGATCCCCGTGGTGCGCGAGACCCTGGCGCGCCTCGCGGCGATGGAGGCGGGCTTCTCGGCGATGATCGACGCCCAGCACCACGCCTACCATGAGATCGAGCACGGCTACGCGCTTTACAATCGCCGCTATATGTATGTCGCGATCCACTGGGCGATGGAGAACCATTCCACCGTGCTCGACATCGTGCGCGAGCTGATGGGCGGCGGGGTGTTCCAGTTCCCCGCCTCGATTACGGTGATGCGCGACCCCGAGCTGCGCACGCTTTTTGAAACCTACTGGTCGACCAGCGAAGGCGGCGCGATTGAGCGCATGAAGCTCTTCAAGCTCGCCTGGGACCTGATCGGCTCGGAACATGCCAGCCGCGCCACGTCGTATGAGAAGTTCTTCGTCGGCCCGGCCTTTTCGGTGCGCAACTACAACTTCATCAATGCGCCCTGGGACGAGCTCGAGGGCATCGCCAAGAACCTGATGGCGAGCTACGACGTGCCCGAGGCCTTCCTCAAAGCAGCGGCCGAGTAGCAAAAACAGGATTTCTCGGCGCGCTCGCGGCGCTCAGCAATAGGACCAGAAATATGAGCCAGCCCGAAAAAGGATCGCTGCCCGAGAAAGGATCACTACATGTGATCGGCCCCGAGGAGGGTGTCTCGTTCTGGCAGCCAGAGCCGTCGCGCGGCTACGCCACCGTCAAGCTCTCGCCGGAGAACGCGCCCTACAACCACTTCTCCAGCGGCATTCAGGTGCTGGAGCCGGGGGCCTCAGTGAGCGAGCACGGCCACGAGCGCGCCGTTGAGATGCTCTTCGTCTACCGGGGCCGCGGCCATGCCAAGCTCGACGGCGAGCGCCACGAGATCGAGGAAGGCTCGCTGCTCATGCTCGGCCGCTACCGGTTGCACGAGGTCGTCAATGACGGCGACACCCAAATGAAGATCCTGTGGGTGATCTTCCCGCCGGGGCTCGAGCATTGGTTCGAGGCGATCGGCAAGCCGCGCCAGCCGGGCGATCTCCCGCCCGAACCCTTCGCGCGCCCCGACGATGTCGCCGAGATCCAGAAGGCCCAGCGCTTCGTTAATCCGACCGCGTCTCGCGCCGCCGAATAGGGCGTTTCGTCGAGGTCGCACCGCCGCGCAGCGCCCGCAATACGCTGTCGCGCTCGTTGCGCAGGCACCAATCAACAGCGCCGTGATAGCCCAAGGTTTCGACCAGAAGCCTTGCGTGATCCTGCTGGTCACGCTGCGACCGCCGTCGCCTTTCCGGGCCTGATGCGGACATTGTCCCTGCCCCGTTAGCTGCGTTTCCCCGCACCCATTCACGTCATACGAACGAACGGCCCGGTCGCGTGCCCCGCACTTCCAATTACTTCGGCGTGCGCTCAATTCATGGAAAAACGATTGGCTGAATACCCCCGTGTGAACACTTCGTTAGGGTTAACGAATTGTTAGGTCCCTTATGCGCAGAGTGGTCCATCAGCGCATGCGCTTACTTGGCAACTGCCTGGCAAATATGAGGGCCACCATGTCGCTTAACCTCGAAGAGACTTTCCGCGAATTCGCGGGCGAAGCCGCGTCCGGCCTCGGCAGCGATGCCGCGCCCGCGCAGGCCGCAACCGCAAACACCACTGCCGCAGCCCCCGCAAAGCCCGTTCAGGGCGCAAGCGATGACGAATCCGGCGAGGCCGTCGTCAGCAAGAACTTCAAGATCATGGGCGATCTCAACTGCCACGACGTCCTGCGTATCGAGGGATATGTCGAAGGCAACATCGAATGCCGCACGCTCACGGTCAGCGAATCGGCCCGCATCAAGGGCAACATCCGCGCCAAGACCGTAATCATGAGCGGCAAGGTGATCGGCACGATCGAAGCCGGGACCCTGACGCTCAACCGTCCCGCCATCGTCGCTGGCGACCTCGTTGTGCACGACCAGCTCGGGATCGAGCCGGGCGCGCATTTCGAAGGAAGCTGCAAGCGCGTCAGCGCCAAGAAAACGGCCCAAGCCAAACAAGCCGCCCCCGCGGCCAAACAGACGACGACCGGCCAGGCACCCGCGCCTCAGGCGCGAACCGCCCCGGCCGCAGCCGCCGAGTAACGGCACCAAGAGCAGAACGCCGCATCCGCGACACTGGCAGGTTGAAGCGGACAGCGGTGGCACGAAGAAGCCTAGAAACCCGCGCTCCTAGGACGGGGCGCGGGTTTCACCTCCCACCCGGGGGTGCGGCCCCCGACGATGTGGGCAAGCCGCACCCCCGGGCGCTCTGGCGCAGATTTCCACCGGGTCACGACTGAAGATGTTCGCCAAATTCGAAGACATTCTCGAGGGCGCGATATTCAGGAGCCGCTGGCTTCTGGCGCCGCTCTATGTCGGGCTCGCCCTGTCGCTGGCGGTGCTGGCGATCAAGTTCGCGCAGGAATTCCTGCACGTCATTCCCGGCATCCTTGCCGCCAAGGAAACCGACCTCGTCCTCAGCATTCTTTCGCTGGTCGACATAGCGCTGGTCGCCAATCTCGTGCTGATGGTGGTCTTCGCCGGCTACGAGAATTTCGTCTCCAAGATCGACGTCGTCAATCATCCCGACCGGCCGAGCTGGATGGGCAAGGTCGATATGAGCGGCCTCAAGATCCGCTTGATCGCCTCGATCGTCGCGATCTCCTCGATCCAGATCCTGAAGCAGTTCATGCGCGTCACCGAGGGGCCGCTCAGCGACGCCGGCGAGCGTCAGCTCTTTTGGCTGGTGGCAATTCACTTGGTGCTCGTGCTCTCCGGACTGCTGCTGGCCCTCATGGACCGCATCGCAGGGAAGCACTGAGCGCTTGTACCGGCCGCGGCCGCACTCTGCGTGCTCTACTGGGCTTTCTTCATCTCAGTTTCGCCGATTTCAGCTTCGCGGGGCGCCAGCAGCGCTTCGATGATCAACGTCCTGTAGGCATGAATGATGTCGGCGGGCTTGAGCTCAAGCCCGCGTCGTTGCCATTCAAGGAACGTACCGTCATGGGCGGCGATCACGAATGAGGCGAGCTGGCGCGTGCTGATATCGGTGCGAATACCGCCTTGCGCCTTACCCAGCTCGATGACGTCCTCGATGATGTCGTAGAGGCGGCGGTAGATGTGCCGGATCTTCTGGCCGAAGCGGACATCGTCGCCGGCGAAATCGGTGGAGCTGCGGATCGCCAGTACCGCCAGTTTGGTCCGGCCGACACCAAGCTCGGATTGCTGATGGGCGAACGCAACCAACTTGTCCTGCGCGCCCGGGCCGGCGCGGCGCACCCGCTGGTCCATGGGATCGACGAAGGACCGCTCGACCTCGTCCAACAACGCCAGCAGAAGCTCGGCCTTGTTCTGGAAGTGAAAGTAGATGGCGCCTTTGGTGACGCCGGCCGCTGCGGCGATCGCGTCAACCGTCGTACCCTCGAAACCCGCGGTGATGAACAGGTCGAGCGCGGCCGCCCGGATCTTCTCGAAGGTCTCCTGACGCTGCGATCCCCGGTTTGCGCTCATGGTCCTCTTGCTCGCCTGTTTGCTCCGCCCCGCTGGTCGCAAGGCCGTTTGACATACTAATTAGTTTGCAATAAGAAACCAATTAGATTGTTCCGCGTTCGCGGAGCTTTCCTGACGAATCCGGGACCACGGGTTATACCCATACCATTCGATATCGCCACCCAGCACCAGATTGCGCGGCGGCGAAAGCGGATGCGTGACGAATGCCAGTCCGCGAGGTAGCGCATGACCGATCGCTCGACGGATAGTGAGGCGCCGCTCTGGCCGGACCCGGGTCTGACGCGCGTCCCCTACACGCTCTATTCCGAGCCGGACGTCTACACCCGGGAGCGAGAGCGGCTCTTCATGGGGCGGAGCTGGAACTATCTCGCGCTGGAATGCGAGATCCCCGAGCATGGCGACTACAAGACCACCTTCGTGGGCGATGTTCCGGTCGTCGTAGTGCGCGGCGAGAACGGCGCGATCCACGGCTTTGAGAACCGCTGCGCCCATCGCGGCGCGCTGGTCTGTCTGGAGCGGTCCGGCAACGCCAAGGCGATCACCTGCGTCTACCACGCCTGGAGCTACGATCTGACCGGCAAGCTCACCAGCGTCGCCTTCGAGAAGGGCGTGAAGGGTGACGGCGGGATGCCGCCGGGCTTCCGCCGCGAGGACCACCGGTTGCGTCCGCTTCGCATCGAGTGCTTCGCCGGCATCGTCTTCGGCAGCTTCGCCAACGACATGCCCTCGGTAGAGGACCATCTCGGCCCCGAGGTCGCTGCGCGGGTGCGCCGTGTCATGCCCAAGCCCGTCAAGGTGCTCGGCTATACGACGCAAGTGCTGCGCAACAACTGGAAGCTCTATATGGAAAACGTGAAGGATCCTTACCATGCGAGCATCCTTCATCTGTTTTTTACCACCTTCCGCATCAACCGCCTCAACCAGACCGGCGGCATCCTGGTCGACGAAAGCGGCGGCCACCATGTCAGCTATTCAAAGATCGAGAAGACCGACAGCGCCGACTACGACGCCGCCAAGCTGCGCGCCGACGATACCTCCTTCGGCCTCAAGGACCCCTCGCTGTTGGAGAACCGCGACGAGTTCGGCGACGGCATCACGCTGCAGATCCTCTCGGTCTTCCCCAACCTCGTCCTGCAGCAGATCCAAAACAGCCTGGTGGTGCGCCAGGTATTGCCCAAGGGGCTCGACCGTACCGAGGTCGTCTGGACACATTACGGCTTTGAGGACGACGACGACGACCTCATGCGTCTGCGCCACAAGCAATCAAACATGGTCGGCCCCGCCGGTTACATTTCCATGGAAGACGGCGCGGTCGGCGCTTTCGTTCAGCGCGCCCTGCCCGGCGCGGCGGGCGATACGACGGTGGTCGAGATGGGCGGCGACACCGCCGAATCGCAGGCGACCCGCGCCACCGAAACCTCGGTGCGCGGCTTCTGGAAGGCCTATCGCGGCCTCATGGGGATCTGATGGCGGCACCCAAGGACGACATTGCCGCGGGCGTCGCGGTCGCCGGCCTGCTCGCGGACTACGCCGCCTGCATCGATGCCGATACGCTGGAAGGCTGGCCTGACTTTTTCACCTCCGATGCGCTCTACCGCATCACCACCGCGCGCGACCACGCCGCCGGCCGCCCCATCGGCATCGTCTATGCCGACAACCGCGCCATGCTCGAGGACCGGGTCGCGGCCCTCCGCACCGCCAACATCTACGAGACCCAGTCCTACCGCCACATCGTCTCGGCCGTACGCATCACCGCGCGCAACGGCGCCAGCGTCGAGGCCGAGGCGAGCTTCCTGGTCGTGCGCACCATGACCGACGGCTCGCAGGATATGTTCGTGACCGGCCGTTACATCGACACCATCGACTTCGCCGGCAACCGTCCGCAATTCTCAAGCAAGATCGTCGTGCTCGACAGCGAGAAGGTCGACACGCTGCTGGCGATCCCGCTCTAGGCCATGGCTGCCGCGCGCGATACCACCACCCTGCCCCGGATCGCCGTCCCGACCGGCGACCCCAGCGGCATCGGCCCGGAGATCGCTGTGATGGCCGCGCTCGACCCCGCTGTCCTCGTGCAGTGCCGACCGCTGCTGGTCGGCGACCGCGCGGTGATCGAGCGTGCCGCCAAGACGCTCGGCCGGAACATCGCCCGCCTGTCTATCGAGGACACGGCCGCACTCGAAGCGCTTCCCGAACCGGGCACGGTCAGCGCCGATGCCGGGGCGGCCACCATCGCCTACGCCCGCGCGGCCATCGCGCTCGCCCGTTCCGGCTCGGTCGAGGCGGTCGTCGCCTGCCCCCACAACGAGACCGCGGTCGCCAAGGCCGGCATCGCCTTCGACGGTTATCCGGGCCTGCTCGCGCGCGAGACCGGCCACGATCCCGACGCCGTCTTCCTGATGCTGGTGAGCCCAAGCCACCGCATCGTCCATGTGACGCTGCATATGGGCCTGCGCGCTGCGCTCGATGCGATCACCGAGGCGCGCATCATCGCCGCCGCCGGCGCTGCTGACGCTGCGCTCAAGGCCGTCGGCATCGCCCGGCCCCGGATCGCCGCCTGCGGCATCAATCCCCATGCCGGCGAGGGCGGGATGTTCGGCAGCGAAGACGAGACGATCGTGCGCCCCGCCGTCGCCGCCGCCCGCGCGGAGGGCATCGAGATCGAGGGCCCGCTGGGCGCCGACGTCGCGCTCGCCGCCGGCGGTCACGACGCCTATCTCGCCATGTATCACGACCAGGGCCACATCCCGGTCAAGCTGGCCGGCCGCGGCAACTCTTTCGGCGTCTCCATCGGCACGGGCGTGCTCTTCGCCACCGTCGCCCATGGCAGCGCCCACGATATCGCCGGGCGCGGCAGCGCCGACCCGGCCGGGCTCATCACCGCGATCACGCATATGGGGCGGCTGCTGCGCCAGGCCGCCGCCGACACGACAATCACCCCGGGGGCCACATCCGGGACCTCATCAGCAAAACTGTCGAACCCATGCAAACCGCTTACGACTTCGTCCGCCTGAGCGCCGCCCGCGCGCCAGGCCAGCCGGCCATCGTCGACGACCGCAGCGAGCGGGCGTTCAGCTATGCGGAGCTGGTTGAAGAGATCGACCGCGTCGCCGCCGGCCTCGCAAAGCACGGCATCGTGCCGGGCGACATCGTCGCCACCTGCCTGCCCAATGTTCTCGAGCATTGCCTTACACTCCTGGCGCTCGACCGGTTGGGGGCGGTACCGGCGCTGGTCAATCCGCGCCTCAAGCCCGCCGATGCCGGCAGGCTCATTGACCAAGGCGGCATGAAGGCGGCGATCGTCTTGGCCGATGCCGGCCTGGTCGCGGCCGTGCGCGAAGCGTTGCCGCAGGACGCGCCTATCATCACCGTCGGCGGCGCGCTTGACGGCAACATCGATTTCGTTGATTGCACTGCGGATGCCGGCGACCTCCCGGCCTATCGCCGCCCCGGTCCCGACGAGACGGCCTTCGTCTTCTATACCTCCGGCACGACGGGCCTGCCCAAGGGGGCGCAGCTCCCCCATCGCGCGACCGACCCGCGCTTTCTCTACTTGTCGACCCAATGCGGGCTGGTGCACGGCACCCATAACAAGGTGCTCGGGCTGATGCCGCTTTTCCACGTGGTCGGCTTCTATTCGGTCTTCCTCGCCGCCCTCGGGTTCGACGGCACTTATTATGTGGCAAGCGCCTTCGATCCCACCGCCGCGATCGAGGCGATTGAGCGCAAGGAGATCACCCTCGTCTACGCCACACCGACGCATTTCCATGCGCTGCTCGCCGCCCCCAACTTCGCGCCCGAGAAGATGGCGAGCGTCACCAACCTCGTCTATGCCGGCGCGCCCATGCCAGGTCCGCTGCTCGACCGGGTCGGCGCGGCCTTCGATGCCAAGATCGTCAACATCTACGGCACCACCGAGGTGATGAACGCACTCTACATGCCCGACCCGGTGGGCCGGCCGCATACCTACCGCCCCGGCTTTTACTCCAACGTCCGCGTCGGCCGCTTCGGCGGCACGGTCCATGACGAGGCGGCGGTCGGCGAGGACGGCGAGCTGCTGGTCGACGCCGCCGCGGATGCCACCTTCACCGGCTATTTGAACCGGCCCGAAGCGACCGCGGAAAAGATGACCGAGGGCTGGTATCGCACAGGCGACATCGCCGTGCGACGTGAGGACGGCGACCTCGAGGTCAAGGGCCGGGTCGACGACATGATCATCTCCGGCGGCGAGAACATCTATCCCGAGGAGGTCGAGACGGCCCTGCTCCGCCACGACGCCGTCGCCGAGTGCAGCGTCATCGGCACGCCCGACGAGAAGTGGGGCGAGATCGTCGTCGCCTGCATCACGCCCAACGGCGCGCAACCCGAAGAGGCGCAGCTCGACGCCTATCTTCGCGCCGGCACGCTCGCCGATTTCAAGCGACCGCGCGCCTACCTGTTCATGGACGATCTACCCAAGAACGCCGCCGGCAAGGTCCTGCGCCGCATCCTGCGCGAGACGGCCGTGCAAAACATCGAGCCCGCCCGAACGCCCTAGCGGAGATCAAACGCCCATGTTCGCTCGCAATTGCTGGCACGTCGCCGCCTGGGATCACGAGATCCAGCGCCTCAAGCTCACACGCCGCCTGCTGTTGGGCGAGCCGGTTCTGCTCTACCGCAAGGGCGACGGCGCGCCGGTGGCGCTGGAAGACCGCTGCTGCCATCGCCACGCGCCGCTCTCGCACGGCCGGCTGCACGGAGACAATGTCGAATGCGCCTATCACAGCCTCGTTTTCGATCCGACCGGCGCCTGCGCCCACATCCCGAGCCAGCATGCGATCCCCAAAACCGCGAAGGTGCGCGCCTATCCGCTTGCCGAGAAGCACCACTGGATCTGGATCTGGATGGGCGATCCGGAGGCGGCCGACGAAGCGCTGATCCCCGACTTCTCCGTCATGAGCGATCCGGCCTGGAACTGGCGCGGCGAGACGCTCGCGGTCGAAGGCAACTACATGCTGGTGGTCGAAAACCTGATGGACCTCAGCCACCTGCCCGCGCTCCATATCACCACGCTGGCCGACACCGCGATCCCGCCCAACGACATACCCGTCGACACCAAGCTCGACGGCGCCACGATCACCGTCGAGCGGTGGGTGCTCGACACGCCGGTCCCGCCCTATTTCCGACTGCTTGGCGACTTCACCAAGGAGGACCGGGTCGACCGCTGGATGAACACGCATTTCAACCCGCCCTCCTTCGTGCGCATCGACATCGGCGCCGCCAAATCCGGGACCGGCGCGCGCGAGGGCGACCGCTCGCAAGGCCTCAACACCTGGAACCTCAACGCCATCACGCCCGAGACCGAGAAGAGCTCGCATTACTTCTGGGCCCAGGCGCAGAACTTCGCCGGCGACGATCCCTCGATCAGCGAGGTCGATTTCCAGCTTGTCCACCAGGCCTTCCAGGAAGACCTCAAGATCATCAAAGGCCAGCAGGAGAATATCGACCTCGACCCCGACGCGATGCGCCTCGACCTCGCCGCCGACAAGGCGGGGGTCCAGGCAAGACGCATCGTCGAGAAGATGGCGCGCGCCGAAGCGAATGCAAATACGGCGCAGGCGGCGGTTTAATCGCCGGCTCCACAGAGAGGCCGAGCCCACCTAGTAAGCCGTCACCCACTTGGCGATCAGCGCTTGTTCGAGTTGACGGGCGCGGTACCGCCATCGTCGCGGGCCCGAGCGCACCTGCGCCAACCCGGCGCCGCGGGGGCCGGAATAGTCCTTGCGCGCATGGGGCTGGCCGATGAACAGCACGAAGGCAAGCGCGCGGCCGCCCAGCGTCTGGATGTAACCCGCGCGGCCGCGGATGTAGTTCATCGTCCCCGACTTTGCGCGCACCCGGTAGCCGCGCTGCGCAATCATCTTGCTCGGCAGATGGTAGGGCTTCAGCAGATCGGCATAGCGGAAGGGGCCGTAGCGCTTGTTGTGGGCATAGCGCAGCATCGCCAGAACCTGGTGCGGCGACATCCGGCTTGCCAGCGTGAGCCCGGAATGATTATCGAGGACGAAGCCGGTCCAATCCGCCTTGGGCATGCGCGCCTTCAGCCAGGCGGCCATGGCGCCGCCCGATTGCGACAAGGTCAGCGGCTTGCCGCCAGCGGCCCGCGTCGCCACCGCGCCGGTCAGCTCGGCCGCCAGATTATTCGAGAAGTAAAGCACCCGCCGAGCAATCTCGGTGAGCGGCTGGCTCTTGAAACTGTGCACGAAGCGCGCATCGGCCGGCGCCCTGCCCGGGCGCGGCTGCGGCAAGGCGATGCCATTTTCTTCGCCGAGGCGCCGGAACACCGCTGCCGCGGTCAGCCCCGCCTTGCGCACCGGCAACCAGGCCTGGCCCTTACGGCGGAGATAGGGCGAGACGATCCAGTGATCGCGGCCACCCAGCTCGGCATAGACGAACGGGCCTTCGGGTCGCCGCCCCCGCCGGCCGAGCGCAAAACCGATGGTGGCGATCTCGATCTTCAGCCGATTGGTGAGCGACAGAGCCGTGGTTTGCAGAACCGCCTGCTTGCCCGCCCGCACCCAGTTCACGCGAAAGCGGTTGAAATTGACCGAGAGCGCACCGACGCCGGTATTGTGCGGCGCGTGGTCGGGCTTGAGGGCACTGATCCGCGCGACCGCGGGCAACATAGTTTCATCGTACAAAAAGCGCCCCGCCACGCGGTTCACGCCCTTCGCCCCGAGCGCCTTGATCATCTCCAGCATGTGGTCACCGTCGAGCACCGGATCGCCGCCGCCGACGAGATAGAGATCGGCGACAGTGCCGTTGCGCGCGCCGGGCTTGGCCTTCACGTAGATCTTGGTCTCGAAGCGGTAGTCGGGGCCCAGCATCTCCAGCGCCGCCACCGTGGTCGGCACCTTGGCGACCGAAGCCGGGATGAAGAGCTTCTTTGCATCCTTGGCGGCGACGATGCGCCGCGCGGCCAGATCGAACACCACATAGCCAACGGCGCTCGCCGGCAAGGGGCTCTTGGCAATGATCGCCCGTTCGCTGTCCTGCTGCGCCAGTCCCGTGGCCGGCAAACAGAACACCGCGATCAGCGCGAAGGCGGTTCGACAGGAATAGGCTCGCAAGAGGCGCATACAACAGCTTTCGATGATCTTGGAAATAGTCGCCGTGAGGGTCCCGCCAGTATAGCGCCCCCACGCCCAGCCAAAAACGGCCATATCGGCTCTGCCGTCCATTATGCCCAAAACCCCTTAAGGCATAATTCCTTGATGCCCGATTCCCTCGGACGCCCGAACCCGTCATTATGCGGTCCCATGAAGACCAGCAGCGACCGTATCCTCACCACCCATGTCGGCAGCCTGCCGCGCCCCGCCGCGCTTGTGCCGATGTTGATCGCGCGCGACCGCGACGAGCCACATGACGCCGCTGCTTTGGCCGGCGCCGTCGCCGAAGCCGTCAACGACATCGTCGCCCGGCAGGTCGCCTGCGGCATCGATACGGCAAGCGACGGCGAGATGGGCAAGATCTCCTACGTCAATTACATCAAGCACCGGCTGACCGGCTTCGGCGCGCCGGCGCCGCTCGACTGGTCGCCGGCCGACATGGACGCCCATCCCGAATACGCCCAAAGCCTGCGCGAGCCCGATGATGCGCCGCGCGAGGACCCGCCGGCTTGCCGCGGCCCGATCGGACCTGGCGACCGCGCGCCGCTGGAGCACGACCTCAAGGTCTTCCGGGCTGCCGTCGATGCCGCCAAGCCGGCCGACGCTTTCATGAACGCGGCATCGCCGGGCGTCACCGCAATGTTCATGCCCAACAAGCACTACCCCACAGAGGACGCCTATATCCTAGCGCTCGCCGCCGCCCTGGCAGAAGAGTACGAGGCGATCCACGACGCCGGCTTCGTGCTGCAGATCGACTGCCCCGATCTTGCCATGGCCCGCCATATGCCGTTCGCCGGCAAACCGATCGAGGATTTCCGGCGCGCGGCGTCGCTCTATGTCGAGGCGCTCAACGCCGCAACACAAAACGTGCCGCCCGAGGCCATGCGCATGCATATCTGCTGGGGCAACTATCCGGGCCCGCACACCCACGACGTGCCGTTCCGCGAGATCGCCGACATCGTATTTAAGGCCCGCCCCCAGGCGGTGCTGTTCGAGGCGGCCAATCCGCGCCACGCCCATGAATGGGAGGATCTGGCCGAGATCGCTATCCCCGACCACAAGATCCTCATCCCCGGCGTCATCGACACGCTGTCGAGCACCGTCGAGCACCCGACGCTGATCGCCCAGCAGATCTGCCGGTTTGCCGACATCGTCGGGCGCGAGCGGGTGATGGCCGGCACCGATTGCGGCTTTGCCACCCTCGCCAGCCTGCCCCGGGTCTGGCCAACGATTGCCTGGGAGAAGCTCCGCGCGCTATCGGAAGGCGCCGAACTTGCCTCCGAGCGGCTGTGGGGCGGGCGCTAAGCAGCCGCTAGTTCTTTCGGTATCCCTATTATTCGTAGGGGCGGGTTTCAAACCCGCCCGCCCGGGCGGCGGTAACGGCGAGGGGCGGGATTTATACCCGCCCCTACTATTAACGCCGGCGCCTAGCCGCCTCAAATGTACTTCGTGATGCCGCCGCAGACCTCGACCGTGGTGCCGGTCATGTAGCTATTGCGCTCGGAGACCAGGAAGGCGGCCATATCGCCGATCTCGCCCGGCTCCGCCCAGCGCCCCAGCATGGTCAGCGCCGCCATACCGTCGCGGAATTGATCGGCTGAAACACCGCGGATCTTCGCCATTGCCTCGGCGCGCGGCCCCCAGGATTCGGTCGCGGTCATGCCCGGGCAGATGTTGTTGACGGTGATGCCGTCGGGGCCGAGCTCGTTGGCCATGATCTTGGAGAAGCCGATGATCGCGGTATTGGGGATCGTCGTGGTCAGCGCGCCGGGCAGCAACTGCGTGCCGCTGATCCCGGAGACGTTGAGGATACGGCCCGCGCGCGACTTCTTCAGATGCGGCACACCGTATTTGGTCGTGTACACATAGCCCATCAGGTTGGTGTTGAGGACCGTGCTCCATTGCTCCTGGGTCAGTGTCTCAAGCTTGCCGGGGATCATGCCGCCGACATTGTTGACCAGGATGTCGAGCCCCCCAAGGCCCTCGGCCGCACCGTCGATGAACGCCTTGCAGCCGTCCTCGGTGGACAGATCGCAGAGGATGCCGACCGCCTTGACGCCCAGATCCTCCATGTCCTTGACCGCCTGATCGAGGCGGTCCTGGCCGCGCGCCGAAAGCGCTACGTTGCAGCCTTCGGCCGCCAGCGCCCGCGCGATTGCATAGCCTATGCCCTGGCTCGAACCGCTGATCGCGGCATTCTTGCCTTTCAGCCCGAGATCCATGTCCCCGTTCCTCCCGTTCTATTCCCAGTTATTCAGGTTTTCCAGTTATCGAGACGCTTGACGAAGGCGCGCACTTCGACGCGCTCCCAGATGCCCGCGGCGACCAGCGGGTCGTCGCGCTGGAAGGCTTCGACCGCCGCACGGTCCGGCGCCTCGACGATGTAAAGGCTGCCGATGATGTTTTCGCCGTCATCGGCGGTCAACGGTCCCGACATCCGCACGAGGATGGGCGATTTGGCGAGATAGTCGACATGGGCCGGCATCGCCGCCTTGCGCGTCTCCGCCATACCCGGCTTGTCGATGCAGTAGATCGAAAAAAGCATGTGCCCCCCGGCCACCCTGACAGCCCGTTCTAGCGCGCATGTTAAACGGCGCGGGCCGTGCACCCAATAGTATTCAAGTCACGGCTGCGTCAGGGGATTTCGCTCAACGCGGGTGGGGGCAGGCGGCGGCAGGCGGCGGAGGATCGCGGCAAGTGGATCGCGGGGCGGTCCATCGGTCGCGATCGCCTCGTGGTCGGTACTGACTTGCATGACCACGATCGAGCCCCGCTCGAGCCGCGCGGGCAGAAGCTGGCCATACGGTTGCCCACGGGCTTCCCAGCGGTAGATGAGATCGAGCGTCCAAGACACCGACAGTTTGCCAAAGAGACTGACCAAAAATACCCGTCCCACCCGTGCCTGTAGCCAGGCGTCGATGCGCGAGAGGTTACCGAACACCGCGTCCAACATCACGATGCCCGCAATGCGGTCGACGAAGCCGCCATCCCCCGTCTCCGCTTCGGCCAGCCCCGCCGCCAGCGCCAAGTAGCCGCCCGAATAGGCGACGAGGACCACCGGCGCCCGCGCGAGGCGCGCCGCCATGTCCGCTCCAAGTGTCCGGGCGAGCACGTCTGCACACTCGTCCAGCATCCGAGCCAGGGCGCCCGGGCGGATCAATTTGCCCGGATGGGAATCGATGGCGTCCTTGGCCAATTGCGGAGCGATCAGGATGACGTTTGCGCCCGAGGCGTCGACCTGCCGGGTCAGCCCGATCCGGCCAACGACATAGCGCTCCAGGGTGCTTTGGTGCCCATGAAAGAAGACCACCAGGCGGAAGGGCTTGGTGCGATCGAAACTAGCAGGGATGTGGAACAGGACGCTGGGATCGGCGTAATGCTTGGGCTCGGGATAGCGGTCGCCGTGACGGTTGACCCGCACGCGCAATCCGCTTTCGCGGTCGATCTCGTTAAAGAAGGATCGTCCCGTACCGTCGTCATTCGCCTGCAGCGGAAACGGCGCGTGCTTCAACCGCGCGATGAAGCTCGGGCGGCATTGCGGCGCGCCCTGACAACGCGGCAATGCGCCGACCTTAGATGCGCGTTTCGGTCCGCCATCGACGGGCAACGCGCCCTCGGCCACCTCGGCCAGTGCATGACCACACGCGAGCGTCGCCATCAGAGCTGCCAGCGCGGTCTTGCGTATCAGTGGCGCCCACATGTCAGGCGGCGGCGGCCCCTTCGGGCGGCTTCAGAACCGCGAAGAAGGCCGGCAGGGCGATGACATAAAGCGCTGCGGCGGCAAGGATCACCGTCGACTGGCCGAACAGAACCGCCACGAGCGGCACCGAAACAGCGCCCACCACCGAAAACGAACCGTTGATGCCCCAGGCCCATATAAAGAACCGCTCCTTGCCAAGCCGCGCCAACATGGTCATTGCCGTCGGAAAGGGAAAGCCCATCAGGAAAGCCGGCGGCGCAAGCAACAACAGGCAAGCGCCGATCCGCGTCCAGTAGGGCCACGTTCCGATGGCGTCGAGCGCCACGTCGTAGAACATCGCGCCCAGCGCCAACAGGATACCGATACCAACAAAGACCCGCGGCATGACCGTCCGGCAACGCTCGATATACCGTCCGGCATAGAGGCTGCCGAGCCCCGAGAATAACAGCATGCCGGTGATCAGCACCGAGGCCGAAATCGTCGGATTGGCCAAGGCAAGTGTGAATTTACTGATGAGCCCGACCTCGACGATGATATAGCCGATACCGAGGCAGAGGAAGTAGAGGATCGTCCCTGCCTTACCACGTTGTCGTGAGAAGATCGTGCGCCAGCCCCAGATCACCGGGACCAGCATCAACACCGCACCGAAGATGGCGGCGATCACCAGGGTCGCCCAGAGCAGCAGATAGCCCCATTCGTCCGACACCGAATCGAGCTGGTTGAGAAACTTCGGGATCTCGTGAACCTTGATATAGGCGGCGAAGTACGGCCGGTCGTCGTTGAGCGGGCGGGTGTCGAAGACGTACTTCTCGCGGACCAGATCGAAGCGGCCGGCGATCATGTGGTGCAGCATCAGCCGGTAGAGGTTGGTCGCCGACAGGTTCGGACGCTTGGCGCGGTCCTTGGCGACCTTTCGGCCGGGAATGTCGATGTAGCTCGCGCGGTATCCCTCGAAGACCTTGTCCGCGCCGGCAGCGTCGTATTTGAACCCCGGATAATAGAGCGCAACGAAGGAGAGATCGTCATTCGCCTCGGTCATCTTGGCGAGATCGGCCGCGGAGAAGCCGTTGCGCTTGTACAGCACCGTCACCGTTGAGAGATAGACATGGGTGATGAAAAGCTTGTCTGCAATTTTGCCGCCATGCTCGGCGGCCGCGGCTTTCAGCACCGTGGCAAACAGCTTGGGCACCGATTTGGGCGGGTCTTCCTTGTTCCATAAGGTGATCGAGAGAATGCCGCCGGGCTTCAGCGCCTGCATATAGGCGCGCAGCGTCTCGATCGAATAGTTGTACTTCTCGCGGATCGTGAAGCCGCCGGGATGGCTGAGCCCCGTTGAATCGGCCAGCGACAGATCGATCACGTCGAAGCGCCCGCGCTGGCCGCGCACGTAAAGCCGACCATCGTACGGGATCACGGTGACGCGTTTGTCATGCAACGGATCGCCCGTCAGCCGGCGGATCGTCGGCGCGTCGCGCAACGCCCGAAGCATTGCCGGATTACCCTCCGCCACCACCACGCGCTTGGCGCCCATGTGCAACGCGACCTTGGTGGAAATGCCGCCGCCGAGCTGGACGACGAACACTTCCGGCGTATTCTTCAACGCATATGGCAGCGACATCGGCAGATATTCGAAATACGCCGACTGCTCCTTGGAGAGATCCTTGATCAACCCGATCGGCCCGTCGCTGTCGATATAGAGCCCGAGATAGGCGTTCTTCGGCATCTGCTCGAGGTTGAGGGCGGCGTTGTCGGACAGCCCGGGCGCGAAATGGAAATACGAGCTGGCGAAGAGCTCGAGATACCCGAAGGGCCCGTAGTCACGGTAGATCCGTTTCGAGTCGGGGAATTTCTGGGCGTATGACACACCCTTGAACTGATTGACGTCGATCTGGACGTAGCTCGCCGTCACGAAGATGGAGACTGCCGTAAGGCCGAGCGCCAAGCCAGCAGAAAGAAACTGCCGCGCCGCGCCGAACCAGATCAGCGCGCCAACGAGCCACATCGCCACCGGGATCATGATGATCCAGTCGGGCGCTACCAGGTAGGTACCCCCCAGAAAGGCGAGCCCGCACAGACCCGAGCCGACCAGATCGGCGAAGTAGACCTTGTTGAACTGCGTCTGGCCGCGCAGGAAGACGAGGCCCAGAAACAGCGCCCCCGGCAGAAACGGCACGAAGTAGAAAACGAACAAATGGAAGAGCTTGAATTTCTGCTGCGGGTCGCTGGCCAGCGCGATGGGATTGAAGCCGGACGCCTGCGCAAGCGTGTTGCCCAGCACCATCAGCGGGCCAAAGGCCAGCAGCGCTGCCGTCACCAACGCCCCCCAGCGGCGCTGGAAGATGCCCGTGCCGATGCACATCACGGCGCTCATCACGCCGAAACCGAGCATCGCGATCGAGACGACGAAGGAGCCGAAATGCGCCCAGGTCCCGATCGAGAAAATGCGCATGATCGCGATCTGATAGGCGATGATCGCGCCCGCGATCAGTCCAACAGTGAGATAAAACGGAACCGAGAGCCGCCCGCCCTCGGGCATGGCGTGCGTGCCAGCGGCGCTCACGGCACTAGCATCCGCGGCGCTGCACGGTTGAGCCCCATCAGGTCCATTGGCGTTGTCCGACCCGGCCGCGCGTTGCGGGCCATGCGGGCAGCTTCGTTACCGTCCCGCCCGCCTAGTTGGTCTTCTTCCTGCGGCCCCAACGCGAAACCGTCTTGCCGGATCCGGGCTTGGAATACTTGGTGAAGGCCACGAAGCTGACCTTCTTCTTGCGGCGGCCGCCGGCGCGGCTGGGGTCGCTTGCGTAGATGTCGTGGCGGCGGATGCGGATCTTGCCCGATTCGCTACGAACCTTGGTGATCTTCAGCAGCGACTGCGAGCCCGGAGGTCCGACGGGAATGACCATGGTTCCGCCTACGGCGAGCTGCTTCAGCAGCGGCTGCGGCAGATGGTCGATACCCGCGGTGACGATGATCTTGTCGAACGGCGCATGCTCGGGCCAGCCGTAATAGCCGTCGGCGGCCTTGCGGCGGATGTTGCCGTATTCCTTGTGCTTGCCCTTCGACAGGCGGCTGTAAATCGAATTGGTCTTCTTCGCCAGCGGCGGGATGATCTCGATCGTGTAGACCTTGTCGGTCAGGTAGCTGAGGATCGAGGACTGGTAGCCTGAGCCGGTGCCGACCTCCAGCACCTTGTCGCCGGGCTTGACGTCGATCTCGGTGGTCATGCGCCCGACGATATGGGGCCCGGAAATCGTCACGCCATAGCCGATGCCTAGCCAATCATGGGCGTAGACGCGCGCCGGATCCCGGGTGCGGGCGAACTCCTCGCGTGGCGCCAAGAGGAAAGCGCGTTTTTCCTTGTCGCGGCGCAGGTCGTTGTTCTTGACCATCGCCTCGAACCGGCCCCAGCGGCGGGCCAGCAGGGCGGGATTGTCGCCGCGCCACTTCTGCATGTAGGGAATGTACTTCGCGGCCGAATCCATTGGCGGCGTGGCGATCGTGCCAGGGTTGAAGCCTCTGCTTTCGGCGCCCGCTTGACCGGATGCCGCCAGAAAGACCAGCGCAACCGCGCCGATTCGAATCGCCTGGATGCCTCGCTTGGCGCGCACATCACTGGAAGCGCGCGAATGACGAAGCGCGCATGTTACGTGGGTCGTGGTCATTCATTCCTCTTTTGCTGTCGCGGCGCGTCGAACAAATATGGTTAACGGCGCACGGGGGAGCGGACTATGGCGGCAAACCGTGCCGCTGTCCATGACCTCGAAAGGCCGGACGGTGCCGCTAGAATCAGGCAAAATTATTGCAAAATCGGTAATTTTCCGATCATTCCGCGCTGCTAACTTGCACGCCTGATCGCGGCCCCACGCCGCCGAAGCGATCGTAATACGCAAGCGGCGGCTCCGGCAGCGCTCCGGTATCGCTCTCCGCGACCGCCCCCAGATGTGCGTCGGACGCCGCCATGAGCGCCTCATAGAGGTCGCGGGCCAGCGTCCAAGCCCGTCCGCCGATCCAATCCTTGGGCAGTAGTTCGGCCGGTAGCGCCGGATCGCGCAGGCGGACGCGGCGGAATTCGTGGCTCATCAGGATACGCAGGCGGAAGGCGGAGGCGGGCTCGATCGCGCTCCAATCCGTAGTTTCTCTGAAGGGCGCAAATCGGTGGAGAAAGTCGCCATAAGTCACTGAAATATCGGATAAATCAAAGGCGCGGCCCAGGAGTTCATGCGACGGCGCGACGCCCGCCAACGCCTCGGTCCCGCCCCGCATCACCACCACCTCATTGCGCAGTTCGTGGGCCTCCAGCACGTTACGCAACGCCTCACGGTCGGCCTGCGGATGGGCGAAGATGTTGGGTCCCAGCGCCCCGAAGCCGAGCCAGCGCAGCTCGCGGCGCAGGCGCGCGCGCGGCCCCTCGCTGATCTCGCCCAGTCCCGTCAGCACCAGGTGCCAGCGCCCGTCCCAGATGGTTCGCGGGCCGGCATAGATCCGCCGCCCGCTCTCGCGGATGCGTTGGCGCCCCGCCGCCGTCAGCTCGTAGTAGCTGCGCCGGCCGATCTGACGCGCGCCGAGCCAGCCTTCACGCGACAGCCGCAGCACGCTGGTCCGCACCAATCGTTCGTTGATACCGAAGGGCGCCACCAGGGCGATCAGGTTGCCCAGCCATAGCCCTCCGCCATGCGCCTCGACGACATCGCCCAGCACGGTCACGATCAAGGACTTGGCCCGCAGCGTCAGAGCGTCCTGCAGGGCATCCAGTTGCTGGTTATATTGGTCAATGGCGCTCACCGCCGGCACGGGAAGGGCTCTCCGACTATGTCACTTGACTTCGATATTATGATACAGCATTCTACTTTCAACGGGCATAAATTGTTTCACTTTATCAAACGGCGACGGTCTCCAATGGGCGCAACCGGCCATCCGCGCTCTTGTCAAAGTCGGGCGATTCGACCGATCATTCCGTCGACCGCTAACAGCGGCTGTGCGGCATACGGGAGGCTCGAATGCTGACGCTCACATCCATGCTCACGCGCGTCGAACGCGTGTTCGGACACCGCCTCGGCGTCATTGATGATGAGGGCACGTTCACCTGGGCCGAATTCATGGATCGTGTGCGGCGCGCCGCCAGCGTGCTGCAATCGATGGGTGTCAAGCGTGGCGACCGGTTCGGGATTATCTCCGGCCCAAGCTTCCGCCAGCAGGAATTGTTGCATGCCGGCTACTGGATGGGGGCCATCCCGGTGCCGGTGAACTTCCGCCTGTCGCCGCCGGAGGTCGCCTACATTTTCGACGACGCCGGATGTTCGCTGGTCGCGGTCGAAGCGATGTTCGCGGAGTTCCTGGCTGCCGAGGTGCTTCAGCCATGGGCCGACAACGTCCTCTTGCTCGCCACCCCGGCGGATCCGAAGGACGCACACCCGGACTGGCCGCGCTACGAGGACCGTTTGGCCGGGGCGGACCCCGCGCCGATACACGATGCGGACGAGGACGACGACGCGCTTCTGCTCTATACCGGCGGCACGACCGGGCGGTCGAAGGGCGTTCGCCTCTCCCACCGCAACATTGTCGTCAACGGCATGCAAACCGGGATGGACATGCGGCCGCGCGCCGATGACGTCTACCTCCACATCGCGCCGATGTTCCACGCCGCCGACCTGTTCGCGATGACCTTTACCCTGGCCGGCTCGGCGCACGCGTTCTTGCCGGCGTTTTCCGGCGAGGCCGTACTGGAGGCGTTCCAGCGCCACAAGGTGACGACGACCATGATGACCCCGACCATGATCATCATGGCGCTGCAAGAGCCTAGCTTCGAGAAATACGACCTGTCGAGCCTGCGCCAGCTCTTCTACGGCTCCTCGCCAATGGCTGCGGAGTGGATCAAGAAGACGCTGGAAGCTTTCAAGGGCGTCGAGGTCATACAGGGCTACGGCCTTACCGAGACCTCGCCGATCCTCACCATCCTGCCGATGGAGAACCACGCCCAGGCGCTTGAGACCGGGGATCTGGAGGTCCTGCGCGGTTGCGGCCGCCCGGTGATCGCGGTCGATATGAAGATCCGCGACGAAGATGGCAACGAAGTCGCGCCCAACGTACCCGGTGAGATCACAGTAGCAGCGCCCAACGTATCCAAGGGGTACCTCAACCGGCCCGAGGAGACCAAGGCTGCCTTTCGCGACGGCTGGTTCTACACCGGCGATCTCGCGCGCATGGACGAGCACGGCTTCGTCTACTTGCTTGACCGAAAAAAGGACATGGTCATCACCGGGGGCGAGAACGTCTACACCTCGGAAGTCGAGGCCGCGCTCTACAAGCACGCGAAAATCCACGAATGCGCCGTCGTCGGCGTGCCCGACGAGACCTACGGCGAGGCGCTGCTAGCAGCCGTCGTGCCGGCACCCGGCGAGAGCCTCGGCGAGGAGGAGCTGATCGCCCATTGCCGGGCGCTGATTGGCGGCTACAAGATCCCAAGGCGCTACGTTTTTCTCGACGAGCTGCCGAAGAGCGCCATGAACAAGATCCTCAAGAACGAGCTGCGCGCGACGTACGGCGGCGAGGCCCAGCAGGACAAAGTCTCACGCGCGAAAGCCGACGTCTGATCAATCCCGAAAGCGGAGAGACCCTTTGAAAGACACACTGAAAGCCGGCGAGACCCATACCGAGCGTTTCGAAGTCGACCGCGAGCGCACCATCGACTTCATGGGCGACGAGCTGCGTATCTACTCCACGCCGCACCTGTTGCGCGACATGGAGCGCACCTGCCGCGAGCTCATTATGAAGCATGCCGAGGGCGACGAGGATTCAGTTGGCGCGCATGTCTCGCTCGACCATATGGGCGCAACCCTGCTCGGCATGAACGTCGCCGTCACGGCCAAGGTCACCGAGGTCGAGGGCCCGCGCATTACCTTCGAGATCGAGGCCCATGACGACCTCGAACAGGTCGGCCGCGCCAAGCATGTCCGCTTCATCATCAACAAGGGCAAGCAAGGCGAGCGGCTGAAGAAAAAGGCGGAAAAGGCAAAGGCGGCGAGATAGTCGCCGCGCGGCTTCCATCCTTCGAGGCAGCCTTCGGCTGCGCCTCAGGATGAGCGTCGCGCAAGAAAGGTTTTGAAGGAGGCTCATCCTGAGGTGCGAGCGTAAGCGAGCCTCGAAGGAAGCGCCGGGCCGACAACGACGAGATCAAGGCACAGGGCACAAAATGCCCCCTCATCAGGAGCGCCGAGACATGGCCAAGACCAAGGCAGTGAAATCGAAAAAGCAGGTTCCGATCTACTGCAACCAGTGCGTCGCCGGCCCCGATCTGATGAAGGTCGATGTCGAGGACGGCGTGGCCACGCGCATCGTCTCCAACTTCGACATCGAGGATGAGCACCCCGGCGGCGGCCGGGTCTGCGTCAAGGCCTACGGTCTGATCCAGAAGACCTACAATCCCAACCGCGTCAAACAGCCGATGAAGCGGACCAACCCCAAGAAGGGCCGCAACGAAGATCCCAAATTCGTGCCGATCTCCTGGGACGAAGCCTTCAAGATCGTCGGCGACAAGATGCGCGCGATCCGCGCCAAGGGCGTGCTGAACGAGGAAGGCTTCCCGCGGCTTGCCACCTCCACCGGCGGCGGCGGCACCCCGGTCCAGTACATGGGCACCTTCCCCGCCTTCATGGGCGCCTGGGGGCCGATCGACGGCGGCTACGGCGCCGGCCAAGGCGTCAAATGCTATCACTCCGAGCATCTATACGGCGAGCTCTGGCATCGCGCCTTCATCGTCTCGCCGGACACGCCGCGCGTGAACTACATCATCAACTGCGGCGCCAACACCGAGGCGTCCTCGGGCGTCGTCGGCGTCTGGCGCGAGGCCGATGCCCGTGCACGTGGTGCGAAACGCGTGCAGGTCGAACCGCACCTCTCGATCACCGGCGCGGTCTCCGCCGAATGGGTGCCGATCAAGCCCAAGACTGACAGCGCCTTCCTCTACGGCCTCATCCACCGCATCATCCATGAGCGCGGCTTTGAAGAGACCTGCGATATCCCCAACCTCAAGGAGCGCACCGCATCGCCCTATCTCGTCGGCCCCAACGGCTGGTACATGCGCGATCCGGCCTCGGGCAAGCCGCTCATCTGGGACGCTGGCGACAAGAAGGCCAAGCCCTTCGACGGCGACATCAAGGATGCGGCGCTCACTGGAACTTATGAGATCGCCGGCGAGGAGCACGGCGCCGAGAACGAGCGTTTCGCGCATGACAAGGCCGAAGCAAAGCCCGCCTTCCAGCGCATGCTCGATCATATGGAGCGCTACAACCCCGACTGGGCCGCCGAGGAATGCGAGGTGCCGGCCGAAACCATCCGCCGCGTCGCCGATGAATACGTCGCCCATGCCTGCATCGGCGAGACGGTCGAGATCGAGGGCGTGACCCTGCCCCACCGCCCCGTCGCGGTGATGCTCGGCAAGACCGTCAATTCCGGCTGGGGCGCTTTCCAGTGCGTCTGGGCGCGCACCATGCTGGCGGTCCTCGTCGGCGCGCTCGAGGTGCCCGGCGGCACGCTGGGCACTGCGGTCAAGCTGGTCCGCCCCGCCGCCTCGCGCACCGGATCGGTGATCCCCGGCGAAGACGGCTTCATGCGCTACCAGTTCAACCCGACCTCGTCCAACGAGTGGAACCGCAACCCGCATATCCGCAACGCCTACAAGACCCTGGTGCCGCTGGTCTCCGACAGCCCATGGTCGGCGGCGCTGGGCCCCGCGCATCTGCCCTGGCTCTTCCAGAAGGAGCAGCCCAAGAACTGGCCGCGCACCGATCCGCCCGACATGTGGATCTGCTACCGCACCAACCCGGCGATCTCGTCGTGGAACGCGCCGGAGGTGGCCAACCGGCTGGCCGAATTCCCCTTCATCGTCGCGTTCTCTTACACGATGGACGAGACCAACCACTTCGCCGACATTCTGCTGCCCGAATCGACCGACCTTGAGAGCACCCAGCTCATCCGCCTCGGCGGCACCAAGTTCATCGAAAACTACTGGCACCACGAAGGCTGGGTGATCCGCCAGCAGGCGATCGAGCCGCTGCACGACACGATGGATATCTCCGACGTGGCGACGCGGTTCGCGCAGGAAGCCGGCATCCTCGACGAATACATCACCGCCGTGAATGTCGGCGCCGCCGGCGCCCGGCTCGCCCGCGAGGGCAAATACGACCATTCCATGCCACTCGGCCAGGCCTTCAAGAGCGAGGATGTCTGGGATGCCATGTGCAAGGCGGTCTCCTACGACATGACCGGCGGCAAGGAAGTGAACGATCTCGCATGGTTCCAAGAGCACGGATACATGCTCAATGATTTCAATGAGATCGACTGGTATCTTTATCCAAAAATAGAAGAAAAGAACCTGCGCTTCGAGCTGCCATATCAGGAGCGCCTGACCCGTCATGGCCGCGAGCTTGCGCACCGGCTGGGCGAGATCGGCGTCGACTGGTGGGAGGAACAGCTCGCCGAGTACGAGTTCCTGCCGACTTACGAAAGCTTCTACAAGATCTGGCGCGACTATGCCGCAGAGTTCGCCCGCGACCCGGAGGACTATCCGTTCTGGGCGCTCACCGCGCGCTCGATGCAGTATTCCTGGGGCGCCAATGTCGGCATCCCGCTGATCCACGAGGCGGCCGACAACATCGCCGGCCACAAGGGCGTGATCGTGAACCGCAGCCGCGCCCGCGAGCTGGGCCTGGCCGAGGGCGACGCGGTGGTGATCGAATCGGTCTCCGGCGTCACCGAGGGCAAGGTCGTGCTCCGCGAGGGCATCCGCCCCGACACGGTGCTGATGATCGGCCAGTTCGACCACTGGAAGACGCCCTACGCCAAGGATTTCAACCTGCCGAGCCTGAATTCGGTGACCGATATATCGCTGAAGCTCACCGACGGCACCGGCTCGGGCTCCGATCTGATGCGGGTCAAGGTCTACAAGGCGAGCGAGCGCAAACTACACCAGAAGAAGGCCGGCGAAGCGGCGCTGGCCGCGATCGCCGCGCGGGCACCCCAGGCAGCGGAGTGAGCACCGACATGCCTGATATAGGAACCACCCACACCCCGCGCTGGGGCATGACGGTCGACGTCAACCGCTGCGTCGGCTGCCAGACCTGCACGGTGGCGTGCAAGCACTGGAACGACACCCAGCCGGGCGTCCAATGGCGCAAGGTGCTCGATGTCGAGAGCGGCAGCTTCCCCGATGTCGAACGCGTCTTCCTGGTGGTCGGCTGCCAGCATTGCGCGGAGCCGCCTTGCGTGCCCGTCTGCCCCACCGGTGCCACCAAGCAGCGCGCCGACGGGCTGGTCACGATGGACTACGACATCTGCATCGGCTGCGCGTCGTGCGCTGTCGCCTGCCCCTATCAGGCGCGCACCATCGCCCATAAGCATCACTGGTACTACGGCGAGGAAACCGTCCAGGAAGACGCCGTGCGCCACAAGGAGCGCGAGGGCGTGGCGCAGAAATGCACCTTCTGCGTCGACAAGCTCGATGACGGGCTGGCGCAAGGCAAGGTGCCCGGCGTCGACTGGGACCACACGCCGTCCTGCGCGGCGGCGTGCATTGCCAGCGCCCTCACCTTCGGCGACTACAACGACCCGGACAGCAAGGTCTCCAAGCTGACGGCCGAGAACCCCTACTTCCAGATGCACGCCGAGCTCGGCACTGACCCGCAGATCAAATACCTTTACGAGACCCCCGCCGTGCCCGGCCGCGATCCCGATGCGGGCGACCTCGGCGACGACCGCCTCGCCGATCCCGCCAATCCGCTGGTCGGCGAGCGCCAGAAATTCTGGGACTGGCGCGCGGCAATGAACTGGTGCTTCGGCGGGCTTGCCGCGGGCTTCGCCGTCGTCGGCGCGCTGGCCTATCTCTTGGTCGACAGCGACGCGCAGGAGCTCGCCTTCACGAATTTCGGCGCCGCGATCCTGATGGCGATCGGGCTCTTCTTCGTCTGGCTCAAGATCGGCCGCAAGTTCCGCGCCTGGCGGGCGATCTTCCGGCCGCAGACCTCGTGGATGACGCGCGAGCTCTACGCAGCCGCGGTGTTTTTCCCGGCGGTGCTGATCGGCATCGTCTTCGGCTCGAGCATTGCGTTGCTCGTCGCCTCGCTGGCGGCGCTCGCCTTCCTCGTCTGCCAGGCCAAAATCCTCCACATGGCCAAGGGCATCCCCGCCTGGCGCGCGCCGCTGATCCCGGCGATGATCTTCACCAGCGGGCTCTTCGAGGGCGTCGGCCTGACGGCGATCCTGATGTTCTTCTTCGGCGCCGCGCGTGCGGATGGCGGTGCGGCGCTCACGTCAGGCTTGGCGGTGGCCGGCATTGCCCTCGCCGTCCTCAACGCCGCCTTGTGGATTCGCTACCGGCAGACCGCCAAAGCCAACGGCATCCCGCCGCTGGCGCGCCGCGCGATCGACGGCATCGCGGTGCCACTCCACATCGCCGGGCACGGTGTGCCCTTTGTCCTTTTCGCGGTGGCGCTCTTCACTGCAAATGCTCCCGGCTACTACCTGATGATCGCGGGCATCGCGACGGTGATCGGCGGCTTCTTCTGGAAATACGGCATGGTGGTGCGCGCCGGGTTCCAGCAGGGCTTCGCCCTCGGCAAGCTGCCCCAGCGCGGCTCCGGCGCCAAGGCCGCCCCCGCCCGCACACAAGGCTACGCACCGGTGAAGGCGGCGGCCGAATAGCGCGGGCATTGCTCCGCCCCCATGGTTCGAGACGCGCCGCTCGCGCGGCGCTCATCACCATGAAGTTGTGAATTGGATGAAGCAGAAAGCCGGGGCCATGCCAGGACCTTCACCCTGAGGAGGGCGCGCGAGCGCCCGTCTCGAAGGATGGTCTCGCGCACGGACCCACCCCTACCCCCAGGAAAGTGCTTCGCCTGCCAGCCAAGCCTTGCCGGTCGCGTAAAGCGTCTCGACCTCGGGCCCCGTCAGCCCGGGCATATCGCGCTTCACCTCGTAGCCGACCAGCGTTTGGATATAGGCGAGGTGCTGATATCCGCTCGGAAACCGCGCCAGGATTTCCGGGTCGAGACTGAGCTCGGCCGCGGGATCGAGCGGATCGAGCCGGTCTTTCTCATAGATCGGCTGGCGCAGTACCACACCCCATTTGCCGTCGCGTTTCTCCAGAAAGTCATAAAAGCGGCCGGTGCAGACGACGTCGCAGAGCACGTCGTGGACCTCACCGCGCTGGGAGATCGTCATCTTGGTCTGGCTGATCGCGCGCGGCGCCGCGAGATCGATCGATTGCCCGCCGAGGAAATGCAGGCTGCTGACGCCCTTGGCCCAGCCAGCCTTGCTCATGGCGATGAACTCGTCGGCGGTGCCTTGCGTCCAGGTCGCCATCATGCGCCCGTCATCGTGCCAGACGGTGCGGAAGCGCTCCCAGTCGCCGGCGTCGCGCCACACCGCCCAGTTCTCGATCAGGTCGCGGATGGCGAGCCGGTCGAGCGTTTCGTCGTTCATCAATTTATTCCCATCGTCGTCAGCCGATTTCGACTTCCACCCATGGTTCGAGGCGCGCCGCTTAAGCGGCGCTCCTCACCATGAAGCTGGATATTGGATCACTAAAGTTGTCTGCGCAGATCACACCACTTCATCCTGAGGAGGGCGCAAGCGCCCGTCTCGAAGGATGGATGCCGTGCTCGAACCGTCCCTCGCGCCCTACTCCGCCGCGCTCTTCGCCCGATCGGCCTTCCAGGCGTTCCAGTCCTTGAGGTTCTGCCGCGCGGCCTTGAGCTCGTCCTCCCAGAACTTTTCTTCGGCCGCACCCTGGTAGCAGAACTCCAGGCGGTAGCCGTTGGGGTCATGGAAGTAGATCGACTGGATCATGCCGTGGTCGATCGGCCCTTCGACGGTGAGGCCCTTGCCCTCGAGGCGCTCCTTCCAAGTCGCGAGCGTCGCCTTGTCCTCGACCCGCATGGCGAAATGGAGATCCAGCCCCCAGCGCGTCTTGAAGAGTTCGTCGGGATCGTCCTCGGCCCGGTCGGTCACCTCGAAGAAGGCGATGTAGTTGTTCTTGTCCTCGCTGCCGCCGCCGATATCGAAGAACGTGTGGAGGTAGTTCACCGGCTCACCGGTGGTCGGGTGGCGGTCGATATGCAGCGCCAGGACGAAGGGAAAACCGATCACGTCCTCGTAGAAGGCGCGGGTTTCCTCCGAATCGCGGCAGCGATAAGCCGAATGGTGCAGCCCGAAAACCTTGGGCTGGCTGGGATCGACGGGGCTTAGGGTCATTGGTCCATCTCCCTGAATGCGGCAATCGTTACATAACAGTATAGCACGATTTTCCCACTAAAGCCGTCCGGTCTGGCGCTCGGCGTCGCTGTAGAGGATCTCGCGTACGGCCCGGGTCGCGCGTTCGTGGAAGGCAACCGCCGCCGGATCGAGGTCGCTTGCAACGCGCGGCGTCGGCGCGAAATGGCCATGGGCGTCTTCGCCGCGGACCAGCGCGGCGCTATCCCAATCGCCGGCGCTTTGATAGGCGCTGGTCGGCATGTAGTGGATCGAGACGCCGATGCGCCGGTCGGCGGCGGCGTTGGGCCCTGAAGCGTGAGCGAGCCGCACGCTGTGAAGCGACATCTGCCCGGGGGCAAGCGGCATCGACACCGCACGGCTCTCGTCGATCGCTTGTGCGATCTCCTGGCCGCGGGTCAGCATGTTGGCTTCGTCGTAGCGATCCTCGTGGGCCATCGGCTCGCCGATATGGCTGCCGGGCAGGACGCGCATGCAGCCCGCCGCCTCGCTTGCCGGCGACAGCGCCAGCCAGGCCGTCACCACCTCGCCGCCGGCAAGCCCCCAATAGGTGATGTCCTGGTGCCAGGAGACGAAGGACGGACTGCCCGCCTCCTTGATCCAGAAGATCGTGTTCCAGCAAAGAATGTCCGGGCCGATCAAATCCTCGATCGGGTCGAGGATGCGCGGCTCGCGGATCAGATCGTCAAGCCACTTGAACAGCAAATGTGATTTGGAGCGCTGGGCGGGCTGAAGCGCCCCGCCCTGCCCGGCCTCGAAGGCCTCCAGACGGCCGCGCAGCGCTGCGACCTCGTGCGCGTCCAGCACCGGCAGCGGAAAGACATAACCATCCCGCCGATACTGCTCGACCAACTTTTCTGAAAGCACCTTGGGCATCCACGGACCTCTGCCGCTATTCCGCCGCGCCGGGTGCAGCCTGCGGAGCGGGCTGGGGCTTGGCCGCCTCGGTCCGTTTCATCGGCCGCAGCCCAAAGGCGAAGCGCAGCAGCGGGATCGGCCGCACCCAATAGTGATAGACGATGAAGGTGCAGCCCATCGCCACAACGGCCATGGTCAGGAACTTGGGCAGCACGCTCCAATCGAGCGCCAGGATCTGGTAGCCGACCAGGATCACGAAGAGATTATGGATGATATAGACCGGCAAGGTGGCATCGCGCAGGTAGATAAGGAGCGGCCCGCCCTTGGGCTTCAGGCGCTCGATCAGCCCCAGCATGCCGCCGAAGAGCCCCCAGCCAGAGACGGCAATGAAGACGTAGCCCCAGACCTCTTCGTGCCAGGTCCAGTGGATGAAGAAGGTCGAAACGCCGATCACGCCGAGACGCCACCATTCGCGGCGCACCGCGCGAACCAGCGGCGGGTTAAGCGCCAGCATCGCCCCCATCACGAACCACAGCGCGAAGAACGAGAGATGCCCACCATCGGTCACCAGGGTCGGATAGAGCGGCCAGAACCCGCCCATCACGATGAGCAGCAGCGCCGCCGGCACAATCGGCAAATAGGCGTATGCGAGATGCCGGCCAAGCGTCGTCGCCTCGGGCAGTCGCCAGCGCTCGGCCTTGCCGAGCCAAACCAGGATCGGACAGGTGACGAGCGAGATGGTGAAGAGATAAATCAGAAACCACAAATGCTGCCAGCTCGACTTCTTGATCGTCGCCGCCTTGGGCAGGAACTCCAGATAGCTGATGTTGCGCGAGCCGTCGAACCGCGGCCCGTCGAAGGTGAAGACGTAGCCGGTGCGCAACTCGACATACTTGATGATCGGGGTGATGAAGATCATCCCCAGCACCAGTGGCACCAAGAGGCGCTTGGCCCGTTCCCACAAATAGTGGTCCCAGGAATAGCGCTTCAGCGCCGCCATCGAGGTCCAACCGGAGAGCAGGAAGAAAACCGGGATCGCACCGATGCCGGTGATCAACGCCGGCGCGTGGATCCACTGATAGACGGTCGGATTGCGGATCGGGTAAGGCGGCATCTGCCCGAACGGCGTGAACGGGATCATCAGATGCGAGACGATCACGCCGCCCAGCACGACGATGTAGAGCACGTCGAGGTCGTAGTTACGGGTTTTCGGCGCCGCCGTCATGACGGGCCGAGTGTCACACTTTGCGGCCATGACTGGCAAGAACTGCGCGCGCAGGAATGCTGTGTAGCGCGATCGGCGCCGGCGGAGGTGGAAATCATTTGATCCGGTTTGATCTACTAGATACCTCCTTTTCCTCGGGAACCCGGAGGAGTGCGATGAGCGGCGAGCTTGCCTTCTATACGAACCCGCGATCGCGCGGACAAATGGTGCGTTGGATGCTCGAGGAGGTCGGCGCGCCCTACCGCACCGAGCTGCTCGACTACGGCACGACGATGAAGGCGCCGGACTATCTGGCGATCAATCCGATGGGCAAAGTGCCGGCGATCCGCCACGGCGAGGCGGTCGTCACCGAAGGGGCTGCGATCTGCGCCTACCTTGCCGATGCCTTCCCCGAAGCTGGGCTGGCGCCGCCGCCGGGCGAGCGCGCGGCCTATTGTCGCTGGCTCTTCTTCGCCGCGGGCCCGCTTGAAGCCGCCGTCATCAATCGCGCCCTCGGCCTCGAGGTGCCGCCGGGCAAGGAGGAGATGGCCGGCTACGGCACGTTCAAAGCGGTTATGGATACGCTTCAGGGTGCGGTCGCCGGTGGCGGGTATATCGCAAGCGACCGGTTCTCGGCAGCCGACGTCTATGTCGGCTCGCAAATCGGCTGGGGCCTCGAGTTCGGCTCGATCGACGAGCGCCCCGGTTTTGCCGAGTACGCCGCCCGCATGCGCGACCGGGACGCCTACCGCCGCGCCAACGAATTGGATGACAAAGCAGCGGCGGAGAACGCAGCGCGCGAAGCGCGGTAGATCCAGCTAGGCGCTAGAGCATTTTCCGATCGGTTCGCATCGCCGGCCCGCTCCCCCGCCCGGCCACCCCCAACGCTCAATTCGGGGCAGCATCCTTGGGGTGGCCGGGCGGGGGAGCAGGCTGGCGCCGAGTCCGCGCAAGCGAAAAATGCGCTAACGGCGCGATTGCGCCAAACGGATACGGGATGGGGTCGTGGATTTCGCGATCCGCACCGTGGTCGGCCCGTCCGTACCCGCGATCTCGCGCATGAGCTTGGCGCGGATCGCCTCGGCGAAAGCCTCGAAACCCTCGGCGACCACGATGAAAGCGCCTTTGCCGCCGATCACCTGGCTTTTGTAATACTTGTCGAGGTTCTTGTCCGGCGGCCGCCCGTATGGGTTCGGCCGGTCGTTGATGATCGGCAGCCCGTTGATGGTGATGCCTTTCGCCAGCACCGCGGCGCGCGACGGTTGCACCGGCCCACCGCTGTTGTTGCGGCCGTCGCCGGAGATATCGATCACGCGGCGGGTGCCCTTGTGCGGGCTCTTGGCAAAGCGCGTGATGGCGAAATCCATGGCGCCCGAGATCGAGGTCCAGGCGGCGGTTACGATCGGCTCAGCCTTGAGCTTGGCGGCGAAGGCCTTGGCGGAGGCCAGATCGCGGATCACCATCCAGTCGACCACGGTGCGCTGATAGTGTCCCCCCGCCCACTCAACATATGTGACGGCGATCCGCCGACGCCTGCCGGACGTGATCGCGCCGACCACCGAGCGGCTGACGACCGCCTTCAGATAGCCGTCGCGCTGCAGCCCCGCTTCGACCTCGTCGATCGAACCCGAGACATCGACCGCGAGCACGAGTTCGAGATCGACTGCCTCGGCCATCGCGCGCGGCGCCGTCACCCATACGAGTGCCAGTGCCAGGAAACCGCAGCCGATCCGCAGAGCGTGTGGCATTCCCCTCTCCGTCAGCGTTACCATCGCGATGACCAAGCGATAGCTGTGCAATGATTATACGACGCCCCAACCACCCGTCATCTGCGAACGGCACCCAGCCTCCAACACGAATGCTCGACCGATCGGAGACGGCCCCTACCTCGACCTCTGCCCTTTGGCTTTCGCCCCTACCCTTTGGCTTTCGCCCCTACCCCTTGGTTTTCGCCAATGCCGCCTCGCGAATGCCGGTCATCGTTGCGACCGGGGTGATCGCCTCGGGATCGACGCGAAGCTCGATGAGCGCGGGCTTGCCCGAGGCCACCGCGCGTTCGAAAGCCGGCGCGAAGTCTTGCGTCTTCGCCACCGTTTCGCCGTGCGCGCCGTACGCCTCGGCGAGCTTCGCGAAGTCGGGATTGTAGAGCTCCGTCGCACTGGTGCGGCCCGGATAGTCGCGCTCCTGATGCATGCGGATGGTGCCGTAAAGCCCGTTGTTGATGATGAAGGCAATGATCGGCAGGTCGTGCTGAACCGCGGTCGCAAGCTCGTTGCCGGTCATCTGGAAACCGCCATCGCCGGAAAAGGACAGCACCATCCGCCCCGGCGCCTCAAGCTTGGCCGCCACTGCCGCCGGCATCTCATAGCCCATCGAGCCGCTGGTCGGCCCGAGCGAGATCCGCCGGCCGGAATACTTAAAGAAACGGTGCAGCCAGATCGCGAAGTTCCCCGCGCCGTTGGCGATAATCGCGTCCTCGGGCACCGTCTCCGAGAGCCAGGCGATCACCTCGCCCAGTTGCAGCGCGCCGGGGATCGCCGTCGGTGTGGCGTACTTCAAATAGTCGCCGTGCGCCGCCTCGGCCTCGCCCGCCCAGGCCTGGCTCGCAACAGGCTCCATCGCCGCGGCGGCGCGCAGGAACTCACCCACGCTGGCATGGATCGGCAAGGCCGGCTGATAGACCCGGCCCAGCTCCTCGGCGCCCGGATGGACATGCACGAGCGTCTGGCGCGGGCTCGGAATATCGATTAGCGAATAGGCCGTCGTCGCCTCGCCCATGCGCGGGCCAATGACGATGAGAAGATCGGCCTCCTTCACACGCTCGGCGAGCGCCGGATCGATGCCGATCCCGACATGGCCGGCGTAGTTGGGATGGGCGTTGTCGAAGCGGTCCTGGGCGCGGAACGAGACGCCGACCGGCAGCGCGTTCGCCTCGGCGAAGCGCTTCAGGTCGTCGCGCGCCGCCTCGTCCCAGCCTGGGCCACCGACGACCACGAAAGGCCGCTTGGCCGCGGCCAGGCGTTCGCGAAGTTCGACCATCGCCTCGGGCACCGGCGCCGGCTCGGCGACGCGGTGCGGCTTGGCGTCGGCGACCTCGCTCAGCTCGACCAGCATGTCTTCCGGCAAGGCGAGGACCACCGGCCCCGGCCGGCCGGCAAGTGCGGTGTGATAGGCGCGCGAGACGAATTCGGGGATGCGGTTCGGGTCCTCGATCTGGCCGACCCATTTGGCGGTCTCGCCGAACATGCGGCGGTAGTCGATCTCCTGGAAGGCCTCGCGGTCGCTGGTGCCGCGCGCGACCTGGCCGACGAAGAGGATCATCGGTGTCGAATCCTGGTACGCGATATGCAGTCCGTGCGCCGCGTTGGTGGCGCCGGGCCCCCGCGTCACCATGGCCACGCCCGGCTCGCCGGTCAGCTTGCCGAAGGCTTCGGCCATGATCGCCGCCCCGCCCTCGTGGCGCGCACCGACCGAGGCGACGGTCGAATCGTGCAGCGCGTCGAGCACCGCCAGATAACTCTCGCCCGGCACCAGAAAGGCGTGCCGGCAGCCATGCACTTCCAACGCATCGACCAGCACCTGCCCGCCGCTGCGCATATTCGTCTTACGGGAAACGTTCATAGATCGCCCTATTTTTCCCCTACTGGTTTATTTGTCGCGCCCGCCGGCCCATGTCTTTCGTCAGGATCGCGGTCCCTAGGCCGCCTAGCTAACATACGTTAACGTGGATTTCGCATTTCGATGGATTAATTAGCAGGTGTAGACGTAGTACCAAGGGGAGGCTGGGCGATGCCGCGCCGGGTTTCCGTGGTCCGCATTCGGGGAACGAAATTGAGGGGATGACGATGTCCAATGGAATTCGTGCCGCCGCGCTCAAGGCCGGCGTCATCTCGGCGGCGCTTGCTGCCTTGATTCTGGCCAGCGGCCCAGCCGCCGCCCAATCCTCCGAGGCTTTCAAATCCGCGATCATGTCCGAGCTTGGCATGCGCGCCGACGGCAATCACGATCCGGTCAAGGCCGGCGCCAAAGGCTCGAAGTCGCAAGCGGGCGAGACCCTCATCCTCCGCGATCTTTACAGCAAGCTCGGCTTCCAGCCGATCTGGGTCTCCGAGCGCGGGCCGACCGCCAAGGCCAAGGTGTTCCTCGACCGCCTCGCCCGCGCGGGCGAGCACGGCCTCAATCCCGCGCACTATCTGCATACCCGCCTCGCCCAAGCCGCCGGCAATTTCGATCCGGCCAAGCGCGGCACGCTCGAGGTGATAATGAGCCGCGCCTTCGCGCGCTACGCCACCGATATCAATGCCGGCCGCATCGGTCCCAACCGGGCGATCCCCAACCTGTATGTACCGCCCGTGCGGCCCGATCCCGAGCGGCTCCTGCTGGCGGCCGCGAAGGCGAGCGACTTTGAGAAGTTCATCGACGGCCTGCCGCCACAGACCCCGCAATATGCGCGCCTCATCAAGGCGCTCGCCGACTATCGCGCGATCGAGGCGCGCGGCGGCTGGAAGCCCGTGCCCGGCGGCCCGACGCTGAAGCCCGGCATGACCAACCCGCGCCTCGCCAAGATCCGCGAGCGCCTGATGGCCTCTGGCGATCTTAAGGAAATGGGAGCTACCCCCGATACATACGACGCGGTGCTGGTGACCGCGGTCAAGCGCTTCCAGTTCCGCCACGGCCTTAATGAGGATGGCAACATCGGCAAGGGCACCGTCGCCGCGATGAACATCCCGATCGCGGCCAAGATCCGCCAGCAGGTCATCAACCTGGAGCGCCGCCGCTGGATGCCAACCGACCTCGGCGACCAGTACATCTTCGTCAACATTGCCGACCAGCATCTGAAATGGGTGACGCGGGCGCATTCGCCCAAGCCCAAGACTATCCACGTCGCCCGCGTCGCGGTCGGCAAGCGCTATCACCAGACGCCCGTCTTCTCAGGCGTCATGTCCTTCGTGCGCATCAACCCGCACTGGAACGTGCCGCAGAGCATCGCCCGCAAGGAGATGCTGCCCAAGCTGAAGCGCGATCCGGGTTACCTCACGCGCAACCACTATCTCTTGCTGCAGCGGCCGCTCGACAACGACAGCGCGGTCGACCCGCATTCGGTCGACTGGACCTCGCTCAGCCGCTCGAACTTCCCCTACTTCATCCGCCAGAAGCCGGGGCCGTGGAACGCGCTGGGGAGGATCATCTTCATGTTCCCCAACCCGCACAACATCTTCATCCACGACACCGCCTCGCGGACACTGTTCGCGCGCGAACGCCGCTACTTCAGCCATGGCTGCATCCGTCTCCAGTTCCCCAGGAAATTCGGCACGCTGGTGATGGCGCCCAACCAAGGATGGGATCTGAAGAAGATCAACGAGACGGTGAAAACACAAGAGGAGCTGCAGGTCGGCCTGAAGCGCCGCCTTCCGGTCCACGTCACCTATCTGACCGCGTGGTCGAACAAGGACGGCACCCATCACTTCCGTCCCGACATCTACAAACGCGACACAACGCTCGACAAGGTTCTGTCGAGCGCCGACCAGGCTGCCAAGCGTTCGATCATCGAAGCCGTCGGACCCGGCAAGAGCGGGTAAGGCGTTGGTCGCAGTTTGAGCTGTTCGTAAGGGCGGGATTGAGAACCGCCCTTACTTTTTCCGAACACTCAAAAGCTGTAGACCAGCTTTGCCTGAACGTAATCGTCGCGGCGCAGGCCGAAAAAAACATTCCGCGGCGTGCGGCTGTTGAAGAAGCGCGCCTCCAGTTCGAATTTCAACTGGCCTGAGATGCGCCGGCTGGCCTCCACGAAGATGCCGCGCGTGCCGCCCTTGTCGAGGTCCTGGATCACGCCGGCCAGCACGGTCGTATCCTCCGCGTCGTTGGCGGTCCAACGAAGGCCCACGAAGATATCCTTCTGGAGCGCATCTGGCGACGCGAGGGGCTGAAGGTCCCATCGAAGCAACCCAAGCGGGGCCGGCTGTGGCTCAATGACGGGTCCTGTGTCCGGCTCCGGCCGGGTTGGCGGAACCATGTCTGGGCCTACGACTTCGTCCAGGCCAGGACCCATGACGGGCGAGCCTTTCGGATGCTGACGGTGATCGACGAGTTCACGCGCGAGAGCCTGGCGATCGAGGTCGGCCGGCGCCTCAGATCGGACGATGTCCTGCATCTCCTTGCCGGTCTCTTTGTCCGGCATGGGCCCCCCGATCACATCCGCTCGGACAACGGCAGCGAGTTCACCGCCAAGGCCGTCCGCGGGTGGCTGGGCAAGGTCGGGGTGAAGACGCTCTTCATCGAGCCCGGCTCACCCTGGGAGAACGGCTACAACGAGAGCTTCAACGGTAAGCTCAGGGCCGAGCTGCTCAACGGCGAGATCTTCTACTCGCTCAAGGAGGCCAAGGTGCTGATCGAGCAATGGCGGCGACACTACAACACCGTGCGGCCACACAGTGCGCTCGGCTGTAAGCCACCCGCACCTCAAGCAGTCATCGCCCAGCGGGACGATCCGCCCTTCGCACTCGAAGGGCTACCGGCCGATCGTCCCTTCCGCCACGGCCCTACGAATGTAAACTAACGAGTGGTACCAAGCCGGCGGGCAGGTCAATTTCGATCCAATCGGCGGTGGCGAAAATTATCGACAAAATCCTCAAAATCCCTTGCTGGCCCAGTCTTTTCGAAACAAATTTCAGTTTGTGTGCGATTGGAGGTGTCGATTAACCATCTGTTTACGTATAAGGGTCACAACGGACCGGGGATGCAATAAGTTGACCCGGAAAAACCAGGGTCGGTAATAAGATCAGGAGAGACTATGACGGATCAGTCCGGATCGAACCCGAATTGGACCCGCCGCCAGGCTTTGGTGGGCGGCAGTGCGTTGATTTTAGGATCATCGCTCGCCGCTCCCGCGATCGCGCGGACCAGGCCGGCCGGTGTGCGCCGCCTTGCCTTTTTCAACCTGCACACCCACGAGAAGGTCGACGTCGAGTATTTCGCCGACGGCCGTTATATCTCCGATGGGGTACGGGCGCTCGACCACTTCATGCGTGATGTCCGCGATGGCAGGAAGTTCCGCATGAACCGCGATCTCTATGACCTGCTATACGATCTGCATGCGCGCATGCGGACGAACGAGCCGTTCCATTTGATCTCCGGCTACCGCTCGCCCGGCACCAATGCATGGCTGCGCAGCATCGGCCGCGGCGTGGCCAAGCGCAGCCTGCATATGCGCGGCTTGGCTTGCGACATTCGCGTCCCGGGACGCAGCACGCGTCAGGTTTGGCGCGCGGCGCGCGGCATGCAACGCGGTGGGGTCGGGCTCTACACCCGCTCGAAATTCGTCCATATCGATATCGGCCCGGTGCGCAATTGGGGCTCGTGAGCCTCGATGCAGCGCAGTCCGAACCGTCACTTCGTTGTCGCCGGTTGCCGCGGCCGGTCGCACGTTTATCTTTCCTGGTGCCACCTCGATCGGTTCCGACTAGGATAAGCAGGCCGATCACGGGCTGTGCAGGGGTGTCGATGCGCTGATGTTCAAGGGCCTATTCCGCAAGAGCGATACCGCTGAGCGTTACCAGGACTCCGGCGAGGACCTTGGCGTCTTCACCCTGTCCTTGAGTGGCGTCGAAGATCCGTTCGACCCTGATCCGTTGTGGGACCGCAAATATGGCGGCCAGGCCGGCATCGCCGAGAAGATGTCCGGCGACAACGAATTCCGGTTGCAGGCGGCGCTAGACGGCTGCCGCGGCGTCAGCTTCGCCCGCGACACCGCCGGCCGCTTCCGCGAGCAATCGCCGGTCTTCACCGATGTCGTGGTCTGGATCAATGGCAAGCGCTGGCAGGCCGATGCGATGCATGGCGGCCGCCGCATCGAGGCGCTGGCAACCAACCTCGCCGATCTGCATAAGCGCAAGTTCGCGCGTTCGCTGCCAAAGGACCGCAAGCCGAATTACACCGTGATGCCCGACGATGCCCTCGGCGAGGACACGGTGGCTTTCCAGTTCGGCTTCGGCGTCTTCGTCCCATCGAGCTGGGACGTCCTGGAAGGCAGCGTATCGTTGCAACATGCCGGCAAGGATGGTGAGACGGCGGAGCTTCCGCAATGGTCGTTCTGGCGCAACGGCGCCCAATTGCGCCGCCCGGTCGGCGTCTATCGCGGTCAGGACTCGCTGCTGATCTCCGCCAGCCAGGCCGCGCCGGTGCGCTCCTCGGTCTGGTTCGGGCACGGCGAGGGTTACATCTCGATCAATCTCAACACCGCCGACAGCGAGCGTGTCTTCACCGACCAGGAGCACATCGTCGTCGCCAAGGCCAAGGAGCCGACCAAGGTCACCGCGACCTTCCAGTGCACGTTGGAGCCCAAGGGCGGCGGCAGTGAAGCGATGACGCTGACCATGAAGCGGCTGAAGGAGCCCAAGGTCAACGCCTGGCCCGACGAGAACATCCCGGCAAGCCATATCGCGCGGCCCAAGCCGCCGGAAAAGAAGCCGCCTGCGCCCCAGGTCGAGGCCAGGGCGACGGAAATCGTCAAGATGGACGAGGCCGATCTGCTCGCCGGCAGCGACGTCACCAAGATCAGCAACCGCCAAGGCGAGGACGACGACAGCACCCCGATCTCAACCCGCTACATGCTCAAGCTCGCCGGCATCGCGCTGCTGCGCATCGACGGCGAACGCTATGTCGACGGCCTGCGCGACTGGACGATCTGGTTCGACAAGGACGGCCAGCCCGTCGATTTCGAGATGGCGCGGAAGTTCGATACCACAAAGGGGCTTGCGCTCGCCGCGACCTCCTCGGAGCCGATGCTCTACTACCGTCTGCCGCGCAGCGACAAGTTCAAGCAGGTCCAGGCCGTGCCTTGCGTGCTCGCTACCGAGGCCGGCGGTTATCTGGAGCTGGCGCCGGCGCCGGTGCCGGCGGTCTATCACGGCATTCTGATGCTGAACCCCGGCGTCTCTTTTCCGCTCAGCCCCAAGCCGCTGGTCCTCGGCCGTTCGAACATCACGCCCGATGCCGAGCAGCCCGACCTGCCGCTGGAGCTCCTCAACCATCCTGATGGGCTCAACTGGGAGATCG
>Ga0209633_10000256_pt1 | contig 63795 bp, 57 predicted proteins | sample Cruoilmetagenom1_FD_187290 | JGI IMG/M metagenome (GOLD analysis project Ga0209633, IMG submission 187290) | Oil polluted marine microbial communities from Coal Oil Point, Santa Barbara, California, USA - Sample 1 (SPAdes) (version 2) | ecosystem: Environmental > Aquatic > Marine > Oil seeps ... | reverse complement strand
GAATGCCCACGACGAAACCGGCACCGACAACGCCGAGAAGAAGACGGCTGATAATCAGCATGCTGTAGGACTGGGCAGTCGCAAAAAGAAGGCAAGGAATCAGCGAGTATATCAGGATGAACTGATAAATCTTACGAGGGCCGAAACGGTCAAGTGCCATGCCAATAAAGACACGAGCTGGGACAGTAAGTGCTACGTTACATAGCCCAATTGTTTTCTTTTGGCTGTCTGTGAGACCGAAGTCATCTTGAATAGTATTTGCGAATGGTGCGAAGTTAAACCACACAACAAAGGAAAGGAAGAAGGCGAACCATGTGAGATGGAGGATTCGGTATTTTCCTGTCCACTTCCATATGTTTCCGACTCGTCCCCCCGCGTCAGAAATGTGATCTTTCAGACCAGGAGTAGGAGATAGGATCGGTTTTTTCACCTCTTCATGCTTCATGTCCCCTAGCATGCCGGACTGGGGTTTCCTTTTATTATCAGGGATGTAAACGTTTTCGCACCGAGGAGACACTCGCGCGAAAAATGGAGATGCGCTAGATCACAAGTGTGGTGAGTTTTTTGAGAGGTGCCGGATAGAAGGAGAAAACAAAAGGGGAAAATGAGGAAATGAGTGTGGGCTTGAGTTGGTAGAACAAACAGGGGATCTGTTGCTTGTTGGGAGTTTGGGAGATTTTCTTGGCCGGTATCAGACGGATTGAGGGAAATATGCCTATTGTGTAGTCGCGGGTTGCGAGATTGTTTGCCGGGAGTCAGGTGGGGTGTTACTCTGCCGCGAGACGGTAGCCTCGTCTTAACGCGGTTTGAATACCGGCCCCAGCCGGGCCTAAACGTCGACGAAGTCGGGCGACGGTTACCTCTACACGGTGTTCATCGGTGTCTTCATCTCCCCACACCTGCTGCAAGATCACTCGCTTTGAGACGACAGCCCCGGGCCGTCTTGCCAGGATGGAGAAAACTGCCCGTTCCCGTTCCGATAGAGAAATGGTGTGTCCATTCATTGTGACCACTCCCCCCTGATGGTGGATACGGTGTCCTGCGAGAACGATTTCTGAGGCAGTCGCGGCAAAAGTTGTTGAAATAATCTGGATGAGCGCACCGAGGCGTGCCCGGTCGGGCATATAAGGAGTGACTTCTCCATAGTCGAGTAGGAAATCTGCGCAGATACGCCCGATGCAAAAGGGGCGGACATCTGAGGAGAAGGCTTCGAGGACTTCTTGGCGAAGCTGCTGTTTTTCCGCGAGGGCAAAGAAATGCTCAACGGCAGGGCGGCTTGTGAATGTGATTGCGTCAACCCGGCGGTCGCATACTGCGTTGATAAGCCGTTCTGCCGGGTGCAGATCGAGCGGGAAGACCCATTCGTAGGTTGGGATCTCGATCACCTCGTATCCTGCGTCCCGCAGTGGCTGCCAGAATGTGGTGCCGAGTTTTCCGTCAAGCTGTATCACGATGCGCTGCGGAGTATTGAGTGTGGCGAGCAGTCGGTCGCGGATTTCAGAGGACTTTTCAGATGGGGCAGCCCATAAGGTGTCGAGACCGAGCTCAATAGCGGCGCCGATTGCCTTTGGGCCACGAGCATAAACGGCGCTTTGTCGGAGTGCTTCTACGAGGTCGGTTTCTATGTCGTTACTTGCAGCAGCGGCAATCCAGGCGCGAAATCCGAACCGCGTAATTAATACGGTGATATTTGGCGGATTTTCGATCAACGATTTTGTGATCGTGAGGAGTTCGTCGTCGAGAGGGTGGAGCTCAGTACGCAAGGTTGGCCCGTGCATGACGGTAGCCCCGCGGCGCTGCAGCATTTGTGCTTGGGCATCTGCGTGGCGGTCGGCAGTGATGCCGATAGTGAAGCCGGCGAGCGGGGGAAGAGTCATAGTGTTCCAAGTCTCAATGCAGGATATTTCGGTTTGGTTTCCATCACATTTCGCTTTTTGAACTCTTTATTACCCTGCTGCTTTTATGTGGTTTCATAGGTACTGCTGATTCTCCGGCGTTTTTAGCTGTGCGAGTTCCTCGGGTGTATCGGCATCGAGAAAAGAAACCCCCTCGGGGTCGTAAGGTTGCCAGTCGTGGGGGAGTGCCCAACGAATTTCCAGTGTGTTGAGCAGAGCATGCAGGCTGCGTTTTCCTTTTTGTAGGAGAGTAAGAGCCTGTGTGTGTGTTGTCTTCCTGTGGTAAAGAGCCAGAAGAGGCTGGGCGCTTTCTACCGTCCGTGGGACAATAGCACTGAGTGTGGAGTGTTGGGTCGGGACAAGAGAAGAGAGATAGGAGAGAAGAGAGGGGCGCAACAGGGGATAGTCGCAGGCGAGACCGAAAGCCCATGTCGTATGCAGGTGTGTGAGGCCGCAGGTGAGAGCTGCAAGTGGTCCCGCGGGAGCCTCATCCTCTCTGACCTGTAGGACTCCTTCGGGAGCCCACGGGCCGACCACGACGATTTCTGTTGCCAAGGGACGCACGAGGTTGACGGTCCTTTCGAGTAATGAGTTCCCGGCAAAGCGTGCAGAGGCCTTGTCACTGCGAAAACGTCTGCTTTTTCCACCCGCGAGAATGACGGCCCCTATCGGTAGAGAGGTCATATCGTTTTTCTCATGATACTTGGGATTTTGTGCGATGTGATACGGACCGGGGTTGTCAGTTTGGCGCATTGCTGTAAAAGCCTGTCATCCTTAGAAGATGGGACCCAGTGAAAAGCCTATATTGCTCATCGTCAGTGAAGTGGAGTTGGGGCGCTCGCTTGCCGAAGATTTTCGATACCCGTTCCTTCACGATCGTTCTCATGTGGAGCCTCTAGTGGCTCAGGGATTTTCCTGTGTCACTGTGGTCGAAAACATTGAGCATCACGGTCATGAGGAACTGGCCTGTATTGTTATCGTACTTCCTGATCACCATGACCGTGGAACAGCGCACCAGCACATCTACGGTACCCCCGGTCTCGATCCACTCAAGCTCAATGCAGATGTGGGGACTTTTGCCTGGGTGACCAACGAAAAAGGCCAGGTACTTCTCGTACATCAGGCGTATGGTCGCAAGCTTTGGGGGCTTCCCGGAGGAGAACTGTATATTTTTGAGTCTCCCTCAGCTGCTGTGGAACGGGAAGTCAAAGAGGAAACGGGCTATGACGTGACTGCCCTCGACTTACTTGCGGTATACGGGCGACGTCAACACCTCGGTTTTTATTTTGGTTGCTCTTTGGTTGGTGGGAACCCTCGGGAGACGTGGGACTCCGAAATTGCAGGGATTGGCTGGTTTGATCCGGCGGATCTGCCTCAGCCGCGTAATCCGGCAATTGATCTTTTTCAGTCAGATATGGCTTCTGGGAAGACGCAGGCGCGTTTTTTCTGATCCGGGCAGAGCTTTTTTTGCCTCTCCAGGATTGGAGTCTGTAAAAGGTGGGGAAGCTGGGAGTTGGAGCGAGTGCGCGAACATTCCAATCTGCACAACTTCAGTTCCGTCTGTTTCGATGATTCGTACAGGATAAACAGGGATTTGTACGTTTTCGTCTTCCAGGCACATGCCGGTGCGCAGGTCGAAATTGTGTTTGTAAATAGGGGATGCCACCTTCAGGATTCCCTGCCGGTCTCCCATAATGCCTCGTGATAAGACGTAGGACTCGCTGAACGGGTCAAAATTGGAGATGGCGTAGAGGTCTGTTGAGGCTGTGGGGGACGCCGGCGAGCTCCGGAATATCGCAACCTGTTCGGTTTCGACCAGCGCGCATATTCCTCTTTCAAAAGGTACCGTGGCCAGGGGGCAGATGGTGACCCATGTGCGCTCGCTGTCTGCTGTTGTGTCGGACCCTGTGTCCGTGCCCGTAATGGAGGGTGTGCTCATGACTTCCTCGATGTCGGCTTGATGTCGGCACGTGCTCAGCTTTGGCTTTGCACTCCTGCGACTGCATTTGCCTTCTGCAGCTCGGTTTTCTCTTCATGAGAAGCTGGACGCTTCTGATTTCGTTCCCGTATAAAAACGACGTGGGGGTCAGGTTCCCCTGGCGCATTCACGAAATGAATGAAGCGGGCCATGCGCTGAGGGTCTTCGATTGTGGCTTTCCACTCGCAGGCATAGTTCTCGATATGGCGGGCCATGTCTGCTTCAAGCTCTGCGCAGATGCCGAGCGAGTCGTCAATCACGACTTCTCTCAGGTATTCCACGCCACCTTCGAGTTCGTTGAACCAGGAAGCAGTGCGTTGGAGCTTGTCCGCAGTGTGAATGTAGAACATCAAGTACCGATCTATGTACTTGATCAGGGTCTCTTTGTCGAGGTCTTCGGCAAAGAGCACGCCATGTTGAGGACGCATCCCGCCGTTCCCTGCGAGGTAGAGGTTCCAGCCTTTTTCGGTGGCAATAATGCCAAAGTCTTTTCCTTGCGCTTCTGCGCACTCTCGGGCACACCCTGAAACTGCAGATTTCAATTTATGGGGAGATCGCAGCCCGCGGTAGCGCAGTTCAAGCTCGATCGCGAGGCTTACGGAATCTCCCTGACCGTACCGGCACCAGGTGCTCCCAACGCAGGATTTCACAGTACGTAGGGCTTTCCCATAGGCGTGACCTGATTCAAGTCCCACATCAATCAGCCGTTCCCAGATCAGGGGAAGCTGCTCGACATGCGCACCGAAAAGGTCAATACGTTGCGCTCCCGTGATTTTGAGATAGAGGTCGAAGTCCTTCGCGACTTCTCCAATAGCGATCAGTTGTTCGGGTGTGAGCTCTCCGCCTGGGATACGGGGAACGACGGAGTATGTGCCGTTTTTTTGGATGTTTGCGAGAAAGTGGTCGTTGGTGTCCTGCAGGGTGGCTTGCTCTCCATCGAGGATGTAGCCGTTTGCGAGCGAGGCCAGCATGGAAGCCACCGTGGGCTTGCAAATCTCGCATCCTTTGCCGGTGCCGAAGCGAGAGATGATTTCGCTCCAGCTTGAGAGCTGTTCCATTCTCACGAGGCTAAAGAGCTCCTGGCGGGACTGGGAGAAATGCTCGCACAAGGCATGCGAGACTTCGATCCCTGCTTTCGTGAGCTCATCCTTGAGTATTTGATTGAGGAGCGTGACGCAACTCCCGCAACCTGTACCTGCCTTTGTGGCGTTTTTCAGATCGGTGATCTGATGATTTTTTTCCATTCTGATAGAGGAGCAGAGCGTGCTCTTGTCCACATTGTGACAGCTGCAGATGACGGCACTGCCGGGCAAACTTGCCACGGTAAGGCCCGTGCCGATTCCTCCCGAGTCGGGAAGAAGCAGGCGTTCGGGGTGGCTCACTACCGGAATATTGTTTACCATGTACTGGTGGAGAGTGTCGTATGGGGCAGCGTCGCCTACCAGAATGCCGCCCAAGACTTTTTTTCCGGTCTCGTCGAGCACAAGTTTACGGTACGTGCGGGCAATGGGGTCCTCGAACACGATGGACTGTGCACCTGGGATTTTTTCGTGCGCGTCGCCAAAGCTGGCGACATCGACGCCCATGAGTTTCAGTTTTGTCGACATATCTGCTCCGGTGAAGGAGCGTTGGGCATCGGGATGAGCAAGGCCGGCTTTTTCGGCAAGCTGTTCGACAACGGCCTCTGCCATACGGTAACCAGGCGCGACAAGGCCATAAATGCGCCCGTCGTAGAGCGCACATTCGCCAATGGCATAGACCTCGGACGCTGAGGTGTGCAGGGAATCATCGACAACAATGCCGCCGCGTTCACCAATTGAGAGACCGCAGCTGCGGGCAAGCTCGTCTCTGGGGCGAATGCCGGCAGAGAACACGATGATGTCGACTTCAAGTTCTTCGCCACTGGCGAAACGCATCGCCGCGATTCTTTTGTGTTCGGCGCAAGCATCTGGTCCGCCGTTATTTTCTGAGGGGACGGCAGCGACCGGCAAGCCGGATATGCTGGTGATTTCCTCGGTCGCAGTATCAGTATGAATGGTAACGCCGAGTTCTTCGATGCGGGAGCGCAGGGTCAGACCCCCGCTTTCGTCGACCTGCACAGGCATCAACCGGGGCGCGAACTCTACGACATGTGTGTCGAGCCCCAGGCTTTTCAGAGCTTTTGCCGCTTCGAGGCCGAGCAGGCCACCACCGATGACAGCGCCTTTGGTGATCTCGGGGTGGCCTGCCCAGTCTCGAATCGCCTTGAGGTCCTCAATAGTCCGATAAACGAAAGTGCCGGCTGCCTCTTTCCCCGGAATAGGAGGAACGAAAGGGTAAGAACCTGTCGCGAGGACGAGAGTGTCGTAGGAGATTTCGCGCCCTTGGGCTGAAGTCACTGTTTTGTTGTCAGTGTCGACGCCAATGACTGCGTCGCCGATATGGATGTCAAGCAAGTTACTTGTGTAGATGTCAGGGTCCGCAAGGGAGAGAGATTCTTCGGTGGCGTCTTCGAAGAAAGTACTTAAACCTACACGGTCGTACGCTACCCGTGGTTCTTCACAGAAAGTGGTGATATGCCAGGGGGAAAATTCGCAAGTTCGCCCGCGTTCTATGAGTTTTGTTATGAAGTGGTGGCCGACCATGCCATTGCCGATCACCACAATTCTTTTTGATGTGCCGTTTTGCTGTGCCGAGGAAATATTCATCGAGGAGTCACCCCTCACCTTTTCCCGTGTCATGATCCCAGTGTGACGCTGAGGAGTTTCCCGGCTGTTGCGCAGTAGGCAACGGCGAATGAATGTGAGGTCTCTTGTTCATTTCTCCGATGTGAGCAGATTCATGGGGCTTTTTCTGGAGAGAGAGGTGGTCGTCGTGATGTTGCTGGTCGGGATGCTGCGGGGATAAGTGGCCTGAAGGTTTGGGGAAGCGGTATGCGTACGCGATGCGATATTTGTTTGTGCAGGAAGAATTTTGGGTGTGGAAAGAACTGAGGACGCAGGCAGGTTTTTTCACTGGGATCTGGGGATAACTGCATCTGGAAGCGGCGGAAAAGAGAGGAGGAAGTCAGAGGGAATTGCAGTGAGGAAAGGGCGCTATTGGGAGACCGCCTGGTGGGTTTTTGAGGGTGAAGTATGTACTGCTGGTGTTTTTATTTTGTGAGGTGGATTGCCTGACGGCGAAATGCGCAGAAGTGGGAGGTGCATGTACGGAGAAAGTTCTTCTGTGTGGTTTGGGGGAATTATCCGGATTATAGGAAAGTAAAGGAGTTCTTAAAGTACGCGAAACATGATAACTGTAAAGCAAAAGTAAAGAGATATGGTGACTATCAATGGTCCCTTGCTCTCTCTTAGTGGTTAGAATGTGCTGCCAGAGAGCTATTCCTTGATGTTGCCTGAGGCGAGGAGGTTGCTGGAGAGGAGTGGCGTGCTTTTACCCTTGTTATGCAAGGAAAACTTGCAGTTCCTTGACCCGTGAGAGAAGGGTTCCGTACTCTGTGGAGGGTAAGCAAACAATAAAAAAGCAGGCGAGCCACACGATATTCCAGTCAGAGTCTAAGTGTCAAGTTGAGCTTTAGGTTTGCATGAGGGTTTTGTTTTTGGGTTGCCTATTGTGTAAGCGTTTCTCCGTGTATGAGCAAGAGGGCAGTTCCGAAAAAGAAGCGTGAGGCAATGACGAGACGGTGATGATGCTCAGGATGGGGGATGAGGGAACAGCCTTGGAAATAGAGGCAGCCCCTTTCCTTTTGGACGGCATTTTTGCGGTGAAAGCAAAGGACCGACCCCGCTCCTCCCCCTCGAAGCGGCAGGCGAAAACCATCTATGCAGGGAGTCGGCGTGAACGTTAGTCCACAGAATTATTTGGCAGTTATCAAGGTTGTGGGTATCGGCGGAGCGGGCACAAACGCAGTAAACCGTATGATCGACGAGGGTCTACGGGGCGTCGAATTCGTTGCAATTAATACTGACGCCCAAGCCCTTTTGATGTCTGACGCCGATGTGAAGCTTGATATTGGTCGCGAGTTGACTCGTGGTCTTGGGGCTGGAGCCGACCCTGATATCGGTTTGCAGGCAGCAGAAGAACATCGCCACGAGATTGAAGAAGTGTTGCGCGGGGCAGACATGGTCTTCATCACTGCAGGTGAAGGCGGTGGTACGGGAACAGGCGGATCTCCTGTTGTTGCCGAGGTTGCGAAACAGCAGGGGGCCCTCACCATTGCTGTTGTGACTCGTCCGTTTTCTTTTGAAGGACGTCGGCGTGCCCAACGGGCCGAAGAGGGTATCGCCTCTTTGCGAGAAAAAGTCGACACCATTATCGTAATTCCAAATGATCGCCTGCTGGAAGTATCCGATGCCAAGACTTCCATGCTCTCTGCCTTTCGCATGGCAGACGAAGTTCTCAGTCAAGGTGTACAAGGTATTACCGACCTGATTACTACTCCTGGCCTTATTAACACTGACTTTGCAGATGTCAAAACCATCATGCACGACGCCGGATCTGCCCTGATGGGAATTGGGACTGCTGATGGTGATGAGCGTGCCTCAAAAGCCGCCCGATCTGCCATTTCAAGTCCGCTGCTGGAATCCTCCATTACCGGGGCCCGGGGCGTACTTCTTACGATATCGGGTGGTGCCGATCTTGGTTTGTTTGAGGTGAACGAGGCTGCCGAGATTGTCGGTGAAGCGGCGCATCGCGATGCCAATATCATCTTTGGTGCAGTGATTGACGAGAGTCTCGGAGACGACGTGCGCGTCACGGTTATTGCCGCCGGCTTTGACACCGATCAGCCCCAGGAAGAGACCTATCAGCCAGAAATCAACCTGACAACAGGAACGAACGATCGAGACTTGCGAGATTTGTTCAACAACGACCTTTCGCAAGGCAACGATCTCGGCATTGAGACCGCGCGTGTGCGCAGTGTTTCATCTTACGATGACGATCTTGATGTGCCTCCTTTTATGCGATGACACGTGTGGGAAAACTCGGGATTGACGAGCAATCTGTCCTTTGTGCAGAGCCGGTACGCGGTACCGCACAAAGGGGAAGCAGGTATATACGTTCGCGTATTGGATGCTCCCTCGGTTTTTCTCTGTCTCTTTGCGTATGAGGGAAGAAACCATGAGAAAAACCCTCAAGATCGGACCTGACGATTTTGTCTTGACCGAGCTGGCGGATGCTCTGCTTGTGCAGGGGAGAGGCGTGACCGCGGCATTTACGCGTAAGCGTCTTGCGTCGGATGAACGTGCATCCGTGCCTGTGCAGGAGACGAGAGGAGCAGCTGCAGCAGAGAATGCGGAAGAAGAGAGGCAAAGGCAAGAAGATGCCGGCAATCTCTCCTTTACTGTGGGTGACGACCCGGCCTGTGTACGCAGGAACCGCGATTGGGCGCTGTCTTTGCTTGGTCTTTCTGCGTGTCCGCAGGTTTGGGGAGAACAAGTACATGGTGCGCGGGTTTTTGTCGTGGGCCAGTCTTCTTTTCTTGATGAAGACTCTTCTGGTGGAGCGACTTCTGAGAGTGTGTGTTCGCAAGATCTTCTGGTGCCAGGCACGGATGCATTGGTGACCGGTCTGTCTTTGGTTGCGCTTGGAATCCTGACTGCAGACTGTGTCCCTATTTTGCTTGTGGGAGAAGACGCGATGGCAATTGTGCACGCTGGGTGGCGTGGCCTTCTCGCTGGAGTTATCGGCGCTGCTGTTGCTGCCCTGCAACAGGTGTCTTCGGGATCTGGCGCAGACAGGATTATTGCTTTTGTGGGACCATCGATCGGCGCCTGTTGTTTTGAGGTTGGTCCCGAAGTTGCAGACATGATGGAGCAGGCATTTCCTTCTCCTCACCAAGCTGTTGTGCACCATATGAAACGCAATCGTCCTTATGTTGATTTAAGGAATTGTGTGCATATTGCTTTATCTGTAGCTGGGGTTCTATTTGTGCAACCTTTATTTCCTTGTACGCGTTGTGATAACGGGTTTTTTTCGCATAGGAGAGGTGATCGAGGACGGCAGGCTCTTGTCGCGGCTCGGTCTTCCTCCGAAATTTTTCCACGAATTTCGCCGGGGTTATTCTGATGGAAGAAAGTATTCGCGCAGAAAGTTCTGCCCTTTTTCGGGCGCGTGCGGTCACGGCGCGTATTGCTGCTGCAGCGACGCGAGTCGGCCGTGATCCGTGTGAAGTTCGGTTACTCGCAGCGACGAAAAATCGCACAGTGCAAGAGATCCAAGAAGTAGTCGCGACAGGAGCCGTTTGGGGGTTAGGGGAGAATCGAGTGCAAGAAGCCTGCCTCAAGATAGACCTCTTGGGGGAGATGCCTTTTCCGGGAATTGGTTGGCATATGATCGGTCGTTTGCAGACCAATAAAGTCGGTTTACTCGCGGGAAAAGTGCAGATGATCCATAGTGTGGACCGTCTTCGACTCGTGGAGGCGATCGCTCGTTCCTGTCCTGATATTCCAGTGCTGATTCAGGTCAGTTTGGCAGGAGAACAAGAAAAGGGGGGTGTTCTTCCCGCTGAGGTTGAATTGCTCTGCCGTACTGCTTTGGAACGGGGGTTGGCAGTGCGCGGCTTTATGACAATGCCTCCAAAGGGAGGGGAGAAAATTGCGCGGCCAGTTTTCCGGGAATTGCGGGAATTGCGAGATAGGTGCGCGGCTGCGCTAGGGGTTGCATTGCCCGAACTCTCGATGGGAATGAGTCGTGACATGGAATGTGCGGTAGAAGAAGGCTCAACAATTGTCCGAGTTGGGAAGGATTTATTTGCGCCTTCTTCGGAAGATCTGCAGATTACGGGATGAGACGCGAGAAAAGAAGAGGGGAAGTGATTGACGCGCGTTGCTCACATTAGGGAAACTAAAGCCTCAGACAAAAAGGTGTTCCATATGAAGTGGATGCCGTGTCGCCACGTATCAAGAAGTGGAGGGTCGTGCCGGGAGCCTTCCGGAAAGTCATGGTTTTTCTGGGTCTGAGAGATGAAGAAGACCCAGGCTACCTTGATGACTACGCGTACGATGATGAGCCTTCTCTCGAGACGATGCCTCCTCTCAACGATTCCCTCTCTCGAGTGAAGGCATTGCCCCAAGAGAATATCGCGCGCCCGCATGCAGTCAACCTGTCGAGCGCAAGTCGTGATTCGGGCGAGCGGGATATTGATCGTGGGCATGTCCGCAGTTCCGCCCATCCTGAACGGAGTGCGGTGGAACGAATCGTCAAGCCAGATGTGAAAACAGGGCCGAAAATTGTGAATCAAGTGCGGGTTTTGGCGCCGGAAAGTTTCAATGACGCGAAAGAGATAGGAGACTCTCTCAAAGCTGATTTGCCTGTTGTGATCAACTTAGTGGAGTGTGACCGAGATTTACGTCGGCGTATTGTCGATTTTGGATCAGGTCTTACTTTTGGTCTCAGCGGTACTATGGAACGGCTTGCGGAAAATGTTTTCCTCATGACTCCTGTGAACGTTGATATTTCCGTTGAGGAGAGACATCGATTGCGGGAGGATCGTTTTTCTCGTTCCAGTTTTTGAGAGGGCATGTTTCAGTGGAGATTATCTGCAGCCTGTTGTCTTTATACCTATTCGTCTTAATGGCTCGTGCGATTCTTTCTTGGTTTCCGGTGTCCTATGATTCGCCGGTAAAGAAAATTCGCGATGCTATCGATGTAGTGACCGAGCCGGTTCTTTCGCCCCTCCGCAATGTGATCCCGCCTTTGCAGTTTGGTAGCGGAATGGGATTAGACATGTCTTTTATGGTAGTAGTTTTCGGCATCATCATCTTTCAAAGTGCGCTGTGTTCTTGAATGAAAGCACCTTATGCTCCTGAGCAGTTCACAGCAGAATTGCGGTTGAAAATTTGACGAAAGACAGCGAGAGCCGCAAAAGTTGTTCGCTTGTAGGCCGTGTTGTAGCCCTGGGTGCTGAAGCCATTGTCCGTGGTATCACTGCCGGAGGTCGACTATGATGATGGTCTTGCAATCTGGTGTCGAAATCCGATGCCAAAGTCTGCGCCAAACCTGATGGAACCGCGTCACAAAAATATTCTGTGGTGAAAAGGTAAAAGGTGCTGGGTGCCCTTGCGTGCAATTCTTGTTCCAAGGGTCGGCGTGGAGCACCAAGCGACGAAGCGGAAAATCCCGCTTTCGCATTGGGGAGCATTCATGGATTTGTCCGCGAGTGATGTTCGTGCAGTGGAGTTCAGCACTGCAAAACGAAAAGGTTATGACGGCGGCGAAGTCGACGAGTTTTTGGACCGTGTCGCGCGTACGCTTTTCGCCTATGAAGAGCGTTTGCGCCAGGTTGATGAACAAGTTCGCGAGTACGCAAAAATGGTCGAAGAGACCAAAGGGCGTTCCGGTGCTGCTGAAGAACTCATCATTATGGCGCAACATCGTGCAAATGAGGTGCTCAGTGAGGCAGAACGCAAAGCACATGCCAAAATCGACGAGGCTGAGAAGAAGCTTGGCCAAGCCAATAGCTTTGTAGAAGAGCGCGCCAAACAAGCTGCAGCAGAAGCTCGACGCCGTGGGCAGGAACTTGTCGATCATGCAGAGCGCCGTGCAGTTGAGATCGAAAAAGAAATGAAAAGGCGTTACGACGAGTACGAAGCACAAGTCGTTCTCGTGCGTAAACAAACTCAAAGTCGTATCGACACACTGCAGGATTTTGAAAAGGGATACAGGGAGAGCTTGAAAGCCCGTTTCGAGCAGTATCTTCAGCTGGTCGAACATCCAGGCGAATTGCCCTCCCTGGATGCAGGAGAAGAGATTTTTCCAGTCGCCCCTCCTGCCATGCCCTACACAAATCGCCTTGCTGCCCAAGCCAGGACAAAAGGCGAGACGGGACCTTCCCAACCCCAATCTCAATCCCAAACTTCCGGTCCTGTTCCCTCACCCGCCGGGCCGCGCCGGGCCGAATACCCTGTGAACGCCGCTCCTGCGGGAGCACCGGGAAACGAGAGTTTTCAGCAACCTATCCCCGCAGGCTCATCTCGTCCCGCTGTTGGTGTGACGACTGCGATGCCGGCTCACCCACCCGCACCAGGCCAAGTACAAGGCATGCCCCCAGGACAATCACCGGGCGGAACTGGACCACAAGTTATTGCTCCTCCAGGCGGCTCTGCTCGTCCAGGTACTCCCATAGCGACGCCACCCCCTATGCCACAGGTGACACCGCCACCCCAACAACAAGGGATAGCTCGTCCAATGGGAGCAGGACCATCCCAGTCTCAACAGTCCTCGGAATTGTCGGGAACAGGGAATCCTGATAAAACGGAAATTTCCCCAGGTCCCCGCCCGATGGGAGACATTTCCGGGCAAGGTCCTGGAAATCTGGCTGCAACACCTTCGTCTCGGAATGAAAAGACGATCGGGCCTATCCCGGCCCCCGCAGTTTCTCCCCCATCTTCTTCCGATGCCCAGATGGCGAAAAAGCCAGGAGGAGAGTCTGGGACCAACGGGCATATTCCTCAAGAAGATGGCGGTTCTGGTCTTTTTCAGCGCCTCATCAAGCGGGATGAGCTCTAGCCTTCCTGCCTTTTCTCTTTCCCCTGCTGAGCTCTTGCTTTCTCGCGAAAGAAAAGAACTGCAGTTCTGGGTGTTCCTTGCAAGATTTCTCATGATGCGCGCTGTCTCGAGTGTTTCATGAGGAATCGGCTTTTTCTCTGCGGTCTCTTCCTCACGTGAGACTTTGCCTGTCCGAGCTGTCCGGCTTCGCCGCGTCCTCCGGGAAGACCATGTAATCCCAGCTTCAGCCCTGTGCGACAGCTCTGTGTAACCAACCCTGTGTGACAAGTTGACTGCGCATTGTGCGATACCCGGGGATTGTGTCTGCTGAAAATTTTCTCGATCACGTGAATATCTGGGTGTCATGCCCAAGGCCATTGAGAAAGAGGGGCCTGGCATAAAGCAGAAAAAGCATGCCGGCTTCTCGCTCTGCCTTCTCTATGTCTGCTTGTCTCCACTGAGCCCGTGCATTGACAGACTGCTGGAATGGGGCTTTTTTCACGGTAGGCCACAAGATTTTTTCTCTGAAGTCGGGAAGTCGGGAAGTCGGAAATAGGTTTTGTTTTCTGGCCGGTGGAACTTGTCGGTCACTCTTTCCATTGCAGTTGGTACCGGGACTGTTGGCAGGGCCAATCTGGGAAACTGCATCAAAATGTGGGGTACATGGTTGCAGGGACGGTGTTTTCCTCTTCCTGTCAGCGGCAGGCGCCCTGGGCGAGGCTTCTCCGGTAGAGGGCTTTTTTGCCTGCCCGCAAAAGCCTCGGTGCAGAGCTTTGCCTGGGGGCAGAGAAGTCGAGGAGAAGGGGGGAAGTCGAGTGCAGAAGGGTTTTTCAGGTGGCGTCCTGAGGGGAACTGGAGCGGATGCTTCCGTGTCTGGTTGGATGGGGGGTATGCGAGATATTGGAGAATTGTTTGATGTGGCAGAAGACGCATGTTTTTTGCGAGTGCATGTGCAACCTGGAGCAGGGAGAGACGCTGTGAGTGGGGTGCATGGAGACGCGCTGAAAGTACGCCTTCGGGCACGAGCGAAAGGAGGGGAAGCGAACGCTGCTTTGCAGCGTTTTTTGTCTGAGGCATTGCTTTTTTCTCGCTCTGGAGTGGATCTTGTATCTGGGCAAAAATCGCGTATAAAACGTGTGCGAGTCGAATTATCGGGCCCTTTGCTTGCTGATCGTTTAACTGCTCTTTTGGAAGATTCTTCTGGTTAGAGGTCTTTTGTCTGTAGTTGTTGTGCTGTGATATGAGGGATAGCGGAAAACTCTTTTCTTTGCTTTAGCCTGTGTGTTTTTTTGCCGATTTTGTGTGAAGGTTTTCGAGTGTCTTTCCAGGTTTTTGTGGAGAGTGTTTGTGAGACAAGTGGGTGCTTGTGTTTTTTGAAACTTGTCGTTTGCAAAAATCCGGTTAACGGTTCTCAAATCGAATTATTCTTGGGAAAGAAAAGAGGACGCTTATTTCACGGGTCCATTTCGTGGGTTTAGCTCATTGAAATGTGTCTTTTTACAGAAAATACGGAACGGCATGAGTCATCAAGAGGCTATGCAGTTTGCACGCAGGTAAGGGGTCTTGCATCGGGGTTTACTGCGGCGAACGATAGTGTGGTTCGGGAATTTCTCTGTTTTGATGACGCAAATGTGAGTTTTGTCTGCATTCAGTAATTTTCTCATTTTTGGTACTGCTGACGTGTTTCCGTGTGGGGTGTATGTTGTATTTCCGCTTTCTTCCCGGCAAGTAACTTGCCGGGAAGAAAAGTAGAAGTTCGGTCTGTGCCTGGTAGCGGCCTATTTAATATGCCCGTTGGGGAATCGTTGACTTTGCATTTTGCGTTTTGCGATTCCACTAGAAAGGGGTAAGCATGATAATCACTATTCGAACAGACAGCGATAACGAGCAGAAAATATCGGCACACTCTGTGCTGTCTACTGGTGTGAAATCAGATAATTGCCCGGAGTCATCTGATTTGCACACTGTCTTAGACTGTGAGGTATCAGGACCGAAAAAAAACGAAGAGTCAGATGTTTTGGGGTCTGAAAACTTCTCTACTGTTCCTGCAGGTACTTCTCTTTTCTTTGCGCGCCTTTGGGAGAAAATGAGGGTGGAGCGAGCAGATTTGCTTGTTCATATGGAGGCTCTTGCGCGAGATCGGATAGGAGATCAAGCCAACCGTTCTGAGGGATTTACTCTGACCCCAGAAACAGAGTCCCAAGACAATACTTCCCAAGATCCACAGGTTATTCTGCAGATCGAGGCCAATGCACGGGACATGCTTGACAAAATTGAGCGTGCCATGAAGAAGCTCCGGCAGAGTGCCTATGGGCTTTGCACTTCTTGCAGCCAGATGATGACGGAAACCCGTCTTGAGGCGCTTCCCTATGCCGAACTATGTGTCTCTTGTCAGGAAAAACGGGAAAAGTTGTATTACTGATATTTATTTTCGCTACAGATAGTGGAAAATCAGGCAGTCCCAGGTTTTTTCTGGTCTGTTTGGCTTTTTTGGATTTTGTTTGTTTTCTGAAGAGCAAACATCAGAAGAAGCGTTTTTCTTTTGCGTGTCTTATAGTGTGTCTTGTGGCAATGCCGAGCGCGATGATGCTTATCTTGGTGCAAGCTATTGGGGTTAGGCAATATGCCTCGTTTTGAAGGCTGCAACGAGATCGGTACAGCAAGTTCAGTAGAGAATTGACCCTATTATGCTGCCGCGCCGGGCGGCAGTTGTTCCCGCGAGGCAGTGTGCCCCGCCGGCAGGGCTGTTGCAAGACCCGTGAAGACCCGCAAGGATGTCGCGAAGAGAAATGTCAGGAACAGATAATGGCCTTGTGCCGAGCAAAAGAGCCAAGTGTATTTTTTTCGCTGTATGCGGGATTTCTTTGTTGCTCGATGTCGCGACAAAAACCTGGGCAGTGAGGTCTTTGGCCGATGGCCCGAAACGTATTTTGGGAGACTTCCTGAGCTTTCGTTTGGGCTTTAATTCTGGCGCGGCATTTTCGTCGTTTGAGGGCTGGGGTGTGCTTCTTGGAGTGATCGCGGTACTGGCTGTTGTCTGGCTTTTTTTGCAGTTGAACGAGCCACATGGTCTGACTGTGGTGTTGGGGTTCAGTCTCATTGCGGGGGGGGCGTTGGGCAATGTGATGGATCGTCTTTTCCGGGGAGAAGGCTGGATGCGAGGCGGTGTCGTGGATTTCATTGATATGCCGAACTTCTTGCCTTTCGGGGGAGATCGTTGGGCGATCTTTAATATTGCGGATATGTGTGTGGTCGGGGGCGTGGGGCTTGTTTTGATCTGGACGTTTTTTGGCATTGGCGATTCCGCTCATGATCTGGAGGCCGGACCAAGTGCGCAAGATGAGAGTCCGTCATCTCCAAGCACAATGGGCGAGCAGAGTGACCAAACGAAAGAGCATGCTTTCCGCTCGGAAAAGAGCTGGATATGACATCTCCGTTTATTTTTCCTGTTGCTCTGGAACCTGTTTGTCATGCGCTGTCACAGGATGCTTGTCCAGTATGGAACGAGGGGAAGGCCGAGGCAAGGGAAGAGCACGTTGCAGGGTTCTTCGGCGTGCAGACAGGCGGAAGGAGATCCAGTGAGTTCTGATCTTTCTTCTTTGGATGTGGAATTTGAGATATGCAAAGAAGACGAGGGGATACGGCTTGACCGTGTGCTGGCGCAGCACACAGGTATTCCTCGTTCTCGGCTGCGTTTTCGTTTTGTGAAAGTTGATGGTCGGGAGGTCCGTCCGAAAGACAGTGCTCCTCTTGGCGCGAAGGTACAGGCTGGGGTGTCGGACGCTACTTGTGGGACTCCTTCTCCTGCTTTTGTTGATGTGCCTGTGCTGTGGGAGCGCGATGACTATGTCGTGGTAGAAAAGCCGGCAGGTATGGTTGTGCACCCTCCTGCGAATGACCCTTCGCGGGTCGGCACGCTGATCGGGGCCCTGCTCGCCCGTTACCCCGAGATAAAAGCATTGGGAGCAGATGGAGGACAACAGCGTCCTGGTATTGTGCATCGCATTGACAAAGACACAAGCGGGATTTTACTGGTTGCCCGTACTCCTCGCGGTCTTGCGGAATTCCGGCGCATAGTGGCGGATCATGCGCTATGTCGGGAGTATGTGGCACTTGTGAGTGGACTCTTCGATGTGCCTTCTGGAGAAATCAATGCTCCAATTGGTCGTCGTTCTGGTCGAAAATACCTGGAAGTTACACAAGATGGGCGGTTCGCCCGTACGAGTTTCACGGTGGAGTGTGCCTGGGAAAGACCTCCTCTGAGCGCGTTGACGGTTTTTTTGCATACAGGGCGAACCCATCAGATTCGTGTACACATGGCTGCTGTCGGACATCCGGTAGTGGGTGATCCCATGTATGGTGGTCGAGCAGTTTTTGCGGCAGAACGTCAATTCCTGCATGCGCGCCGACTGGCGTTTTCTGATCCTTTTTCTGGGGAAGAGATCTCTGTCGTCTCTCCACTTCCGAGTGATCTCTGTGCTGTCCTGGCGAAGGCAGGCCGACCTGTGACGGGCGAGCTTCCTGTGGGGTGGAGTTTTGAGCAGACGGGCAGCATGCGAGCGGGAAGCTAATCTTTTCGGCGTGTGCAGTGCATTCGTGTCTGGCATATTTTCATCGCTCTCAGCTCCTAGGAGTTTTCTCCTGGTTCAGGAGTCTCAGACATGTGTGAATAGAGTTGTTCTCCCCGCTTGAGGAGCGGACGCCCCTCCGGTGGCGGGGGACGCTGTATGAGTTTTTCCTTGATGTCAGGGTTTTCTTGCAGTGTCAGAAGCGTGTAGTAGAACCAGGAAGTGTGGGGAACGTGTGTGAGGTGTTCAAGTTCTGGTATTCCGCACTCCAGTGAAATGCTTCCTGTCCCGATCAGCGATTCGGTAAGCCCCGGATTTTTGATCTCCTCGATCGCTATTTCTTGAAACTCTCGTTTGCATGTGCCGCTCACCCGCAACAGACGGTGAGAAGTCAGGACGTAGGCTTGTGTGCGCCAGGCGAGGAGCGGGGGAATCGAAGTCAGGGAAGCCCACATGAGGATGGCTGCCCCTGCCACAGTGAGGGGGATAAAGCCGCCCAATATTTGAGAGAGCAGAAGCAAAAACAGGGCTCCGCCAAAGGCTGCCATTTGCCGCTGGGCTTTCGCGAAAAACATGGTGAAAGAGGGGCGTGTGCTCAAGATGAGGCGTTCCTGAGGGGCAATGAAACGGCGCACATCCCAAAAACCATAGGTACCTTCGGCTTTGTGTCTGCGTTTCTGGGCACGGCTTGTTTCGCGTTGTTTGTGACGTCGTGCGAGGAAGGCGATGGCCGCGGGTACTGGGTGAGGGTTTTCGATGTCGGGGGAACACGCGTCCGGGGAAGATTTCGCCGGGTTTTTCTCGTCGGCGTTTTCTGGCGCGTCTTCCTTTTCGGGTACAGGATCATGTACGAGCCTGCCCGGAAGTCTTGGCTGCGCACGGTATTTGCGTCGTAGTCTGTCGAAGGGGCGCGCTTCTCGAATGAGTGGTTGTTTGTCAGGGGGAATTACAGCCATCTGTGGCACAGGACCAAAAACGCGTGATCATGTCTATAACGCCTCCGATGAGATCGAGGACGCCGGTAATAAAACCCAAAATCATATTGCGCACGAGCACGGGGTCTCGCATGAAAGTGTCAATTCCTACAATGATAAAAATCGCCACTATGAGACCCGTAATGTATTTTGGGATCTTTTGTATTTGGTCGGAAAGTTTTATGTCTGCCATGAGAGGCATGCGCTTGTAACAAGTGAAAATTCGATAAGAGGCCTGTACCCCATATCAGTTCTGACTATGAGCATACCGTACCGCTCTATTGGATGGCTCTTTTTGATGTCCGCGGTCATTATTGGCCTTGAAGAGGCTGGTCTTGTAGGGGTTTCCGACCGATTGTCACAGAAGTTGGTTTGCTTGAGGGAGGCGATAGAGAAAGAATGGTGCTGATTTCTGTGTCTTCTATCGGGCGAAAACGTTGTGACAAGCTGGCGACAGGGCCAATGAAAGGCCGTGTAAAGAGACGGGTAGGCATGGCGAGAGTAGCGGCAGCTGCGCCGTTTGTCGTGTGGCCAAAGGCAGTTCCTCCTGCGGTTTTTTTCCCGGTTGGGATGAGAAAAGCGGTTGTGGAGAGACGAAAAGATCGCGGGTAGTCTTCGCGCAGGACGGAGAGCAGGTTGGTTGCAAGACGTTTTCCTTGTCCGACAGCGAATGCTGCACTTTGGGGACAGTCTCCTCCATGGTCGAGGTAGGGGACAGAGGCGCTGTCTCCACAGGCCCAGATATTTTCAGTTCCGCGTACTGCCAGCATGGGGTCGGTGACGAGACGGCCTCCCGTGGTTTTTTCTCCGGGAAATTGTTCTTCTATGAAGAGTGGGGCGCGTTTTCCGCCGGCCCAGACGATGCAAGAGGAAGGAAGGATCTCTCCACTTTTGAGATGGGCAGCATCTTCTGTGATTTTGATCACAGCATGAGAGGTGAGAAGTTCCACACCGCATTTTTCCAGGTTTTCGGTGGTCGCTGCGCCTACTTCGTCAGGGAGTGCTGTAAGGAGGCGTGGTTTCTGTTCGATGAGGGTGACGTGGATTTCGTCTGCCAAGGCAGGGAACTGTTTGGCGGTAAGCCTGCGGAGGAAGCTGTGGGCGTTTCCTGCCGCTTGTATGCCTGCGAAACTACCCCCGATAACCACCATGTGACAGAGGGCCTTGCGTGTGAGGGGATCGGTATCTTTTGCGGCTTTTGTTAGGTTTTCTGTGAGGCGTTTTTGCAGTTGAACGGCATCTTTCGGGGAGCGGAACGAGAATGCGTGTTGCTGTATGCCAGGAATGGAGCGGTCGTCTGTGATGCTGCCAAGCGCCACGATGAGATGATCGTAGGTCAGTTTCTCGTGCTCTTCGATATTGTTTTTTGCGATAGTGAGAGTTCTGCTGTCAGCCTCGATCCCAAGTACCTGTCCTTGGTGGATGCCGGCGCCGCGCGCGAGGCGGGTTAAAGGTGAGGCGACGCGACCTGGGGTCTTTTGCCCGGAGAGGACTTCGCCGAGACGACAAGTGTCCACAAAGGTTTTTTTCTTATCAACTAGGTGAATTTCAAGAGGGGTGTTTGTACGAGCGTGCCTCAGGCGTTGTGCGACGGTCACGCCTCCATATCCGGCTCCTATGATGACTACTTTTGTACTTGGCATCCTGGTGCCCCTTTACTGTTTCCTCTTCGCCTGCTGATTCTGGCAGGAAAGAGCGACATCCTTTCTGTTTTCTGAGAGGAATGCCCTTGGCGGAAAGGTTTTTTCTCGTGCAGACCTGCCCTGCAAAATTCTAGGATATAGCCTTTACCCAGGGAAGATGAGATCTTTTACCTCGTAGATTTGCACGCGTCCTTCGAAGCCTTTGATCTTTTGTTTTCCTTTGTCAATGAAACTGACATGGGGGAGATCATGTTCTGCTTCTTTTTTCACTGCTTTGTTGACAAGTAATTGTCCGCCGTTTGCCATGTTGGTGAGGCGGGCAGCGAGATTGACATCGGAGCCTATGAGATCGTTTCCGATACGGAGAGGTTTTCCGAAAGTGAGTCCGGCGCGAATACGGAGCGGAGACGCACCCGGGTGCGAGGAGGGCGCCGAAGACACGGCGGCAAGACAATCGAGCATGGCGGCAACAGCTGCTTGGGCGTTGGGAAAGCGAAGCATGTAGCCATCTCCCATCCGTTTCAGGATCGTGCCGCCACGTAAGCGAATCAGAGGGTCCACTTGCGTGCTGTGGTGACGCAGGAGGGCCAAGGCTGCGTCATCCCCATATGTTTCTGTGTAGGTGGTAAAGCCTTCGATATCAGTGAAGCCGACACACACCTCTTCGGCAAGAGGGACAGCCTCGATGTCCTCGTTTCCTGTATCGAGCAGGGCGGCAAGGGCTTCAAGTCCTCCGATCCCGGCGCGTGCAAGCCCTGATTGTGAAGTGGCGGAAACAGTCTGGAGGAGACGGACAAGGGCGGCTTTTGAGGCCTTTTCTCCTGTGGGTGTGGGGTTTTTTTCTATCTCAGATGTTTCTCGGCGTGGGGTAAGCCGGTGGGGAGTCAGCCGGGTAAGGAGTCTCGTGCTGTCGGTGTCTTCCAAGCTCACACGCTGCGCGAGCTGGCGTCCGAGATCGCTGAGGGGACGGAAGCGTCGGGAGGCTGTGGTGTCCTTGTCGTCTTTTGCTTTGCCGGTGTCTATTTTTGGTGTTTCGGATTGTGCGACAATCCGAGATGCCGTGTCTTGGGAGGAGGGGTTGTCGGTTTGGTTTTTCGGAAAATTTTCTTCGGGGAAATGCTTGTTTTCATGATTGTTTTCAGGGCTGGATTGGGCTGGGGGAGCAAGGTGGGGGCGCTTTCGCGGATGCTCCTTTTGAGAAGACATGCGGCCAGCTTACTTTTCTTGATCTATGAGGGGATATTTCCTCATAAGAGTTTTTTTGGCTTCTTGCCACTGTATGCGGAGCATGGATGGGGGCGGCAGTTTTTCAGAGGATAATTGGCTGTTGAGAAGCGCAGTTGGCCTTGACGCGGTGGTTTCGGCAGGGCCTATCTGCTCTTTTTGGTATTCAGTGGGATTTGATGCACTTGTTGGGAAAAATGATTGAGGAGTTTTTTGTGGAGTCTTGCCGCTTTTGCAAGCGGGGTTGTGGAGCGTGCCCTTGTTGCGTGATCCATTCGGGAGGGGCTGTTTTTCCGTATCCTTTGGGAGGGGCTGTTTTTCCGCTGTTCTCGCAGAGATCCCTGGACAGGAGGGGAATGTGGAACAGAAGGGTTGGGATGCCTGCGCGCGCGATATTGTCTGAAGATGTCAGACCCTTTTGTCCACCTTCATGTGCATACTGAGTACTCCATGCTCGATGGTGCGTCCCGGATCAAGGATCTGGTGCGCAAGGTCGTATCCGACGGCATGCCCGCCGTTGCAATTACCGATCATGGAAATATGTACGGCGTTGCTGATTTCTGGCAACAGTGTCGTGCAGAGGGCGTGAACCCCATTATCGGGACTGAAGCTTATATTGCGACGTCTGGGAACCATAAGCAAAAGGCGCGCAACTCCGGTGATAATTATCACCTGACTGTTTTGGCAGAAAACACGCAAGGCTATCGGAATCTCTTGTACATCGCTTCGATGGCGTTTATCGAGGGGTTCAGCTACAAGCCCCGTCTCGATCTTGGCATTCTCTCTGCCTATAGCGAAGGTCTCATTGTCACGAGCGGCTGCCTTGGGAGCGAGATTTGTCAGCGCCTACTTGATGGGGATTTTGAGGCGGCGCTCAAGGCGGCATCGCTTTACCAAGATATTTTTGGAAAAGATTCCTATTTCATAGAAGTACAGGATCACAACCTTCCAGAAGATGCCCGGGTAAATCCGCAACTGCTTGAAATAGCGAAACGTTTACGTGCTCCTGTTGTTGCCACAAATGACAGTCACTACACGAACCACGAAGACCATGAAGGGCATGACGCGCTGCTCTGTGTGCAAACAGGTTCCCAGCTCGCGGACGCGTCTCGTTTCCAATTTAAAACCGACCAGTTTTGGGTGAAGAGTTCCGCGGAAATGCGTCACCTCTTCAGAGATATTCCAGAAGCGTGTGACAACACCCTATGGATCGCTGAGCGTGTCGACATACAACTCGAATGGGGACTAGACCTTTTACCCGAGGTTCCCGTCCCAGAAGGGGAAACGCAGGCCTCCTGGCTGCGTAAAAAAGTTTTCGAAGGAGCGCACGAACGCTGGGGGCAGGACCTCTCTTCTGTGTATCTCGAGCGTCTTGACTATGAACTCCGTGTCATCTCTGAAATGGGCTTTCCCTCTTATTTTCTTATCGTGGCCGATTACATTGGCTGGGCGCGTGCGCATGGTATCCGTGTCGGGCCAGGTCGTGGGTCGGCGGCTGGGTCAGCTGTCTCGTATTGCCTGCGTATTACCGAAATTGACCCAATGCAGTATGGTCTCATCTTTGAGCGATTCCTCAATCCGGGCCGCAAGTCCATGCCTGACATTGATGTGGATTTCGATGACCGTTATCGCAACCGTGTGATTGATTATGTGTCTGACCTCTATGGCAAACAGAACACCGCCCAGGTCATCACTTTCGGGAAAATCCTCGCAAAACAGGCCGTGAAAGACGCGGCTCGTGTGCTTGGCTATCCCTTTCAGGTGGGCGATGCCATGACCAAGCTCATGCCGCCACCGGAGTTTGGCCGTCCTCCCAGTCTGGAAGAGTCACTTGAGAAGTCCAAGGATCTTGCGGAGAGGTACCAGACTGATCCTGATGCCAAGCGCATTTACGACCTTGCCGGCAAGCTGGAGGGGCTGACGCGTCAGGAAGGAGTGCACGCCTGCGCGTACATCATCTCAAAAGAGCCTTTGCTGCATCATGTGCCACTCGCGGTGACGAAAACCGAGAGTCGGGACGTGATTACGCAGTTTGAGATGAAAACTGTAGAAGAAATCGGTCTCTTGAAGATGGATTTCTTGGGACTGCGTAACCTCTCGGTCATTGAGGATTGTCTGGAAATTGTGCGGTCTCGTGGGGGGGAATGCGATGTCGACAACCTCCCGCTTGCGGACCCAAAGACTTTTGACTTGTTGCAACGGGCTGAGACCATTGGTGTCTTTCAGCTGGAAGGAGGGCCGATGCGTGCCCTCATCCGTCAGCTTCAGCCGGACCGTTTCGAGGACATTATCGCGCTTGTGGCGCTGTATCGTCCTGGCCCAATGGGGATGGGCATGCATACGGAGTTTGCGGAACGCAAAAACGGGCGGAGCAAAATTGCGTATCCCCATCCTGACCTTGAGCCCATATTGAATGAGACGTATGGGGTGATGTGCTATCAGGAGCAGGTGATGGAGATCTCCCGACAGATCGCCGGGTACACTGCTTCAGAGGCCGACAACTTTCGCAAATCCATGGGAAAAAAAATCCGTGAGCTTGTCGCCGCGGAGAAAACCAAGTTTGTATCCGGATGTTTGGAGAATGGTTATTCGCAGGAGTTGGCCGAAGAGCTCTTTGCCATGATTGAGCCTTTTGCTGACTATGCCTTCAACAAATCGCATGCTGCATGTTATGGGTATATCGCCTTCCAAACCGCCTATTTGAAAGCACACTACCCCGGCGCGTACATGGCGGCTTTGTTGACTTCTATCAAAGACGACAAGGACAAGCCTGCTGTGTATCTCGCCGAGGCGAAACGTATGGGGATTAAAGTGCTGCCCCCAGACGTGAATCGATCGCAGATGAACTTCTCGATAGATGTGGAGGAGAACGGGGACGAGAACATCATCTATGGCATGTCGGGGGTACGCAATGTGGGGGAGGGAGTGGTGGGGTCCGTGATTGCCGAGCGGACCGGTAAGGGAGATTTCGCGGATTTCTTCGACTTTCTTTCCCGCGTAGAGGGAAGTGTGCTCAACAAACGTACCATTGAGTCTCTCATTATGGGGGGGGCGTTCGACTCTCTGGGCCATTGTCGCAAGGGGCTTGCAGAAGTCCACGAACAGGCAGTGGACATCATCCTGACGAAGCGCAAACGTGAGGATGCCGGACAATTCTCTCTTTTTGATTCCATGGCAGGTGCTGACGCGTCTGTCCCTGTGGACCTTCCTCTGATTTCGCATGAGGAGTGGGAACGGGGTGTGCTGCTGCGTAATGAGAAGTCAATGCTCGGCCTGTATGTGTCGGATCACCCGCTGCGAGGGCTCGAACGTGTCCTACGCAAGCAGGTGGATTGTACGATTGCCGAGTTGAAAGAATCGCGTCCTGACGGACAAACCCGTCTTCTTGGTGGTGTGGCAGTTTCAGTCGAGTCTCGGTTTACGAAGCGTGGTGACCGGATGCTGATAGTTGATATGGAGGACTTTACGGGCTTGGTAGAAGTTGTCGTGTTTCCCTCTTCTCTGAAAAGGCTCGAATTCGAGGTGGAAGAGGACGCTGTGTACCTTATGAAGTGCAAGGTGGATGTGCGGGACGAAGATTGTCGTTTAGCCGCGATGGAGATCAAACGTCCTTCTCTTACGAGCGAGGAGAAGGCAGTGCGGCTTTCTTTTCCGGCTCAGCGTGTGACGAGAGACCTCGTTGCGGATTTGCGAGAGTGCCTGGGGTCGCATCCCGGAAGGAGTCCTGTGTACCTGCATTTGCATAGTGGGGGGCGTGAAACCATTGTGCAGCTTGGCAGAGAATACACAGTAGAACCGCGCAGTGGCCTCATTGCTGAATTGAAAAAGCTTTTTGGGGCAAACATTCTTCTTTGAAGAGGTGATAGGGAAAAGAGGAATTGTGTGAGAGTATGGCGTATCCCTACGTAGGAACAAGAGGCGCACTATTCCCGTTTTTTTGCGTCTTTTCCGGTTTCCCAGGTAAAAAGTAGTTTTTTCCTGTTTTTAGCCGTAGAAGCATGGGGAGTGCATGCGCTTGGTTTCAGATGTGAGCGAAGGAAAAATTCTGGTGCCCATTTGTGGGAAACTTGGGTTCGCGAAGAGAAAACCAGTGCTGAAATGCAATTTTCTTCTGGACAGAATCAGCTGCCGAACTGGTGAGAGGTGTCGATTTGATGCGCTCGTCACAAGCGTTCAATCACTCCCGAAAAACAGCATCTCGACGAGAATTTTTGCGGCGTTCTCTCCTATGGACCGGCGTAGGGACAGCAGGCTTGGTTGGCGGCAAAGCCCTTGCCGACCAAGTGGACAATATAGGTGTGGGAACTCCTCGTAACCATTCTGCTCCGGACCCCTCCCGATCTACTTCTTCGTGGTCACAGGTCGAGTCAACGACAACACTTCCCGAAAAAGATCTATTCCCGCGCGAGGGGTTCCATCTGTGGGCCGACCAGCCCGCTTCCCCTGCTGTCGTAGAGGGAGTACATCGTTTGGCTCCTGGCTTCGTGCGTTGGAAAGTGCAATGGGACTATTTGCAACGTACCTCCGACACACCCGATTGGACTGCGTACCGACCTTTCTTTGAAATGTGTGCTGCACTGGGAATCCAACTTTATCTGGCAATTACTGTGCGTAACTCCATACCAGCCTGGGCGCGTGTGTCGCCCCGGTCGAATATTCCGCGACGCGGTACAATGGACGCCTTCACTTCGAGTATCCAAAAAGAACTGCAAAACGCCGGTGTCGATGTGGTGTGGCAGCCCTGTGACGAACCGGATCACCGGCTCGCCATGCAAGACATTGATGGGCAGATCGTGCCTTTGAAGGTTGTGGAAAATTACCATAACCCGTGGGAGATGACCCCGGTGAACTGGCGACATGGGGAAGCCCGCTGGACAGGGGGATCAGGAGAATATTACCAAGACCTCTTTGCCGTGCCTGAGCGTGTGTACGCTTCTTCGGGTCTACGCTTCCCCCGCTGGATTGAAAAAACTGCCCCTCATATTGACCAGATTGATTTGCATCTAGGCGAGATTCGAGATCTGGATGAGGCGCTTACCCGAGTGGTCGACCTGCTCCGTTCCTGGGATCGAGTTCGCCCAGGTTTGCCTTTTCTCATTGGTGAGGCCACTGTTTCTGAGAAAACGGGCGTCCTTCCGAAGATGATCCAGCACCACGCGCCCAATAGTGCGAAGGCTTCTGCTCTGCTCCGAAAACTACACGACCGTTTGATTGCTTTGTACCCTGAAAGATATCTCGGTCTGGTGCGATTGAGTCGAGAGCGCCCCTGGGAGGACACCACAGGATGGTGGAAAGACGCCTAGGCGGAACCGAGTTGCCCTGCTCCTGCGTTCCCGACTGCTTTCCCCGATTTCCAGGCGATATGTTAGGAGCGCGGACGGCATTCGTGACACGCTGTGCTCTTCTCCGGGCACGTGCCACCCTCCCTGATCGCAAAATAGTGTCGAACTCGTCGGGATACTCTCGATACTCCACGAAGCGCGCGTCGCGTGTCCGGGCTGCCGCGAGAAGCGCAGCAAAGCGTGACACAAGCAGAGCAGGCTGGGAAGGTCGCTCTAGTGGAGAGTCCTCGCTGGTGAGGGTTTTGCGGTTGTCGAGCAGCTGTCGCCGGCGGCGCATCGTTTCCTCGGGACCATCGAGCCATTCCCAACGAGCCGCGGGTTCTGTATTTTCGCGGGTTTGGCCGGGTAGTCAGGCGCGGGCGGTATCGCTTGCGAATTTCGCGACTCCCACTATGTCTGAGGCTCGCGCGGGTTCGTCGAGATGACAGGTAAGATTTGGCGCAGTCTGTAACTGCAGCAAAAAACGCGTGGGCACGTTCAATACCCTCCAATCCGAGATGGTCGCCTGTTTTATCGGCGTATTGTGTTGCGACAGACCAAGTCTCCTTGACCGTACCCGGGGGAGCAGTGCCGGTCTGAGCAATTGCAAGATATGTACAAGCCCGACAAAGGTTGAGTGGGGAGCGCAGCCTTGTCGCGAGTTCCATCGCTTCACGGGCGATAGTTTTTCCGCGTTGGGGGTCAATCCAGGCCAGGGTTTGTGCAAGTGCCTGCAACGGATACAGAGCAAAAACCCTCAAAATAGTCTCTCGAAAAAAATAAAAAAAATCTGAAAAAACCCTGCGAAAATCCGAAAGAAAATCCTGAAAGCAACCTTTGGAGAAGGTCTTCAGGAGATTTTTGGGGTCATGTTATTTGGAGTCACGTCATATTGAAGAAGAGTTAAGAGCAAAGAAACAAGGACAAATCTTCTACTTTTCTTGTTATAGATCACAAGGCACTAGTGTTTTTTAACGTGTACATATGGCAGGGAATATTGGAAATGAAGAGTCACAGGGGTTTTTTAGAGTCACCGGGATTTTTTAATGTAAGACGCATGGAATATTGCGGGACCTTTTGGGTCTCGATTCGGGTTTCTGTGTGGGCCCCTGCTTTGGAGCCATTTTCGACTCTTCTTTGGACATCTTTCGTGGGGAAAAATCGGGGGGAACAGTCGAGGGGTGAGGTCGAGGGTAAGGGAAAAAGGCGCGGGTGGGAGGAAAACTGGGGAGTAAGGGAAAAAGGCGCGGGTGGGAGGAAAACTGGGGGTAAGCGAAAAAGGTGAGGGTAAGGGAAAGGTTGAGGGTTTAGTGAAAAAGTCGAGGATAAGAGAAAAAACTGAAGAGTGTGGCGAAAATGGGTCTGTGTGGTTTGCGGCTTGACCTCGGAGGCGCGTGTCAAGGCTGGGAAGATTGGTTTCGACAGTGGCATGGTGGCATGATGTCAGGTCTGCGTGTCGGGTCTCGATGTCAGTAGGTCAGAAGTAACCTGTCTGATACGATCTCGTCTTCTAGTGACTTGTCGCTCTTTTGAAACCGGCGCAGCATTGACGGCCCACAATTTACGAATGCCTCCTTTTCAAAAAGGCCTTCGGATATCGGGAGGTCGCACGAGACGTTCCCGGATTTGTTCGTGCCATCTATGCTCAGTGCGATACGAACGTTTCGGTCTTTTGCTCTGGCAATTGCAGTAAAAAGGCGTGTGAGATCGAAGTTTTGCGCACCGTAGAGGATTGTTTGAGAGTGGAGATACGGGGGGTCGCAGTAGACGAGGTCGTCTTGGTTGGTCATGTCGATCACTTCTTCGAAGTTGCCCTCGAGGAATGTGGTCCCTGTTGTTCTGCGTTTCCACTCGCGTACTCTGTCGGCAAAGGAGGCGGGGCTGATCGGTTGGTGCACACCACAGGGCGTTGACATATGGCCGTAGCGTTTGCGGAATCTCACGATACCGCCGTAGCAGGAACGACATAAAAACAAGAGATCTGCCCCATTAGGATAAGCATTATGGGATGCTTTAATGGCTTCGTAGACTTGTGTCTTTTTTCCCGACCTCATTCGTTTGTCTCGGGTTTGATACCAGGAAATCAGGGAATCAGGCGCGTCTTGCAGTGTGGACCAGATTTCCATTAACGGCCCAAAAACGTCTGATGCTATCGCTTGTTTTGCTGCGAGAGTTGAGAGAACGGCGCCGCTCCCAAGGAATGGTTCATAGTAAGTGCGGTAGTTTGCCGGGAATTATGACGTGATTTCATGGGCGAAGCGTTGTTTATTGCCAATCCATTTGAGGAGCTGAGTCTTGAAGGGCGCGACGTGCAGATAGTTGGTGTCGTGACGGAGAGAAAGCTGCATCAGGGTTATCCATTCCAGATTCATGTGACCTGATGGCGATTCGTATGGTTTTGCCGTGTGTTTATGGGGTTAGTTTTGGGGAAGCAGCATGTGTGTGCGTGACGTGCTATTTTTTTGGGTTTGCGTGTTGTCGGCGAGACTCTTGTGCTTGGCGGCGTGTCCAGGCTTTGAGGACGATCCGCATGCCAACCAATGACAATAAGAGCAGGCCGCACAGCAGGATTGTTCGGTCCAAAGTGGATCTCCAGCGTACGTATCCGTCCGCTTCCATGATCCAGCTTCCCGCAGGAAGTCCTGTGACGCCGAAGCCTGTATTTTCGCTGTTTTTGCGTGCTTTCCCAGAAGCCCGGACTCCGCCAAACCCAAGCACATATGCCGCGGGTACGATGACAGAATCGCGTAATTTGATGGGATCGGAATAGACGGCGCGGGCGGAGACCGCTTCGTTTGCGGAGTTCGAAATGGAACGTCCGGCCTTCTCAAGAGAAGGTCGGATAATGGATGCTTGAGGAGAAGTCGTCTGTGCCATATGGGTCAGCGTAGGCGCGCGAAGTCATGAGGTAGAAGAAGGATTGTCGCGCGGAGGGCGAAGCAGGAGCAGACGAGAAAAAATCTCCTATTTTTGTGTACTTTGCAGAAGAGGGCGGAGAAGGTGCCGGCTATACGCGCCGTAGCCATATGCCTGATGATCGTTCTGTGTAAAAAGCTGGGAAACTGCCGGCAAGCTCTGCGGAACGAGTCTGGAGCGCAAAGTCGGTAAAGAGATCTATGACGAATGATTGGTTGTACTGGAGAAAGGCCCGCAATAGATACGCTTCATTCCAGCATATGCCGTCTGTGATCCATGTCTCGGGATATTCGAATGGGTAGAAGATCCCGTGAAGGTAGACGCGAGTGCCGGGAGCGAGGAGAGGAAGTACCTCGAAGAGCAGGCAGTTCACGTCGCTTCCGGTTTTTGCGGCGTGTGAAGAAGAGACGAAAAGCACGTCTCCGGCTTCCAGCTCTGTAAAGAGTGAGGGGTCTGCGTCTTGCAGTCTTGTGGTGTGTAGCGTGAGTTCCTTGCTGTTTGCCTGTGTTTCGAGCGCCGTGTGCACTTCTTCTTTTGCACGTGCATCCAACAAGGTGAGCGCTATTTCGCCGTTCGCGTCACGCTGATTCAGGTCAAGCAAAAGGGTGGTCGCCCAGTTTGCGCCGATCTGAAGAATCTTTTTTGGCGTCTCTGCTGCGAGGAATGCGTAAGTGAGTGCCCCATCTGCCCAGTAGTACGACGGATTATCGTAACGGTAGCGGAGGTCGAAAGGCTGATCGACTGCGCCCTTCGTGATGTCGATTGACGCGAGCGAGTAGGGCAGGCTGTCATGCTGGGCCAGAAGTTTTTCGAGGAACTCGCGTTGAATGTCTGCTCGGAGATCGATTCCCGGAAGAGTCACAGGAGCTGGTCCGAAGATGCGTGCTCGATCCTGCGCGACTTCCTCAAGGTCGGGAGCCGGGACACCTTCGCTATTGACCGGAAAAACCAGTGAGGGTTGTTTGATGAGGCCGAGGCGGTGCAACACTGCCGGATGCTCAAAGACAGGGCGGAAGGTCTTTGACGTGATGATATCGATGAGTTCTTCTTGGTTTTGCGTTTTCTCCCGCCACACTTGCGCACTTGCCTGTAAAAAGCGTTCCAAGGCTTCTTCGTCTTCGGGGTACGCGAAGGTCAGCATGTCCCATATCTCGGCAGCCTCATCGATCTGCCCGGAAATCTCATATATTTCTGCCAAATTACGGCAGGCATCGAGATCGATTTCTTCGCGATCCACGGCTTCACGGAGGGTTGTCACGGCGTGTGGAATGTTACCGCGATGCGCATAGAAAACTCCGAGATCGTTCAGAATCTGAGAGTTGGCGATCGGGCGTTCTTCTGACTGTTCAAATGATGTGATGCGATCGTCAAGTTCCTGGAGCAATGCAATACAGTCCAGGATGAGTTCGTTGGCAGTGAAGGAGAACTCGATCAGGGGAGTGGTCACTCGACGGTGAAGTTCTTGGGTTAATTGCCAATTACTCATTGTGTTATAGGCCTTACTGCGCGGATCTTGAAGGCAGAGGCGGCGATAGGCGGCTTTGTAATAAGCAACGGGCGACGCCTTGCACCGATGTCGTCTTTTGGCGGGCAGGTCTTTAGCCTCTATCGCGCAGGGAGATGAACCAGAGGAGCCTGACGCAAGGGAACTATGGCCTCTTGGGTTTTTTGATGCAGGCAGGCTGGTCTTTTTTGCGTCTCTCCTTGCCTGCCTGCATTTTTTCCTTTTTCTGGAGTTCTCTGCGTGTGTGACCGTGCAAGTTGCATGATCTCTTGAGAGACAAAGCCCCGAGTGTGCCTTGCGGCAGAGCGGGATGTGCCTTACGAGAAAAAAGAAGCAAAGAAACAGGGAAGAGCCCAGCCCGGAAATCTGGCGGGGAGAAGGATCCGAGACACCAGAATTTCAGAAATCCCAACAGGCAAGACCCGACAGGCAAGAAAGGAAAGAGTAAAAGGAGAAAATGTCCAGACCCGAAAGAGCTAGGCGCTTCAGATCGGCTCGCGTAGACTCCTGCTTCATGGTCTTCTCTGTGCCTGCAACGGTGTCGTGTCGCGATGCGCACACGTCAGTGTCGCATTGTGCTGACGCCGGTATCAGTGTCGTGTCGTGATGTGCGTGTGTGATGCACCCTGCACGCACAGAAAAGAAGCCTGTGGGCCCGGCAGAAACCGCTTTCTTGCTGCTCCGCTCAAACCTTTGTTGGAGAGGGTCCTTTTTCTGTTCGTTGATTCTTCAGGAGAACGCACTGTCGTGCTGTTTATGCAGGATGCGCTCGTCGCGCTGACTCGGTACTGGAATAATCTTGGCTGTATTCTCGTGCAGCCAATGAACACCGAAGTCGGGGCCGGCACTTTGAACTCCGCTACTTTTTTGCGTGTGCTCGGGCCGGAACCCTGGCGGGCGGCATATGTGGAGCCGAGCGTGCGCCCCGACGATGCCCGTTATGGGGAAAACCCGAACCGCGTCCAGACCCACACCCAGTTTCAAGTGATCCTCAAGCCAGAGCCAGGTAACCCGCAAGACCTCTACCTTGGCAGTCTTGAGGCCCTTGGCATTGACCTCACCGCCCATGACATCAGGTTTGTCGAGGACAACTGGGCATCTCCTGCTCTTGGCGCCTGGGGTTTGGGTTGGGAAGTCTGGCTCAACGGTCTTGAGATTACGCAGTTCACTTATTTTCAGCAGGCAGGAGGGATTGCCCTCGATCCTGTCTCGGTTGAGATTACCTACGGTATGGAGCGCATCTTGATGGCGCTTCAGGGAGTGTCGCACTTTAAAGACATCGCGTACGCTCCGGGAATCTCGTATGGTGAGGCCTTCGGTCAAGCCGAGTATGAGATGAGCTGTTACTACCTTGATGAGGCTGATATCCCAGGGAATCAGCGCCTCTTCGAGTTCCATGCGCAAGAGGCACAGCGCATGGTCGATCGTCGACTTTCTGTTCCGGCCCATGTGCATGTACTGAAATGTTCACACATCTTTAATGTGCTTGATGCTCGGGGCACGGTAAGCACTACAGAACGCGCTCGTTCATTTGCTTTGATGCGCGCGCTTGCGCATGAAGCAGCTGGCCTTTGGGTGGAACGTCGCGGCGAACTCGGGCATCCTCTGGGCACTGTGCCAGAAACTGCACCAGCTGCTCTGCCAGGCACCCCGACAGGTTCCCCGGCAGCCACTCCAACAGAGCAGGAGGCCGCGGGGGGTGTGCCTTCTGCTGCTCTGACAGGCCCTGCTTCTCTTGCCTTTGAGATCGGTGTCGAAGAGCTGCCACCTGGTGAGGTCTCCCGTACTGCGGCTGCTCTGCGTGCAGGGCTCAAGGAGAAACTTGCCCAGACCCGTCTTGCGCATGGTCCCATCAGCGTCTGGGCGACGCCGCGGCGTGTGATTGCCCTTGTGGAGGACGTGGCAGCTCGAGAAGAGGACACCGAGCTGATTGTGCGTGGTCCCCGTGTGCGTGCTGCCTATGACGAGCAAGGGGTTCCAACCCAGGCCGCGCAGGGGTTTGCCCGTTCTCAAAAAGTTGCGGTGGAAGAGCTTGTGCGTTTCGACGCAGACGCGGGCCCGAAAAATGATGGCCATGTTGGCGTCGTGCGTCATGTCGAAGGCCGGTCGGCGTTTGAAGTGCTGGCAGAGATTCTACCTTTGCTGGTGACAGGCTTGCGGGCTGAGAAGAATATGCGCTGGGCTGCGCCAGGACTCTCTTTTTCCCGCCCTGTGCGCTGGTTACTTGCCCTCTTGGGCGATGTTGTCGTGCCCTTTACCGTTTCTTCTCTTGTGAGTGGGCGCTGTACCAACGTGCACCGTAGCGCACCCACCGCAGTTCTCACGGTCCCCTGCGCGGACAAGCTGCTTGAGCTGTTGCGGGCCCACGACATTATTCCCGGGATGGATGAGCGCCGTCGCTTGATTCTCTCAGAGGCACAGCGGCTTGCAGCGCAGGCCGGAGGAGTGCTTGAGGCAGAGAGCGAAGCCTCCTTGCTGGACGAAGTGGCAAACCTGGTTGAGCAGCCAACCCCGATCCTTGGGCGCTTTGATGTGTGTTATCTCGATTTGCCGGACCCAGTACTCATCACTGTGATGCGCAAACACCAACGCTATTTGCCGGTGCGCAATAGTGACGGAGGCCTGCTTGCCTTTTTTGTGGCGGTTGCAAACGGGAAGTGTGATGAAGGGAAAGTGCGAGCAGGGAACGAAGCAGTATTGCGTGCCCGTTACGAAGACGCTGCTTTCTTTTGGCGAGCCGACCGCAAGACTCCTTTGGAAAAAATGAAGGCAGATCTGCCTTCTCTCATGTTTGAGGAACGCCTTGGCTCAATGGCTGACCGTGCCGGGCGTCTCGCCGCTTTGGCGGAAGATTTTTCTCTACAAATTGATCTGGCTCCGGCAGAAAAGGCAGTGTTGGCACGCGCCGGCGCGCTTGCCAAATTCGATTTGGCCTCACAAATGGTGGTGGAACTCTCGAGCTTGGCGGGCGTGATGGCCCGCGAATATGCACTTGGTGCCGGTGAATCCCCTCGTGTGGCGCAGGCCCTTTTTGAAATGGAACTGCCCCGGCAAGCAGGAGACGCACTGCCCGAAAGTCTTCCGGGTGCGCTGCTTGCGCTTGCCGACCGTTTCGATTTGATTGCGGGACTATTCGCCGTAGAAGCTGTGCCCACAGGGAGTTCTGATCCCTTTGGGTTGCGCCGTGCAGCTTTGGGCGTGGTCAGTATTTTGCGAGCTTTCCCGGAGCTTTCTGCTTTGCGTCTTGAGATGTGTCTTGCTGCCGCGGCCGCGCTCCAACCCGTTTCCTTGGCTTCTGCCCAAGCTGAAATCGCGTGCGAGTTCATTGTGCGGCGGTATGAGCAGCAGCTTCTCGATGCTGGTCACAACCATAAACTTGTGCGTTCTGTCTTGGGGATGGCGACAATGCCAGGTTGCGCGGACGCTGCCTTGCAAGAACTTGAAAAGCGCCAGGAGGATCCGGATTTTCTTGCGCTCTCCCAAGCAGTGCAGCGTATTCGGCGTCTCGTCCCAGCGGATACGTCTCCGGTGTATGATCCCAGCCTTTTTGTGGAACAGGCTGAACGAGACCTTGACCAGACTCTTATCCAGGTGCGCGCTGCGCTTTCGGGCACGGTTTCTTCTCTGGACGAGCCCCTGCGTCTGTCGGTTTTTGTCGAGGTGGCACAGGCGCTGATTGTGCCGATTGAAAAATATTTTGTTGACGTGCTTGTCATGGCGGATGACCCGGCAGTGCGCCGGAACCGTCTTCGTCATCTTGGGAGTATCCGTTGTCTGGCTGACCCTGTGCTCGACTGGGATGCCCTTTCTTGAGCACTGGCGCACCCTGAGCAGTGTTGGGCCCACCCTGCCTAGTGCAAGTGCTCTGCTGTGCTGCGGGAAAGCTCTCTCGTGCTCTGGCCCGTGGTTCTCGTGCTCTCTGGCTCTGGTGGGGGTCCGGCTTTCCCTGAGGGAAGCGTCGAAAGAAGCATTGTGTCGTGCAGGATGGCCGAAGGAGAAACCCGGACCCAGGGCCAGGAGATGGGGTGCAGGGTGCGGGGGCATTATTGCACGAGTAAGAGACTGTTGACTGTGTTTCCTCCAGGTGTGGGGGCTTCGTAATAGAGACGCCACCGGTTTTTCGCGAGTTGCATGACCGAAGGTGCAAGTCCGCATACCCCGAGCGGTTCTTCTTCTTCCCAGCGGTCCCTATCGGTAGATACTGCAGTCCAAAGCTGAAGGCAACTTGCGCTTGCGCGAGCAAAGTACATGCGGAGTTTGCGGCCGGATTCCCGTAAAACAAAAGGGGTTGTTGCGGCGCGAGGCAAAGAACGCGCGCGAAAATTGGATTCGGGAGTCCAGCTTTGCCCATCACTGGAAAAGGCGCTGAATACCCGCAAAGGTATGTCGTGTTTATCTGGTTCGGGTGGGTTGAGGCTGTAATACATGCGGAATCCCCTGCCGAGTGGGATTGCAAGAGCGCCTGATAAATCGCTGCTTCCGTGGATTGTCTTTGGAATAAGGACGCGTTGTGTTATTTCCCATACGAGTCCGTCTGCGCTGGTAGCGAGCTGTATTCCTTTGTCTGTAGCCCCGTACAGTCGCCAGGCGCCGGCACTGTCCCTATGGGCTTTTGCGGAGCGGAAGGCGTCGAGTCCCGTGACCTGTTCGGGGATGAATGATCCTGTTGTGGTTGCTATGGCGCTTTGTACTCCGCGCTCTTGTGTTGTCAGATATATGCGTACGCGACCGTCTGGAAGGCGTATGGCGGAGGGAGCATGGAGCGCGGTGACGTCATTGCCGAAAAGAGCGGGAGCAATGCGAATTCCTTCTTTTTGCCATTGGCTGTGGGGAGACGCGGGGAATGGCAGGTGCGGAAGGGATTCAGGTGGAACAGCGGGGACCTCCGTTGTTGTGGGGGTATTGCTTGTTTGATGATATTTTCCCCCTGTTTTTTGTTGTTTTGTGGTGGGCGGAGGTGTGGTGAGGGATGGGGAAGAAATGATCTCGGCAGGAAGATTTCCGGACGCGGTGGGAGCATGCCCATGTACGCCGCAGGAGGCGAACAATCCGAGGGAAAGCATGGAGAACGAGAAAATTTTCACAGCGAACGCCTCTCGGAGAGAGGTGCCAGGCGGAGGGGTACGGAGAAGGAAAGAGGTCTTCGCTCGGCGCAGACAGGGACCAACTCTGCACGCACATGGGGCCGGAGGATACCGGGGAGTTGTGGAGACAGATTGTGGAGAAAAGGCGTGGAAGAAGCGCGTTGTGGGACGTGGACCCGCATGACTGTCAGTAGTTTGAGAATGCAGCCTACTGTATCCCGTGCAAAAAAAGGGGGAGGCCGGCGCGTCTTCTCCCTTCCGATGCCTTCCGACCGGCTTTGCGCGCGCAAAGTATGAGGATCAGAGATTCTGCACCGACTTCTGACTTTTTTTCAGGAAGGCTGTTCTTTCGGTGTGCGAAGTCAGGACGGCCAGAGTTTTTTATGGTGTGGGTCCTAATTTTGCACTGGTCTTTTCTGGCTGGACTGGTTGGGGTGTGCTGGGGTGGAGTGTGCGAGGTCAAGAAGAGAGGAACTCCTCAATGATGTCGGCTACGATTTTGGGTTTTTCCATCGGGGCGAAATGCGTCATATTGTCGAGGGTGCGGAACTCGTGTACGGGGATGCGCTCACTGATATTGCGCCAGTGTTCAAGCGGCAGGGGAGACGCGGTTGCTGCCGCGATCACCAAAGAAGGCGCCTGCACGTCGGGTAGCGCGTCCCACCCGCGATGGCGGGCTGACTCGTCGTAGACGAGAGCTTCGAGATGACCGGGACACTTGAGTCGCTGTTTGCCGTCGGGCATTCTCTCGCTTCCCCAATCAAGGTAGTCCGTGAGAACTTGTGTATCCCATGTTTGCATCGGAAGTTTGCTGCTGTAGCGCTGCGCCATTTCTTCTTTGGAGGCAAATTCCATGCGGCGCCGGCGGGCTCCTTGTGCCAGGTAATTGTTGTTGGGATCCCGGTCGAGTAGCCCTGACTCGACAATCTCGGGAGGCATGATGATTGGCTCGATCAGCACAAGACGCTTGAAAAGCTCAGGACGGCGAGATGCGGCAAGGACGAGTGTGGCCCCACCAGAAGAATGGCCCACTGCGTCGACGGGGCCCATTTCTTTTTTCTCGATCAGTTCTTCAAGCACCGCGAGACAGTCGTCTGCGAAATGTTCCCACTCGTACAGGAGAGGATCTTCCGGTTTTGACGTGTCCCCACAGCCACGCTGGTCGTACGCGAAACTGTGGCGTGTCGTTGCAAGGTGCATGGCTATTTGTGACCAGATGCCCGCGCAGAATCCAGTCGCGTGCACGAACAGCAGGGGTTTTCCTTCACTTTTCCATTCGAGTACCGCGATCTCAAGAGGACCGGAATGGATAGTGTGCTGCACGGGCGGAACGAGCATGGCAAAGTCCTTTTTATAGGCCTGGATCTTGTGGGCTTTCCAGAAAGCTGCGAGAAAATCCCGCAGTATTTCCTGCGACCGGGGAGATTGCGCACGCGGTCACGAACGCGAATATCCAGGGAAACCTGCAATTTTTGCGTTTGCTGTTTCCCGTGCACCGTAAAATCCTGACAAACTTCCCCTTCCCCCTGTCAAATGCGAGGGAGTTTTTTGGGGTCTGTGGCGTGCGAAAACTTTCTGGGTGAATTGAAGGGAAGCGAGGAAGGCGTGGAGTATCCTAGTGAGTCGTTTACGGTGGAAGAGGCGGAACTTTTAAGCCCCTATGTGACAAATCTTGACCGGCCTGTTTTCGCGTTGCGGAACCTGCCAGAAGTCACAAAGGGTGCTCTTTTTGCGCGCTATTCTCGCTCTGCAAAGTCGCTGCGCAGGCTTTTACTGGATGAGTTTCTCGGGCGAGGACCGGACGGGCCGGAGCCGGCTTCCTGGCAGGCAGGCGAAAACGCGGGGGCAAAACGAGCCGGGGCACTTTATACACGGGTGCTGTCCGAATATGGGGACGATTCTGTTGCGCAGCTGGGTTTTGCCCATGTTGCGTGCGAACAAGTCTCGAACGTGCTCACGAAAATCATGGAGCGTGGCCGCCTTGCCTCGTATCTTGAACAGTCGACTCGCTACATTGCCTACGACGATAAACCTGGAGGTCGCTGGCGTTACGCCCTCGATCCCGACCTTCTGGCATCCCCGCTGAAAGACCGCTGTCTTTCTTCACTTGACGCGTTGTTCTCCACTTACAGTGATACGCTTGCGGTAATGACCGCATTTTTCGCAGAGCAGTTTCCCCATTCTGCGGAGGATTCTCCGATTGCCTGGAAGCGTGCAATCCGGGCCAGGGCATGTGACGCTGTGCGCGGACTGCTCCCCGCCGCGACGGTTTCAAATGTGGGGATTGCAGCTTCCGGTCAGGCTTTTGAAAGCCTTTTGCTGCGCTTGCAAGCGCACCCTCTGGCCGAAGCCCGTTACTATGGCGCGCTCTTGCACGAGGAACTTGCCAAAGTGATCCCGGATTTTGTGCAGCGTGTCGGCAGACCGGATCGGGGGGGTGTGTGGAAAGACTACCTCTCCGGGACGCGAGCCGAACTCGGGCAGCTTTCTGTTCGTCTCGGCTTGACGCAGCCCACGACACTTGCGGCAGGTGTGACAAATGATCTGCAAGCCGGCGTTCACCCGGCTGGTGTGTCTGATGGTGCGTATTCCGGTAGGCGTGACATGCTTGACATGCGAGATACGGTGTCTGACGCTGCTCTGGTGCAGGCGCGATCCGACACGGATGTCACGCTGACCGATTGGGATTGGGCCGGAGAAATAAAAGTACTAGCTGCCTGCCTCTACCCGCATAGTGCACTGAGCGACACTGACCTTCTCCGCGCGGTGTCCCGGCTTCAGCAGGAAGATCGGTCTGCAATATTGCGTGCTGCTGTGGGCGAGCGTAGCAATCGCCGCCACAAACCAGGACGCGGTTTTGAGCGTACCGATTATCGTTTTGACATTCTCACGGATTATGGGGCTTTTCGTGATCTGCAACGACACAGAATGTTGCACATTGAGCAACAAGAGCTTGGCGCAGATCTTGGCTACGACGTGCCGGAGGCTGTGCGCGAGGCAGGCTGCGAAGAGGCTTTCCGCTCGTCTGTCGAACAGGCAGCCGACACTTGGGAAGCCGCGCGGACCAGCGGCTTTGCACGCCAAGCTGTGTACTGTCTCCCCTTGGCGTTTCGTATTCGTTTTGTGATGCAGATGAATGCCCGTGAAGCCTTTCATGTGATCGAGTTGCGCTCATCTCCCCAAGGGCACCCCGCCTATCGTCGCGTTGCTTGTGCCATGCACCGTTTGATCAGCGGAGTGCACCCCGCGATTGGCAGTGCCATGTCGTATGTGGACCATACCGGCGTGGGGCTTGGGCGCCTTGCTGCGGAACAGGGCGTGGTAGAACGTGCGCAGGCTCGTGCGGGAGAGGTTGAGTCGGGCGGTCTCTGAGCTTGTTTTGCCTCGAAGATGCCGCCGGCCTTTGCTGCTGTGCGGAGATTGGACAGGCGATCCTTGTTCCTTGTCCCTGTCCTTTATCCTGGTTTTTATTGGGAGATAAGTGGGTTGCAGGGTCTCGGGCAGTATGGCAGAGGGCACGATAATGAAGAACGGGCAAGGAACTATTTCCTGAGTTACGGGTTTTGGTTTTGTCCTCAGCGCATGGAGCAGTCGCCCTATGGTTTGCCTTGAAGACATTCAAAAAGCGCGTAAGCGGCTTGCGGGAGTTCTGATTTCGACGCCGCTTCTTCACTCGCATGCCTTGTCGCGGCTTACCGGCAGAAAAGTTCTCCTGAAAATGGAGTGTTTCCAGCGGACAGGATCTTTCAAAATACGGGGTGCGTACAACATGGTATCCCAGCTTCCCCCGAAGTCGCCGGTTGTGGCTGGGTCGGCAGGGAATCATGCACAAGGAGTAGCGCTCGCGGCAGCGGAAAGCGGTGCGCCCTGTGTTATTTATATGCCGGAGAACGCGTCTCTTCCCAAAATAGAGGCTGCCCAGTCCTATGGGGCTGACGTGCGTTTTGTGCCGGGCGGTGTGGATGACGCGATTGTGGCAGCAGAGAATAATGCCGCGGAAACTGGGGCAGTATATGTGCCCCCTTTTGATGATCCCATGATCATTGCCGGACAAGGCACATTGGGGCTTGAGCTTGTTGAAGAGGCCGTTGAGGCTGAGGTTGTTGTTGCTTCTGTGGGAGGGGGAGGGCTGCTTGCGGGGGTGGCGACCGCGGTGCGTTCGCTTCGTCCCGATGTCAAAGTTTTTGGTGTTGAGGCCACGGGGGCGCCTGCGATGCGGGCGTCGCTTGATATGGGCCATCCTGTGGTTGTGGATTCCGTGTCGACAATCGCGGATGGTATTGCCGTGGGGTCTTGCTCGCGTCTCACGTATGACCATGTGCAGAGATACGCAGATGACGTGCTTCTTGTGTCTGACGAGGAGATTGCCGAGGCTTCACTTCTTTTGTTGGAGCGGGCCAAAGCCGTGATTGAACCGGCAGGTGCCGCGGCGTTTGCTCCCGTACTCTTCGGCCGGATTCCTGGCACGGGTCCGGTGGTGTCGATTCTGTCTGGGGGAAATGTCGACCCGCTTTTACTGACCCGCCTTGTTGATTACGGTTTGTCTGTGGCAGGACGCTATTTGATTGTGGTGGTGCAACTGCCTGACCTCCCCGGTACTTTTGCCCGGCTTGCCGGCTTTCTCGCAGAATTGCGCGTGAATCTTGTGAATGTAGAACATTACCGTGCTGGTTTGCGGCTTCCGGTGAATACCGCGCAAGTTGTGCTGCATCTTGAAACTCGCGATAAGGAACACGCCGCCCAGGTGCTCGATGCCCTACGCGCCTCTGGATACGATGCTGTTTCTCAACTTGTCTGAGGTATGGCTGGTGCGGGTCTGGGAGGTTTGTGGGGTTGTGCTCTGTGGCGATCCTGCCTCGTGTGGGTGTGTGTGTGAAAACCCGCCTGTTTTGGCAAGAGTGGCAGGGTCGGTGGCAGGGTCTCGGTCTGCTTGCGGGCAGTTCCCCCAAGGCTTTTTGCCGGGAAATTCTGCTCGGGAAATTTCCCGGAGGATGTGCCCATAGGTCGCAGGCAGTGTGCAAGGACAGGCGGGGTGTGAGGTAGCATCGCCTGTGTATATGGTTGTGGGGGGACTGGGCCGCCACCGGAAAAGCCGCGCGAAAAGAGGAAGAACCCAATGACGCATGTGCATGCACTACCCTCGTACGGGACACTGATTCGGTCGGCATATGTCCGTTTTTCTGGGCGAGTTGCCTACGTGGATGGAGATCGCGAAATTACGTATCAACAAGCCTGGGAGCTTGTCGGAAAGATGCGCCGGCGTTTTTTTGAAGACGGGATTGTTCCCGGCGCGGGGGTGGGGTTTCTTTCGGGAAACTGCGCGGAGACTGCGCTGCTCTTCCACACGGTCCTGCTGCAAGGGTGTCGCTGGACCCCGTTACACCCGATGGGAGGAAAAGGCGACCACAGGTTTATCCTGGAAGACGCTGAAATTGAGACGCTGGTATATAACCCTGAGACGCATGCCGAGCGTGCGCAAGAGCTTGCAGCAGAAGTGGGAAGTCTCGCGCGTGTGTATTCCCTTGGACCAGGACCCGTTGGTTCTGACCTACTGGAACGGGCAGCATCTCTTTCTCCGGACTACTCTCGCCCAAAAGAAGCCCCGGATAACCTTGCCTATCTTGGCTACACCGGCGGGACAACAGGACGACCCAAGGGTGTGATGCTCTCACACTCTTCCCTTGTCACAAACGCCACCATGAGTCTCGCTGAATGGGATTTTTCGCCGGGAGTCAGATTTCTTGCAGTCATGCCTCTCTCCCATGCCGCTGGTCTCATGGTTTTGCCTGTCCTCCTGCGTGGCGGCACCGTGATTGTGGGCGAGAAATTTACTCCGGACACTTTCTTTGCAGCAGTGGAACAGCACCGGGTCACTGCCTCCTTCCTTGTTCCCACCGCAATCTATGGCCTTTTGCAGGCCACAGAGGCAGGTATGTCTTCTCAGCTGGAGACCATCCTCTATGGCGCGTCTCCCATGGCCCCCGATCGCCTCGAAGAAGCCCTCAGCGTTTTCGGCCCGGTTTTCCAGCAGATCTACGCGCAGACAGAAGCCCCCAATACCGTGACTGTCCTCCCGAAGTACGATCATGATCCTGGTCGTCCTGACCTCTTGCGTTCTTGCGGTCTTCCAGTGCTTGGCAACGAAGTCCGGATCCTGAACGAAGACGACAAAGAAGTCCCGCAAGGAGACACAGGAGAGCTGTGCGTGCGCGGCCCCTTGGTGATGGACGGCTACTGGAAGCGGGCCGAAGACACCGCAGCGGCATTGCGCCACGGATGGCTTCATACCGGCGATATGGCAAGGCAGGCCGAGAGCGGACATGTCACTCTTGTCGACCGGAAAAAAGACATGATCGTGACCGGCGGCTTTAACGTATACCCCACTGAAGTCGAACATGTGCTCATGGCACATCCCGCAGTCGCGCAGAGCGCGGTGTTTGGCGTGCCCGATCAGAAATGGGGCGAGGCAGTCACTGCTGCAGTGGTCCTGCGGCCAGGCAGGACAGTGTCCGAAGCGGAACTTTGTGCGCGTGTGCGAGAAGCAAAAGGTTCTGTGCAAGTGCCAAAGACGATCGAGTTTGTGACGGAGATTCCCCTCACTGCCGTGGGAAAACCCGACAAAAAGCAGCTGCGCGCTCCCTACTGGAAAGAACAAGATCGTTTCATAAACTGACGGTGCTTGCGCCTCCCGGCCTGGTTCCCATCAGGGTGTCTGGTTTGAATTGGTCGGCGTTCTGCGTTGATAGTGGGCTGTCAAGTGTTTGAAGACGGCGGTTCGCGAAGAAAATCGCGAGACATCCTGCCGTTGCAGCAGCGGCGGCAATGGCAGGAGTGGCGGCATCTCAGAGGACTCCGGTCACCCGGAAGTCCTTTTCGAGCGTGTGCGCAGTCGCCACGATTCGGTGATGAGCTCGCTCGCTTCAGTCTCGTCGATGGCTCTCGTCGATGGCGTCGAGACAAACCGGAGCATGGCATGTGTGCGGTAGTGATCGGTAGTGATCGGTAGTGGGGAACTTGGCGGGTTCGGCGCGGACGAGCGCGTCTCGTTCCTCGACCGATTCGATCCAGACGACCAGGGCATCGGGATCTCGGCGAATCCAGCTGAATGATCCGGGGTTTGGTTCGTCAGGAGGGCTGTCCGCCGTAGGAAGCCTGTTCGAAGGCTCCGGGCAGGGCCATCGCCGGCCTCCTCGCGTCGTTCTTCCTTGGAGAAGAACAGTGGGAGAAAGAAAAACAGCAGGCAGGAGAGGGCAAAACGGCAGGGAGAATCGGGTTGCTTCACACAAGTATACAGTTAATCTCCATCTTGTGAGGGGTCGACGCAGTCAGGGGCCGCGTGCCGGGTCTTCACCATCGGGTGCATGTTTGTATGGCAGATCTTTCGGTGTGGATCTCGCGAATGGGGAGGGAAAGGTAAAGGCAGATGAGGATGTGTCGAAGGCTGCTCCGATGGGTGCGAACTTTGTGAATGTCCATCTTGAGCAGGCAAATTTTTCTCGATGAGATTTGTCATTGTTCAGGCGGTGCAGGGCTTTTGTTCGCGAGGGTTTTCCGGTTGTCCGGGTATGGCCGTGTCGTGCCTTGGTTGCGCTCGGTTTTATTGGGCTTTGCGGGTAGCGCGGGCGGATCGGCGTTTGCCGGCGGCTTCTTGGGGGGTTGTTCCTTTTGTGAAGGTGAACGCGCAGGAGCAGTAGTCGTTTAAGACGCATTCGTCGCAGAGTGGGGAGCGTGCCTTACAGGTGCGTCGACCGAAGAGGATGAGTCGCATGCCAAAATCTCCGATCTCTCGTGCGGAGATCAGGTCATTCAGCTCATACTCTATTTTGACTGCGTCTTTTGTCTCTTGGGTGAGGAAACCGATTCTGTTTGAAAGACGGGTCACGTGGGTGTCGACGGCAATGCCGGGTTTGTTGAAGGCGACGTGGAGGAGCACGTTGGCGGTTTTGCGACCGACCCCAGGTAGCTGTACGAGCTCTTTCATTGTGTCAGGGACTTCGCCTTTGTGGAGTTCGGTAATGCGAGTTGCCGCGCCTTGCAGGGATTTTGCCTTGTTGCGATAGAACCCGGTTGATCGAATCAGCTCTTCGATTTCTTCGAGGGGCGCCATTGCGAAGTCTTCCGGGGTGGGGAGTCGCGCGAACAATGCGGGAGTTACTTTATTCACACGTTCGTCGGTGCACTGGGCCGACAGTATTGTGGCGGCGAGTAGTTCCCACGGATTGAGAAAATTGAGCGCGCACTCGGCATCGGGAAATTCTTCGGCGAGACGAGCTGCTGTTTCTCGTACTCGTCCCTGTCGGCTGCGCGGTTGGGTTGGTCTGCGTTTCATCTGTGGAGGCAGGTTAGCGGTTGTAGGTGCCGAAGAAAAGAAAATGACCCCCAGACTAGGGAGAAAAATCTGGGGTTGTCATCCCTGGAGAAAACAGGAATATGGAAAAGATCTTCGATGGGCTTGAACGTTTTTTGTCAAGGACGCTCACATGGGGTATCGACCATGCGCCGATTCCCGCGAATCTCCGCGCGCGCATACAGGGCAAACATGACATTTTATCGGAGATGGTGAAGTTTGGCATGGCAGGGGGGGTGGCTACCCTGGTGTATCTCGCCGTACTCACTACTCTGAAACTGGTCTTGGACCCAGGGGACGATGACTCTTTTGGTACTGCCACACTGAACGTGATCGCCAATATCCCCGCCATTCTTACCGCCTATCTGGTTTCTGCACATTTTGTTTTCAAAGAGGCGGTAGGGCGCCGTCGTCGTGTCGAACTTACTATGTTCTTTGTCGTGTCTTTTCTGGCGTTGGGCTTTCAGACGGCTGCTCTGTGGGTTGTGGAAAATATTTTGCGAGACGGGCGTGTGCTGAGTCTATTGCAGACGTATGTAGTGGTTTTTCTCGCCACGCTTGCGTCCTGGGGTGTGCGCTTTTTCATTGCCCGCCGCATGATTTTTCAGGCCCATCTTTCTTCTGAAGACGGTTTTGAAGACGGTCTTGTTGTCGAGGGTCAGAGTGGCACTGGGACAACTGAGATGGTTGGGACGGCGAGAGAATAAAAAAGTGCTGTCCCCGGAGAAGCTTCTTTTGCTTTTTTTGCAAGTGGTCACAATGGGGCAGTTTTTGATTCTGAAGGAATACCGGCTTGCGTGCGAAGAAGCACGCAAGCCGGGGAAGAAAGAAACCTCTGCAGGGAGGAGTAGGGCCTCGTCTCGAATTTTGCGTGCGCCAAAAGCCGAAGAACAACTATTGGAGGGGAGGGCCTGTGGGGTCCAGTGGGAGATTTCAGGCGGGAGACCCTCGACTTCCGACAGGAGGAGTGCGCAGAAGTCAGTAGGCGACGGCTTCGATTTTTTTTAGTTTTTCGCGGTCATGGTAAGACTTGATTTCTCGGATTGTGCCTGAACGTGAGCGCATGATGAGAGAGTTTGTTGTGGCACCGGAACCGCGGAAAACGACTCCGTTCAGCATTTCTCCGTGTGTGATACCAGTCGCGGAGAAAAACACGTCTTCTCCTGAGACCAGGTCATCTTTTGTGAGGATCTGCTGACAGTCGTGTCCCTGTTCTTTTGCTGCCTTGCGTTCTGCTTCGTTGCGGGGCCAGAAGCGGGCGAGGATCTGTCCGCCGAGGCAGTGTAGGGCGCACGCGGCAATGATCCCTTCGGCAGTCCCTCCAATGCCGATGAGGATGTCGCCGGTGAGATTTTCGTGTCCCGCCAAGATGGCGCCAGAGATATCTCCATCCGGAATGAGCTTGACGCGGGCTCCGGCTTCGCGGATTTCGCCGATGAGTTCGGTGTGGCGATCACGGTCCAGCACTATTGCCACGAGGTCTGTGATTTCCAGGTCTTTCGCTTTTGCGACTTTCTGCAGGTTGTCCTCAATAGGCGCTTGGAGATCGATCACATCTGCGGCTGCTTTCCCCACCACCATTTTTTCCATATAGACGGAAGGTCTGGGATTGATCATGGTGTTGCGCTCTGACAAGGCCGCGACAGAAATCGCATTGTTGCGACCGAGTGTGAGCAGGGTCGTGCCATCGATCGGGTCGACTGCAATATCGGTTTTGGGGAGTAAGCCATTGCCGATCTTTTCCCCGTGATAGAGACGATCGGTTTCGTGTTTGTCGCCCTCTCCAATGATGACAACTCCGTCCATGTCTACTGTTTGCATGACAGTGGACATGGCTTCAACAGCAGCAAGGTCCGCGGCTTTTTTGTTGCCCATACCCATCCAATGGGCGGCAGCGATCGCAGCAGCTTCTGTGGCGCGACCTAGTTCGAGCGCAAGATTGCGATCTGGTGCTTTTGCCCTGGGTCTTCTATCTAGGGCCATACTGAGATTAGCTCCCTGTGGGGACCGTCAAGAATCACAGCGACATTAGTGGGGGGAGGGGCTATTTTCGAGTCTTTCTTTTTCTTTTCCAAACTCTTTTTCAAGGATGTCAGTGGACACTCCTCCTCTTTGCTCGCTTATCTGCGATACTTTGTGTCGGATGGGCTGATGTGAAGGGGTTTCCTCCTGCCTGCTGGTAGACTTTGCTTTTTCTCTTTGGAGGACACCATTACAACGGTCCCTTTGCCTCGTGCTCGAAGTACCGATCCTTTGAACCTGCTTGATCTCGATGATGACGCCTTACGTGTCCTTTGTGGTGGGCCGGCCTTTCGTGTCCGGCAAATAAAAGACTGGTTGTACGTGAAGTCGGTCTCTTCTGTGGCAGAAATGTCGAACTTACCTTTGGAGATGCGTGCTGTCTTGTCAAAGCATGAGGTAGGGCGTCTTCGAGAAGAACGACGAGAGGTGAGTGCCGACCACAAGACGGTGAAGTGGTTGTTTCGTTCGGAAGACGCTGAAATTGAAACAGTGCTCATGTGCTATCCCAAGCGCGCGACGGTCTGTGTTTCTGTGCAGGCAGGGTGTGCTCAAGGATGCCCTTTTTGTGCCACGGGCCAGAGTGGGTTTCAACGTCAGCTCAGTGCGGGGGAGATTGTTGAACAAGTGCTGCATGCCCAGCGCGAGTTGGGTGATTCTTCTCGCCGGCTTTTTGGTCCAGATCATGTGACAAATGTGGTTTTCATGGGGATGGGTGAGCCTCTTGCGAACTATAAGAATATGCTTTCTGCACTGCGGCGACTGCATGAGGACGTCGGTCTGTCTGCTCGCTCTCTTACCGTCTCGACGATTGGTATCCCTGATCGCATTCGAGCGTTGGCGCAGGATGCTCCTCCCGTGACGTTGGCGGTCTCTCTGCATGCCCCGGATAATCGCTTGCGTGACTTGCTTGTGCCACCGAACCGGCGCTGGCCTTTGCGAGAGGTGCTTGCGGCCGCGCGGGACTTTGCGGCAGCAAAGGGAAGGCGCGTGACTGCCGAATACACCTTGATTGAGGGTGTGAATGACAGTCCCGCACAGGCTTTGGCTTTGGCTGGTTTGGTAGGTCCTTTGGGGATGCATGTGAATTGCATCCCTCTCAATAGTACTCCTGATACTTCCTATCGTCCTTCCGGTCCTGAGACCGTGGCGCGTTTTGCGGCAGTGTTGCAAGACCGAGGAGTGAATGCAACCGTACGACAGACGCGCGGTCGCGATCTTGACGCTGCTTGCGGGCAATTACGCGCGCGGTCGCGTGCCGCTGCCGAAGCGACGCGACAGAGAAGCCAGGTGACGGGAGCGAGATAGGGAAGAGAAGACAGGCAAAGGATCAAGAAATTGGGGCAAAAAACAGAGACCGGGAGGCAAGAAGTGTGAACGAGTGGCGATGGTTCAACCAATCTCATCCCCAGACTTTACAGATTGCAGTGATGCTCTGTTACTTCCGTATTGTGTTTGGTCTGTTGTTTTTTTTCGCTTCCGGCCCCTTGTTCCTGTTGTCCGATATCTTGCTTGGGATGTGTGCCTTTGGTGTCGCGAACGACAAGAGAGTGGCCTGGCAGGGTGGTGTGGTCGTGTCGGGTCTGGTGATGGTGCTTTCCGTGGCGACTTTTCTGTTGGGTGGGGGACTCAACGTGGTGCTTTCGACTATGATTGCCGTAGCCCTTTTCGTACTCTTTGTTCACCCAGAGAGCCGGAACTATCAAAAAATATGGTTCAGCTGAAGTCTGAAGCCGGAGTGTTCCGCCCTATTTTTGGGGTGTTCGGAAGTCGGGGTCCGCTACTGTGAGAGCATGACTGCTGAGGAATTAGTCCGAGTTGTGGCGAATGATCGGCAGAGCAGCCCGTGTGACCTTGTGGCGGAAGCAGCACGGGCGTTCGTCATGCTCGGCAAAGAAAACGAGAACGACCGGGCATTCGAACGGTCTTTTGAAGAATCTGCACGTTTGCTGCTGCGAGGACAAGGCCATGTGGGGCCTATCTGGCGATTTGTGAATGCCTGTTGTCTTGCCGCGGGAAGCGCTGAGGGACCAGAGTTTGTCGTAGACGCGGTGTGGGATGCTGCCCGCAGTTATGGAATCCGCGCGGAGCGGGCATCGGAGACTCTGACACGGGCGCTGTTGGGTTTTATTCCAGAGTCATCAGTGATTCTGACAAATACCACGAGTGCGGGCATGCTCTCTGCTCTGGTTACCTTGTCGCGCAGCGGGAGGATCTCTCGTCTTTTGTGTTGTCAGTCTGCCCCTGGAAAGGACGGTGAGGCGTTTGCCGCCGAGCTGTACTGTGCGCGGGTCCCAACAGAAGTGGTCTATGACGCCATGATCGGTCCTGCAGTCGGTATTTCCGATCTGGTGTTGATCGGCACTGACTGTTTTAGTCCCGATAATGTGGCGGCGAAAGTGGGATCTCTTCCTCTCGCTCTTGTGGCGCGTGAAGCAGGAAAACGCGCCGTGATTGTTGCGGAGAGCATGCACCTTGTGCCACGCCGCGTCTCTTCTTTTTTGATGAATCAGCGTTTGGACGGGGGTGAGTTTGCGGCTGCCGAAGCTGTTTCCTGGCGGTATGCGCGAGGCTGGTTTTCAGAGGATGGTCTGGCAGAGAGCACAACGGTGGGGATTCTGGCAGATCAGCTTGCATTGCACCCGTGGGTGGCCCGCGAACTTGCCAACGCGGCATCAGAGACAAAGGTTTCTGTTGTGAATGAGATAGGGATGGTGGCTCGCCCTGATCCGGTGACCTACCGGCCGTTGCCCTAGTTTTTTGTTCATGGGGCTTGGATAGGTAGACAGGGGAGACGCAACTGAGTGAGACAACAAACCTTTTTCGCATGTCTGGAACGTGGCAATACAATTTTCTTGCGGACCGTTTCCTGGCGGACTGTTATCTAGTGGGCGGTTTCTTGACCGTAAGTCCAGTGCCAGGGTTCTCGTGGCACGTTTTCAGTAAAGCCAAACGCTGGGGCGTGCTGTCGCATCCAAGCGAGTGCGGGCGCATTGAGGTCGAGATCGAGTGACAACCCCCAGCCGTGCTGACTTGTGCCAGGGCGGGCTGCGAGACCGCCCTGACTGTAGAGCCCCTTGCGCTTTGCGAGCTCGACTTGGGCGGCATGGGAGCGATAACTGTCGGTCACGCCAATGTGCACTCCTGCGCGGGCTGCCGTGGCGCGCAGGGCAATAAACGCGCCGGCTGCCGGCGCGTGCAATCGGTGTGCTCCAATACCGATTGGCTGGAGCGCTTCGTGGGGAATTCTGCCGTTTCCATAGGCGGCGAGAGCAGCTGGTACGGAACGAGCGTGGCGTGCAGTTTGGCTCACAGAGGGGCCTGCCGAGGCATGTGGTGGGGAGAGGTCGGTCTCTTGGGGAGAAAGCAACTGGTCTATCGCGTGATTGAGAGCGTTGTTGAAGTCTGTTGAGAATGGCGGTCTTTTTGCGCCTGGGCTTTTTGCAGAAGAAAAGGAGAGGGGGGCATTGACGCGCAGGGGAGCGATTCCGGTGGCGGCCATGCGTGTTTTGATTTTCTGTATGCGTGTATTGATGTGCGCGACTGCAGTGCTCTTCCCGTTTTGCCAGGTTTTTCGTGGGGCGCGTGGTCTGTGCATGGCCACTCCGGCGGTTCTGCTTGCGCTCCTTGTGAGGGTGAGGTCAGTGCCCATTTTTCTTTCCGCGCTCGTCTCATGAGTGAAGAGGGGTTACAGGAGAAGATCGGGAGCGCGGGAGTGAGAATGAATTTTTTCGTTCTTCGTTTGTGGTGAGTGCTGTGGCAGGGAGGCGATCAGCGTTCTGTGATCATGCGTTCAAGCCGGGAGTCGTCTTGCGCGATTTTTTCCTCAATTGCCTGCAGACGTTCTGCTGTGGACATCTCAAGCAGCTCTTGACGATGTTGCATGTTGATCGGGAGCATGTTTGCCGCGAGGAAGGAAACCGTTTCAAGGTCTGCGTCGAACTGGGGCGGAATATACGTATCGATTTCTCCTGCTTCTGCAGCAAGCCCGATATAGCGTCGCATGCGCCGCTCAAATTGGTATACGTATTTATTTTCTCTTTCTTTGGTGTTTGTGAAGGTTTCCGGGGAAAAGTTGATAAATGAGAAGTCTTCACCTTGGTCGGGTGACATGATTTCCACGTCTGCTTGTGGGAACTGGGCGTCGACACGCTTTGTGATATGAAAACGTTTATCTCCGCTTACGAGGATGAGGTACCGTCCGTCCGCGAGGAGGCGGTGTTGTTCGATCTGGGCCGTGACGCCAATGGATACTGTGGTTGCCGTGCCGCCGACAGTTTTTCCTGCCGTCGCATAGGCGATTCCAAAAGAAACGTCACCGGAGACACATTGCCCGATCATTTTCTTGTAGCGCTCTTCAAAAATATGTAGTGGAAGCAGCCCGTGGGGGAAGAGGACAAGGTCGAGTGGAAAAAGTGGGATGATCATTGCAGTTCAGAGTAGAGGCAGCAGGGATGGGAAGAGCAACGTTTTCTCCTGTCGTCGCTTCTTTTCTGCTCTTTTTGTAAGGCTTTCTCTGTTTTATTCCTGTTTTATGGTGTTTTCCTGGTTTGGATGTGTCAGTACGTATTTTCTGTACTTTTCTGTGTGCTTGTCAAGATAGGAATGTTGCTTGCCGATGTCTGGGGTGCGTCTGGCGCGTCGAACTGCTGGACACGCGGGCATCTTCTCTGATGCTGTGCAGTCCTGATTTTTCCACTGGGCCGTTTCTGTTGATTGTGCACGTGCGCAAGAGGGGTGCTTTGGTGGGTGCAAGGGAAACTTCGCGAATGAGTGACACTTCGGATTCTATTGAGCAGGGCGGTCGTGAGTCCTTTCTTGAGAAAGGACGTGCTGCTCTTTCTGAACTTGAAAAGGGCAGCTTTCTTGGAGTAATCGTCTTGGATGTCGACCGATTTACGGCGATTGAAGCAGGGGTCGGCGCGGTTGCTGCAGATCTTCTCCTCGAGAATCTGAGGGAGCGTTTTCTTGAACTGGTCCGCAAACCGGACCTGGTAGTCCATCTTGGGCGTGATGAGTTTGGCATTTTGGCGGCAGATCTTCCGTCTGATGTGGCAGCTTTGCAGTTCACAGAGCGTATTACCGATGCTTTTTCTCGTCCCTTTCCGATTCCTCCGAATGAGATGTTTGTCACGGGCAGCTTTGGGATTTCGCTCGCTGTTTCTCCTGATGACGATATCTCAGATCTGCTTTCAGAAGCGTACGAGGCAGTCGAAGTAGCAAAGCGCATGGGGAGCGGATGTGTAGAAATGGCTGTGCGGAATCGGCGTGCGCTCGTGCGCAAGAGTCTGCACGATAAAAAAGACCTTGGGCGGGCCATAGAAGCAGATGAATTACGCCTTTATTATCAGCCCATTATTGATATTTCTACCTATAAAATATCTGGTCTGGAAGCGTTTGTGCGATGGGTCCATCCAGATCTTGGTGTGATTGACGCGCGTGAGTTTATTGAGCTCGCTGAGGAAACTGGTTTGATTATCCCTATTGGTAATTGGGGAATTCGGGCGACTGCGCAGCTCGCGGCGACCTGGCGGAGAGAACACCCTGAAACCGCTTCTCTTACGTATCATATGAATCTGTCGGAACGCCAGCTTCGCCAGGATGACTTGTCTCGCGTCCTGCTTGAAACTCTGGAGGACACAGGTGTGCCGGCGGACGCGCTCTGTATCGAAGTGGGCGATGCCCTGCTCGCGTTGCATGCGGATATCCGCGCACAGACGAGAGTCTGTAAAGATTTGGGTTTCCAGGTTGCTATCGACAAGTTTGGCTCTTCTGTGGGGTCTTTGCATCTGATGAAGAAAGAGCCGGTTGACTATGTGAAGCTGAGTCGCCGCATGTTTGCGCAGCTCAAAACAGAAGACGAGGGTGTGGACGCTGCGATGGTTGAGGCTGTCGTGACTGTGGCCAAACAGGTCGGCTTGCGTGTGGTGGCGACAGGAGTGGAAACTGCTGCACAGGCAGTACGTCTTCGCGCTCGGGGAGTGGCCTTGGCGCAAGGTTTCCACTTTATGCCGCCCATGCCAAGCGAAAGCATTGAGCGTCTGCTCGATGCGCCCCTTCCTCACCGAGATGCAAGCGTCGCCACGAATTGAAATGCGCATTGCTGCACGCGTCAAGAGAGCCTCAATGAGAAAGGGGAAAGAAAACAAATCAGAGCGGAGGAGAGAAAATTTTATTCTTCTGATGCGTGAGGGATGAACGAGAAGAGCAGGCTATTTTTTTTCGGTGTCTTCTTCTGGAAGGTCCTCTTCTGTTTTGCCTGTTTTGTCAGTAAGTTTGTCGACAAGATCTTTTGCCTTTTCGCTGCCTTTTTCAATTTTGTCAGCGTGTTTTCCGCCGGTTTTTTTGTCTGCAAGGTCGGCGATTTTGTCGATACCATCCTCGACTTTGTCACCATGTTCCTTTACCAGATCGCCGGCTTTTCCTGTGAGGTTTTTTACTTTGTCAAAAAGGCCCATAAGAGTTTTCTTTCTGTGTTTTTTCGGTCAGTAGCAAAATGCGTTTGCCACTTTATCGGATACTTGCCCCGTACAAGCTGTTTGTTTTTTTGGGAGTATTGCAGAGGGAAAGGATTCTGTCGTTTTCGAGGAATAGGGGAAGATTACTGCGTAGAGGATGGCTTGCTTTTTTCTTCGATTCTACGGGGAATCCCGGCACTGTCCTGTCTGCGTGTCATTTTTTGTGTCACTTCTGAAAATATATTTGCAGAGAAATGTTGGTAAATAAAGGTATTTTGATACTTTTATTGCCTGGTCGTTCTGCTGGGTTATCGTAAGAAATCCGATAGGTCTTTCTCTTGCTGAGAGGCTTTGCCCGATCGAGAATGGCGCAATCTTTCGCACAGATTCCTTGTAAGAGATTCGTCTTAAGGGGGATTGATACCCGCTTGGAAAAGTCTGGATATTTTTCGGAGTGTTTTCCGGGGACACTTTTCCAAGTACATTTTGAGGAGGAGTGCGGAGCAGAAGAAAATTTCCTCTGCCTTTGGCACCTCTAGGCTACGCTTCCACGAGGTTTTCACAGGGTTTCCACGAGATTGGCTCAGTGTTCGATGGCGTCCTCTTGGCGGAGTCGTGTTTTGTTCGGGGCTTCGGGAAGTCCTGTGGTCTGTTCCGGCCTGCAAGTGCCCGTGCCGGAACACTGTTCCTGCTGATTTTCTGCTGATTTCTCTGCCGATCAATGCCCACCAATGAGGACTGAACGAGGATGCTGGCTGCTTACGATCTGCGTACGACTTCTGAGAAATTTTCTGAGATCTTGCCGCGACTCGTGGCGCGTGTGGCGGCTCGTCCGGCGAGTGTCCTTGCCGCTGTGCGCGAGATTCTGGCTGAGGTGGATGAGGGCGGTGATGCTGCACTTTGCGCTTGTACTGCTCGTTTTGACGGCGTGGAATTGGCACCTTCCCAATTGTGGCTCACTCCTGCAGAGGCAGAGGCAGCCTGGGACACTGCAGATCCCGATTTTCGTGATGCCCTCACACGTGCTGCGAGCAGGATCCGTGCGTATCATACTGCCTTTCGGCATACGGAGGGTTTCTGGGAAGAACTCGATGGTCTCATAGTAGAAGAACGCATTCTTCCTGTAGATCGAGCGGGAATCTATGTGCCGGGAGGCCGGGCCGATTATCCCTCAACAGTTCTGATGACCGTGATTCCTGCACAGGTTGCAGGAGTCGGCGAATTGGTTGTGTGCGTCCCCCCCGACAAAGACGGCCTCGTGCCCCGTTCGACTGCTGCTGCACTGCACCTGTTGGGAGTGTCCGAGGTTTACAAGATTGGGGGAGCACAGGCAATTGCCGCCCTTGCGTATGGCACAGAGACGATTCGTCCTGTGGATAAGATCGTGGGTCCAGGAAACGTGTATGTGGCGCTCGCGAAAGCAGAAGTCGCGCACAGGGTGGGAGTGGAATCGATTGCCGGTCCAAGCGAGCTGCTCATTATTGCGGACGAGCTCGCCCCGCCCGATCAAGTGGCAATAGACCTCATGGCGCAAGCCGAGCATGGTCCAGGCGGTTTTATCATGCTTGTGACCTGGTCTGATGAGCTGGCGGACGCAGTACGCCATGAACTGAAACGTCTGGTCTCCCTCTCGCCGCGCCGCCGTGAAATTGAGGATACTTTCGTAGATGGAGGCAGGCTCGTCCTGTGCGCAGGTGCCACAGAAGCCCTCGACATTGCGAATGCTGCTGCGCCTGAACATTTGCAGCTCATGGTGACGACCCCGACTGCACTTTTGCCAAAAGTACGTCACGCGGGAGCGGTTTTCTGCGGATATGACACGCCGGTCACGCTAGGGGACTATGTGGCAGGGCCTTCTCATGTGCTGCCGACAGCGGGCACTGCTCGTTTTGCCTCGGCATTGCATGTTGCCGACTTTCAAAAATCTCTCCATATCGTGACAGCTTCCCGCAAGGGCCTGGCCGAAATTGCCCCTGTGGCTTGCAAAATCGCGGAGACCGAAGGACTGCAAGCGCATGCCGATGCGATCACTGTCCGCCTTGGTGGACAAGGTCCGGGTGCCGGGGAGAACGCGGAGAAGACTGGTTTCTAATGCCTTTGCAGCTTCGCTCTGATCTCACGGCGCTTACGGGTTACCACTCTCCTCAGATTGCAGCGGATGTGCGCCTCAATACGAACGAAAGTCCCTACCCGCCCCCACCCGGTTTTTTTGAAGCCCTGCAGCGTGCCCTGCACGAGATGCCTTTGCACCGCTACCCTGACCGGCACACTGTGCGGTTACGCGAAGCGATTGCGCACCATGAAGGGGTTCCACCGGCCTCAGTATTTCCGGCAAACGGTTCAAACGAAATTATTCAAACCCTGCTTTTAGCCTTTGGTGGTCCTGGTCGTACGGCTTGCGTGTTCACTCCTTCGTACACCATGCACACGCATATCGCGCAGACGGTTCTTACTCCTGTGGTAGAGGTCAAGCGGCGAGCAGATTTTCTGGTTGGGGGAGATCTTGTGGCCGCTACGGTGGCAGAGCTGGCTCCATCGATCATGTTTTTTTGCCATCCCAACAATCCGACTGGCTTGGCTGAAGACGAACCAGCCGTGCGGGCAGCCCTCGATCTCGATGACATGCTGGTTGTGGTGGACGAAGCCTATGGGGAGTTTCTCGGTACTTCCTGGGCGCAAGAGGCTGTACGTCGAGAGAACCTTGCAGTCTGTCGGACTTTCTCAAAAGCCTGGGGTATTCCCGCGCTTCGTCTTGGGTATCTGCTCGGCTCGCCTGCCTGGATCGGGTTGCTGGACCAGGTGCATTTGCCCTATCACCTCAATGCCTTTTCACAGGTTGCAGGGATGCTGTCTTTTGATTTTGTGGACGAGATGCGTGCGCGTGTGGCGACGCTGACGAGTGAACGCGATCGCTTGTATGATGCACTTGCGGCCCGTTCCGACCTTACTGTCTGGCCGTCTCTCTCGAATTTTTTGCTTTTCCGGCCAGTGTGCGATGCCGAAACCCTGTGGCGCGGTTTACTCGAACATGGCATTCTGGTGCGCAATTTCGCGTCTCGCCCAGGAATAGAGAACTGTTTACGGGTGACCGTGGGGACTCCCGCAGAGAACAGCTGTTTTTTGTCTGCTCTTGCTGCGGTCCTGTCTGCTGTGAAACCTGCGACAGCAAAGCTCGGTTTTGGCGTGTCCAGCCCCGACTCGCTCGGAAGTAGTGCGGTTTGTGATGAACAACTGTGACGAAAAACTCGGACAAAAAGCGGAGACAAAAAGCAGAGAAGGGAGATTCGAGGTGATTTTTCGGATTGGCTTTCTGCGTTGTCGAACCGAGTGGATAGTCCCGGGGGACGCGCTGTGATACGCAACATTGGGTGTGCTGTGCGTGCAGGATTGCGTCTGTGAGGAGGAAACATGGCCGAACGTCGCGCGGTGCAGTCCCGGAAAACGGGCGAGACAGAAGTACATGTGACCCTGGATCTTGATGGTGGTCCAAGATCAATCGACACAGGTATTCCTTTTTTTGACCATATGCTGGACCAACTTGCCAAGCATGGGGGCATTGGCTTGGACGTGAAGGCGCGCGGTGATCTTTCTGTAGACGCCCATCATACGGTGGAAGATGTTGGTATTGTGCTGGGTCAGGCGTTCCGGGAAGCCGTGGGGGACCGGGCTGGATTACGACGTTTTGGGTCGGCGGTTGGTCTGCTGGACGAGGCACGGATTTCCGTGTCGCTTGACCTGTCGGGCCGTCCCTTTTTTGTGTATGAGCTTGATCCTGGTCGTGAACGTATCGGTAATTTTGATCCACAACTCCTGGAGGAGTTTCTCCGAGCTTTTGTGACCGACGCAGGTATCAGCTTGCATATTGTGGCGGATGCAGGTCGCAATGCCCATCATATGTGTGAGGCGGCCTTTAAAGGGTTGGCACGTGCTCTTTCTGATGCTCTTTCCCCTGATCCGCGTCGAGATGGAGGATCACCCTCGACGAAAGGAATGCTGGCGTGAAGCAGGCGCGTGTAGTTGTTTTTGATTATGGCATGGGCAACATTCGTTCTGTGTCGCGTGCGTGCGCCAAGGCGGGCGGCGACGTGCGTGTGGTGACCGATCCTGGCGACTTCGACCCCTCCCTCACAGATGGACTGGTCCTGCCTGGCCAAGGACATTTTGGTGCGTGCGTGCAGCGTCTCCGTACTGTCGGACTCGATCAGGCTGTCCTGGACTGGGTGCAGGAAGATCGTCCTTTTCTCGGTATTTGTGTGGGAATGCAGATCTTGGCCGAGTGGTCCGAAGAGGACAGTGCGCCAGGGCTGGGAGTGCTCCCTGGACGGTGTGTCCGTGTGGGTGGCCCAGGCCTCACTGTCCCCCATATGGGTTGGGACTGCCAAACATGGCCTGTGCAGACCCGGCTTTTCGCGGGGACGGTACCTGGTACCCGTTTTTACTATTGCCATTCCTACGGCTTGTCGCCTGGTCTCGGGCACGGGGTGGAGGAAACTGTGTCCTCCTATGGAGTGCCCTTTCTTGCTGCGCTGGAGCGCTCAAACTTGTGGGCGACCCAATTCCACCCGGAGAAGTCCTCTGCAGATGGTCTTGTCCTCTGGAAAAACTTCCTCGCCTCCTGTCTTGCCGCACGATCCTCGCCTCCGGTGTCCGGGGCTCGTGTGTCCGAGCGTGAAGCGTGAGAGAGGTAAGGAAAATGCAGCTTTTTCCGTGTATTGACCTGCTTGGCGGACAGTGTGTGCGCTTGCGAAAAGGACGTCTTGCCGACGTCACCGTGTACGATCACGATCCTTTGGAGAGGGCGCGACGTTTTCAGGCTGCCGGCGCTGTCTGGGTGCATGTGGTGGACCTTGATGCCGCGCTTGATACAGGAACCAACAATCGCCAGATTATTCGTGCGATTGCGCAAGATATTGGTTTGCGTGTGCAAACAGGAGGGGGTTTGCGCGAGGCAGACCTCGTGCAGCGCGCGCTTGACGCGGGCGCGGCCAGAGTTGTGCTTGGAACGGCAGCAGTCGAAAATCCCACTCTTGTCGCGTCTCTCGCCCAACGGTACCCAGGCCAGATTGTGGCTGCGGTGGACGCCGTGCAGGGTGAAGTCGCTATCCGTGGCTGGACGCAAGGGAGTGGGATATCTGCTCCCGATCTTGCGCGCCGCCTTGCCGATGCCGGCGTGGCCGCTCTGCTTGCAACAGAAGTGAGCCGGGACGGCATGCTGGTTGGCCCTGACCTGGGAGGCACGGAAGCGCTTTTGGCTGCTGTGGATATTCCGATCCTGGCGTCAGGGGGTGTCTCCTCACTGGCGGACCTGCTTGCGTTGACGCGTCTTGAGGTGGTGGGACGCCGTGTGACTGGGGCTGTTGTGGGCAAAGCTTTGTATGATGGCCGATTTTCTTTGGAGGAGGCGCTGGCGCTCCTTTCCGATCCGGGCAGTGTCGACACTGTCGACAGTGTGTCCGATATGGCTGTGGATCTGGACGGTAGGGGAGAGAGGGATGTGGCGGGAGATGTGGTGGATTCCGACATGACGAGCCCCACGAGAACGAGTTCCACAAGAGAGAAGGGAAAGGACAGATGACGGGTAGTTCACTTGCAGTGCGTGTCGTTCCTTGTTTGGACGTGGATTGTGGACGTGTCGTGAAGGGCGTGCAGTTTGTTGAGATCAGAGACGCGGGAGACCCGGTGGAACTCGCGGCCCGCTATGACGAAGAAGGCGCGGACGAGCTTGTTTTTCTCGATATCACGGCGAGTCATGAACGGCGTGACACGATTTATGACGTGGTAGAGCGTACCGCAGACGAAGTGTTTATGCCCCTGACTGTGGGAGGAGGCGTACGCTCTCTTTCTGATGTCCGTGCACTGTTGCACTGTGGGGCAGACAAAGTCTCAATGAATACTGCCGCTGTGGACAACCCGCGGCTTGTGGCGCAAGCTGCTGATCGGTTTGGTGCCCAGTGTATTGTGGTTGCGATTGATGCACGACGCAACGAGCAGCCTGCGAGTGGAAGAGCCCAAGACATGTCTCCCACCGCGGCAGAAGATATATCTTGGACGGTTTATACCCATGGAGGTCGTACCCCTACTGGGTTGGATGTCCTTGGTTGGGCGCGTGAAGTCATTCGGTTGGGCGCTGGAGAAATCCTGCTTACCTCAATGGATCGGGATGGCACGAAACAGGGCTATGATCTTCCCTTACTCCGCAGTCTTCGCCAGGTCATTGATGTTCCCATTATTGCCTCGGGAGGAGTTGGAGACCTTTCTCATCTTGTCGAGGGAGTAGTGCAAGGGCAGGCTGATGCTGTGCTTGCTGCCTCGATTTTTCACTTTGGCGAATACACCATTACCGAGGCGAAGCAGGAACTGGCGAATGCGGGGGTAACCGTACGTCGTACAAAATGCATGTAAATCGTCTTGTTTTCTCCTTGAGACTCCAAGTATAATACTGTCTTGTAAATGAGAGCAGATGGCTATTGTTGACTGTGAGAAAATATAAGATTTTCTCACATCGAAAGTTTTTGACGAGCGGTCTTTCCGCAACACCCCTGCTTTTCCAGTGTCCTTTTCTGACTCCTCTTTGCTTTGGGAAAGAAACGCCGGCCCGAAAAATGACAGGCTTTTTCTCCGTAAGTTGTGTGTGAAGAATCTTTTTACAGCAGCTTTTAGTGGTGCTGTGCTTTTGGGCAGGGGCGAGATGGTGAGCGGTTTTCACATGACTTCTTCGGGCGATGTCTTCTTGTCAGCGCTTCTTCTGGCCTCTTCGTCGCAGTTTTGCTGTACTCTTTTTGCACTTTTCTTGTTTTTTTTGGCTCATTGCTTTTTATGGGCCTGTCTCGTCCAATGGATATTTCCGCAATGCACATAGATGGAACGACGTCGCCTGAAAACACTTTGCCGGTATTCTCGGCGGAACCGTGGGTCTGGGTTTTGTGGCAGGTCGCAGGCGGAGGAAATTGTGACCTTTCTCAGTATCCCCATGTGGTCACGTCGGAGATGTTGTCTGAATTGCTGGCTGTGATCCCACAAAACGGTCGTGGGTGGAGGGTGCTGCAGGACGCTAATTTCAGCTCAGTGACTTTTGCTTCGGGCACTGTATTTGAGAAAGTAATTTTCGCGGGGCGCGCTGATTTTTCTCAGGCTATTTTTGGGGCCGAAGGGGGCTTTGAACAAGTCAGGTTTGAGAATAAGGCTGACTTCAACGATGCAGTTTTTGCTGATCAGGCAGTTTTTGCGAGAACTGTTTTTTGGGATGGGACAAGCTTTGAAGGAGTGAGGTTCGGAAAGGGCACAAGCTTCGATGATGTGTCGTTTGGGAACGGGACGAGTTTCAACGGTGCTGTGTTCGAAGATGGAATTGGTTTCTTCGATACTACTTTCGAGGATGGAACGAGTTTTTTTAGCGCTTCTTTTGGGGATGGCGTTCTCTTTTTTGGTGCAGTGTTCGGTAATGGGGCCGATTTTTCTGGCGTGAAGTTTGGTCGCAACGCGCGTCTGCTCGAAACTTCTTTTGAGAACGGAACGAGCTTCTTTGCTGCTTCCTTTGGTGAGAACACCTCTTTTGAGGAAACTTCCTTTGCAGCGGGAACGAGCTTTCGTGAGGCATTGTTCGACACGGGTGCCCGTTTTCGATGGAATAGGTTTGAAAACGGAGCAGACTTCACGGCTGTTCGATGCGAAGACCTTGTGTTTGAGGGACGCACGAAGGAGGAAACTGGGCTTTTACAGCTTTCCTCACTCAGTGGGATGGATCTCGGCCAGGTGGTTTTGTGCCAGGTGGACGTGCAGACGTGTCGTTTCATCGGGGCAAAAAATCTGGACCGCTTGTCTCTGTCGGGAAAAGTAGTGTTGCCTGGAGCACACAAGCGGCGGGCTTTTCTTTTTGACGAGATGGAATGGCGGCGCAAGACGCGTTTTTTCCGATTTTTCTTGGGCTTGGTGCTCCCCCTCAGCCCAAGTTTTCTCTTCCCCCGATGGCGAGAAGATGCAGTTGAGATTGGCACGTTGTATCGAGAGCTACGCAAGGGGCAAGAAGAAGCGCTCAATGAGGTGCTTGCAGCAGATTTTTATTATGGCGAAATGGAAATGCGCCGCTGGAGCGCTGCCTGGGGCACTCGTTTTGTGACGACCTTCTATTGGCTTCTTTCCGGCTACGGAGTACGCCCCTTGAGGGCGTGTGTTGCCCTTGTCTGCTTTTGGCTATCCGGAGCTTTGCTCCTGCAGAACTGGGGTTTTGTTGAGAGTCATTCGTTTACTGATGCCTGGACGATTGCAGTGAGTGCCACGGTGTATCTTGTGGACTTTGAGACCGAGGAACTGACAATTCAAGGACGCAATATGCTGGCCGGTTTGCGATTACTTGGTCCTGTTGCTTGCTTGCTTGTGGCGCTTGCCTTGCGGGGTCGCGTGAAGCGTTGATTCTTCTCAATTTTTTGGGAAAGAGGAAGTTTGAGGGAGTGATGTCGTGCGAAAATACTTCTTGTAGTTGAAGGGGAAAGCGGGTCTTGCAGGACTCGCAAGAGTATCGACAGATATTCCTTTAAGGGGACTATGCTACCCTATGGCATTTTATGCAGGTTTTCCTCTATGCTTCCCTCCGATCAAGATGGGGGGAAATTCTTCCCGTTCTATGGAGGGAGTGTCTGTATGCAAGCTTTGACGCTGGTTGGCATTGTCTTCGCTGCCTTTCGGGTTCTCGGCCTGTTGGCCGGTGCCTGACACTACAGGAGACGGCGACTCACAGTAGAATTGCTGGTGAGACGCCTCTTTTGTTTTTCTTACTGCTTCCCAGGAGCCCCCTCCTCAAAACGGTTTTTGGGAAAACCGCAAGAAGTAGCTGAAGGCTTTTTGGATTATGTGGGAAGAACTGTCTCTCGTCGTCAGGCGTCCGGGTTTTCCAGCCGGCGCCCTGAAAGTTGTGGTGGATAAGACGGATTTGCCAGAAAAAATCGGCGAATCTTAAGCTTCTCGAGATTATGCGGCAAAAGCAAACCACTGGTGGCGAGAAGCAAATCTCATGTGAGTATTCTCACCTCTTTGCCCTATGTGCGTGGTGCAGGGAGTAGTGATACAGAGAAGAGAGGAAACTATCTCGTGGGTCTGGTAATCAACGTTCTAGCTTTCACTGTGTTGGGCTTTGCTGCTTATGACATCGCAAAACATATTGTGTAATCGAAGCAAATGATGTCACCTGAAAAAAGCTGACAAGAATCCTAGGAAAAACGTTCCGGTCATTTTTTCTTTGGCACTACGGGTTGGGAGAGAAGAGACCGGGGCGTTTCCTGCTTTTTGTAGCAGAAAAACGCCCCTTTTCGGGAATTCTTTTGCAGATGCCTTGGGAAAATAACAAGCATGCATTCCTTCGGACTTCTCTCGCGTAAAGCTGGGAATGCCTCTCGGGATGAGTATGCACTGTTGCGCGAAGTGTTGTGTGTCGTCCCTGGGTGGGTGGGGTCTCTGTGTTGTCCCTATTGTCGCTTCTGTGTGGTCTTTCTCTGGCGGCTGATGGCCATGCTGTGCTGTTTCGCTTGTGAGTGGAGCGCGAGTTTACGCAGAGCAGCCACAAGCTTGTTCAGGGTGTTTGCCGATTCTTCTTTTTTTGTTGGGCGAGTGCTCGCTGAGCAGGGAACTCTCTTCTTCTTCTTCTTTCCTGTGATGCCGTGCCGGATTAATCGGTGATTACCAGTAAAAATACTGTGTGTGTTCTATTTTTTTATGGAAGTTGCAGATTCTCGCTACTTTTGCGAAATATTGAGTTTTCGGTGCTTTATGTGGCAAGGGGTGATATGTCTCTCTATAATGTACCTTGCTCCTCGACACAATAAGGAGGATCGAGAAAAACAAAAGTGTTTTATCTTTTTGTTCTTCTTTTCTCTTTCCCTCTTCGTTCTTTTCTCGTTGGTGGTGTGTTGGAAGAGTGGGTCTGGCGTAAATGCCTTCCAAGGTCTATGCGTCTAGAAAAACCCTTTCTGGATGAAGGTTGGAAACAGTCATTCGTGTCTGAAAGGGAAGTGGAAAACTGGGAGTTTTCGATTTAGCAGAGTGGGACAACTTTTCTTGTGTACGGCTTGCTAATTGAGGCTTTACGGTCATGGGATTTACGGTAACACAGGAGAAAATTCAGATGGGCATTGGGACTATCCTCACCATTGTTTCCTTTGGACTTACTGCAACCAGTATTATGTTGCATTTGTCCGGCAAGTAAAAAAGTGCTGTTTCGCCCTGTTCGTTGTCTACTGCTTTGCTGTTTGAGGCTTTGCAGTTGTGGGATTTACGGTAACACAGGAGAAAATTCAGATGGCTATTGGGACTATTTTCACGCTTATTTCCATAGGTATTAGCACGATGAGCATCATGGCCCGTTTGGCCAAATAAAAAGAAGAGCTGGAGAGCAGCTTTTGCTCTGCAT
>Ga0209633_10000255_pt1 | contig 64098 bp, 60 predicted proteins | sample Cruoilmetagenom1_FD_187290 | JGI IMG/M metagenome (GOLD analysis project Ga0209633, IMG submission 187290) | Oil polluted marine microbial communities from Coal Oil Point, Santa Barbara, California, USA - Sample 1 (SPAdes) (version 2) | ecosystem: Environmental > Aquatic > Marine > Oil seeps ... | reverse complement strand
ATGTAAATATTCCTATTTCTAATGTTAGCCAATTACCTGTATTCATCAATTTAGCTTATGGTGTTCATGGTAATGAACCTTCAAGTGCCGAAGCGGCAATGTTAGCCGCCTACACCCTAATTGCATCTGAGAATAAAGATATTACTTCCTATTTAGATAATGCAGTAATATTTATTGACCCTACCATTAATCCTGATGGAAGAGATAGGCATTCTCAATGGGCAAATTCAAGGCGAGGAAATCCACTGGTGGCCGATAAATACGATATGGAACATAATGAAGGATGGCCCAGAGGTAGAACGAATCATTATTGGTTCGATCTAAATCGAGATTGGTTATTGGCTGTTCATCCCGAAAGTCAAGGAAAATTAAAATGGTATCATAATTGGTATCCAAATGTTGTAACTGACTTTCATGAAATGGGCACCAATAGTACGTATTTCTTTGAACCAATGAAACCAATTGCTTCAAAGGATCCCATTATGCCTAAAGAAAATTACACCATTTTAAACGAAGCCTTTGCCAAGCAATTTACATCAGATCTTAATAAGATTGGTTCTTTCTATTTTACCAAAGAAGCTTTTGATGGCACTTATCCAGGTTATGGATCTTCTTATCCTGACTTACAAGGTGCCCTTGCGCTATTATTTGAACAAGCCAGTTCAAGAGGGCATATTCAGGAAACTAATATGGGTAAAATTTCATTTAAGTTTACCATTCGAAATCAATATGTATCAAGTTTTGCCACTATTAAAGCTGCTATTGACAATAAAGACTATCTTAATGAATACGAACACAAATTTTTTACTTCGGCTTTAAAAAATGCCGATAAAAGTGCCATTAAAGGATATGTTTTTGGTGATGAATTCGATAAAAATAGAACGAAGTATTTTATAGATATTTTATTGCAACATAAAATACAAGTTTACGAATTAGAAAAATCAACAAAACTAAATAACAAAAAATTTAAAAAAGGAAAAGCCTTTATTGTTCCCACTAAACAAGCTCAATATAGAATGGTGCAAACGATGTTTGAAACTTATAATAAGTATAGAGATAGTGTTTATTATGACGCATCAGCGTGGTCATTAGTTAATTTTTACAATATGACATATAGCAAAGTTACGACGGCATTTAAAACAGGAAAAAGAATCACAACAACTGATGACTTTATAAGTCTGGAAAATTTAGAACAATCTGATTATGGATATTTAATTCCTTGGGACGATTATAATGCACCTGCTTTGCTTTATTATTTACAAAAACATAAAATTAAAATTAAAGCAGCATTTAAACCTTTTTCAATAGATGCGAATCAAAAAAGGCAACAATTTAATAGAGGAACACTACTGATACCGGTTAGCTTACAAGATATTGAAACTAAGAAAGTTTATGAACTTATTAAAAAAGCGTCTCATAAATTTAATGTGCAAGCCTTCGCTGTAAATACAGGTTATAGTAATAAAGGAATCGATCTAGGAAGCCGTAATTTTAGAAAATTAAAGACGCCTAAAACGTTAATGCTTGTAGGCGATGGTGTTTCATCTTATGAAGCCGGTGAAGTTTGGCATTTACTAGATACTAAACTAAATATGCCACTTGCCAAAGTGCCGTTAAACATCTTTAAAAGAGTAAATTTAAATAAGTACAATACTTTAGTGATGGTTTCGGGTAAATATGATCAATTAGACAGTCTACAACGTGCTAAAATAAAAAATTGGGTAGCTGAAGGAAATACTTTGATAACAACCAGAGAAGCAAGTGCCTGGGCCATCAATAAAAAATTAGTAAAAGAGTCTTTAGTCAAAAAAGTAAAAGATACTTCTAATGTAGTGAAACGTTTGCCTTATGGTGATTCTGGTGAACATATTGGTCGAGAACGCATTGGTGGTGCCATTTTTAATGTAGACCTTGACCTTACCAACCCTTTAGGTTTTGGTTATCACAATAAAACACTTCCTGTTTATAGAAATAGTAATGTTTGGCTGGCTCCAAGTAAAAGCCCATATGCTACTGTTGCTAAATACACTAAAAATCCGCATGTAGACGGATTTATAACCTCGAAAAATATGAATACTTATTTAAAAAAATCAGCTTCTATAATTGTTAGCCAGATTGGTAGTGGACGTGTAATTCTATTTTCGGATAATCCTAATTTTAGAGGTGCCTGGTTTGGGACGAATAAACTCTTTTTTAATGCGCTATTTTTTGGTTCAGAAATTACGATTCCAAAGAATAACTAAAATATTTCGCATAAATTATATGAATTTAATATGCTGTTTTTCAGCATATTATAAATTATTTTAAAAAATATACTATCAAAAGGTAGGAATATTTAGGTAGTAATTGTTTCATATACGTAAGTGAAACATAAAGTAAACATACTTAAAGCCACTTAACTTTAAGTCACTAAAAAGAAACACTTACAACATTAATCTTAAAGATTAATATTTTCGCCGAAATGGGAAAATTACTATGAAAAGAAAATAACTTAAAAAACATATTGGAATTGTAATCGCTAAATTACTTAAAGCATCAGCAACAGCTGGTGCTTTTTTCTTTTTAACCCATTAGTGGGTTCCATATTTCACTCCAAGATTCGAAAGCTTTTATTAGATAAAAAATTAGAAACACAAAACTAATCGCAAATTTTATAGTTGCCGAAGCTAGAAATCCCAAAAAGGAACCAAAAGCTGCTTTTATGGCTCTTGAGGAATCTTTACTGTCATGAATCATTTCCCCAACAAATGCACCAACAAACGCACCAATAATAAATCCAAAGGGAATTGGAGATAGTAAGCCTATGATCAAACCCAAGGTTGTACCTATGGCACCTGACCTGCTTCCTCCAAATTTTTTGGTACCCATGGCCGGAATTATATAGTCTAATACCCAAATTAATAATGCAATACCTAGTGTAATTCCTAAAAATGTATAGTTTATAGGTATCGCATTAGTTAAATGCAATACTAATAAACCTAACCATCCTGTCAAAGGCCCTGGTAGCACAGGTAGAAATGAGCCTATCAAGCCTAAGATCATGATTAAAAATCCAAGTATCAATAAAAATAAATCCATGTTTTTTGCCTATCAGACGAAATTACAAAATGTTTGTTACAAAAATTTTCAACTAACTATTTAGTTTAAACTAAATATTTAGTTATATTTGTATTATTAAACTAAAACATTAGTTGAATGAAATCAAAACAATTGACAAAAGCAGAAGAACAAATAATGAAAGTTCTTTGGCAACTAGATTTGTGTACCGTAAAAGATATTATAGCCGAATTACCCTCGCCTAAACCTGCCTACAATACGGTTTCTACAATAGTTAGAATTTTAGAAGATAAAAAATTTGTATCACACCAACCTTTTGGTAAAGGATATAAATATTTCCCATTAATAAAAAAAGAAACGTATAGCAATCAAAGTTTACACAAACTTATGGATGGTTATTTTGGCGGTTCCTTTAAAAGTATGGTATCTTTTTTTGTAGAAAAGAATGACATTAGTTTACAAGAAATGGAAAGTATATTAAAAGAAATAAACGCTAAAGAATCAAAAAATTAATTCATATGCTAGACTATATTATAAAGGTGCTACTTTTTCAGACATTATTTTTAGCCGTTTATGACCTATTACTAAAGCGGGAAACATTTTTTCAATGGAATCGAATCTATTTGATAGTTACATCATTGTTGGCATATATTATCCCCTTAATCAAAGTCAATCGTATAAGTGAATTTGTACCCCAAGAATATGTAGTTCTATTACCCGAAGTTATACAGTCTCCAACAACTATTATTGAACAAACATTTGATTGGTCAACACTTTTATTTAATGTGTTATTTTATATTTTTTGGATGGGAATTATGACTGCTTCTGTAATATTTATAGTCAAATTATACAGAATACTTCAGTTAATCTCTAACAATGAAAAAGAGAATAGAGGAAGTTATTTATTAGTATTGTTAGAAAATAATTCTGCCTTTTCATTCTTTAATTATATATTTTTAGGAAAAACTACCAATACTAAAAATAAACAACAAATTATTGATCATGAGCTGGTACATGTGCAACAAAAACACAGTATAGATCTAATTCTATTTGAGCTGCAACGAATTGTATGTTGGTTTAATCCGTTTAGTTATTTATATCAAAACCGAATTTCTGAATTACATGAGTTTATAGCCGATTCAAAAGTCATTAAAGAAACTGATAAAACTGTCTATTTCAATAATTTGTTGGCCGAAACTTTTGGTGTTCAAAATATCTCTTTCATTAATCTATTTTTTAAACGTTCATTAATCAAAAAACGAATAGCTATGTTACACAAAAACAAATCAAAAGAATTAATAAAATTAAAGTATCTACTCTTAATACCAGTATTATCTGGTATGTTGATCTATACTTCATGTGAAAAAGGTGAATCTGAAAAGCAAAATAAAAATGAAAAGAGATTGATAACACTATACTTTGGTAATGAAGATAAAACCAAAGAAATAAAATCTGAAAAAGAAGGTTATTTTGACATTTATATGTTTGGTGCTGAACCTAAAGGAAAAGAAATAACTTATGCCGACTTAACAGAAGAAGAAAAGCAAGAATTTGAAATAAAAAAGAATATATTCAAAAATGATAATGACAATTACCTGTCATATAAATTCTATGAAAACAATGGAGGAAAGAGAGCTATACAATTGATTACTGATTGGAAGGGAATGAAGAAAAGTTGGGCATCAAAAGATTATTCAAATTCTGAAGATGTACCTTTTGCAGCGATTGATCAATCCCCAATATTTCCGGGTTGCGAAAATACAGAAGATCCTAGAAAGTGTTTTCAGGATAAAGTTAAAGAGCATGTTAATGATAATTTTGACACCTCTATTACAAATTCATTGGGCTTAGAGTCAGGTAAAAAGAAAGTATATGTTCAGTTCGAGATTAGCAAGACTGGCGCAATTACCGAAATAAGAGCCCGAGGGCCTCATGAAATACTAGAAAAAGAAGCTTTAAGAGTAATTAAAACCTTACCGAAAATGGAGCCTGGTGAAGAAAATGACCAAAAAGTAGCTGTAAAATATACTTTACCTATTACTGTGTTAGTTGAATAAATTTTAAATACTTATGACAAAGAAGCTATTATTTGTTGGACTATTTTTACTAATTCTAAAAACCGAAGCGCAAACTTCGGTTTTGAAAATTGCAGATAGTATCTTACAAACAGGTAATTATAAAGTCGCTTTAGCTGAACTACAAAAAATAGAAAACCCTCCTTATGAAGTGCTGGAAAAAATTGCCGGTATTTATCAAAAAGTTGGTAATAATTCTTTTGCTATTAAATATTACGATAAAGCTTTTATATTAAACCCATCCGATAAGATAAAAGAACAATTAGGTAGAAGTTATCAATTTATAGGAAATTCCGATAAAGCGATACATATCTATAACGAAGTTTTACAAACAAATCCTGATAATTTGTTGCTCAAATATAATTTAGCCAAATTGCATATGAGTGAGAAAAAAGTTGAAAAAGCTATTGAATTATTTAATGAGCTGAGTGAAATAGATTCTTTGAATGCGAACTATCAATATCAATTAGGAATTGCATATGAAAAGCTCGGACAATCAGGGTTTACAAATAGTGTAAACAGCTTTTTAAAAGCATATAATATTGACTCATTGCATTTAAAGAGCATTTATAATCTTGCCAAATTTTATAGAAAAATAAAATTTAAAGACTCCGCTACATTGTTTATTGACAAAGGGTTAAATATAAATCCAAAAAGCATCAACTTTAATCAATTAAAAGCTAATGATGCTTTTTTAAACAAAGAGTTCGACACTACGTTAGTCTATCTTAAAAAATTGGAGGATTTGAATTTTAAAACCATGTTTACCTACAAAATGTATGGATTAACATATTTGAATATGATGAATTATCAAAAGGCAGAAGAATATTTTAAAATTGCTCAGGGAAAAGATTTTAAAGACGCCAGTCTCGCCTATAATTTGGGTTTAGTTCAAAAAGAAATGAAAAATTTTGACAAAGCAGCCTATTATTTTGCCATGTCAATTTATTATCAAAATCCTAAACTTGATAAGAATTATTATCAATTAGGATTGATGCAATTAGAACTTAAAGAAGTCAAAGGTGCCTTAAAATCTTTTGGTGAAGGATATCGAGATAACCACAATAATTATCGGCTATTATTTCAATTAGCGATGACCGAAGATGATTATTATAAAGACAAAAAAATAGCATTACAACATTTTGAAAAATATATAGAATTATTTTCTGATAAGGATGAAAAGTCAACATTATATGCAAAACAACGTATCAAAGAAATAAAAACAGCACTATTTATGAATGAGGGAAAAGTTGATTAGTAATTCTTTTTTTTACAAAACACCAATCATCTATTAGTTAGTTAATCTGCAGTTTTCATTCTCATGTAGATAGAAATTCATATAAACTTTGTCTGGATTCCTGCCTGCGCAGGAATGACAGATTATTTGTTAAAAAATCGTACTTTCGTTGTAACTAGACAATAACAATGTTAAGGCGAATAATTTATTTCCTTTTTTTAGTATTATTTTTAACTTCCTGCGATTATTTTTCGTCTCAAACAACTTCTAATTCGAACAGTAATTTACAGGTCTTAGATACACTTATTGATTTTACTAAAGTTGATGTATATCCCATATTTTCTGATTGTGAGAATTATTCAGAAAGCGACAATCAAAAAAAATGTTTTGAACTTACTTTAACTGAAAAATTATCGGCCTCACTGCAACAAAATGAGTTAAAAGTTAAACAGCGAGTAAATGATACTACACTAATTGACATTTTAATAGATAATACCGGAAAAGCAAGCGTTGTTAATATCAATTCGCCTGAAAATATAATAATCCAGTTGCCAAGACTAGATACTATTATCAGGCAAGGAGTCGCCGCTCTACCTACTATGAAACCTGCTGTAAAAAAGGGTATTCTTGTAAACTCTCAGTATAGATTATCGGTAGTTGTAAAGACATTGTAAATAAACACCTACCGCCCTATTTAGGGGACACTTTCCCTTAATAAGGGGAGGAGCTAAATGTCCATATTATTTGTGTAGAAAAATATAGGGCACCTCTTTTATTGGATTCCTTCTGAAGTATATCTTGAGCAAAAGTGAAAGACAGGAATGACTACATAAACTACTTTTTCTTATTTCGTTTATTATAATTCTTATCGCCTCTGGTTTTGGGCTTTTTATATTTTTTGGCTATTTCTCTTCTATACGATCCTCCTTGATTGGTTTTACTATTTTTTTTACTTTTCTCATGAAAGGAAGCTCCTGATTCACCTTTAGCATCTCTTTTAAGCGGGTTCTCTCTTTCAATAATTATTGGTTGTTCTTCGGGTGTTAGTTGTTTTGAAATTTCAACTTCTAAAGGAAAATCAATAACAGGAATTTTATAAGACATCAAGGTCTCTATCGAGTCTTTTGAATTTTGTTCTTTTTCAGTTGAAAATAATATCGATTTTCCTTCATGTGTTGCTCTACCGGTTCGCCCAATACGATGCATATAATTTTCCGGATACTTAGGTGTATCAAAATTAATAACGTGGGAAATTTCAGTTAGATCTAATCCGCGAGCCATCACATCAGTAGAAACTAAAATTCTATTTTCACCTTGGTCAAATTGTTTGATAGATCGTATTCTATAATTTTGTGTTTTATTTGAATGAATAACACAAACTTCTGAACTGTATAACTCCTCTAAGGCTTCAAATAATCTATCTGCACTCCTTTTGTTTGAAACAAATACCAACACCTTGCTAAATTCCTCTTTATTCTTTAATAAATGTACTAGTAAATTCACCTTTGTATAAAAATTTGACACCTCATAACTTTGCTGACTTATATTATCTAAAGGTGTACCACTTACGGCGATTGAAATTTTGGTGGGACTGACAAAATAATCAATAATTAAGGCATCGACATCATCCGTCATAGTAGCCGAAAACATAATATTCTGTCTGCGCTCGGGTAGAATTTCAAAAATATTTAGTAATTGAAAACGAAAACCAAGATCAAGCATCACATCAACCTCATCTATCACTAATTTTTGAATAGATTTTAACTTTAGCGCTCTGCTCAAGGCAAGATCATACAACCTGCCAGGAGTTGCTACAATAATATCTGTCCCTTGGGCTATAGCTTGTTTTTGTGTATTGATATTCGTCCCTCCATAAACTCCTAATACACGTACATTCATGTATTTGGTAATCTTTTCTATTTCTTCAACAATTTGAATTACTAATTCTCTCGTTGGAACTAATATCATTATTCTCGGATTGACCTGTTTTGAGAACTTTAAGTCACGTAATAAAGGCAACATATATGCAAATGTCTTCCCTGTTCCAGTTTGTGCAATACCAACCATATCTCTACCTGAAAGGATAACAGAAAAAGATTTTTCTTGTATTTGGGTTGGTTGACTAAATCCTAGATCGTCAATTGCATAGTGCAATTGTTTTGATAGGTTTAACTCTTGAAAAGTGCTCATTTACAATTATTTTGCGCAAAGATACTGTATATATTATCTTAAAGTTAAAATCGACATTATTAGTACTTATAAAAATGAAAAAAACCAACACTTAAATGTGTTGGTTTAGTTTTTATTAAATATACTTGTATAACTTCTTATGATGAGATTGTCACGATTTTTTTCAAAAATGTCGCAATGATAACTAGAATTTATCCTCCAAAGTCGTCAAAACGAATATTTTCATCCGGGATACCGAAATCTTCACCCATTTTTTGAACTGCATTATTCATAAGTGGTGGGCCACAGAAATACAATTCTATATCTTCAGGAGCATCATGTTTAGATAAATATTCATCTATTACGGCTTGATGTACAAAACCTTTAAATCCGTCTCCTTCTGGATCATTAACATCTTTTTTATCTACCCAATTATCTTCAGGTAATGGTTCTGACAATACCAAATAGAATTTAAAATTAGAAAATTCTTTTTCCAATTGATAGAAATGGTCTAGGTAAAATAATTCACGTTTAGAACGACCTCCATACCAATACGAAACTTTACGACCTGTTTTTAATGTTTTGAATAGATGATATAAATGCGAACGCATTGGAGCCATACCTGCTCCACCACCAACATATAACATTTCAGCATCAGAATCATTAATAAAAAATTCACCATAAGGACCTGAAATTGTAACTTTATCTCCCGGTTTACGAGAAAAAATATAAGATGACGCAATTCCAGGATTTACATCCATCCATCCTCCTTTTTCTCTGTCAAAAGGTGGAGTTGCAATTCGTACATTCAACATAATTTCTCTTCCTTCTGCGGGATATGAAGCCATAGAATAAGCTCTCTCTACAGTTTCAGAATTTTTCATTACCATTGGCCATAATCCGAATTTATCCCATTCTTCTTGAAATTTATCTGGTGTCTCATGCTCTTCAGGATGAGCTGTAATGTCCATATCTGCAAATTTCACTTCACAGTTAGGTATTTCGATCTGAATATATCCTCCGGCTTTATAACCCATATCTTCGGGAATTTCTACCACAAATTCTTTAATAAATGACGCCACATTATAATTACGTACAACCGTTGCTTCCCATTTTTTGATGCCAAATATTTCTTCAGGGATAGAAATATCCATATCCTGTTTTACTTTGACCTGACATGCTAATCTAGCTCCACTTTTTAATTCTTTACGAGTAAAATGAGGTGTTTCTGTCGGTAAGGCCTCACCTCCACCTGAATTTACATGACACTCGCACTGAATACATGTACCACCACCACCACAAGCAGATGGTAAAAATATTTTCTCGCCTCCTAAAGTTGATAGTAACGAATCACCTGATGGTACTTCTATAATTTTTTCGCCATTTATGGTAATTTTTACTGGACCTGATGGTGCTAATTTTTGTTTAACAAATAGTAATAATGAAACCAATAAGAGCGTAATAACTAAAAAAGCTATTACCGTAATCATGATTGTACTTGTAGTGCTAACTGCTAATAACATATTATTGATTTAATGCTGTTGTATTAGTTTCCTTTTCTTCCTCTTTATCGACATCATCTTTCTCTATTTTTATCGCTTGTTCTATAGGTTCTTTTTCCGCTTCAACTTCATCTCCTCCGGTAAGCATTCCTCCAAAACTCATAAAGCCAATTGCCATTAAACCGGTAATTATAAATGTAATTCCTAGGCCTCGTAACGCAGGTGGTACACTTGAGTATCTTATTTTCTCACGAATAGCAGCGATTGCTAGAATAGCCAAGAGCCATCCGATACCTGAACTGATACCGTAGGTTACTGCCAAACCTAATGTTGGAATTTCACGAGATTGCATAAATAAAGAACCTCCTAAGATTGCACAATTCACCGCAATTAATGGTAAGAAAATACCTAATGAATTATACAGTGCAGGCGAAAATTTTTCTACTACAATTTCAACCAATTGTACCATAGTTGCAATGGTTGCGATGAACATAATAAATGATAAGAAACTTAGATCAAATTCGGCATATTCAGGACCTAACCAAACCAACGCGCCGGGTTGTAATAAATACTGATCTATCCACCAATTTAGAGGTACGGTAATTGCTAATACAAAAATTACTGCTGCTCCTAATCCTACCGCAGTAGCTACTTTTTTAGAGACAGCCAGATAAGAGCACATTCCTAAAAATGTAGCGAATACCATGTTGTCTATAAATATTGCTTTAAAAAATAATTCTAAATGTTCCATTTTTTTATAGTATAAGATCCTGAAACAAGTTCAGGATGACGCTCTGCGTCTAGTGTTCTTCTATTAATGCTTCGTTTCTACTTCTTTGTATCCAAATAACAATTCCTAAAACAATTAATGCCATGGGTGCTAATAACATAAATCCGTTATTTTCATATCCTAATGCGTACAATCCTGTTTTTTCTCCAGCAATAGGATTGCCCAATACCGGAAATCCTAATAATGTACCTGATCCTAATAATTCTCTGAAAAATCCAACAATTATTAGAATAACTCCGTAACCGAAAGAATTTCCAATTCCATCCAAGAAAGCTTTCCATGGTCCGTTTGCCAAAGCAAAAGCCTCAAAACGACCCATAATAATGCAGTTGGTTATAATTAATCCTACAAAAACTGATAAGGTTTTACTCAATTCATAAGCAAAAGCTTTTAGCACCAGATCAACAATAATTACTAAAGTAGCAACTACTACTAACTGAACTATAATTCTAATTTTTGATGGAATAATATTCCTCATTAAAGAAATAACCACATTACCAACACCCAGTACAAAAAGAACGGCAATTGCCATTACTATTGATGCTTTCAACTCAGCTGTGATAGCCAATGCTGAGCAAATACCAAGTACCTGGATGGTAATAGGATTGTTATCGGTTAATGGATCAGTAACTAATTTTCTGTTCTTCTTAGAAAATAAAGGCTCTTTTGGTGCCTTTGCTACTTTTTCTTGTTCTACTACTTCAGCCATTTCTAATTATTTTAAAGTTTTAAAATAAGGTACATATAATTTTAATTCAGATTTTAACATAGCGGCTACACCATCACCAGTAATTGTTGATCCGGTTATAGCATCTACTTCATTATCCATTTTATCTTTATTTAATGGATCTGCATTTCCTTTTACCACATTAATTCCTTTAAAAGACCCGTTACTAAATACATGTTCTCCAATAAAGTCATCCATAAAGAAACGTAGTTTAATATTTGCTCCTAATCCGGGTGTTTCTCCGGCATGGTCAAAATATACTCCCAGAACTACCATATCTTTATCTAGTGCAACATACGCCCAAATGGCATCCCATAAACCTTTCCCCCGAATAGGCACTACATAAAATGTTAAGCCGTCTTTGTCTCCAATAAACAAGGGCAATCTTCTTTGATAAGAGTCTTCTTTAGCTAATGTTTTTTCCTTTTTAACATCTATTAAATAAGCTTTATCATCTTCCGTTACTTCATCTCCCTGAATAACTAATTGCTTCTTAATATATTTTGAGAATTCACTAGCAACTTTATCTTTAGAAACAAATTCTACACTCGTTTCCTCATTTTCATTGACACCCATGGCGTATAAAATGTTCTGTTGCTTTTCTATACGTTTGTTCTCATCAATTTTACCTTTTAAAGCGGAAGCTGCGTATGCTAATAATGAGCCAACTACAATTACCATCCCAATGGCAAATAAAATTGTATATGAATTTTTGTCTGTTCTTTTTTCCATCGTTATGCCGTTTTAGCTTTTAAACGCTTTAATCTTCTTTTTATATTACCTTTTACAATATAATGGTCAATTGTTGGTGCAAATACATTCATTAATAAAATTGCTAACATTACACCTTCAGGATACCCCGGATTAAAAACTCGAATCAGAACAGAAATAAATCCGATCAAGAATCCGTAAATCCATTTACCTTTATTGGTTTGTGATCCAGTTACCGGATCAGTGGCCATATAAACTATACCGAAAGCTAATCCTCCAATCAATAAATGATGCCAGAAATCTAAACTCATTAATCCGTAAAATTTACTGCTTTCGCCAATCCAACCTAAATCAACAACCCCGTTAAAGATAAATCCCATTACAAGAGCTCCAATAGTTGCACTAAGCATAATTCTCCAACTTCCTATTTTGGTAAATATTAAAAAGAGACCTCCTAATAATATGAGTAATGTTGATGTTTCACCAATTGAGCCGGGAACAAATCCTATAAACATGTCAGAAACTGAGTAAGCCAATTCTTTACCTTGCGCTAAACCACCTAAAATAGTTTCTCCAGAAATGACATCTAAGTTTGCACCTTCTGCAATTTCTTGAGTTCTTTGTACGGCGCCTTCTACCCAAACTTTATCTCCACTCATCCATGTAGGATAAGCAAAGAATAAAAATGCTCTAATGGTTAATGCCGGATTTAAGATATTCATACCAGTACCACCAAATACTTCTTTACCGATAACAACTCCAAATACTACAGATACAGCCAACATCCATAACGGAATATCAATTGGGACAATTAATGGCACTAACATACCTGTTACGAGATATCCTTCCTCAACTTCATGATTATTGATGGTTGCAAAAATAAATTCGATGCCCAATCCAACTCCATAAGAAATGATGACTAATGGTAATATTTTCCAGAATCCGACAATAAAATTGTCCATTGTCCAAAATTCTGTACTAAAAAAACCGCTTGATACTGCTTGAATATCACCAAATGCTAAATAGTGTTGGTAACCAGCGTTAAACATACCGAATATTAAAAGTGGTATTAATGCTATAATTACAATATTCATTGTACGTTTTAAATCATCTGCAGATTTAATATGTGTACCACCATGTGTTGTATCATTTGGCGTATATAAAAAAGTATGTAAGGCTCCAAATGCAGGTGCCATTTTAGTGCCCTTATACTTTTCTTTTAATTGATGTAAGTTTTGTTTTAAACCCATTGTAATTTTTTAAATTTCTAACCTATTTCTTCTAACATTAAGTCTAATCCTTCTCTAATTATCTGTTGATGTGGTTGTTTAGAGGTGCATATAAACTCGGTCAATGCAAAATCTTCAGGTGCAACCTCATACATACCTAGTGCTTCCATCTCATCTAAGTCTTTATATAAACAAGATTTTAAAATTTGCATTGGATAGATATCTAATGGAAATACTTCTTCATAAGCACCTGTTACCACAAAAGCTCTATGCTCTCCATTATTATTTGTATTTAAATTGTATTTCTTTTTAGGACTCATCCAAGAAAATATCAGCGCTCTAGAAGTAGCAATTTTATTAAAAACTGGAAACAACCAACCAAAAAGTTGATAGTCGTTTCCTTCTGGAATTGCCGTAATTTGATTATCAAAATAACCTAAATAATCTCCTTCCGTAACTTGTCTCCCTGACAATACATTACCGCTAATAATTCTGGTATTATCACCATTTAAATTATCCGTAGTCAATTCCTTTATTTGAGCTCCAGCAATTGCTGCCACATATTGAGGAGTAGCAAACTGAGAACCTGTTAGAGCAATTGTTCTTTTAGCATTAAACTTACCAGTCAATAGTAATTCACCAATAATAACTAGATCTTGAGGTGATACAACCCAAACAACTTCTCCCTTATTTATAGGATCAATTTTAGCAATTTGAGTACTTACATTACCTGATGGGTGTGGTCCGGTAATTTTATGAACTATAATTCCGTTAAGGTTTGATAGTGGAGAGTTTGTATTTTTTCCAACACAAGCATGAACTTTGCCCGTTGTTAGTTTTGTCAACGCAGTTAGTGCTGCTTGTAATTCAGCTTCTTTACCAGCCAATACATAATCAAAATCTGCTGCTAAAGGCGCACTGGCATATCCAGAAATAAAAATTGATTTTGGAGCAATATCGGGTTTTGCAATGACATCGTATGGACGTTGCTTGATAAATGGCCAACAACCTGATGATAACAAATGATCTTTGACCTCATCAGAAGACATATTATTAATGTCTTTTTTACCAAAATCATGATATTGTTGTGTTTTATCTGCTAGGACTTTTATTTCTAAAATTTTTCGCTTAGCACCTCTTTTAATTTCCACTACTTCGCCACTTACAGGTGATGGAAATAAAATACGTTCATCTGCTTTGGAATAAAACAAAGTTTGACCTGCTTTTATTTCGGTCTTTTCTCTAGCTATAAGTTTAGGTGTAATTCCGTGAAAATCTTCAGGCTTTATTGCATAAACACTACCTATTGGAAGTTCTGTAGTTGTCTTGTCTGCATCGCCAAGGAGCTTAATATCTAAGCCCTTTTTTATACGAATGTCTGTTGACATATTTATATTTTGAATTTATGACTTTAAAAACGATGCAAATTTAAAAATTTTGTACATGTTTTATGTGATTTTACAAGGTATAAATACTATTTATAACGATTCTAAATAACTATCGTGTTATACCTATACTTAGTTTTATTATTTTTATGCCGAAACAAACAACCAAATACCAATTAAACATTAAACTAATACATTTGTAAAGCCCATTTTTTGTTTGCTCAGAGTTGAAAATTCACTTATAGTTTGCACTATATTTTAAATTTTAGATTTAACTACAGCATACAATTGGTATAGCTTTTGATAATTAGTAAACAAATCACTTAAATGAGCAGATTTAAAACCTTCTTACTTCTATCGAGTTTTATTCAACAAATTCTGTTTATAATTAAAAACTATATTTCTTTGAGTATCTATTTTTTATTGGTCTTAACTTCATTTTCAGTTAAAGCACAAAGTGATGTTATTATTTACCCGCCCGAAAACATAAAATCTATAGTTTTAAGACCTCAACAAACAAACAATTATGTACCTATTATTAGATTGGGTGAACTTTTCACCTTAGAATTTGATGATTTAAATGTGAGTCAAGAAGAATATACGTATAGAATTGAACATTATGATTATAATTGGCAACCTTCAGGATTGGTAAGTACAGAATTTATTAGTGGATATGCAGATGATAGAATAAGAGATTATGAAGATTCTTTTAATACTATTCAACCTTACACTTATTATAAAGTACAAATACCAAATGATAATACCCGAATAAAAATAAGTGGTAATTATGTTATCACCATCTTCGACGAAAATTATGAGGCTGTTTTTGCAAGGCCATTTATAGTGTATCAGTCGAAAGTAAGTGTAGGTGTTAGCACACATAGAAGTAGAGATATAGCAACATTAAATTCAATGCAAAATGTACAATTTTCGATAAATCATCCTAATCTGCTTATTAATAATCCCGCTCTGGAAATTAAAATCGCATTATATCAAAATAACGATTGGAATACAGTAATAAAAGACATTAAACCTCAATTTTACAGGGGTTCACAACTGCTATATAAATATGTAGATAAGATTTCTTACTGGGCAGGAAATGAATTCTTGTTCTTTGACACTAAACAAATAAGAAATGCTACAAATAATATTGCTAAAGTAGAATTAAATGATACATTCGATACCTTTCTCTATTTAGACGAAGGTCGTAAAAATGATACTTATACCAATTATCCTGATATCAATGGTAATTTTATCATCAGATCTATTGATGTTGAAGACACTGCAACTGAAGCCGATTATACTTGGGTATATTTTGCATTAGAGTCGTTTGAAAATATTGGAAATGATAACATTTACATCTATGGAAATTTTAATGGCTGGCAATTGAATGATGAAAACAAAATGACCTATAATGAAACGATGAAATTATATACAGGTAAAATATTTTTAAAACAAGGCTTTTATAATTATACATATATTACTTCAAACAAAGATGGTGAGATAAATGACCATGCAATTGAAGGCTCTTTTTATCAAACCGAAAATGATTACAGCGTTGTGGTTTATTATAAACCTATAGGTAGCAGGTATGACCAAGTTATCGGGTTTGGTGTGGCAAATTCTGAAAACCTACGCAACTAATTTTTCCTTTTCGCATCTAAACTAATAAGTTTAAGTAGGTTCCAAAAGAATTTATATATTTGTATTATAACGATAGACTCGTATTTAACTATGATTCAACAAGTAACAAATGGTATTAAGATTTCTGTAGAAACTAATTTTGAGGGGAAATCCCATCAAAACGACAGGACTTATTTTTCATTTAGTTATAGTATTACTATTGAAAACCAAAGCAATGATTCGGTGCAGCTTATTAGTCGACACTGGAAAATTTTCGACTCTCTAAAAAGCATAGAAGTAGTTGAAGGTGAGGGTGTTATAGGTAAAAAACCCATTATTTCCCCTAAAAAAAGTTATACCTACAGTTCTTACTGCAACCTAACTTCTCCAATCGGTTCAATGAAAGGCTTTTTTAACATGATCAACTTTACTACTACCAAAAGTTTTAGAGTACATATTCCTTCATTTCAATTGACAGTTCCTGCTATTTCAAATTAATCCTAGTTTATTTTTAATAAATTTTAGTACTTTTAGATTATTACAATAGCTATAAAGTGAAGTCTACAACCCGATTTAAAAAAAATAAAAGAGGAATTATTTGCCTAAATTGTGAGCAGCCTATTTCTGACAATGACAATTTTTGTTCTAATTGTGGCCAAGTTAACGATGAACTTCCCTTAAGCATCAAACAATTTATTTCAGAGTTTTTCTCTGGATTTTTTTCATTTGATACGCGCTTTTTTAAAACCTTTATTCCGTTAATATTTAAACCCGGAAAAGTATCAAAAGATTATGTTGAAGGCAAAAGAAGAAGATACGTAAATCCGTTTCAATTATACTTACATATAACAATTGTTTTCTTCTTACTACAAGGATTATTCTCAGCCTTTGATGAGTATAAACTCACGGGTTCTTTTACAAAAAACGCTTCAAATGTATCTATTGATTCATTAGTTACACAAGGGGACAACATAAAAGATAAAATCGAGCAAGACCTAAATGCACAAGGAATAAATGTTGACTTACCTATCATCACAAATAATGACTCAATAAACGATGAAATAACCGACTCAATTTTTAAGAAATATAATATCCCTTATACTAAAAAATCAAAAAAGGATGCTGTTTTTTTTAGTAATAAACAAAAAACCAAAACTCATATAGATTCCATAGTTGATGCTTCGAATATTTTAGAACTGTTAAAAAACAATGCATTCACTATAGCTCAAAAAGATTCTATATTTGATGAATTATATGCTCCTGTGATAAGCTATATTTCAAAATTAACAAATAGTAAAAAAACACAGAATTGGGAACAACTCGAGGGCCTAACAAAATTGAAAAAATTTGCATTCAATTACATTGAAGATATTTTAAAAGCTAAAAATATAAAATATAGTCTGCCTGAAAAAACTAAAATTTCTGTTGAAGATGAAATATTAAAAGGATTAATTGGCCAAGGAATTTTTAAAAAGGTTAGTGTTTTTATGGAATATGATGAAAACCATGAAAACGCTACGGCAATTGAAGCATTAGAAGAGTTAAAATATGAGAAAACACGTTGGAATGTATTCTACTATAAAAAAGCACAAGATTTTAATAAATTTAAAAGTGATTCAGAGTTCAGAGATTCCTATAAAGATGATATTGTTTCTAAAATATCTATAGCTCTTTTCTTTATGTTACCCATTTTTACATGGTTTATCTCAATTTTATACATCAGGCATAAAATGAATTACACAGAACATTTGGTGTTTGTTTTTAATGTACAAACCGCATTTTTTATGCTCCTTATTTTCTTCACAATTTTTGATAGAATATTGAAAACCGATATTGGAATTGCTATTTTTATTCTCGTTTTTCTATTTTATTTATATAAAGCAATGCGTAATTTTTACAAACAAAACAGGGTAAAAACCATCATCAAATATTTTATGCTCAATTCAATTTTTGTAATACTCTCAAGTATAGGTTTTATAATTATTTCTTTTTTAGCTTTTGCGCTCTAAAGAAATTTCAGGGTTTTATAAGTTGTCCTAAAAAATTACGATTGCGATTTTTCAAAAGTACTTTTATAGATAATTTATTCTTATTTGACAACTGCACTGAAGTTTCTTTGAATAAATCGATATATTTATTATTGAGTGGTAATTGCATGACATCTAATTGATTTTGCAGATACACTTCAATATTTAAGTATCCTTTTAACTTGAACTCACTTTCCTTAATAAGAACTGGAGTAGCTCCTTTTTCATCTGAAATCATCATATCCATATTATGAGAATGCATATATAGTTTATATAGTGGAAAGGCTGTAAAAAGTGTATCATTTTCAATTATTTGGATTGCTTTCTTTTGCAAAAAATAATGGTACAAATTTGAACCTTTTTCTGATTTTATTTCAAACTCTAATTCAGGAATTTTTAATTTTTGGGTCGATTTTATCTCAACCTTATTAAAATCAGTATCATAATCATAAGTGATAATAGTATCTGTCTTACTTTTTATTGATTTTAAATTAAAACTTAAAAAACCACTCCATTTACTTATAATAGAATCTAAAGACAGATGAGAAATTTTATTAAATTTAGACAGATTAATTAGTTTCAAGCTGTTTTGAAACAACGTATTTGTTTTGTTAATTTTTCCTGTAATAAAAGCCAATGAGTTTTGAGTAATATCAGGTTGCTGCGTAGTTATAAAAAGGTCAAAATCAGGATTTGTTTCTCCTTCTATTTCTAAAATGCCTTTTTTAAAATTAGCTACTAAAAAATCTCTTTTTTGTGTAGTAAAACAAATATCACTCGTACTATTAATAACAGGTTTTAGGACCAATGATGTATTAGAAAGAAAATTAGTTTCGTTAAAAACTGACTGCGCTGTTTTCACTATGTCTATTTGCTTATTACTTTTAAAAGCTATTATTAACTGTTTGTTTCTCAAAACAAAAACGACGGCATCTTTATTGTAAATAACGTCGTTTTCAAAATTGCTCTTTTTAAATTTTTTAGTGATTAAATATTTGGATAACTCATCAATATCATTTACTTCAAAAATACTGCTAAACCAATTATTCTTTAAGGATGTGCTGTTAGTAAAAAACAGAACGTTCTTAGGGATTTGAACCCCTTTTGTTAATGTGAATTTTAGTTTTTTTACACTATCATTTTTAGCATCAGATTTTAAATAAGTAATAGGGTTTGATAAAATATCGACAAGCAAATGATGCTCTAATTGTCGTGTATTTATATTGACAATTGCTGTTGCTGATTGCGGGACTCTATTGATAAAAACTAAAGCTTGTTTATATCTTAAGATATAAACAAATATCAGTAATATACTAATAATCAAAAAAGTATAAACAATCTTTTTCTTCATTTGTTATTTAACAGCCATTTCAAGAAAGTTTAAGAAAAACTTTAAAGAATTCCCATGCTTTAATGGAGTATCCATTTTAAATTCTGAATGAATTTTATTTCCTTTCAATCTTGATGTTGTGAAATATGCTTCGGTTAAATTCTCTTTTGCATAATTTAAAACTTCTCTTTCTTTTTTACTAAACGAAACATCTGGAATTTTATGCATGAGTTGCTTTCCATTAACATAAAATGTTGAAATATTATTTCTAATCATTTTTTTATGACTCCCAGTATTAGAATTAATATTATCCTTAAGAATATCTAAAATTTGCTTTTCCGAGCTAGTAAAAAATGCAATTTCATTTTTAAAAGCAAAATACATATCAAAAGGAATATCGCTATTTTTTTTAAGCTTAAAATAATTAGCTTTTGGGTTTACCAATTGATGTTTGGCTGCTAGACGAACAAGTTTATTTACTAACTTTTTATTTTTTGAACCTATCATAATTGTAAAATTAGGCATAGGTTCTGTTTTCGTATTGGTAACTTCTGTTCTATTGTAATCATCATCATATTCATAAGTAGTATAAGTAACTTCCTTTTCGGTAATATCATTCAACACAAAGAACATATTTCCGGTAACGAATTCCCCTATTGCTTCTTCATCTAACAACACCGAAATAGTTTCTGCAGAAGCATCGGATTCTTCCTGGTATTGTGGCTTTATCCCTCCATATATATTAGCAATTATTGTGGGATATTCTTCTAACATACCTTGCATATTAAAAGATATACTAGAATATGCTAGTACATTGTTTTGATTAAAATAATTAAAGAATTCTTGATCAATTTTAGACTTATATATATTTTTATAAGTCTTTATCCAACCATCATTAATTTCCATGTCAGCAGTTATTCGTGCCTCATTATTATCAAGATAAATATTTCCCCACATGCTATCAATTCCATATCCGAATTTTCTTGCATCCATATTTGGATTTAAAAACATTGATGCCAAACCAAATTTCATGGTGTTGTTTATCAATTCTCCATAATTATTAACCCAATAGGAAGCAACGGCTTTATTATCTTTTCTTTTCGTATAACTACGATTGTTAATAATTGAATTTGAATTATTATTATTTAGAATTTCTAAAGCATGAGCTTTTGCCCAACGCTTACCAACTCTTTTTTTAATTTCATAGAGTGACTCGTCTTCATCTTTAGCATGTCTTTTATAATTTTCGGTATTGCTAAAATACTGATTAGAAACCTCATGACCTGTGAAAAGCAACGTATTGTCATTCCAAATTGTAATGCCACTCAAATCAGTCATATTTTTAATATCACCTTCTTTTTCAATTTTTTCCTTTTTAGATTTAGATAACAAATTTTCATATAAACTTTTATCACTTAGTTTTATTATAAATTGATGATAGCTGATACTATCTGTGGTTTGATAAAAATAATAGGCTTTAGAACTAATATCAAACCCATAATCTTTTAGACTTGTTATTGTAGTTGCAGAGTCATTTTTCACTTCTTTAAAAAGTTTTTTTATCATATCAAGCTCATCAAACTCAGCAACTGACATAAGTTCTTGCAACCTGTCTCCATTAACTGAAACCACAGCTTGCACATTACTTGGTATTTTATTTTCTAAGTTTTGTGCAACACCTACAAACGAAACGCACAATGTAATTGATAATATAAATTTTTTCATAGCATTTTAATCTTGTAATTGAATTTGGTTTTTAATTGAACTTTTATTCGTAATAATATCTTGAGCATTTACTTTTAAGAAAATTGCTTTTTTATTTGCTGAAATTTTAGCCATTGTGTTTTTAGAAGATATAATCGGATCAACAAATCGATATATTGTAGTGAAAGTTGCATTTTCAAATATCTTTCGATCGGCCATTTTTGTTTTATTGAATTCCTTAGCTAAATTATAATGATAATTCCGTGTAAACGTATGTTGATCTTTGTTAAAGCTAAAGTGTTTATACTGTTTTATCTTTTCTGCATCACTTTTTGAACTAAAATTTGATATAATCTTGTTCAATACTTCAACTGAAGTAAAATCACAAGAAATAGTATAAATATATTCATCAAAATTTAATGAATTTTTTACATTAGAGATTCCTTTGGTCTTTTTAATAGTATTGGTAATTTCAGTAAGATGTTGTTGGATTTCAACTTCAGATGGTACTTTATAATCGTTAATACTATCAAGTAACTGAATTGAATTCAATTTAGACTTACTTCTACTTAAATTTAATGTAAGTGTAACGTGACCCGAACCATCTTCATTGAAACTCACCTCTTCTACAATTTCAAAACAGCTTGTTAATAGAAGTAAGAATCCTAAAATAATAATAATTCCTTTTTTACGCATAGCAATAATTCTTCAGAAGGATAGTGGATATAACGTAATTTATTTAAGTAAATTACTCAATCATTCTAATTCTTTAATCCTGTGTTTTTAGATTGTTATTTATATTTTCGATAAGTTTAACAGTAGTACTATAATCGTCATCATTTTTTATTGCAATTTCAATAGCTTTTTGCGCGAGCAATAACGCTTTTTCATAATTCCCAATTTTGTATAATAACGCGGCATAAGTATCAGTGTTATAATAATTCTCATCTAATTCTATCGAGCGTTTTACCCATTTTATTGCATTGATTATTTTTTCTTTATCACTTTCAACTTCATAGACATTCCATGCCATGGAGTTCAATGATGAATAATCATCCCAATCTATTATCTTTCCATTGGCATATTCAACAGTAGTAACTTCACCTTTTGAATTGTATTCCTTTACAGTACCGTTTCCTTTTTTTAATGTTCCTTTATCTAAAGCAACTCCTTTATTGTCAAAATATGATATAACTTCCATAAGCTTTCCTTCATCCCATAATTGAACTTTTTCAATTTGATCATTGTCATAGTAATAAGTCCAATTTCCATCTTTTTTATCGTTCTTGTAATTTCCAATTTCTATGCATTTTCCATTTTCATTATAAAACTTCCATTCACCCGTAAGTTTTTTATCATTATTATTAAAATTTTTAATGCGATTATCTGCTTCATCTTTATAAGCATCGTTCATTACCCATTTACTAGTTTTAACTCCCGCTTTATAATTTTCAATTTTATTGATAAATCCATTAACAGTGTAAAACTTCCATTTACCTTGTTTTTCACCATGGTTATAGTCTCCATCAAGTTTTGAAAGTCCGTTTTCATAGAACTGCTGCCAATTACCATGCTTATTTCCTTTTTCATCAAAAGTACCTGTAACCATCATTTGGCCATTAACATGGTATGACATGTATCCTACTAAAATGTCATTTTCGAATCTTCTAACCCTTTTTATTTCACTATTAAAATAATATTCTCTCCATTTTCCAACTTTCATTCCATTATCATAATTTCTATTCTCTTTCATTTCTCCATTTTCGAAATAATATTCCCACAAACCGGTTTTTTCACCTTCATTAGTAATGGTTATACTTTTTAAATTGCCATTATCCCAATACGTTTTTTCTTTTTGTGCGTACGCATAAATGGTTATAACACAAAAGAATAGTGATACAATTACCTTTTTACTCATAAAATTTTTAGTTGCTTTTATAAATTCGTAATTTTTTTTCGAAAAGTTCATTTTTATTACTGTTGTTAAGATTAAGATATTAAATCATAATATAATATTCATATCGTATCTATTTTACATTATAACATTACAAAGATGTGCCATTTTTCAGAAATTCAAACCCCTAAAAACTGTGAAAATTATATCCCTGAATAAAGGGGTGTTTTTATCTAAATAAGATCTGTTCAAATTTAAATATTTTGATAATCCATTGTAAGTCTATTATTTTCTCTTTTTACAGATGTAATACTAACAGTACCTCCTAAACCTCTATTCATAGTTACATCAATATGAGGGTCGCCAACACCTGCATTATTATGAAATTCTAAAATGCTTTTTTGTGTAAGATTATTATTTTGTTGCCAATCTGTAAACCAATCATGTCTTAATTGTTTTACACTTTCATCATATAAAGTAGATGATGACCAGATATGTGCTTCTTGGGGAAGTTTTTTGATATGTTTTGTCTTACCATCCCACACGAATTCTATGAGTTCTAAATTTGTATTCCAATCAACTATTGTTAAAGTGAATTGTTCAACATTGGATAAATCAATCTCTTCTAATCCTTTTCGAATATTATCTACTTTCAATAATTCTTTTACAATTAGTCCCCTGCTTTTACTATAGAATGACCTTGAAGTATGGTATTCAAACCCGCCATTTAACAAGCAGATCAATCTGTTTTTTGAACTTGCACCTATCCAAGTTCCACCAGCTTTTCCATCCTTAGGATAATTCAATTCAACGCCATCTTCTATATATGTTTTAGGAGGAGAGGCTTTTTCCCGTGCAAACGGAACATCTCTACTTGAAGTCAAAATAAAATCTGATTTTCCTAAAGGTATATAGGTTACTGTACACATAAAAAAGTTAATTTGTTAAATCGTTTATTTGTGTAATTGTTTGACAAAACAACGATCAAATACTTACAAATAAATCGTAACTTTGTTCTCCAAAAATAATACCTTTTATTGTATTATTTATAGATATTAAAGTTGAATTATTCAAAATAAAAAAACAAAAATGGCAACAGGATTTTATAATGTACCAAAAGCAATAAACGAACCCGTAAAATCGTATGCACCAAATAGCCCTGAACGTAAGGAATTATTGACGATGTATAAAAAAATGTACAACGAAAAAGTAGACATCCCTTTTTACATAGGTAGCGATGAAATTAGAACCGGAAATACCGTTTCTATTCACCCTCCACATGACATTAATCACACTGTTGGTCAGTATCATACTGCTGAAAAAGAGCATGTAGAATTGGCTATCAGTACAGCAATGGAAGCGCGTAAAACATGGGCCAAAATGCCATGGGAAAGTAGAGCTGCAATATTTCTAAAAGCAGCTGATCTGTTAGCCGGGCCTTATAGAGCAAAACTGAATGCAGCTACAATGATTGCACAGTCTAAAAACGTAATGCAAGCCGAAATAGATGCTGCATGTGAATTGATAGATTTCTTTAAATTTAATGTTGAATTTATGACAGAGATCTATCAAAATCAACCTATATCTTCACCGGGAATTTGGAATAGAATGGAATACAGACCATTAGAAGGTTTTGTATATGCCATTACGCCATTCAATTTCACTTCAATTGCTGCAAATTTACCGGCAGCTCCTGCAATGATGGGAAATGTTGTTATCTGGAAACCTGCAAGAACACAAGTTTATTCTGCACAGGTTATTATGGAAATTTTTAAAGAAGCAGGTGTACCTGATGGTGTTATAAATATGGTTACCGGAAATTCAGCAATGGTTACTGATGTATTATTAGATCATAAAGATTTTGGTGGTATTCACTTTACCGGATCAACTGGTGTTTTTAATAGCTTTTGGGACAATATTGGTACCAATGTAAACAAAGGAAAATACCGTTCGTACCCACGAATTGTTGGTGAGACCGGTGGTAAAGATTTTATTTGGATGCATGCCTCTGCAGATGCTAAACAAGTGGCTACGGCAATGTCTAGAGGGGCATTTGAATATCAAGGACAAAAATGTTCTGCTGCTTCAAGAGCGTATATTCCAAAATCGAAATGGGATGATGTGAAAAAATTCTTAGAAGCTGATTTGAAATCAATGAAAATGGGAAGTCCTGATGATACCTCAAATTTTATCAACGCAGTAATTGATAATAGAGCTTTTGATAAACTATCTAATTTTATTGACGATGCAAAAAGAGATAATGATGCCGAAGTGATCATGGGTGGTAACTATGACAATTCTAAAGGTTATTTTATTGAACCTACAGTAATTTTAGCTAAAAAAGCCGATTATAAAACTATGTGTACTGAATTATTCGGACCTGTATTAACGGTTTATGTTTATGAGGATAATGAGTGGGAAGATTGTTTAACATTGGTTAATGAAACTTCTCCATATGCTTTAACAGGAGCCATTTATAGTGCCGATCGAACTATCATAGATATTGCAACTGATGCTTTAGAAGATGCAGCTGGTAACTTTTATATCAATGATAAACCGACGGGAGCTGTAGTTGGGCAACAACCATTTGGTGGTGCCAGAGGATCGGGTACAAATGACAAAGCCGGTTCTGTTTGGAACTTATTGCGTTGGGTCTCTAATCGTACAATTAAAGAAACCTTTGTGCCTCCAACCGATTATAGATATCCATTTTTGGAACAATAAACCCATATAGAGAAACCTGAGTTCTAACTAAGAGACTTTACAACATAAAAACCTCATCAATTAAATTTGGTGAGGTTTTTTAGTATATTTGATATCCTAACAAATTTATTATGAATAAACAACTAACACTTGTCCTTTTCATAGTTTATCTTTTGACATGCTGTTCAAAAAAAAGACTTTACGATGATGCATTAATTATTAGCGGTGGCACCATAATAAATGTTATCCAAAACGGGGCGTCAACTAATGATCTAACAGATAAAGCCATCGTTCTAAAAGCAGATTCTATCTTTAAAATAATTGATGCGACTACTCTTTCTAGCAAACAGGAAAATGTAATTGATGCCACAGGAAAATTTATACTTCCGGGTTTAACTGATGGGTTTGCTGTGATCAATAATCAAAGCTATGCGAACGCCTTTTTATATATGGGTGTTACTGATGTCATTGGAGTTGAAAGTGAGCGTAGAGGAAATTTTTATCATGATGCAAGTCCGTCACCTAATGTACATATGTTACAAGACGTGGGTTTTGAAGTTCTAACAAATCAACAAATATTAAATACCATTCATAAACATCATGAAACTGGTGCTGAAATATTATTGTTAATGTACAAATTAACACCAGAACAAGTTGAATTAGCCCATAACGAGGCGAAAAAGTTAGGGATGGGTACTATAGGAGAGCTCGGTTTTACATCCTATAAAAAAGGAATGGATCTTGGCGTAGATGCTTTTGTACATACTACACGTTATTCATTAGATGTAGCGCCAGATTCTATGGCAGTAAAAGTTGCCGAGCAACCTTTCAGTAATGATTTAGGAAGCCCTAAATGGCGTTATTATCAGTATTTATCAAACCTAGATCCTGACGACAAAGCCTTACAACAACATGCCGAAAATTTAGGTAATTCTGATTCATATATTCAACCAACATTCGCATTATTATATTTAGATATGCCATTTAGTAAAAATCCTTGGGAAGAAAAGGTAGCATCTATCATTGATATTAATGATGTGAATCGACCGGCTGATAAAATTACAGGTAAGCACAACTATCCTCCTGAAGAACTAGCGGCCTATCAAAAACTAGGTTTTCAAGAATTGATCATCGAAAAAACTTATTACAAAAACGGTGCGAAGTACCTTTCGGGTAGCGCAACTGATGTTTGGGGCTCACTGCCTGGAATATCACTACATCAAGAATTAGAAGTTCTTTCTCGTATTGGATTGACCAACCGACAGGTCTTAGCCGCTTCTACTTCAAATTTTAATGATGCTTTTGGCTTAGCTTTTGGAAAGATTGAAGTAGGATTCAAAGCCAACATTTTGATTTTAGACGAAAATCCTTTAGAGGATATTAATAATTTAAAAGAAAAGAAAATAGTTATCCTCAATGGTAAGAAAGTAGATTTAGAGGCTTTGCTTCAAAAATAACACATTTGTCAAAAAAATTAATATCGATGCATAAAAATGTCATTCTTACTTTTATCTTTTTAGGAATTTTTAGTTTCGGGTTTTCCCAAAACGGAAAAATTATTGACCGAGAAGAATTACAATGGAAAAAAGATACAATATTCAATAACCTTTACGGTGGTAAAAAACTAAACTCTAAATACAATTATCTCAACACCGTTACTATAGAAAAGATAACATATCTAAGTGACGGATTAAAAGTAAAAGGTTATTTAGTTAGTCCTAAAAAAGAAGGGAACTACCCCTGCATTATCTACAATCGAGGTGGAAATAAAGAATTTGGCAAACTAACACCTCAAAAAGCTGTATTTATCTTAGCAAAAGTTGCCAGTTGGGGATATACCGTTGCCGCAAGCCAATATAGAGGCAATGACGGTGGTGAAGGCAAAGAAGAATTTGGTGGTGCCGATGTAAATGATGTTTTAAATTTAGTTCCACTTTTTAAGAATGTGCCGCAAACAGATACTACTAAAATGGGAATTTATGGATGGTCACGCGGCGGTATGATGACCTATTTAACCTTAACTAGAACCAACAAATTTAAAGCTGCTGTTGTGGGTGGTGGTGCCAGTGATCTACGAATGATAATGGAGACCAGAAAAGACACTTTTGAAACAGTTTATATAGAAAATATTCCAAATTATTTAAAAAATAAATCAAAAGCTTTAAATGAGCGCTCGGCTATTAATCAAGTTGAAAATATTACCAAAAAGACACCTATTTTAATGTTGCATGGTACTTCAGATTGGCGAGTAGTCCCGGAAATGTCTTTAGATTTATCTAGCGCATTTATCAAGCATAAAATTCCACATAGATTGGTTCTCCTTGAAGGTGGAAATCATGGGTTAAGCGAATTCGGGGATGAAGTCAACACTCTAGTAAAAAAATGGTTTGACGATTATCTAAAAAATGGCAAACCATTACCAAATTTACAGCCTCATGGAAGGTGAAAACTCATTTCAACTTATAAATATATTTTCTTTTTAACCACCTTGTAATCTATCAGCACCATCTAATAAACCAACCAAATCTTGAGGGTTGTGTATTAAAATTGGGATGTGTTGCGGGCAGATATAAAATTCACTTTCCTGATAATAAAATTTTGTTACCGGTGTTTCACTCGATGATTTTTTACAAACCAAACACTCTTTTATAGTACTCATAATTAGTCTTTTTTAATTAAGACAAAAATATCTTTTATTATTTACTCAAAACCTAACATATATCATGCTTTAAAACCTACTATAATTAATTGAATCGATACTCAAAACTCAATTGGAATATAGAATTTCTTAATTTATAACCATTATTAAACTCTGATAATTCTCCTTTAAATAATCGATTAAACCCATAATTATATCGTAAACCTACTCCTGCTTTTTCATTAAAATCATAACCCGCACCTAAGTTTAAACCAAAATTAAAATCACTAGTGCTACCTGAATCATTTACTATACTGGATCCATCCTGACGGAATTCAATATTTTCTTCACTCACCCAAAACATATAATCTAATTGCGGACCAATTTCTACATTTAAATTATTTATAATATAATATTTCAACATCACTGGTAAAACAATATTCGATTCATTAATTTTAACATTTGAAGCATTTGAAGGCAGAACATTTAAATCTTCTTGTGGCAAGTGCAATTCGAATAAATTTATATCAAACTTCGTTCCTTGTAAAATAAATAACAACTCTGGTTGAACAAATAAATTATTTGTTAATTCAATTTTTACAAAACCTCCTATTTGATAACCTAATTTACTTTTGTATTTAATTGCGCTATCAAAATTTTCTATATATTTTGAATAGTTTAATCCTCCTTTTACCCCATAAACAACATTTTGAGCTGAGGCTATCTGTAAAGAAATGATAATAATAAGAAATAATAGTAATTTTTTCATAGCTTAATTTAATTAATAATTAAGGCTTATACTTCAAGGGTAAATGCACCACTTTTTTTGTTTCAAAAAAGTCTTCGGTAAAATAGTCAGATAAGTTATAGATTGCCGCTTTGGGGAAATTAACCAACTCTTCGGTTAAATCACCTCCTTTTAGATAGAGAATACCGTTTTTGAGTTCATGATTTTGCTTTTTAGCTATTTTTCCTTTTACCCAACGTACAAATGTTGGCATTGCCGCTACTGCTCGACTTACAATAAAATCGTAAGTACCATTAATATCCTCTACACGGTTATGTGTTGTTTTTACATTGGTCAAGCCCAAACGTTCAACAACCTCATCAATAACTTTTAGTTTCTTTGCAATACTATCAACCAAATGAAATTTACTTTCAGGAAATAAGATGGCCAAAGGTATTCCCGGAAAACCACCACCAGTTCCAACATCTAAAATTCGGGCATTTGGTTTAAACGATATCACTTTGGCTATTCCTAAAGAATGTAATACATGACGAAGATATAATTCATCAATATCCTTCCGTGAAACTACATTTATTTGTGCATTCCATTCTTTGTACAAAGCCTCTAATTGTCCAAATTGATGCAATTGATGCTCAGTTAATTCGTTAAAGTAAGCAGTAATTTGTTTCAAGTGTTCATATTTATTCTTTTAACGGTCACATGCTGTTCGCTATTAATCATACTTTTTGGTGAGAAAAATTTTAGCAGGCTCGTTTCATAAATTGAGATTGTAAAATTACGACATATTGTTAAAAAATGCATAATTTAACACTCAAAACATGCTTTCAATCAAAAATCATGTATTTTTGCACCTTATAAAAATAGACAAAAACATTATGTCAAATATATCTGTAAAATTTTCAAGAGTTGATTCAACAAAGTTTTTTAAAACTTTAAATAAACGTATCAACACTTATTTTAAAGAAAAGAATCTTAAAAAAACGGGGAACTGGAAGCTTTACCTCAAGGCTATCGTCATGTTCTCATTGCTCATCACTCCGTTGATTTTAGTGCTTACGCTAAATTTACCTGCTTGGGCACAAATCTTAAGTATGGTGATAGTAGGAGTTGGAATGGCAGGGGTTGGAATGAATGTAATGCACGATGCCAATCATGAATCTTTTTCTAGTAAAAAATGGGTAAATAAATTAATGGGAAGTAGTATTTATATACTTGCCGGAAACGACTATAACTGGAAAGTACAACACAATGTATTACATCATACTTATACTAATATTCAAGGTCATGATGAAGATATTGATGCCGGAAGAATTATTAGATTTTCAAAACATGCAAAATGGTTGAAAATTCATAAATATCAAAAATATTATTCATTTTTTCTTTATGGATTATTAACCATAAATTGGGCAATTACTACCGATTTTAAACAAACATATCAATATTTAAAGCGAAAGTTATCTTATGGTAAAATGCCTAATCCTGCTACTCAATGGACAAAATTGATCATTGGGAAAATTGTGTATTATGCTGTTTGGATAGCCTTACCATTAGTTGTTGGTTTTGCATGGTGGCAAGTATTGATTGGTTTCTTTGTAATGCATTATACCGCTGGTATTATTTTAAGTGTTGTTTTCCAATTGGCACATGTAATGCCTAATACTGAGATGCCTCAACCTGATGAAGACGGAAACATGAAAAATACATGGGCAATTCATCAATTATATACTACCTCTAATTTTGCACCTAAAAATTGGTTGGTTAGATTTTTTACAGGTGGATTGAATTATCAAGTAGAACACCATTTGTTTTCTCATATTAGTCATATTCACTATAAAAAATTAGCTGAAATTGTAAAGAATACGGCACAAGAATTTAGCTTACCTTATAATGAATATAAAACAATGCGTAAAGCTATTATTGAACATTACCATCAATTAAATCTTTTAGGTAAAAAACCTGTAATGGCCTAAAGAAAGTTATTGGTTATAATTTTCAGGCAGATTTCACTTTATTTCTAAATAAGTTTGAAATTTAACTTTTAAAATTAAAAGACTTTTTCATTAATATTTATTGCATATTAATTTTTACTTTTGAGGCTTAATTTTAGGTCTTAAAAAGTATGCAACATCTTTCTGATAGAATAAATAGTCTACCCATTTCTCAAACACTGGCAATGGCGGCAAAAGCCCGCGAATTAAAAGCTGAGGGTAAAGATATTATTAGTTTAAGTTTAGGCGAACCAGATTTCAATACTCCAGATTTTATCAAAGAAGCTGCTAAGCAAGCAATTGATGAAAATTATAACTCATATACACCTGTTAATGGTTATTTAGAATTACGTGAAGCAATTTGCAGAAAATTTAAAAGAGATAATGGTTTAATATATAACGAAAGCCAAGTAGTTGTTTCAACAGGTGCAAAACAATCTATTGCTAATGTGGCGATGGTCTTGTTAAATCCTGGTGATGAAGTTATATTACCTGCACCTTATTGGGTGAGTTATTCGGCCATTAGTATTTTAGCCGAAGCCACATATGTTGAAATTCCTTCTTCTATTAATACCGATTTTAAGATTACTCCTGAACAACTCGAAGCTGCTATTACACCTAAAACAAAAATGATCTTCTTTAATTCACCAAATAACCCAAGTGGATCATCATATAACGAGAGTGAATATAGAGCTTTGGCAAAAGTATTAGAGAAACACCCTAATATTTATATTCTTTCAGACGAAATTTACGAACACATAAATTATGGAGCTCCAAATTTTAGTTTTGCCTCTATTGAAAGTATGTATGAAAGAACAATAACGGTAAATGGCGTTGCAAAAGCCTTTGCCATGACTGGATGGCGAATAGGTTATATTGGTGCACCATCGTGGATAGCAAAAGCTTGTAATAAAATGCAAGGTCAAATTACTTCTGGCGCTAATTGTATTGCACAACGGGCCACCATAACTGCATTAGACGCTCCTGTTTCAAAAATTCAATATATGGTTGATGAGTTTAAAACTAGAAGAGATTTGGTACTTGGTATGATAAAAGATATAAATGGTATAGCAGTCAATAAACCAAGCGGTGCTTTTTATGTCTTCCCTGATGTTTCTTCATACTTTGGAAAAACAATAAACGGTTATAGCATAAATAATGCATCAGACTTTTCATTGTTTTTACTAGAAAGAGCTAATGTAGCAACTGTAACTGGAGATGCTTTTGGGGCGCCAAATAACATCAGAATTTCTTATGCTGCATCAACTGGAGAGCTTACTGAAGCTTTTAAGCGCATAAAAGAAGTACTTAGCTAATTGTAATTTTAAGGGTTGAAAAATAAAGCATTTGTATATCCACTACTTATTTTACTGATAAGCCTGATCATTTATCTAATAAATCCGTCTAACGGAAAAAATCAAAATATAGAAGATGAATCTCCAACCAGTGAATTGACATTTAATTATTTACCCACTTCAACCACTAATCAAGTTGTTTCTCATAACTATTATACATTATCTTATAATGAAAATGCTGAACAAGCCGAATGGGTGGCTTATGAACTAAAAAAAGAACATCTTACAAAAACTCATAGGAAACGTCCTTATTTTATTAGAGATAAAAAGGTCAAAACCAAATCTGCTAATTATAAGAATTATAAAAACTCAGGATATAATAAAGGTCATTTATGCCCTGCAGGAGACAGAAAATTCTCAGAAGCAGCTTTTATAGAAACTTTTCTAACATCTAATGTATCACCACAAAAAAAAGATTTTAATGCGGGCATATGGAATAGACTTGAACAAAAAACACGTTATTGGGCTAACAAAGAGCGGCAATTATATATTATTACGGGAGGTATATTAAATGATAACTTACCAACTATAGGTAAAGAAAAAGTTGCTGTACCAAAATATTTTTATAAGATACTTTTTGATTATACAAAACCCGAAGTTAAGGCCATTGCATTTTTAATCCCTCATCAAGAATCTAAAGAACCTCTTTACAAATTTGTAGTCTCTATAGACCAAATAGAAACTCTGACTTCAATTGACTTTTTTCCTGCCCTTTCAGATGACATTGAAAACAATTTAGAAGCTAATTCAAATTATAAAAATTGGAGTTTTTAAATAACTGTAAAATTCATAAGTTATTAAAACTTAATTAGTTAATAAATTTTAATTTGTATATTGTTAACATATTAACCAATTAAACCCAATTATTATGTTTTCAAAATCAAATTTATTGGCCGGTTTAGCCGGAGGTTTAGCGCACTTTTTTTTAGGATATTTAATTTATGGTATCCTTACCCGTGATTTTTTTGCTAGCCACAGTGTTGCTAGTGATGCGATGCGAGCAGAAGGAAGTGAAATTATGTTATATATTGCTTTAGGTGCCTTAATTCAAGGTTTTTTAATGGCTACTTTGTATTCTAAATGGGCCAGAGGCATTCACAGTGCCAAAGGAGGTTTTGAGTTCGGAGCTTTGATCGGGATTTTCGTAGGTTTTGGTATAGGATTGTTAAATTACGGAGTTATGAATCTAAGCGACCTTACTGGACATTTAGCAGATGGTGTTATTAGTATTATTTTCTTTGGATTGGTAGGTCTAGTTATTGCCTTAGTATATAAAGCTACTTCTAAAAAAGAAGTGTAAAAACTGATTAAAACAATTAAGAAAGGCTTCTCTTCCAAATTATTGAAGAGAAGCTTTTTTATATTTATTTAAGAATTAGATAAATAACACCTAAAATACATACGCCAATCAAAACTACCATTGACCATAAAATTTTAGTTAAATTAGACCTTATTCTATGTAATTTACCATGAATAATTTTTTGAGCGTAAAGCATTTCCAGCTTATAATCTTCATTGCTTAAATCCCTATTATTTTCAAAGAATCTTTGTTTACTTTTATGCACCTTATTTCAAATTAAAAATCAAAAATAAATAATTTATTTTTCATTCTTTTACGGTAAAACCACAATATAACTACGGATTTCAAGTAGAATTAATTTAAAAAAAAGGCTTCTCAAGTGAGAAGCCTGCTTTATTGGCTTAAAAATTTACCAACTATTTTTTTATTCACATTTGCCCAGAAAATCTTCTTCATGCTGATTTAAATGGCCCCATATGGCGTTAATACTTACACAAATTGTTTGACCTTTATGGCAGATATAAACTTTTTTGTTATTATTATGACAATAATCGTAATCATCGTCATCTGAATCGTCATCATCATCATCTGAATCATCATCATCTGAATCATCATCGTCATCGTCTGAATCATCATCATCTGAATCATCGTCACCGTCTGAATCATCATCATCTGAATCACCATCATCATCTGAATCATCATCGTCATCATCTGAATCACCATCATCATTACCATGACAAGCATCTACCAACATTTGCAGCGTACCTTCAAATTCTTCAAGACTATAAATAATTGTTTCAACACCATCAACGTCAATCAATGTTATTGGAAAATAAATATAAAAACTAGTATCTGTACTTAATAAAGACAAAAAGTCAATCAATTCTTCATCACTATTAATTGTCGTAACCGTAGGTACTGGGTTATCACCATGATAAACCTCAAACGACATTGGATATGCAATCTCAGTACATTGATCATCACTATGACTTTTAGCAAAAGTTTGATCACTGTTATTCTTAACAGCATCTATCATAAGAGAAACCACTTTTGAATCTTTTGTGAGCGTTGCGCCCTTTAAGAAAACAATATCTTCCTCAATATTTTGGCAAAAAGTCAATAATAGTAATGGTAATAATAATAACGCAAACTTCAGATTATTCTTTGCGCCTTTTCTTGTAGTTGATTTCATAATTTTGATTTTTTAGTAATTAATATTTGCGCATTTAATCCCTAAAAACATTCATTGTTATTAAAATCTATTAAGCATAGTTATATAAAAACAACTGAATTTTAAAAAATACTGAAAATATTTACAGAATAAAATAATATTTTTATTGTTTTATTCAGTCTATATAAATAAAATATGTTTAGAAATCAGTACTTGTTTTTAAAACTGTCAATAATTTACTCAACTCTTTATTTTGATTGGTTGCAATTAAAAAAAGTACTAACGGTAACACCGTTAAATAATTAATCGCGAATAAGCCAATTTTCTCAAATATTCTCCTCATAATACCTGGATTTATATCAACATAACAACTTAAAACACAAAACTCCTACCATTTGATTAAACCTTTAATAATACATAATACTGATCTTATGTATTTTATATTAAAAATGAATTTCTAAAATGAATGACTGTTAATGTTTTAAAAATAAAAAAGCTTCTCGTTTAAAAGAAGCTTCTCGTTTTGTACAGGCGGAGAGACTCGAACTCTCACACCTTTCGGCACTAGATCCTAAGTCTAGCGTGTCTACCAATTCCACCACGCCTGCATAATTCTGAATAAAATTTCAGTATTGGCGTGCAAATATACTCAATCTTGTTAAATAGCAAACTGTTCATCTATATTTTTGTTACTTTTGTGGTAGATAAATTTCATTAGAATGGACAGTATTAAAACATATGTAAATCAACATAAAGACAGATTTATAAACGAACTTATAGAATTATTAAAAATTCCCTCTGTTAGTGCTGATACAGCATTTAGTCAAGATGTAATTAACACCTCTGTAGCTGTTAAAAACGCTTTAGAAAATGCAGGCTGTACCCATGTAGAAATTTGTGAAACTCCAGGATATCCAATCGTGTATGGAGAAAAAATAATCGATGCAAATTTACCAACAATATTAGTATATGGACACTATGATGTACAACCACCAGATCCAAATGAGTTGTGGAATTCACCACCTTTTGAACCAGTCATAAAGAAAACAGAAATTCATCCTGAAGGCGCAATATTTGCAAGGGGTGCATCTGATGATAAAGGACAAATGTTTATGCATGTCAAAGCATTAGAGTACATGACTGTAAACAACAATCTACCTTGTAACGTAAAATTTATGATTGAAGGTGAAGAAGAAGTGGGTTCGAAGAGTTTATCATGGTTTGTAGAACAAAATCAAGCGAAGTTATCGAACGATATTATCCTAATTTCTGATACAGGTATGATTAGTAATTCGCAACCTTCTATTACTACCGGCTTACGGGGATTAAGTTATGTTGAAGTAGAAGTTAGAGGACCAAATCGAGATTTACATTCAGGTTTATATGGTGGTGCCGTAGCAAACCCTATCAATATCTTAAGTAAAATGATTGCTTCTTTACATGATGACGATAATCATATTACTATTCCGGGATTTTATGATGCTGTTGAAAATTTATCTACCGAAGAGCGTGCAGAAATGGCAAAAGCTCCATTTTCATTAGATGCCTATAAGAAAGCATTGGATATTGAAGCAGTATATGGCGAAAAAGGATATATTACAAATGAACGAAATGCAATAAGACCTACTTTAGATGTAAACGGAATTTGGGGTGGATATACTGGCGAAGGTGCTAAAACAGTAATTGCTAGTAAAGCATATGCTAAAATATCTATGCGTTTGGTACCAAATCAAGATTGGGTAAAAATTACTGAATTATTTACCAAACATTTTGAAAGTATTGCGCCGAAAGGAGTACAGGTAAAAGTTACCCCACATCACGGTGGTCAAGGATATGTGACACCAATAGATAATATTGGCTATAAAGCTGCCAACAAGGCATATACTAATACTTTTGGTATTGAAGCTATTCCACAAAGATCAGGCGGAAGTATTCCAATAGTAGCTTTATTTGAAAAAGAACTAAATAGTAAAACTATATTGATGGGGTTTGGTTTGGATAGTGATGCTATTCACTCACCAAACGAACACTTTGGTATTTTCAATTATTTAAAAGGCATTGAAACCATTCCTCTATTTTATAAATACTTTACGGAAATGAGTGCAGTACATTAAATCATTACTTTTAAAGCAAAGAAATGAAGGTATATGATCTGTTAATTACGTAAAAGAATGCTATTATTATCTAGCAGTAATTGAAGTATTGATAATTATTTTATTTAGAATAACTCCTAATTATATTAATGACGGTATGCCGGAAATAGTGAGGGAGATTCAGGAAAAGTTTTTTGATTTGAAGTAAATGGATTAAAAGCTTCAGGCCAAATTTTAGTTTGCCCTTTTTCTTTAACAGAATGGTTTGTTAATCTAAACTGTTTTGATACATGCGCGTTAGATTTACTTTTCTTGAACTTTAAATCTTCTGTCTTATACATAACTTTATGTTTATAGTTAACTTGACTTTATAGTAGAACAACTAATACTATATAAACTCCTACTTCAAATCAATATTATGTTATAATTAATATAAATAACATTCTAATTAACTTTAACACTTAATTCACATTTATCAGCACAACATTAAAGTATATTTATTCGTTTTATTTACTTAACCTCTTTTTACAATGCTTAAAAACTTCTTTTGGATGTGCTCTGGCGCAGACCCCGATCTACTTAATGAAAGCCCAAAATCTGAACAAATAAAATATGCCGGAATAGGCGGAACCGTTTTTTTTACGGCTGTAATGGCATTTATATCCGGTTCGTATGCTTTGTTTACGGTATTTGATAATGTATATACGGCGGTAGCTTTCGGATTGGTTTGGGGCTTACTTATTTTTAATTTAGACAGGTTTATTGTTTCCACCATAAAAAAAAGAGATAGTTTTTGGAAAGAGTTATTACAGGCATCTCCAAGAATAGTGTTGGCTATTATTATTGCTGTAGTAATTTCTAAACCTTTAGAAATGAAAATCTTTGAAAAAGAAATAAATCAAGTATTACTGGAGCAAAAAAATGAATTGACTTTACAAAATCAAGACCAAATAGCTTTGCAATATACTCCTGAGATAAACAGGATTCAATCAGAAATTCAATCATTGAAAAACGGAATTGACACTAAAGAAAAAGAAGTAAATGATCTATATAGTACTTATATCACTGAAGCTGAAGGAACTTCTGGAACAATGAAGTTAGGGAAAGGTCCGGTTTACAAAGAAAAAAGAGAAAAGCACGATGCTATACTCCAAGAATTACAAGAATTAAAAGAAACTAACAAAGCGACTATAAATGAGAAAGAAGCTGCACTGTTGGCATTACGAAGTAAACAAGATAATCAAGTAGTTACCAGTCAACCTATTATTGACGGATTTGACGGGTTAATGGCTAGAATTAATGCTCTAGGCAAACTAGCATGGTTTCCATCATTTTTTATCTTTTTATTATTTGTTGCCATAGAAACAGCACCTGTTCTAGCTAAAGTTATGGCACCCAAAGGTGCATACGATTTAAAATTTGAAGCTCAAGAAGATACATTAGCTGTTTGGGTTGCACAACAAAAAAATCAAAGAGCTGCACTACTTGCTACAGATATTTCTTTGAACGAAAAAGTATATTATGATGTAGCAGAAGATGATGAAGTCTACGCATATAAAAAACAAAAGGCTTCTGATTTGTTGAAACTACAATCTGATGCGTTTTATAAAAAGCAAAGTGACGCTCTCGGGTAGAATATTTAAATTGAGTATAGACTGGGTTGGTCAGATATAAAACAAGTGCTAGCTTGTTTTCTTGACATATTTTGTAATAATTACAATGTGTTGTCCGTCTACTTTACCTTCAATATATTCGGCATTATTAGCATCTAGTGAAATTCTACGGACGGCAGTGCCTTGTTTTGCTACCATACTAGATCCTTTAACTTTAAGATCTTTGATCAAAACTACATTGTCACCAGCTTCTAAAATTGCACCATTAACATCTTTATGAATTACCTTTTCACTTTCATCAAGTCCTTCACCTGTTGCTTCTGCCCACTTTAAAGTTTCTTCATCTAAATACAACATGTCTAATAAATCTTTTGGCCAACCTTCATTACGTAAACGGGAAAGTATTCTCCAAGCAATGGCTTGAACTGCTCTAAATTCACTCCACATACTATCATTCAAACAGCGCCAATGATTTGCATCTGTAAATTCAGGATTTTCAATTTGCTCAATACAAGTGTCACAAGCTAACAAACTACCATCAAGTCCGCCAGTAGATATAGGTGGAACTTCATATATTTTTAAATTTTCGATTGTGCCACAAAGTTCGCATTTAGATCCACTTCGACCGTGTAGCTCTTGTTCAATACTCATAGTCTATTATTTTATTGGCAAATGTAAATGAATTAGCATAAAAAAAAACCGAGATCAAAAAATTTTAATCTCGGTTTTAATTCTAAACTAATGTTATATTTTTAATTCAAAACACTTAATTCGTATTTTTTTATTGCTACAATACCAAGTTCTTGAGGTTGAAGTTCTGTCATTAAATTTTCAGCAAAATTATAATCTACTTTTCTAAATCTGTTAGCTGCAAATGCTTTATAACCACTTCTAGGACTTTTTGCTTCCTTTAAAATTAAACCTCCGTCATAAGGATTAAACCCTTCAACAGTATACATTTCATTTTCTAGAAGACCTCCCAACCTGTACCATCTTCTTTTTGCATTTATACAAACAACTATTTCTCCTATTTTAAATGTATTATTCATAATCTGTAATTATTAGCAATTTATTATAAAACAATTTGCTGTTAAAAACTCCCCCTGATCTGTTTAAGAATTTTACTATAAAAACGCTAAACATCTAACTGTAAGTAAAATAAATTTATCATTTATTCCTTTACTAGTTTAATTAGGTCATATTAATTAGTTAAATGAACATAATTTTAATGAATACCTCAAAAAAATTATCTCCCAAAAATAGAAATCATTTATTAAAAATATATAGTGAAACTGGGTATTTTAAAAATTCATGGTTTCTGGGTAGTTTTAAAATGAAATAATGCTAATGGTTTGATTATCAGCTATTTGAATTTATAAAAATAAAATAAAAATCTCTCAGACCTTATTATGTAAACATGACAAGAAAGAAATTCTAATTTTAACGAAGTATTGGAATAAAAATAAATTTGAATTAGAGCCCTCTACAATTTAGAAAAATAGCATCTCTTTGATATTACAATTTCAAGTGCTAATTTAAGACTTCAGTTCAATCTGATGAATTTTTTCTTCTTGAGGTTGGATCATTGCTATTACTTTTTCAGCGAAAGCATAATCCACTTTTCTAAAACGATCTAACCTGTAGGCATGATGTCCGCTCCATCTAGATTTAACCTCATTCAAAATTAAACCTCCATCATAAGGATTAAAACCTGTGACAGTATACATTTCATTCTCCTTAAGACCTCCCAATCTATACCATCTTCTATTTGCATCAATACAAACTACAGTTTCTCCTATTTTAAACTCGTTATCCATAATTCTTTATTTAAATGGTTATAAATAATAAAGCAATTATGTCTTATCCCCTTAAGACATTTAATAATCGTTTTACAATGTGATCTAACATTATTCTCCAATTATTGAAAGCAATATACAAGTAGATTCTAAAGAAAATCTAAAGTTTTTAATTAGATTTTTCTGTCAGGGTGATAAGGTGTTATATTAATTGAAGGTTCTTTATCAGAAATAATTTCTGAGACTAATTTTCCAGTTGCTGTAGCCATACTCCAGCCCATCATAGCATGCCCTGTGGCAATAGTTAAATTTTTACATTTACCTGATTTTCCAATATATGGTAAGCCGTCAAATGAAAGTGGTCGTAAACCACAAGTAGCATTATTTATTTCATCTTGAGAAAGTTCAACATCAGGATAATATCCTGTCGCAGATTTGGCAATAGCTTCAACGCGAACTTTATTAATCTTGTGATTTATTCCTGCTATTTCCATAGTGCCAGCGAATCGCGTAAATCCATTCATTGGGGTTACAGCGGCTTTTGCTTCAGCAAAAATTGCTGGAATTGTAATTCCTGTTTCTTGTGTTGTATTAATACTATATCCTTTTCCCGCCTGTAACAACAATTTTAATCCTATTTTTTTACTCAAAAGACCACTCCAAGAACCTGCAGCTAAAATAAATTCATCTGCAATATATTTTCGCTTTTTTGTTATGACCTCATTTATTTTTCCATTTAAAACGTTTAGATCTTCTACTTTTTCATTCTTAACAAATTCAACACCAACTGTTTTTAAATAAGTCTTCATTTCGTTCATAAACTCATTGGGAGTGGTATGATAATCACAGAGATAATGAGTTGCCCCTATCACATTCATCTTAGCATTTGGTTCTAGTATTTTCAACTCTGACAAGCTAATTTCTTTAACGTCAAGTTCTTCATTTCTCGCTAATTGAGCTGTTTTTATTTCAGCCTCTAGCATTTTGTTAGTTTGACATAGCATCAACAATCCCTTCTTTTCATAATGAAATTTAAAGTTTTCATTATCCTTAATTTCGTCAAATAATTCTTGACTTAATAAGGCTATTTCTTTAATAGCCGGAATAGCCTTTTTTACATGATTAGGATTACAAGATTTATTGAAGGCCCATGCCCATTTTAAAAAGTCTAAGTTCAATCGAGGTTTAATATATAATGGACTCGTAGCATCGAATATCCATTCTAATCCTTTTTTCATAACTCCAGGGGCAGATAAAGGAATTATATGACCTGGTGATAAATAACCGGCATTGATGTAGGAAGCACCTGCATCCATCTCAGACTGATCAATAATAGTGACTTTATGACCTTCCTTTTGGAGGTAATATGCGGTACATAAACCTATAATTCCACCACCTATAATGATAATCTCTTTACCCATTAGTAATATATACTTTATAATATTTGTTTTCCATCAACGAATCTAGAAATTTTTAACGGGTTTTCGTTTTTTAAGGCATCCGGTAATAAGTTGTCTGGCCAATCTTGATAACTAAAAGGTCTCACCCAACGCTTTATCGAATGAATTCCGACTGCAGTAAAACGACTATCTGTCGATGCAGGATAAGGCCCGCCATGTTGCATTGAAGGACAGACCTCAACTCCGGTTGGCACTCCATTGTAAATTAATCGACCTACCCTATTTTGAAGGGCTTCAATAACCTCGGTATAATCTGATGCTTCATTAACATCTGCTATCAATGTTCCCGTTAATTGCCCTTCTAATTTTATAATAATATTTTTTAATTGCTCGGCATCTTCACATTGTACCACCATTGAAAATGGTCCAAAAACTTCCTGATGTAATGTTGTATTTTCTAAAAATGTTTTTCCTTCAACAGTTGTGACGATTTGTCTTGCATAATTAGCCTGAACATTAAAGTCAAAATCTGCCATTACTGTTAAACCCTCCTGAGAAACTACTTTTTGTTTGTTGCTTTCATACGCTCCTATAATATTTGGATGTAACATACACGAGGGTTCAATTTTCATTATTTCTTCAGATAAGTATTGAATGAAATTACTTAATTCCTTTCCTTTAATTCCCAACAATAATCCGGGGTTTGTACAAAATTGACCGGTTCCTAAGGTTATAGATTCTGCATACTTTTTTGCCAACTCAGATCCTCTGTTTATTACAGCTTCAGGAAGTAAAACAACCGGATTTACACTTCCCATCTCGGCAAAGACAGGAATTGGTTCTTTACGTTGTGATGCCAAATCAAATAGGGCTCTACCTCCACTTATACTCCCTGTGAATCCTACTGCTTTTACAGCAGGATGTTTAACAAGCTCTAGACCTAGTTCAATACCACTACTATTTAAATTAGAGAATACTCCATTAGGCATTCCGGTACTTTCGGCTGCTTTGATAATTGCCGATGCCACTAATTCTCCTGTACCGGCATGCATTGGATGCGATTTAACTATTACCGGACATCCGGCTGCTAATGCTGAAGCGGTATCTCCACCGGCGGTTGAATAAGCTAAGGGAAAATTACTCGCACCAAATACCACTACGGGACCTAAAGGAACTAACAATTTTCGAATATCAGGTTTTGGAACAGGAACCCTATCGTGTAAAGCAGTGTCAATTGTTGCTTCAACCCAAGAACCTTCTTTGACCAAATCTGCAAACATTCGTAATTGCTTGATCGTTCTTCCCAACTCTCCATTAGCTCTACTATCAGATAGACCGCTTTCAGCACAATAAATATCTATCAGTTCATCTCCTAAATCTAATATTTCATCAACAATAGCATGTAAAAATTCAGCTTTTCTAACACCTGAGACCCTCTTATATTTTTCAAACGATTGATCGGCTAAGGCAACAGCTTCATTTATTTCAAGACTTGACGCTTCGTTGAATCGCATATCATTCTCGATGTTTACCACAGGATTAAATGTTTTGTAGGTTTTAATGCCCTTCGCAGATAGTTTATTGCCAATATAGTTTTTCCCTGTAATCATTATACTCTTCTTATAATTTTTCTCTCAGTTTTTTAGGTAAACCTTCAACTACCAAATCATACGAATGATCAATCAATTCAAAAATTAATTGATGCGTTAAATTATTAATTTCTAAAGTATTCCAATGTTTTTTACTCATGTGATATCCTCCATAAATAAGTCCGTCATACTCTTCACGAAGTTCGACAGATCGTTCAGGGTCGCATTTTAAATTAATCTTTGGAGGTTGATGTTCTAGACCCGACAAAGCAAACATTTTACCTAAAACCTTAAATACTAATGTTTGTTCATCAAAAGGAAACTCTTCTGTAACTCCTTTTTTGTTAATACAATATGTTCTGAACTCTTCAATATTCATGAACTCTTTCTAAATTTCTGCTACTAAGCAGTTTTTCTATTTCAAAATTCTTTCCATTATTTTTTCCGAATTCGTTGCCCTTACAAAACCAAACTGCTCATACAAACTATGAGCATCCTTTGTTTTAAGTGTCCAATCCTTACAATCTTGTAATCGTGAATCTTCCAAAATTACTTTTATCAAATGTTTTGAATAACCATTATCTCGATATTCAGGTAAAATAAACACATCCATTAAATACACATAAATAGTAAAATCTGTAACTGCTCTTGCAAAACCAATTTGATTGGTATTCAAATAAACTCCAAAACATAATGAATTTTCTATCGATTTTCGAACAGCTTCCTTGCTTCTTCCTAATCCCCAATAACTTTCGGTTAAAAAAGAATGAATTATTTCAATATCTAATTTATCTTTATCTGTTGAAATTTCTATCATTTCAATTTAAAACTTGATATAAAATAGGCTTACTTGGTGTGGCATTATTTTCAAAAGGGGCTATTTGAAGATTTAAAAAATACTTACCATCTGCAATAGTATTAGGTACAAAAATCAATTCGGTTATAGTAGCACTAAATCTAATTTTTCCTTTAGTATTCCAAAATGCATTATGAGATAATAACTTACCATCATCTATCTCTTTATCAACTGAAGGTAGATCAATTAACAAATGTTGAATTCCTTTTTCTTTTAAATAAATAACTGCTTCTTCAAGTAAATAAGGCGCATTGGTATTAGAATAATTATTAGATAATTTTTCTTGGGTATTTGGTAAGGTTCTAATAATAATCGCTTCTCTTTTTTTATTACCGAGCATAAATTGAATTTGCTTTTTAGAAATGACAAAATCTTCACCAAGCTTTTCGGGCGCAACGGTTACCAATTCTGCTAAAAAGAAAAATTGTTTTAAATTTTTATTAATAGAATGAAATTCTCTTGTGATATGCCCTACGCATTCTGTATGTGTTCCATGAGCATGTGGAATAAAATTAATTGAGTTAAAGTTAGTTGAATCATTTTTAGAAACTCTTCTTAACTTTTTAAATTTAGGCGCCTTTTGATACCAAGCTATTACATTACTTTTATTCATCCGCAAAGGCATAGAAATATCTAGTGGTTCAGATAAGTTTATTTTTAGTTTTTGAGACCCGTATTGAATTGTTGTAAGCATATTTCAAATATACTAAATCATGAATAATTCAGCGGCTATTCCGTCTACTAAAAATTTGCCTTTTTTTGTGATTTTTAAGATATTTTGACTGGGATCATCAGAGCATTTTTCTAAGATCAATAACTTTTGTTTGATATACTTTTCGGATGATGACAATAAATATTGTTTATACTTGAAACCATAAACCTGTTCTACCTGTTCCAACGAAACTCCCCAAATGGTTCGAAGACCGGTCATGACAGTTTCATTGAAGCGATCACTAGTGGATAGTAACTCCCTTTCACTAGGAAGTTCATTCTGTTGGATAGCTTTTATATACTTTACATTGTTTGAAATATTCCAACTGCGATACTGACCATCAAAGGAATGTGCTGAAGGGCCAATTCCTACATATGATTTTCCCAACCAATATGACGTATTGTGCTTTGAAAAATAATCTGGTTTACCAAAATTTGAAATTTCATACTGTACAAACCCTATTTTAGTTGATTCGTTTACCAGCATATTAAAATGTGCTAAAGCCTTCTCTTCATCAATTGGAGGATATTTACCCTTTTTTATAAAACTATCCAATGCTGTTTTAGGCTCAACGGTCAATGCATAACTTGAAATATGATTGACACCCGAATCGAAAGCTATTTGCAAATTTTCTTTCCAACGCTGATTCGTCATTGTTGGAATTCCGTAGATCAAATCGATCGTAATATTATCAAAGTTGCGAGTCGCCACCGACAAAGATTCTCTAGCTTCCTTAGCATTATGTGCTCGATTCATAGCTCTTAAATCGTCATCAAAAAAGGACTGGATCCCGATGCTTAGTCTGTTTATCCCAATTTGATAATATTCTTCAAAAATAGTTCTCGACTGCGATCGAACAGCCATCAAATCATCCGGATTGGCCTCTAAAGTAATTTCAGGGTTTTCTATAACCTTATAATTTTCAGAGACTGTATCAATCAATAATCGTAAATCAGCAATCGTCAATATCGAAGGTGTTCCTCCTCCAAAATAAATAGTTTCTACTATTTCCGATTTTAGCTCTACTTTACGAAGTACCAGTTCTTTTACAAAGCATTCTATCATTTCATCTTTTCGTTTTAGCGAAGTGGAAAAATGAAAATCACAATAGTGGCAGGCTTGTTTGCAGAAGGGAATATGTAAGTAAATACCAGCGATGAGTTAGAATTTTAGAATTATAATTATTTATTGAAACTAATAAACGCCAACTGAAAACTATTTCTTTACACGTTTTTCATTCTGTTTTACGAAAGCACCCCAACCTGTATAATTTTTGCCAACAGAAACTTTTCCTGCATTATAGAAATGACAAACAGCCGCTGCCAATCCATCTGTAGCGTCTAAATTTTTAGGGATCTCTTTTAAATTTAATGTACTCTGTAACATTTTAGCAACTTGCTCTTTGCTCGCATTTCCATTTCCTGTAATTGCCATTTTTATCTTTTTGGGCGAATACTCAGTAATTGGTATTTCACGAGACAAACCTGCAGCCATTGCAACACCTTGAGCCCTACCTAGCTTTAGCATACTTTGCACGTTTTTGCCAAAAAAAGGAGCTTCAATAGCAATTTCATCAGGATGATAAGAATCTATTAGTTCAATAGTACGTTCAAAAATCAATTTCAATTTCACATAATGATCGTCATATTTTTTTAAATGCAATTCGTTTAACTGCATAAACTGCATGTTCTTATTGACTATTTTTATGAGTCCAAATCCCATAATGGTCGTGCCAGGATCAATGCCTAATATGATTTTTTCTGCGTTCAAGTTTTACTTTTTATCTTTTGTCTTTTCGAAGGAGTTTACGACTGAGAAATCTCATTTAGAACCCTTATTTAAATTAGATTTGACTATTTTGAAACTTAAGATTTCTCACATTCGTTCGAAATGACAGTAACTATACTTATCTATTTATTTTAAATTATTTACTTTGCAACAATGTACGATTCGCTGCAACACAAAACTAAGCAATTCTTATTCTTTCTAATAAAAATTACCATTGTAATTGGAGCTTTTTACTTTATCTATAACAAAACAGTACATAACGAGCATATTCAATTTCAAGATTTTATCTTACAACTTGAAAATACCATTTTTGGTAAATACACAACGATTCTTATTTTATTGAGTTTTACAATAGCAAATTGGTTTTTTGAAATCTTAAAATGGCAAACACTCGCCTCATTTGTAAAAATAATTTCATTTACCGATGCTTTAAAACAAAGTTTAGGTTCTTTAACCGCTTCTTTATTTACACCAAACCGTATTGGCGAATATGGTGCAAAAGCTATTTACTATCAAAAAGGAAATAGACGAAGAATCATGTTATTGAATTTATTGAGTAATATGATGCAAATGACAACAACAGTCATTTTCGGTTGCATCGGGTTGTACTATTTCATCAATCATTTTGAAGTAACAATAGAATTTCATCGATTTAGAAAACTTGCCTATATACTTGCAATGATCTTGGTGTTTATTTTAGCGGGAAGCATAAAAGGGTATAAAAAAATAAGAGGATTTTACATTGATAAAATTATTGATTTTGATAAAAAATTGTCCTTAAAATTACACCTGTTTAACAGTCTATATTCAATAGTGAGGTACCTGATATTTTCGCATCAATTTTATTTTTTATTGAGAATTTTTGGAGTTGAAGCTGACTATATTACATTAATGGCACTTATTACTTCTATGTACCTATTAGCTTCTATAATACCAGGTTTGGCATTATTAGATTGGTTGATAAAGGGTTCAATAGCTTTGTGGGTATTTAGTTTTATTGGAGTAAATGAGCTAATAATTGTAACAATTACACTGCTTATGTGGACCTTAAATTTCGGATTACCTGCACTTATTGGAAGTTATTTTGTATTGAATTTTAATTTTCAAAAAAGATAAATGATCATAATTTCAGCCATCATAATATCACTTTATAGCTTTTTAATCATTGCTTTTATTGTTGGCTTTGATAGGGTTGAAAGTTTTAATACTCAAGGTTCTGCCCCTAAAACTAAATTCTCTATTATAATTCCTTTTCGGGATGAAGCAGAAAATTTAAAGACATTACTTGAAAGTCTTTCTAAATTGAATTATCCCGTTGAGTTATTTGAGGTGCTAATGATTGATGATGATTCCAAGGACGAATCAGTTGAAATTATTAATGCTTTTTTAAATAAACCTCTCGACTGCGCTCGAGGAGACATAAAGATCTTAAAAAATGAACAAAAATCAAATTCCCCAAAAAAAGATGCTGTTGAAATTGCCATAAAAAATGCTCGTTTTGATTGGATCATAACTACTGATGCTGATTGTATTATTCCTCAAAACTGGTTGCAAAACTTTGATGCTTTTATCCAAACACATCAAGTTAAATTAATTGCTGCTCCTGTAACATATAATAGTAGCAACTCATTGCTAGATCAGTTTCAATTGTTAGATATTTTAAGTTTACAAGGATCAACCATTGGTGGATTCGGACTTGGCAAGCCATTTATGTGTAATGGTGCTAATCTTTGTTATAAAAAACAAACATTTTTAGATGTAAATGGTTTTGATGGCAACGAACATATTGCCAGTGGCGATGATATTTTTTTATTGGAAAAATTGTTGCTTCAAAATCCAAAAGAAGTACACTTTTTAAAATCTAATCAATCAATTATCACCACAAATTCCGAAGCAACATTAAAAGAACTCATTTCACAACGTGTGAGGTGGGCAGCAAAATCAACCTCATATAATAATAGTTTTAGTAAACTGGTTAGTGTAACGGTATTTAGTATAAACACATTGCTTATTTTGCTGTTTTTAGGAAGTTTAATTGGTTATTATGCGTGGTGGATTTTTATCATTATTTTTCTGATTAAATTTTGTGTTGATTTTATTCTCTTGTTTAAAATAGCTTCCTTTTTCAAAAAACAAAGTGTTCTAAAACATTATGTATGGAGCAGTATCGTTTATCCTATTTATACTATATTTATTGCACTAACTTCCTTTACAACAGGCTACTCATGGAAAGGAAGAACGTATAAAAAATAGACTGAAGACAGAAGATAAAATTACAAACCCTTAACTGTATCAAATCAATATTTAACAAACCATGTCTCCATTAAATTACCGTACTTCTAATCCCGCTTTTAGTTCTTATGTCTGGAAAGGGTCTGCTTCTAAAACAAGAATGACCTTGAACGGTATTTTTTTAAAATCATTATTTAGTATTTTATTAGTAGGTTCAACCACCTGGTATGTTTGGGATCTAGTTGATAAAGGTGTTGACGTAAAATGGTATATTTCAGGTGGATTATTAGCTGCCATCTTTTTTAGCTTACTTACTTCTTTCAAACGAAAATGGGCATTTATTACTACTCCATTATATGCATTATCAAAAGGGTTTTTTCTTGGTGGCATTTCTGCTTATGCCGAAACTAAATTCCCGGGAATGCCGATGAAAGCAGTTAGCATTACCATACTTACATTCTTTGTAATGCTTATTTTATATAAAGCCAGAATTGTAATTGTAACCAAGCAATTTAGAAGCGTTGTCATAAGCTCCGCCATAACTATCATATTCATTTATATTATCAACTGGATATTAAGCATATTTGACTTGAGTTTACCTATTTTTTGGGGTACATCATGGTTTGCCATTATATTTAATATTATTGCTGCTATGGTCGCATCATTTTCTCTATTATTAGATTTTGATTTTATTGATAGAAAATTGAATAAAGCACCGAAATATTATGAATGGGTCGCCACTTGGGGGTTATTAGTAACCTTAATTTGGTTATATGTAGAAGTATTAAGATTGATGAAAAAGTTAGCAATTAGGTTTTGAAAATACAGTCACTTTTTTATTTCTAAAAAATTGACTAGCTTGAAACCAATTAAATTTACTACATGAGCTGGCCCAATATCTTACTAATATTTATTGCAATTGTAGCAACTATAAGTATCTTATTATACTTTTTTCAAGAGCGATTTTTATTTCATCCAGAAAAATTACCAAAAGACTTTGTGTTTCAATATGAAAATCAAGAAGTGGAAGAATATAATGTACAATTAAATGAAAAGGTGTTGATCAACGGCTTGCATTTTAAAACAAAACATCCAAAAGGAGTTGTTTTTTATTTAAAAGGAAATTCAAGAAGTATTAAAGGTTGGGGCAAATTTGCAGTAGATTTTACCTTACATGGATGGGATGTAATTATGATGGATTACAGAGGTTTTGGAAAGAGTACCGGAAAAAGAACCCAACAAACTATGAAGGATGATGTGCAGGCTATCTACAATAAAATAAAAGAAAATGTAGATGAAAAATACATTATAGTTTATGGGAGATCATTGGGTACAGGGCTGGCCACAAAAATAGCTTCGGTCAATAATCCTCGTATGTTAATACTAGCTTGTCCGTATTACAGTATGTCTAAAAATGTGAAACGCTATTTTCCTTTTATACCTTTAGGATTGGTCATGCGTTTTTCAATGCCTACCTATAAATGGATGAAATATGTAAAATGTCCTATAAAAATCATTCACGGTACCAATGATAGAGTGATCCCGATGAAATCAAGTTTTAAACTTTCTAAAATTAACCCAAAACTAACACGGGTTTATCCGATAATTGATGGTGGGCATAAAAATCTTCACAATTATGAAGGTTACCATAGAGCATTAAAAGAGATTCTAAACTCAAAAGATTTACAGGAAGTTGATAGGGAAAATACAAGCATCGGATTCATTAGAAAAAAAAGAAAGTAAATTAATTAAGCCCACTTCAAATGATTAAAAAGATTATCTTTATAATTGTAGGAATTTATCTATCTCTTTTGGTTGGACTCTTTTTTTTTCAAGAAAAAATTATCTTTCAGTCTAATAAACTGGACAAAAACTTTACATTTTCTTTTGATAAAGAATTTGAAGAAATAAACCTCAATACTGAAGACAATTCAGTCATCAATGCATTACATTTTAAGGTCAAAGATCCTAAAGGTATTATTCTATATTTTCATGGTAATAAGGGAAGTTTAGAGCGTTGGGGTACGATAACCTCTTCATTTACAGATTATGGTTATGATGTTTTTGTAATGGATTATCGTGGATACGGCAAAAGTACCGGTAAACGAAAAGAAAAGAATCTGTACAATGATGCTTTGTTATGTTATGACCATATAAAGAAATCGTATAACGAAAATAGTATTATACTTTATGGCAGGTCATTAGGTGGGACTTTTGCAACCTATGTTGCTTCTAAACACAATCCTAAAAAACTACTATTAGAAGCCCCTTTTTATAATTTGGCTAATACAGCTCAATTCCATTATCCGTTTTCACCTACATTCTTGTTAAAATACAAATTCCCAACCAATGAATATATTCCAGAAGTCTCTTGCCCTATTACCATTTTTCATGGTACCGAAGATATGGTAACGCCCTACACTGGAAGCAGAAAATTATTTGACAGTGCTTTGGTCATGCAAAAAGAATATATAAGAATCGAGAATGCTACTCATCATAATTTAGCTAATTTTGATTTGTATAAAAATAAAATAAAGGAGCTGTTGAATTAATATTATGGGACTTTATAGTAAATACATTCTTCCGAAAGCAATTGATTGGGCTTGTAGTCAAAAACCTACCATGAAACAGCGAGAGAAGCTTATCCCATTTGCCGATGGAAAAATTTTAGAAGTAGGTATAGGTTCAGGTTTAAATTTACCTTTTTACAACAAAGAACATGTTAAACATTTAACTGCCATTGACCCATCTGAAGAAGTTTGGAAGAAAAATACGATCGATACAAAAAGTCTGCCATTTGATTTTGAATTTATAAAGGCTTTCTCCGAAGATATTCCCGCCGATACTCATAGTTTTGATACTGTGGTGATAACTTATTCACTTTGCTCAATACCAGATTCTTATAAAGCATTTGAAGAAATACGAAGGGTATTAAAACCGAATGGAAAACTATTATTTTGTGAGCATGGTAAGGCACCTGATAAGGCTGTTCAAAAATGGCAAAACAGGATAAACCCACTATGGAAGCGTATTGGAGGAGGGTGTAATTTGAATAGAGATATTCCTTTTCTTATAAAGGATAACGGATTCAAAATAAACTCAATCGATTCAATGTATATTCCCGGGTGGAAAATAGCTAGTTTTAATTATTGGGGTTTTGCTGAGATTAAGTAACCGTAAAATCCTAAATTTTCATTCTAATAATTATACTATTAAAATTAAGCATGAAAAGCAATTCACAAGATTTAAAAGCAATCACTGATGTTGTTCTAGACAAACTATGTAATTATATATCTGATAGTCAAAAAGGAAATAATAAAATACTGATTCAAAAACCCGCTGAAGACATTGCTCATGAACTTCAACTGGAAAAATGGGTGAAAGAGGGCGGTCTTAACCCAGCATCTGCCAATACATTTATGGATGCCTATTTAACTAACACACAACATATTCATCACCCTCATTATATAGGTCATCAAGTTGCTGTTCCGCATGTTGCATCCGGGATCGCTGATTTTATACATGGTATTATTAATAACCCAATGGCCATCTACGAAATGGGCCCTTCGGCTGCAGTAATCGAACGTTTTTTAATAAATTGGATGCTACATAAAGTTGGCTGGCTTAAAGCTTCGCATCTAAGTAATTTCAATATAATAGAAGGTAATGGAGGAGGCGTTTTAACGCATGGCGGCTCACTAGCAAATTTAACTGCCCTGTCTTCGGCCCGAGCATCAATTGCTCCTGACGCATGGACGAAAGGTACGCCTGCTGACTTGGTAGTTTTAGCTCCCGAAGAAGCACATTATTCTATTGCACGCTCTATTTCAATTATGGGTATGGGGCAAAATGCTGTTATTCCGATAGCAGTTAACAAGCTTAAAGTAATGAAGCCGGAAGCCTTACTACCTGCTTTTCAAAAAATTAGAGATGAAGGCAAAAAAGTAATGGCTATTGTAGCAAATGCTTGTACTACTGCCACCGGGCTCTATGATCCTCTAGATGAAATTGGTCAATTTTGTGAAGAACATAATGTTTGGTTTCATGTTGATGGAGCCCATGGTGCGAGTGCGTTAGTTTCCGATAAGGAAAAACATTTATTAAAAGGTGTTGAGCGAGCAGATTCTATAATTTGGGATGCTCATAAAATGATGCGTACATCATCACTTTGTGCTGCCGTTTTGTATAAAAATTACAAAACAATGGAGAGAACATTCCAACAAAAAGGAAGCTATATTTTTCATGATAAAGAAGAGATGGGTTATGACACATTGCCTTATACCGTTGAATGTACTAAAGCAGCTATCGGAACAAAACTCTTTTGGGTCTTAGCTTCGGAAGGTGAAAAGGGAATTGCCACTTATATTGATGACACTTACAACAATACCCGCCTGTTCTACCAAATTATCAATAAACATTCTGACTTTAGTTGCCCATACTTTCCGGAAGCCAATATCTTATGTTTTCAATATACTAAATTTGGTACCGAAAATGATTTCCAGCTCGCAATTCGAAATGAACTTATACAAAGTGGAAATTTCTATATCACCTCAACAGAACTTAATAATATAAGGTATTTACGTTTGACTGTTATGAATGATCTAACTAAAGAAAGCCATATTGAATCGTTAATGGAAGAAATTATTGAAATAGCAGCTAACCTAAACACATTAAATTGAAAAATTACTTTATGCTCTCTAAACCAACCCTTCTTTTAGATGTTGATAAATGCAAAGCTAATATCAAGAAAATGGCTGAAAAAGCTAGAAAGAACAATATAGAGTTCAGACCTCATTTTAAAACACATCAATCGCATAAAATTGGAGAATGGTTTCGGGCTGAAGGAGTCAAAAAAATAACTGTATCCTCGGTAGCAATGGCAACTTATTTTTTTAAAAGTGGCTGGAAAGATATCACGATTGCTTTTCCAATTAACATATTGGAGATTGAAATTATTAATTTAATGGCGGCATCAATCAAATTAAATATACTGGTTGAATCTGATGAAATTGTAGAACTGCTAGATAAACAATTAACAAGCCAAGTAGACACATTTATAAAAATTAATATTGGTAATAATCGTGCAGGCATTGAGCCTAAAAACATAGATCAAATTTCTCAAATTGCTTCAAAAATTACTGAAACCAATAAGTTAAAATTTAAAGGGTTCTTAGGTCATGCCGGGCAAAGTTATGCATGCAGAAGTCACGAAGAAATTTCAGACGTTCATAAGAAAAGTATTGAAAAAATGATTCAACTTAAAAATTTATTTATTGAGCAATATCCAAATTTGATAGTATCAGTTGGCGACACACCTACTTGCACAATTATGGATGACTTTTCTATGGTAGATGAATTTAGACCAGGAGTTTTTGTTTTTCATGATAGCATGCAATTACAAATTGGTTCTTGCAATATAAATGAAATCGCTATTGCAATGGCTTGCCCCGTAGTGGCCATTCATAAAGATAAAAATGAAATAATAATATATGGTGGTAGTGTGCATTTTGCATCAGATAGATTAATCGATCAGGATGACATCGTAATTTTCGGAAAAGTAGTTGAAGATAAAGGTGCAGGATGGGGAAATATTATCAAAAATGTTTATGTCAAAAAATTATCGCAAGAACATGGAATTCTAAAAGCTACTTCAGAATTTATTGACAACACCAAAATAGGTGATATTATTAAAATTATTCCGGTTCATGCTTGTACAACAGCTAATTTGTTTGAAACATATCTAACTTTAGAGAATGAAAAGATTGAAAGATTCAGGTTCTAAAAATGAAATAGCGCTTGGTTTAAAAGAAAACTGGTTTCAGTTTAGCGTACTCATTTTAGTCAATGCCTTTGTGGGCGGAATGGTTGGTTTAGAACGTTCTATTTTACCCGAAATAGCTGAAAAAGAATTGGGTATTGATAGTAAAACTGCCATCTTATCTTTTATCATTGCTTTTGGTATTACCAAGGCAATTACCAATTACTTTACAGGAAAATTAGCGAATAGTTTTGGTAGAAAAAATTTACTCATTTTAGGCTGGATCATTGCAATTCCTATTCCTTTTTTACTGATCTATGCTGAAAATTGGAATACCATCATCTTTGCTAATATATTATTAGGTGTCAATCAGGGCATTTGTTGGTCAAGCACGGTGGTTATGAAAATTGATCTGGTTGGAGAAAAAGATCGAGGATTAGCAATGGGACTCAATGAATTTTCTGGCTATTTCGCTGTCGGGATTGTCGCATTTTTAACTTCAGTTATTGCAGAAAATTACGGATTGAGACCTTACCCATTTTATCTTGGTATTGCTATCTCTGTATTAGGGTTAATATTTTCAATTTTTATCGTAAAAGATACGCGAACACATGTTGCCGTCGAACAGAAAATAACAGATTCTAAAACAATTGAAAATGTGTTTTTAGACACCTCATTTATAAGTAAGAATTTAAGTGCCACTACACAGGCCGGCTTAGTTAATAATTTGAATGATGGTATGATTTGGGGGTTGTTGCCGGTTTTACTATTAAGTCAAAATTTTTCGCTAGCAGATATTGGTATAATTGTAGGTATATATCCAACAGTTTGGGGTTTGAGTCAGTTATTTACGGGTAGATTTGCCGATATATATTCGAATAAAAAAATACTCTTTTTAGGAATGTTACTGCAAGGTATTGCCATTATTCTACTCGCTTATACAGGTACAAAAAGTATATATATAGCTCTTTGTGCGATTTTAGGTTTAGGTACGGCCTTAGTATATCCTACATTTTTAGTAGTAATAGCGAACAATAGCAACCCTCATCAACGTGCAGAGAGTATAGGTGTTTTTAGGCTTTGGAGAGATCTAGGATATGCTGTAGGTGCTTTGCTTTCAGGAATTATTGCAGATTTATTTGGCATCCCGTATGCTATAATTTCTATTGGAATTATTACGATACTGTCCTCTATTGTTATTCAGCTAAGAATGACCGAACGATAATTTCAGATTTGTTATATGGCAAGTATTTATGTTATTCTTTTGAAAGCAAAATACACCAGAAGTGGATAGTTTTAACTATTTTTAATCTCCGCAAATTTATTAATCATGATATCTATAAAAAATTTACTTATTTGTGCAATTATCATATTGAGCACTTCTGTTTACGCCCAACAAAAAACATTATTTTCAAATATGGATATTTTTGAATTAGAATGGGCTCAAAACCCTGAAATTTCACCAAATGGTAACAAAATTGTTTATCAGCGGAGGAGTATGGATATAATGAAGGACAGAAAACAATCAAGGCTTTGGTTAATGGATAACAATGGTAGCAATCATGTGAAACTAACTGGCAATAACGTGAATGAATCTGGTCCGAAATGGTCCCCTGATGGAACTCGAATTGTTTATACTAGTAGTACTGAACAAGGATCAGAAATATTTATCTATTGGGTAAAAACAGGTAAATCAGCTAAATTAACCCAACTTAACAAATCACCTAGTGGATTAAGTTGGTCTCCTGATGGTACCCAAATTGCATTTACAATGACGGTTCCTAAACAACAACCTACATTAGTAAAACCTCCCAAAAAGCCTAAAGGCGCTAAATGGGCCGATCATCCTAAAGTGACAACGCGATTAAAATATGAGGCTGATGGATCTGGATATATTGAACCGGGTTTCAGGCATTTGTTTCTAATTTCTTCTGAAGGTGGTACCGCCAGGCAAATTTCAAATGGCGATTTTAATTATGGAGCACCACAATGGTCGAACAATGGAAATTCTTTATTTTTTAGTAGCAATTTAAATGATGATTGGGAATATCAAACTCGAAATTCTGAAATATATAATATCTCTATTGACAATGGTAAAATTACCAAACTTACTGATAGAAATGGTCCTGATTATGGACTATCAATTTCACCTAATGGAAAACAAATAGCTTATTTAGGATATGACGATAAGATTCAAACATATCAGGTTAATAAAATTACCATTATGAATATTGATGGTTCTGGTAAAAAAGAAATCAAAACTAGATTAGATAGAGGTAAATCAAACTTGAAATGGAGTTCTGATGCCAAAGGACTGTATTTTCAATATGATAATTATGGTAATACAAAAATAGGCTACACTACCCTTTCGGGGAAAACTTCAATTATTGCCAACAATGTTGGTGGTACAGCTATTGGCAGACCTTATGGTGGTGGTTCATATTCACTGTCAAGCACAGGGAAAATTACGTATACTCATACTACATCATATCATCCTTCTGAACTCGCAATTACTCAAAAAGGAACAAAAAATGAGCAGCTGGTGTCTAACCTTAATAGAGATATCCTTGAATTTAGAAACTTGGGGAAAGTTGAAGAAATTTGGTATAAATCATCTGTAGATAATAACAAGATACAAGGTTGGATTGTGAAACCTCCTCATTTTGATGCAACAAAAAAATATCCAATAATTATTGAAAATCACGGTGGTCCAATTTCCAATTATGGTGACCGATTTTCACCTGAAATGCAATTGTATGCGGCGGCCGGTTACGTAGTTTTTTATCCAAATCCCAGAGGAAGTACCAGTTATGGTGAAAATTTTGGTAATTTATTATATCACAACTATCCTGGAAATGACTACGATGACGTGATGGATGGTTTAGATGCCGTACTAGCAAAAGGATATATAGATAAAAATGAATTGTATGTAACAGGTGGTAGTGCCGGTGGAATTATGACCGCCTGGATGATTGGCAAGAACAATCGCTTTAAAGCTGCTGCCGTTGTAAAACCGGTAATGAACTGGATCAGTAAAACCTTAACTGCAGATAATTATTTTTACTATGCAAATTATCGATATCCTGGGCAACCATGGGAAAATATAGAAACCTACATGAAATTTTCACCTATTTCTTTAGTCGGTAATATAGAAACACCAACATTGGTAATGGTGGGCACTGCAGATATGCGTACGCCATTATCAGAAGCAAAACAACTATATAGCGCTTTAAAAATTCGAAAAATTGAAACTGCTTTGGTAGAAATTCCAGGATCATATCATAACATTTCGAACAGGCCAAGTCAACTAATTACTAAAATAGATCATGTACTGGCGTGGTTTGAAAAATTTAGAAAAAAAGAATAATGCAAACCTATATTGCACTACTACGCGGCATTAATGTAAGCGGACATAAAAAAATTAAAATGGCCGATTTAAGAACGCATATTGAAGAATTAGATTTTCAAGACGTGCAAACCTATATTCAGACCGGGAATGTCATTTTTAGATCTAAAAAAGCGCCTTCAAATAAATTAGAAATACTTATAAAAAATAAAATTATAGAAAAATATGGTTTTGATGTACCAGTTATTGTAATTACTCCAGCAGCCATTAAAAGCGCCTCAAACAATAATCCCTTTGAAAAAGATAGCACAAAAGACCCGAAAAAATTTGGTGTAATTTTTTTACAAGAACAACCTCTCCAAGAGAATATTGAAAAATTAAAAGAATATGATTACAGTCCTGAAGAATATGTTTTAGATGATAAGATCATTTATTTCTATGCCGCTAATGGAGCCGGTAATGCAAAAATGACTAATAATTTTTTTGAAAATAAACTCAAAGTTAAAGCTACATCTCGTAATTGGAAAACCACCAATAAGTTATTGGAAATGGTAAAATTGATATAATTCAATTTTTCCTGCAAGATCTTGACGACTATATTGATCTATAGAACAAAACTTACAAGGTTTTTGAAACTTATTGTCATTCCTGCTTAGGCAGGGATCCAGACTACCTTTTTATGGATTCCTGCCTACGCAGGAATGACAAAAATAATATTAATTCAAACAATTTTGTAAGGCCTTTTCAATTGTATCAAATTCAAATACAAAACCTTTGTTTTTAATTTTATCATTTCTCAAATACTGACTTTCCAGAGCTAAAGCTGACATTTCTCCAAGCAAAATTTTCAATACAAAATTGGGAATATTAGGCAGCCATACTGGTTTTTTAATTTGCTTGGCTATTACTCTTGTCAATTCTAAATTCGTAATAGGATTTGAAGTCACAGCGTTATAAGAACCTTCTAAATTTTTATTCAGTATAAATAAAAATAGTTGGGCCAAGTCTGAGATATGAATCCATGATTGAAATTGTTTTCCGTTACCAATAGCCGCTCCAAAACCTAACTTTATAGGTTTTGCCATTTGTTGCAAAGCACTTCCTCTTTTTGAAAATACAATACCTATCCGCAATTTTGAAACAGAAATATTTAGCTCATTTATTTTGTCCACTTCTTTTTCCCAATCATGAACAACCTTACCCAAAAAAGTCGAATTAAGTTCAACATTTGATTCTCCATACTTTTCTGTTAAAGATGATGGGTAAATTCCTAAAGCTGAAGCTGAACAAAAATGTGTTACATTGTGAGTGTTTTCCGATAGTAGTTGATGTAATAACTTTACTGAATTTAGTCTACTATTTCTAATTTTAACTTTATGATTGGATGTCCATTTTTCAGCAACTGAAGCGCCTGCTAAATTGATAATGGCGTTAATCCCCTTAAGGCAATTTACGTCGATCTCCCCAACAAGTGGGTTCCAATAAAACCCTTTATAATTTTTTCGAGTTACTATTTTAGTTTTCTGGGTTGTTAAGTAATGAACTGTATAATTATTTGCCAAACAAATTTTGACAATTTCGCTACCAACCAACCCTGTTGCTCCTGTAATTAATAGTTTCAAGTGTTTAAAATTAACAAATTTGATATTTAAGTAATACTTTTTTAGATAATCTCATTTCCCAAAAAACCGTTCAGAGATTCCATCAGCGTTCAACCAAAAATAAATTACAATCAATAATGCTATTATCAACAAAATTGACCTAACATAATTTGGTTTTTTTCGTTTTCTAATTCGATTAAATTTCATCTTTTCGTATTTATTAATTTTTAATGATCTTATGTAATTTACTTCTCAAGATTTAGACTAGTATCCACTTAATTGTAATGACTTATTTCATAAAATTATCAATTAATATCTATTCAAAAATACACATTTTGTACTACAAATATTTAAGTATCTTTGTCAGCCTAAAAGCCGAAGACAAAACGACGAATGAAGAATATTAGAAACTTCTGTATTATTGCACATATAGACCATGGTAAAAGTACCTTGGCGGATAGATTATTAGAATTCACAAATACAATTACTGATCGTGAAAAACAGGATCAGTTATTAGATAGCATGGATTTAGAGCGTGAACGTGGTATTACCATTAAAAGTCATGCCATTCAAATGGACTATGAGTATAAAGGAGAAAAATATGTCCTAAATTTAATTGATACACCGGGGCATGTCGATTTTTCTTATGAAGTTTCCCGTTCAATAGCAGCTTGTGAAGGTGCCTTATTAATTGTAGATGCAGCACAAAGTATTCAAGCACAAACCATATCGAATTTATATTTGGCGCTCGAAAATGATTTAGAGATCATACCTATTCTTAATAAAGTTGATCTCCCAAGTGCAAATCCAGAAGAAGTTACTGATGATATTGTTGATCTTTTAGGATGTGATCCTGAAGAAGTTATCCACGCAAGTGGTAAAACCGGTTTCGGTGTTGAAAATATTTTAGAAGCAATTATTGAGCGAATTCCTGCACCATCAGGAGATGTAAATGAACCCTTGCAAGCGTTGATATTTGATTCTGTATATAACTCTTATCGCGGTATTGAAACTTATTTTAGAGTTTTAAATGGCGAAATTAAAAAAGGACAACGCATCAAATTCATGTCTACAGACAATGAATATTTTGCCGATGAAGTTGGTACTTTAAAATTAAAACAAGCCCCTAAACAAAGTATCAAAGCCGGAGATGTTGGCTATCTAATTACTGGAATAAAAACAGCGATTGAAGTAAAAGTTGGCGATACTATTACGGATGCTAAAAACCCTACTCAAAACATAATTGACGGATTTGAAGATGTAAAACCTATGGTTTTTGCAGGTATTTATCCTGTTGATACTGATGATTATGAAGAACTGCGTAATTCTATGGAGAAATTACAGTTAAATGATGCTTCGTTGGTTTTTATCCCGGAAAGTTCTGCCGCTTTAGGTTTTGGTTTTAGATGTGGATTCTTAGGGATGCTACATTTAGAAATTATACAAGAGCGTTTAGAGAGAGAATTTGATATGACGGTAATTACAACTGTTCCTAACGTATCATATCATGCATTTACAAATAAAAATCCTGATGAGATATTATTGGTGAATAATCCTTCCGATCTGCCTGAACCATCTAAATTAAACAGGGTTGAAGAACCATATATAAAAGCGTCTATTATTACAAAATCTGATTTTGTGGGTCCGGTAATGAGCCTATGTATAGAAAAGCGTGGTGAAATTACAAATCAAACTTACCTTACAACCGAAAGAGTAGAATTGACTTTTGATATGCCTTTAGCTGAAATTGTTTTTGATTTTTATGACAGATTAAAAACCGTTTCTAAAGGATACGCTTCTTTCGATTACCATCCTACAGATATGAAAGCGTCGAAATTAGTGAGAGTTGATATCTTATTAAACGGACAATCAGTTGATGCCCTTTCGGCATTAATTCATGCTGATAATGCCTATAGCATTGGCAAAAAAATGTGTGAAAAATTACGACAGTTGATTCCTCGTCAACAATTTGACATTCCTATTCAAGCTGCTATTGGTGCTAAGATTATTTCGCGTGAAACAGTAAAAGCGTTGCGAAAAGATGTAACCGCTAAATGTTATGGTGGCGATATCTCGCGTAAGCGTAAATTATTAGAGAAGCAGAAAAAAGGTAAAAAGCGTATGCGTCAAGTGGGTAATGTAGAAATTCCCCAAGAAGCATTTATGGCTGTGTTGAAATTGAATGACTAAAATATTCTTTACGAAAACGTTACCTTAAAAATACCTTTTCTTTACGGTATCTCATAAAAACATTTTGTATTTTTATAAATCTATAAACTTACAAATGAATATCATACACATTAGTGCAGAATGCTACCCAATTGCTAAAGTTGGAGGTCTTGCTGATGTTGTTGGTGCTTTACCAAAGTATCAAAATAATATTGGAGCCAATAGCAGTGTTATTATACCCTTTTATGACACTAATTTTACGAAGGGTAATTCATTCAATAGTATCTATAATTCTTCCGTTACACTGGGCAATACCGATTATACTTTTAAAGTTTTAAGTTTAAACGAAAATTCGTTGGGGTTTGAACTATACTTAGTTGATATTCCTGATTTATTGTTTAAAGATTATGTGTATTCTGAAAATGATACAGATCGATTTCTTGCCTTTCAAATAGCGGCTTTAGATTGGCTAATACAATTAGAGAAAAACCCTTCAGTTATACATTGTCATGATCATCATACTGGTTTAATTCCGTTTATGATGTCTCATTGTTTCAAATATGAGGCCTTAAGAGAAACACCGTCAATTCTTACTATTCACAATGCACAATATCAAGGATGGTTTTCTCATGATCAAGTATTTAAAATACCTCAATTTGATTTTTTTAAAGCAGGATTACTAGATTGGAACCAAACAATAAACCCACTTGCTGCGGGTATTAAATGCGCATGGAAAGTCACAACAGTTTCCCCAAGTTATATGGAAGAATTAAAAAATTCTGCAAATGGATTAGAAGATTTATTGAGTCATGAAGCTGCGAAATGCACAGGAATTTTAAATGGAATTGATACAAATGTTTGGAATACCGAAACAGACGATGCCATTTTCAAAAATTTTACTCAAAAAACCGTACAATCAGGCAAGAAAGCAAATAAAAAGGTTTTGTGTAAACGTTTTAATTTAGATCACACCAAACCTTTATTTTCGTTTATAGGAAGACTGGTTTATGAAAAAGGGGCAGATCTATTTCCTGAAATTTTTTACAAATCATTACTTAAAAATGAGATCAATATTTTAATCTTAGGTTCTGGTGATAAAGAAGTAGAAGCTAAATTAAAATCATTAAAAACTCCGTTTAAAAATAGCTATGATGCATTTATTGGTTATGACGAAAAGTTAGCACATCAAATATATGCCGGGTCTGATTTTTTATTGATGCCATCTAGGGTAGAACCTTGTGGGCTTAATCAAATGTATGCTTTAGGTTATGGTACCATTCCTATAGTAAGAAGCATTGGGGGTTTAAAAGATACAGTAATTGATATTGCAGATAATGGTTTTGGTATTTGTCATAATGAAACTACTGTAGGTGAAGTCTGCGAAGCAGTAAATAGAGCGACTAATTTGTATCAAGACCAACAAAAATTTAAAAAAATTCGTAAATTAATAATGCAGATAGACCATTCCTGGGATTCTTCTGCACAAGCATATATTAATTTATATAACTCTTTAAATCAATAATTATGATTAACAATGATGTATTGGCCATTATTTTAGGAGGCGGTCAGGGTTCAAGACTTTATCCACTTACTGAAGACAGATCTAAACCAGCAGTACCCATTGCCGGGAAATATAGATTGGTTGATATTCCAATTTCTAACTGTATCAATTCTGATATTAAAAGGATGTTTTTATTAACACAATTTAATTCAGCTTCTTTGAATAGACACATAAAAAATACTTACCATTTTAGTTTTTTCAGCACGGCTTTTGTTGATGTT
>Ga0209633_10000254_pt1 | contig 64098 bp, 43 predicted proteins | sample Cruoilmetagenom1_FD_187290 | JGI IMG/M metagenome (GOLD analysis project Ga0209633, IMG submission 187290) | Oil polluted marine microbial communities from Coal Oil Point, Santa Barbara, California, USA - Sample 1 (SPAdes) (version 2) | ecosystem: Environmental > Aquatic > Marine > Oil seeps ... | reverse complement strand
ATTCTTTTTTATCAACCTCATCTGGTGTAACCCTAAAAATATTACCTTGGCTACCACCCGTCCAGATATTGAAATTATTATCTATAGCTAATGAAAATAGTTGCACGGATTCATCTGACGATACTATGACTGCACCGGGTGAAGCACCTGGCTCACTTCCAAATAAAGCTCTTACCGCAGGATTTCTAGTACCATAAACCTTACCATTATTCCCGTATCTTAAATCCGTATAAAACGATTCTCCTCCTTTAGCCGCATAATCTTCAATAATACCAGCCGAATTGATTTTACTGAACCCGGTACTAAGACCACTTACAACTAAATTGAAGATTACATTACCTTCTTTATCGGTTGTAAGTGCATATGGGATTTGAAAATCCTGAAACGGATAAATCTCATGAATTGCTGATTTAAGATCTAAAAGGAACGTTTCGCTAAATAGTGGAACACCTTCCACTGCAACTTTGATCTCAACGGAATCCTCAACAATGTTTGGTGATTTAACTATAAGTTGTGTTTCAGACACCTGAAGAATTTCAGCAACATGTTCATTGAAATAAACAATATTCTTTAAAATATCAGCTGAAAAGTTTTGTCCATTTATTGTTACCTCTGTAATTCCGGCAAGGCCAGTATCTGCAGGACTAATGGAAGATATAACAGGTGTACCCCCTGACGGTAAATCTTTAAACGCAGTTGGAGTGGTTTCAGGATCACATGAAATTAATAGTAATACAAAAGAAAATAAACTGGATATAATAAAAGTATTTTTTATCACTTTCTCTTTTTTCATATCAAACCTTGGTAAAATAATTTTTATTAGTTTTTTCATCTTTTAATATGAAATATTTATGGAAAATCTGTGAACATTTTCAAAAACACCAAAATCTAGATAAGCGTAGTCAACACCAAAGTTAAGACCACCTAATCCGTGTTTAAGTCCAACCCCAGCATTCAAACCCTGTTCATCAGTCGGAGATGTATAACCTAGCCTAAGAGATAATATATTGTAATAAGTATATTCACCACCAATATGAATTTGTTCCTTATAATCTCTTGGATGTTCTGCATCGATTGAAAAATTAAAAGAATGTTCTTCTTTGTTCATATCTATCAAATCAAACAAATTCATGGATAGCCCAATCTTAAATGTCAACGGAAGCTGAAAACTTTCTTCTATGTATTCTATCTCCTGTGAAAAGTTTCTCAACGACATTCCAAAATTCAAACTCTTAAATCCCGTTTTATAAAGTATCCCAAAATCAAATGAGAGAACATTGATATCAAATCCTTTTTCTTCAAAACCCCCAGTTGTCGTAGATATGGCTACGGCATGCCCATCCCCTAGATCTTGATAAACATATTTAAGGTTTCCCCCAATTGAAAATTTATCCGATAAAGCTCTTGCATAACCAAGTCCAATTGCCATTGCTTTAGGGCTGTATGTACCTAGATCTAGATAACCTTCTTCTCCACCGTCTCTTACTGTTCTATAAAACTCTCCATAATCAACACTTGCAATTGAAACACCAAAGACTCCGTAAAGCCCTCCTGATGGAGCAAACGATGCACTGGCGTGCATATAATTTATGTCTGCAATCCATTGAGTCATGTTAAATGTAGCATCAAGAGAATTGGATTGTCTTGCCATTCCAGCCGGATTGTAAAACATAGAGGAAGAATTTCCTTCAACTGAAGTTATTGCATCTCCCAAAGCGGAGGCCCGTGCATCTGCAGAAACACTTAAAAACTTCAATCCAGTTTGAGCCAGTTTTACCTGAGCCAGGTTACTTTTTATCATGAATACGATCATGATAACGGATAAAACTACTTGTAATTTTCTATTCATGGATATACCAATTAAAATATTTTATCGAATTATTGAAAATTTTACTATTTCTCTATCACCGGTTATGTCATCAGTAATAACAGCAATATAAATTCCACTAACAATAAATTGATTAGCTGAGGTAGTTAAAAACCAATCTTGCGACCCACTGCCATCTGTATGCGGAATAGTTTGAATTAGTTCACCAAGTTCAGAATAGATTTTAATAGTACACTGTCCGGAAATATTTACAAAAACTATTTTATTCTCTTCACCAGGATAGAGTAGTGTGTTTTTTTCCGCTGAAATGATATATGGATTTGGAACAACCCGTACATCACTTGTAATAGTTTCTCTCCCCTCTCTTCTTTTATAAGCAGGAGCATAAGTTTGAGTATAAAATCTTCCACTTTTTAACGTATGAGGAGGAATGTTAAGGGAAGGATCTCCTGCCAATTCATCTCCCACTGATAAAATATAATAGTAATATGCTGTATTTAGAGCTATAGCCGTATCCGAAAAACTTCTAGCATCTGAGGTTAACTCGGTAACAAGCTCAAACTTAGAATAATATTGATTACTGGCATATCCATCAACAGGATCCACACTTGATCTAAATATTTCAAAACCATTAGGTGAAGGACCCTGAGCATAAACATCCCATGAAAGATCAACTCTTCCCCCCCGAGAATTAACTTCAAAATTACTTGGGGGTAATGGAGCTTCCTCAGGTAACTCCCAATTATTTTCACTAACACTTAAAGCTCTTTTAAAAGTTTGATGTAAAGAATCTCTTCCTTGAAGAACAAATTCGTTTTTTTCAACATCATTTAATTGACCGGCTTTGTATAACTTTCCAATTCTTATGGCTTCATCTCTACCAAGTCCGGCAGCAGCTTCAACCATAATAATTCTTATACTATCACCATAGGGAATATTGTAAGGTCCATAGCCGTTAACAATAGAATAACCTGCATTATTTGCCGATCCTTCACCTGGGTTGGCTTTAGAACCGGCGAAATCTCCCCCTGTAACTCTTTCAGCATGACTCTCTTCAGTATGACCAGCTGTCATCATGTTATAACGTGCCTGCATTTCTGTCGGATTAAAAATATTCGAAGCATACATATATTGCCCATCAGATTCTGTAACACCTGTAGTTCTTGGTTGTTCAGAGTCATCAGTTCTATCTGTTGTAGATTTATCGGCATGGATAGTAAAAACACCGGGGAACTGAGCAGAAGCTAATCTACCAACTGTATCAGCCTCATCAATTCTAGCACCAAATCCCTCATCAGGTTCTAAAATTGGCCCACCTACATTATTCCACTTATTAAAATCGGAAAAATAGCCATGCCAGGTATATTGATATCTCAAATTTTCAGGGTTATCCGCATCTGTTCTGTAAGGTCCTCTTTCATCATTAAGAGCATTTCTGCCCCAAGCTGTTGGATCTCCAAAAAGTATTCTAGTTTCTCTACATGGTGAAAGTCTGTATTGATAATAAAAATATACATCCTCCAAATCACCGGATTGCCTCTCAATTTCAGCATCGCCATCAATATTACCTGTGTTAATAAATGTAAAATCCATAACGACATAATTATTATTGTATTGAGTGCTATACTGAAATATTTTTCTTTTCATTGTTACACCCATTTGAGTGTTAACTACATTATAAAGCATTTGATCATATGGTAAACTTTCGTTAACTACATCCACGGTATTTTTGAATAAAAAAGTAACCTCTCCATCAACTATTACAGGTGAAGGATTAAATTTTGCATAATGTGTAAATTCTATTGGGAAAAATTCCTTATTTATACCTCCCGTCTGAGGCCTGGGCCCACAATGAACTACTTTATAATCAAAAGTATTTCCCAATTCCGGCTCCGTATAATTTCTTGCACCAATCCATATACCTTTTGCTGCCTGCATATCTTGGTTCAAATATGGCGCCGGCCATCTCCAGCCTGCTTGCTGCTGTTTGTCGGTTCCATCTTCTTCTCGCTCACACCCAATACTGGAATACCAATTATGCAATTCTCCAACTCCCAGCCATCTTTCATATTTACTTATACCTTGAGCATTATATATTTTAGGAACGGAACATACTATAAGAACAAAAAGAGGAATAATTCTGCTGAATAAATATTTTCTCATTTTACCACCTAATTAATAAATTTACACTAACTGGTAAACTTAAAGGGTTATATTAAATTTTAAGCCCAAATAAATATCTCTGGGATCCAAAAATGTGAAAAAACTAAAGTTTGGCATATCTATATATGCTTTATCATCAATTATTTTATCAATTTTTGATTTATCAACTGCGTTCCAACCATCTGTTCCATACTCGTAAAAATTCCTTGAAGCGGCATCATAATAAACTAAATCTGATACTGGAGAAGCTACGGACGAAATATCACGAACCGCTTCAATAGGCACATAGTCAACATTATAATCTCTGTAATCGCCTAACTGATCGTCTCCAGGAATATTTACATAAGTAAAATCTTCTATACCGCCTGTACTTCCCGGTAAATGTAAAGATTCAATATAATTTTTCTCATCAAAATTGGTTCTCGAAAAACCAGTTGAGGAAAGTCTTTTTTCATTGAATAGATTGTTAATTTGAACAAACAACTGGATATCGAAATTATCGAAATAAAAAACTTTTGAAAATCTTAAATTTGTACTATATCTATCTACCCATTGCAGGTTGTTTCTATTTTTAGCTGATTCCGTACCACCCCCAATCCATGTTTTATAACTTCCGGCTCTCCATGTAGAAAGGATATTCATTCTAATACCTTCAAGCGGGTGAATGCCCATAAACTCAGGGCCAAAATCATTTGGTGTAAATAGATCGAGATTCAGTCTTGCTATTGGTCTGGGCTTTGGTTTACTCTGCTTATACCAAGCCTCACCATCTGTTCTAATATAATTATTTTGTTCGGTTCTGGATTCATAATATTCACCCCATCCAAACTTACCAGTTGATGAAACTGAATAATTGTAATTAAAAAATCCTGTAAACCATTCACCCCTATTTTTATTAATTTCTAATTCAAAACCTCTAATGTCTCTATACTGCACGGGTTCCACTCTATCATAATTTACTTCACCATCACTACTCACATATTGAATATCCCTAGATTCGTTGCTAATGTCTTTATAATACCCTGTCCCCCTTAATAAAAATTGATCAAATAAATTATGTTCGTACCCAAGCTCATATGCTATTGTTTTTTCTAAATCAGCTTCTGGGTTTGAAATCGAATTTAATTGACCCCCAACTGAGTAATCAATTAAATATAAGTTATTAGGTGTGGGTAATGCTTGATAATGACCATAATTAAAAAACAATTTACTGTTAACAGAAATTGGGAAAGCCATACCCAATCTTGGCATAACTGCAACCTTTGCAGGTAGGTCTTCCTTTGCAATTAGTTCATCCCTGTTTTCCGCATTAGATGCGGAAAATCCGGCTTCGAACGGATCATAATTGAACCATCTGGTATTTGGATCAGAATATTCTACCCTAACACCAACTGTAGCAACCATAGCTTCAAATTCCAATTTATCTTGAACATAAACAGCACCTTGAATAGGTTGAGTATTCCATTTAAAATCGGTATTGTTAGTAGAAAATAATTCCGATCTCAAACCATAATTCACATCATTGTCAATTACACTCACAACAAATCCGGCCTTAACATTGTGATATTTGTCTAACTGACTGGAAATATCAAATTTTAAGTTATAATTCCTAACCTTACTGCTATCTCTAGCTTGTCCATATACTATTCCGAGTAACATTCCACTTGGACTAATTTCATCAACAGCACCTTGATAAAATCCATATGGTGTTTCATCTACATAATAATTATTTCCAAATTTGTACCGTTTGGTTAAATCCCTAGCAGTTGACGGGTTTGTTGAATATTCTGAAGCAAATGAATTAAATAAAACTTCATAAAATGTTTCATTGCCGATAACATGTGTAAATTTAGCGGCTATGCTATTTCGGTTAATAGTGGTTGGCGAAAAATAGGCATCTGAAAATAAAACATCTCTTGTATAGTTTCCGAAGTCAACTCGATTAGCAAGTGACCAGTTAGCTTTAAATATTCCTGGCGTACCATCAGTTAATGAAGTTGCACCATTATTTGTTGTTGCCGTTCCTGTTTGGTCACCATAGTGACCTTCAAGGAATAGTTTCATTCCAGTACCAATATCGGAAGTAATTTTCAAACCTATGTCAAAGTCACCATAGTCTTCGCTGGAAAGCGGAACGAGCAACATTGTCCTATTCTGTTTGTATGAGGCTAAAAATCTTAGGTTTCCCAATGACTCACTAATTAAAGGAACCGGGCCCCCAAAGCTCATATCAATGTCATAATCGGGTTTCTCAATATCAAATGTTTTTCTAGACTGCCATAAAAATAATTGTCTCGCTGCTTCTGGCGTCAAATCATCATTAGGATCATCATTTTCTAAAGTAGCTTGTGAAACTGCATTCCAACCTATAAATTCCGGGTATTGTCTTTGTTCATATTCAGACCATGCTCCATTATTTGTACCGGTCCATGCTACTGATTCATCAAGATAAGGTCTCATATAGTAAGAATTAGGATCGTTTACTGTTCCGCCAAAATGTTTATTTCCAATTGACCTCATTTGAGAATAAAAACTGAATGAATAATTATCTGGACTTCCTTCCTTTGTAACTACCTGGACTATACCTGATCTAACTTCGCCAACATCAGCTGTAAATCCACCGGTCTGTACTTTAATTTGATCTACGGAAGTATAACTTATATTTGAATAAGGGGAATTATCACGGCCATCCCTCATAGTTACACCATTTACTTGGTATATAATTTCATCTCTGGACCCACTTCCACGAATTTCATCACCAATAACACCTGCCTGCAAACCTACGGCACTAGCTATACTAACAACAGGTAAATTTTGAATTTCTTCGGAATTTAGATTTACACCACTGGATGCAACATCCTTTTGCACTATTGGAGTTGTTGCAACTACCACAACTTCACCGGTTTCATATATTTCTTCTTTAAGTTCAAAATTTGTTATTGTAGTTTGATCAATATTTACTCTAACTTTTAATAAAGTAGATGAAGTATAGCCGATTGAAGATGCTTTAACATCATAGGTACCGGGAGGAACATTTAAGATTACAAAATACCCTTCAATATCTGTTGCAGCTCCAAGAGTGGTACCAAGTACAATAACATTTGCACCAAATATCGGTTCCCCTGAAATAGGGTCCGTAACATTACCTGAAATTTTTCCAGATGTTTGAGCAAATAGATTTGTTAAACCAAAAAAGAGTAGAAGAATTATAACATTTTTCATGTTAACTAACTCCTGATACATTTTAAATTTCTATAATATCCAGCAAATATGTATTAAGACGTTCATCAAATTCACAAAAATTGCTGAAATGAATATATTTGAAATAAGTATATGCTTTAACAGCATTTTACTTTAGTAACAACATTTTCTTTTTATCTAGATTATTCCCTTGGCGCAGAACATAAAAGTATACACCACTTGCCAAATTACTTCCATTAAACTTTAAGGTGTATTTACCTGGATTAAGATGTTGATCCTTTAATACTTTTATTTCTTTTCCAAGCACATCATATATTTTTAGTGTAGTATAACCACTTTCAACAATTGTAAAAGTCAAATTTGTTTCAGGATTAAACGGATTAGGATAATTTTGTGCAAGAGAAAAACTAGCAACAATATCTAATTCTTCTACTTCAGAAATCAATTCAGTCTTAAATTTGTAAATTTCCGACCATTTACTTTTTCCGAATTCATTTAAACCTCTAACCCACCAAGAATAGATCTGATTAGGTTTTAACTCGGGACTTGTTAATGTCGTATCCGTTAATAATGTATCCAGCACTGTAAGCGATGATTCAATTGAAAGTCCTTCTGATAATTGAACTTGATATAAATTTGTTACAGGAGAACTAGCCCAAGTTAATTTTGGGACAATAGGAATTTCCAGTGTTTTATCCTCCGGCAACAAAGGAAATGGAGATTTTGGAAAACCAGTGGTAAAATTATAGATAGTAGAAAATTCACTTTCTCCGGCAATGTTTAAGGCAGATACTCTCCAATAATACTTTGTAAGTCCCTCTAAGTTCGTAACTGCTTTAAGGGTATCTACAATATTACTTTGCTCATATGCAATGCTATCAAAAGTTTCGGACAAAGATAGCTGTAATTTGTTGGAGCTAGATCCAAACGAGTCATCCCAAATAAATAAAGTCGTATCTCTTTGATCAATAGCATTATTCTCGGGACTTAAAACAAGCGGGATTTCAGGTTTTTCAACTTCTACTTGTATTACATCACTAATTCCACTCTCATTACTATTTTCATCCAGAGATGATACGGCAAAATATATTATATCATTTATTTTATCTGAAGAATTTAAAGTAGCATATTGATTACTTGTTACTTTCCAAATATTTTCAGATTTATTTAAATCATCAATAGTTGGGGAAGTATTATCAAGTTGGTAAACAACATAATTGGATGCTTTATCACCATCTGCTGCTTCTGATGGAGCATCCCATTGAATCCCGAGACCTCTTATTTCAGCAAGGCTTTCGAATCTTAAATTTGACGGATTATTAGGAAGAATTTGATCTTTCCAACTCATAGATGGTGTTAAAGCTTTATATTTATAATAATTATTATTAAGAGAGTCTGTGACGCCATTAGGATTACCAAATAAATTTTGAGCTCTAAAAAGTATACTCCCTTGACAATTTTCGGTATCTCTATTTAGTCTTATCTGCCGCGGTATTTCATCCGGAGAAAAACTTCCGGCTCTATATAATGCTTGTCCTGGATACAAATGTCTATCATCAACTTGTGTGGCCCACCATGGTAAAAGTTTTCCGTAATCTTGCCCGCCACTAAACGCCCAATAGAGTTGTGGTGCGATATAATCTATTACTTTTTCTTGCAGCCATGTTACAGGGTCACAATAAATTGTACTATAAGCATCTAATCCTGAGATACCCGAAGGTACTCCATTTCTGTAAATACCAAACGGACTCATACCAAATTTAATTTCCGGTTTTACAGTTTTGATCGAATCACTAATCATCCGCAGAAGTTCGTTTACATTATCTCTTCTCCAGTCACCAAGATTAGTAAATCCTCGCGGATAATCTATGAACGCCTGAGCATCTTGATTACTTATTTCATCAGGAGGATACGGATAAAAATAATCATCAAAGTGTACACCATCAATATTATACCGGTTAACAACATCCATTATTACATTAGTTACATATTCTCTTACCTGGGGTAATCCAGGATTTAAAAATTTTATATTTCCGATTTTGATAACCCAACTGGGGTGTAAATTCGTAACATGATTACCAGCTGTTGTATAATCATTCACATTTCTTTCAGCTCTATAAGGATTAAACCAAGCATGGAGTTCCAATCCTCTAGCATGTGCTTCTTCAATCGCAAATTCAAGTGGATCATAATATGGATTTGGCGCAGTTCCTTGCGATCCGGTTAGCCAGTGGGACCAAGGGTCAAAATTAGAAGCATACATGGCATCACATTCCGACCTTATTTGAAAAATCACCGCATTAGTATTTGTAGTTTCAAGCTTATCAAATAAACTAACCAATTCTTCTTTTTGTGTTTCAGTGGATAAGTTTGGTGAGGTAGGCCAATCTAAATTTATTACTGTTGCAACCCAAGCTCCTCTAAATTCTCTTTTTGGAAAATCTGTTTGAGCGTTCAAACTATTTACAAAAAATACAACAAAAATCAATAAAGGAGAGTATAAATTTTTCATTATATCCTAAAGAAAATTTTATTTGATATACCTGAATTATAATAACGAATATATTACTTATTACCCCTGTTTATACTACCTCAGTGGGTAGTTTTTAACTAACGAGGTTGTGGATAAACCGAGGGAGTGAAAGTGTTGTTTTTACAAACCATAGTCATGCAGAATTTCAGTAAGTCACTTTTTTGCTGTACTACGCATATAGGCAGTATAGATTAACAATTCGTTCAAATTATTAAAAGAGTCATATAGTAAAAACACATTAAAAGCAATTTAATAAAATTTTGGAAGAATCCTAAGTTTTCTTCCTTTACTTACAGCTTCAGCTCTACTGTTTACATGCAGTTTTTCATATATACTTCTAATATGATATTTTACACCGTTTACTGATAAAAATATTTCTTCAGCAATTGTTTTGTAAGACTTCCCTTCTGCTAATAAAGTTAAAATACGTTCTTCTTTCTTCGTCAGCCTATCTTCTTCGTACTGCGGATTGAATTTATGAAATGATTTTAACACTTTTCTAGCTATTTGCGGAGACATTGGTGATCCACCTTTTATAGCTACTCTTATTGCATCAGTAAGTTCTTCAGGAGAAACCGATTTATGTAAATATCCTATTGCACCCGACTGCAATGAACCAAATATGCTTTTATCGTCATCCTGAATCGTTATCATTATAATAAGTGCTTTCGGATTTAATGTCGAAAATTTTTCAGCACCTTCAATTCCACTCATTCCTGGCAGACCAATATCCAAAAGGACAATATTCGAATTTTTTATTGAATTCGAGCTTAGTGCTTCTTCACAAGATGAAAATGAATTTAAAACAATAAAGTCATCTTCAGAGTTTAATGTGGCTTCCCAACCAGTGCGGGCAAAAACATTATCTTCTACTATAGTTATTTTTATCATAATGATCCTTGCGTACAATTTATTTATAGAGTAGTGTAAAGTCACTACCTATAAAGGTAGGAATGTCCTAAATACTAAAAGAAATTTCAAGTTTTACACCTTTATTTTCAGATGAACTTATTTTGTGAACAGCATTTATTTTTTCTGCTCTAAACGAAATATTTGACAACCCATTTCCGGGTGGTGTGGAGATTTTATCGAATCCTATACCATCATCTTCAATTATATATGTAAGGGCATTTCCATTCAGTAAAAATGAGATTTTTACATTTTCACATTTAGAGTGTTTTATGGCATTCGTAATTGTTTCCTTACATATGCACCATAAATGTTGTCTTTTTTCCATATCAATTTTCTTTTCTTCTTCTACTTTTGGAAATTTAATAATGTACTTAATCTCATTAGAATCCAACAGATCAGAGGCGTATCTATTAAAACGTATTAGAAATTTAGAAAGTCCATCTTCTTTAGGATTAACCGTCCAAATTATATCGCGTATTTTTTCCTGGGCATCGTTAGAGCTGGCCATTATAAGATTTAAAAATTTATCAACATTTTTTTTATCTATACTCTTCCTAATCGCATCAACAAAATACTGTATGCTCGCCAAAGTACCGCCAACATCGTCGTGCAGATTTCTTGCAATTCTTGCTCTGGTTCTTTCAACAGCTAACAATCTTTGCAATCTGTATTCATATGCTATAAATATAATTGCCAATAATGCAATAAATGCTAAAATTCTAAACCACCAAGTATCCCAATATGGAGGAGTTACAATTACTTTTAATGATTTACCAACCTCATTCCAAACCCCATCATTATTAGATCCCTGAACATGAAATGTATATTCACCTGGAGCTAGATTTGTATAAGATGCGGTTCTATTGTCAGCATCCACGAATATCCATTTGTCTCTAAATCCTTCTAACATATAAGCATATTTATTTTTTGAAGGAATTGAATAATGCAAGGATGCAAATTCTATACTAAAAACTTTATCCTTATAAGATAAAGTAAGTTCAGCAACTTCATTCAAAGATTTTTCAAGATAATTTTGATCATAATCTTTAATAACCTTATCCATTACTTTAAGCTCGGTAAAAACAACTTCAGGAGGATTCTTATTATCATTTATTGCTGAGGGATAGAATGAGTTAAATCCTTTTAAACCCCCAAAAAACATTTTTCCCTGCTCATTCTTAAAATATATACTGCCATTAGATTCTAGGCCAATTAATCCATCACTACTATTATAATTGTTAAATACTCTTTTTACAGGATCAAATTTTGAAATTCCTTTATTCGTTCGCACCCAAAGATTTCCGTTTTCATCTTCAAGCATCCCAAATATGGTATTATCAGCTAGGCCATTTTCAACGGTAATTCTTTCAAAACTATCCGTTTCCCTAAGGTATTTATTTAATCCTTGATAGGTTCCGATCCATAATTCACCTTTTTGGGATTCATAGATGGAATAAATACGATCGTTTGATATTGTTGTATTATCGTATGGCTGGTATTTATAGTGAATAAATTTTTCTTCGTTTGACTCAAATCTATTTAGCCCCCCATAGGTTCCAATCCACAAAAAGCCTTGGCTATCCTCTAGAATTGGAATAACTCTTGAATCACTCAGGGAATTATTATCTCCTTCAATATGGATATATCTTTTCGATTTCCCGATTTTTGAACTATGATATGTTAATCCTCCACCAAGCGTGCCAGCCCAAAAATCACCCCTCGAATCGAAATAAAAACTCTTAACAAAATTATTTCCTAAATCTGAAGAGCCATCGGTAAAATACTCAACATATTTAAATTCCTGGGAGGAATTATCGTACCATTTTAGCCCATTATAATTGCCTATCCAAAGCGTGTTCTCGCTATCCTCATAGAAATTTATAGAAATATTACTTTTAAAACTATTTTTAACGTTAAGATCACCATAATATTTAATAAATTTTATTCTGTTTTTATCACTATTATTACTAAAACTACCAGCCCAAATTATATCGGTTTCTTTTTCGTCAACAGGAATTGCAAATTTTTGACCTAGAGGTTTAAGAAAATTTTCGGGAAATGGATGAAACTCAAAAATCTTTCTATTAGGGTCATATAAATTAACCCCATTGGTTGTTCCAATCCAAACAAGATCACTTCTATCTTTAAACAATCCACGTATTTTATTATTATTTAATGATTTAGGGTTATTCTGATCGTATAAAAATTTATTAATTTTACCCGAACTTTTCTCAAATCTATATAAACCATTGTAACTACCAATCCATATATTTTCACCATCATCAAGAAGTTTTCTCACATTTCTATGTTCGATCTTAAACTGGAAATTTGAAGAATTTTGATAATTGGAAAATTTCATTGTCCCGATATTCAATACATTAATTCCGCCTCCGAATGTAGCGACCAATAATATTCCAGGTTCATATTCAATTACATCCATAACCTGATTATGATTAATTGAATATTTGTTATTACTATAATTAAATCTTTTAAAATCTGCTGATTCTTCTATAAACAAATTCAAACCATTATCAAAAGTTCCTACCCACATTTCACCATTACTATCTTCATAAATTGTGCTTACTATGTTACTGCTAATAGATTTTGGATTTTCAGGATCATGTAAGTAACTTCTAAATAATTCAGTATCAGGATCAAATAAATTAAGTCCCCCACCCAAAGTAGAAATCCAAATCCTATTTTTAGAATCTTTCAGAACTTTAAACACAATATTGTTACTTATGGAATTCGAATTGTTTTCATCATGCAAGTATCTTTTAAAAGATCCTGTCTTACTGTTAAATTTATTTAAGCCACCACCAAGTGTTCCAATCCATAAAATACCATTCTCTCCTTTTAGTAGACTAAACACATGATTAAAACTAAGGCTATTAGTGTCATCTCTTTCGTTTTTAAAAATTTTGAAGTCGTATCCGTCAAATCGACAAAGACCACTCTCAGTACCTAACCAAATAAACCCTAAACTGTCTTGAATAATATCATTAACATTACCAGGGGCAAGGCCTTGCTCGGTACCAATCCTATTAAACATTTCTGACTGGCAAAATAAATAATCAAATGAAACTAAATTCAGAAACAATATTAAATACAGACTTCTCAAATTATGTCGCCCCAACAATTTCATAAAATTTCAAATTATTTGAAAACACTCGAAAACATAAACTTATACATTGTAATAATAAAAATATATGATAAAAAAAATCAATCAGGAATAATAACATAAATTATGAAACAACAAATTATCCGAACATTTAATATGACATAATGTACCCCAGTATAAAAAACTACCTTTTTATGTAGTAGGATGAATAATCCAAACATTACTTTAAAATGTAGATTCTAGTATGCCTAAAAATATTATTTCAAGAATACATTCAATATTATTAGCAAATCAAATTTTGTATATATGTTTAGAGTAATAGATGATGTGCGGTAAGATTAATAAAATTTTAATCAGTTGCCTAATATTTATTTTATGCACCAATATATTGGGAAATGAACCCAATACAAATGGATTAAACATTCCAAAAGCCGATCGTGAATTTAGAGCAGCTTGGATAGCCACAGTTGCTAATATTAATTGGCCAAGTGAACCCGGGCTGTCTGTTGCACAACAGAAAAAAGAAGCAATTTATTTATTGGACTTGCTCCAATCGTGTAACTACAATGCAGCTATATTTCAAGTTAGGCCTCAAGCTGATGCATTATATAAAAGTGATATTGAACCATGGTCATATTTTTTGACCGGTCAGCAGGGTGTCGCTCCTAAAGAATACTATGACCCTTTAGAATTTTGGATTGAAGAGGCACATAAAAGATGTATAGAATTGCATGCTTGGATAAATCCATATAGGGCTCATCATAAGGATGGAGCAGAAGTTTCCAAATATTCCGTTATTAAAAAAAGACCTGAGCTGGTTGTAGAACTGAAAGATGGGTATTGGTGGTTTGATCCCTCATTAACTGAAACACAAAAACACTTAGAAAATATTGTATTAGATATTGTTAACAGATATGATATAGATGGCATTCACTTTGATGATTATTTTTATCCCTACCCGACTTATAATCACGGTAATGATTTCCCGGATGATAAAAGTTGGAATATTTATAAAAATAATGGAGGAAACCTTAATAGGAAAGACTGGAGACGGCAAAGTGTAAATAGTTTTGTGAAACAAATTTATAATAGTATCAAGTTGATTAAACCCCATGTAAAGTTCGGAATAAGTCCATTTGGAATTTGGAGACCGAATAATCCAAAATCGATTAAGGGATTTGATCAATATGATGTTCTGTTTGCCGACGCAAAATTATGGATAAACAATGGGTGGATAGACTATTGGACACCCCAATTGTATTGGAAAATAAATGATATCGATCAAAGTTTCCCCGTGCTTTTAGGATGGTGGCAAAAACAAAACTTGAATAATAGACATTTATGGCCGGGTTCCAAAATTGATTATGGAAGTGACGAAACTATAAATCAAATAATGATAACAAGAGGAATGTTTGCAGAAAATCCGGGAAATGTACATTGGAGTATTGAACCTCTGACTAATGACAAAGGGCTTGTTACCGAATTAAAGAATGGCCCTTATTCGAATCAGGCCTTGGTTCCATTCTCCTCATGGCTTAGCGTAAAAAATCCAAGTTCGCCAACAGCTGACTTTATTGTAAATCAAGATTCAATTAAAATCGAACCCAGCTTTCATGATATTAAAAATACAAGAAATTGGGTTTTGTACATGAGGTTTGATGATTTTTGGGAATATAAAATATTAAGTACTTCTAAAGTGGGGTATAATATTCCAAGGAAAAAGTCATTTAAGCCAAAAGTTAAATTTGGTGTTGCTATAAAAAAAAACGACAAGTTAAATATTGAAGGGAAGATCAACTTTGTTGCAATTTCTTCTATTGATAAATTCGGAAATGAAAGTGAAATCACAAAAATTGATTTTTCTGAAATCAATTAAATTTTTAGCTATATATTTGTTAATTAAAAATATAAAATAAATAATTAAAATTCTTAACCCCGCTGTTCAAACTCAAATACGGATTAATAATGAAGACTTTTACTGTCTGCCTGTTCCTATTTCTTTCTGCAAATCTATTCTTAGCAAATGATAAAATAAAATTAGGAGTAGATGTTTTCCTGAGTGAAGCTTATAAAACATACGAAGGAAAAAAAATAGGCCTAATCACAAACTCCAGCGGCGTCACTTCGGAATTGGAATCAAATATTGACGCATTTCATAACCTCTCTAATATCAACTTAGTTAAATTATTTGGACCGGAACATGGAATTAGAGGAGATGTTTATGCCGGTGGGGAAATTGAGAATAGTGCAGATACGAAAACGGGTATTCCTGTATATAGCCTATACGGCAAATATAAAAAACCATCCAAAGATATGCTTGAAGGATTGGATGTTTTAATATACGATATCCAGGATATTGACAATAGAACTTATACATATATATATACAATGGCATATGCTATGCAGGCTGCTGCTGAAAATGATATTGAATTTATTGTTCTTGATAGACCAATTGCTATGTACGGAAATTTGGTTGATGGCAATATTCTTGATCCGGAATTCAGTTCATTTATAGGACTTTATCCTATTCCGTATATTTATGGAATGACACCAGGCGAACTGGCGATGTTATTCAACAAAGAGTTTGACATTAATGCTAAATTGACTATTGTTAAGATGGAAGGATATAACCATGAAATGGATTTTGATGATACAGGTTTATCATGGATACCTACTTCGCCGCATATCCCTCGATCAGAAACGCCTTACTATTGTGCCGCTACCGGGAATTTGGGAGAATTAGGAACCGTTTGTGTGGGTGTGGGATATACTTTACCATTTGAGCTAGTTGGTGAAGAATGGATGGATGGCAATAAATTAGCTGAAGAATTAAACTCACGTAAACTTCCAGGTATATATTTTAGGCCGGTTAACTTCAAACCTTTTTACACAAATTTTAAAGACCGCAAATGCAGAGGAGTTCAACTGATTATCAATAATCGAAAAGTGTTTAAACCATTCCTAACAAGTATTCATATTGCCACAGCTATCCAAAAACTCTTCCCTGATTCGAATTTTTTAGAGAGCGATCGTAAAACATCATTTGACAAGGCTGCAGGAACCGATAAAATAAGAAAGTTAATTTTAGAAGGAAAATCAGCTACGGAAATTGTTGCAACATATGAAAAAGATTTGGAACAGTTTCTTGAAATACGAAAAAAATATTTACTATATAATTAGTAGTCACGCAATTGAAAAATCAGTGATATAATTATTTTTATAATTTAGAAAAATTATATTAGCAGTTTATACGGATAAATAAAAAAATATAATTTTATTTTTACAAAAGAAGTTGTATAAGTTACTCTGAATAAGGTTTAATTATGAGCGATAAATATTTTATCGGATTAGATGGCGGCGGTACAAAAACTAAATGTGTGATAACAGATTATAATTTAAACGTTCTTTTTCAATGTTCGGGCGGACCATCGAACTTTTTAATAATAGGCACGGGAAAAGTTTCCGAAACAATTTTGAAACTCATTACTACTTGTACGGAAAAGATGAATGTAGCAAACGAAAAACTTGAAGCTGTATTAATAGGTACAACCGGGGCCGGAAGAGTAAATGATGCAAATAAATTGAAAAAAAGTTTTGATAATTATGTAAAATCAAACAACATTAATATTAAAAATTTTTTTGTTGAAAGTGATGCTAGGATTGCACTTGAAGGTGCATTTAGCGGGTCTGCCGGAAGTATTCTTATTGCCGGTACAGGATCGATAATGTACGGTAAAAATAGGAAAGGTGATATGCATCGAGTTGGCGGATTCGGAAGGTATATTGGTGATGAAGGCAGCGGAAATTGTCTGGGTAGAATGGGATTAAACGCAGTTGCAAAAGTTTTTGACGGCAGGATGGAAGATACTTCTTTAGTCGGATTAGTTGCCGATAAATTTAATATTACTAACACACAAGAACTAATTACAGAGGTTTATTCAAACGATTTTCCACTAGCCGATGTTGCCCCTCTTGTAATAGAAGCTGCTGAAAATAATGACAGTATATGCTTAGAAATAATTAACTCCAACATTGATGAATTAATTTTACATATCAAAGCAATGCATAAAAAGTTAGATGAAAAAATACTAAAGCTTTCATTCATTGGCGGAACAATTACAACAAGTAATTTTTATTCTAAAAAGTTTAGAGAAAAAATAACAAATAGTTTACCGTATGTTAAAATTCAATCACCTGAACTTGAGCCTGCAATTGGTGCAGCGTTATTGGCTAAAGCTAAACTCGCCTAACAGCACTTAGAAATTGCTTAATCTATATGATGAAAATTTTTATATAAATTAACTATAGTTATGATTCAAAAAGGATATTAGCTAAATATGAGCAAATCTAAACCTACTACAAGAAATCCTTGGGCCTGGATATCTTCATTATATTATGCCGAAGGTATTCCGTATGTAATTGTAATGACAGTAGCGGTTATAATGTACAAAAGAATGGGAATTTCTAATACCGATATTGCTCTCTATACAAGCTGGCTTTATCTTCCGTGGGTAATAAAGCCCCTTTGGAGTCCAATAGTTGATATTTTTAAAACGAAGCGGGCATGGATAGTTGTAATGCAGCTTATTATCGGTGCCGGATTAGCCGGTGTTGCACTTACAATCCCATTGCCTAACTTTTTTCAATATACACTCGCTTTTTTCTGGCTGCTTGCATTTAGTTCCGCAACGCACGATATAGCAGCAGATGGTTTTTATATGCTTGGACTATCTAAACACGATCAAGCTTTATACATAGGTGTTAGGAGTACATTTTATCGAATAGCAATGATAACTGGGCAGGGACTTTTAATAATTCTTGCCGGCTATTTTGAAAGTACAACCGGACTCCCTTCGTTGGAAACAAAAATAAGTGCCACTACATCCAGCAGTTACTCCTATAATTTACCTCCTGACTCTATCAATATAGTTAGCACTTCCAATAATTTAGAAATAATTCAAGGACCTGATCAATTAAATATCCCGATTAAACAAATTTCAAAATCTGAAGCTGATTCACTTATTAAACAGTACAGAGAATCTAACATCAAAAACGGCTTTACTCTTAGGGAGATAGGAATAAATAAGGGTGGTCAGGATGATTCCAATTTATCTTCATTCGAAATTTTTATAAAAAATACTTTTGGGAAAGCTGAAGAAAAAACCAGAATAAATGATGCTGTAGGAAATATTGGAGTAATTTATTTTCATCTTTCAAACTCTCCGGAAGTTGGAGAGGAAATTGTTGTTACATTTGGCGGTAAATCCAGTGCAGAAAATATTTCGTTGGTTGAAGGTACAAGATTTACATTCAATGAACAAAACTGGAATAAACCTGCTTTTGCTGTTTTCCAGTTAGATCCTAAACTAAAATCTTCCTTAACAACATCTTTTATAGCCAGAGCAGGAAATATACATCTTTCATGGATTATTACATTTACTATTCTTGCAGGTTTATTTATCGTATTTTTTATTTATCATAAATTTATGCTCCCTTACCCGGTTGATGATAAACCGGCTTCAAGTAACGGGGGCAAAAGTATTATTCAAGAATTTATCAGAACATTTATCCTTTTCTTCAAAAAAGAAAAAATGGGTATTGTTATAGCTTTTCTATTATTATACCGCTTGGGAGAATCGCAATTGGTTAAGCTAGCATCACCATTTTTATTAGATTCGCGTGAAGTAGGCGGCCTTGGATTAACAACTTCAGAAGTTGGATTAGTTTATGGTACAATAGGAATCTTGGCTCTAACTCTTGGAGGCTTACTTGGGGGTTACGTTGCTTCAAAACACGGATTAAAAAAATGGTTACTGATTATGCTAGTGGCTATAAATGTACCGAATACAGTATATATTTATTTGTCTTATGTATTACCCGAATCATTTTTTATTGTGAACCTTTGTGTTGCAGTTGAACAATTTGGATATGGATTTGGATTTACGGCATACATGCTTTACATGATTTATGCTTCCGAAGGGGAACACAAAACTGCACACTTTGCAATAACTACAGGGTTTATGGCACTTGGTATGATGATTCCTGGTATGATAAGCGGCTGGCTGCAAGAATTAATTGGTTATCAACACTTTTTTATATGGGTGGTTATAGCGACAATTCCGGCTTTTATTATAACATATTTTTTGCCGCTTGATCCTAACTATGGTAAAAAGGAGAGCTGATTTTAAGATTTAGCAAAGAATAAAATAATTGTAAATATGGAATACAAAGGAATCCTGCTCCTTTCCATGCTTAAGTTCCGTATATCAGAATATAATTCTAATAACTAGGTATGTACAAAAAGTTTAATTATCCAAGTATCTGTCATATCGAACATGATTTTTGTGAGATATATCAAAATCTAATTTGCTGATAGAGTTCCCGGACTCATTAATTTCACTTCTTCATAACATCTTATTATTGATCTTTATGCCGAAACCAATAACTCCTTTTGCGCTAAATATCTATTTTTATTATTGCCAAAACCACTAAAAAAGCGACCCGGATATTAAAATAGTTATATAAAAAAACTTTTATTAAATTAATATTGTAAATGCATAAATATCTATTGTAGTTCAAAATTTTTCTTAATGGATTAATCATATGAATAAAAAAACTAATGGTACACAGCAATCTCTAGGTGGTTTAAAAGAAATTAGGGAAATAATATTTGGTGAAGCTCTTTCTACTATACAAAAACAAGTTGACGTGTTAAAAGCAGAGAATAAAGAGCTTAAACAAAATGTTAAAAGACATGAAAATGAAATAAAAAAATCAGCTAATTTAATTGTTGAACTTAACGAAGGATTAAAGAGTTGTAATTCCAATCATTTAAAATTGGAAAAAATTGTGAAGAGTATTGAGGCTGATCTTAAGGCATTAAATTTAGCAAAAATTGATAAAAATCAAATTGGTCAAGCCTTTATTGAGTGGGGTATGAAAGTTAAAGAAGATCCTACTACTTAGGATTTTTAATATGAGCATTGATGATCAAAAATCCTTAGAAATTTTAAGGCAAATTCTTCTTTCTGAGAGTCTTACCAAACAAAAAGATTTTGAAAAAGAACTTAGTGAACTAAAATTTAGGATTACTGATAAAGACTCTAAAATCGAATCCTTCTATCCGATAATAACCGACCTGCTTGAAAGAAAAATAATTGAATCTGAAGAAGAATTTGCTCAAGTATTATCTCCAATTATGGGCAAATCTATAAAAAAACAATTTAACAATTCAAAAGATGAAATTATTGATGCCCTTTACCCTATTATGGGCCAGGCTATAAAAAAATCAGTTTCCGAAAGTATTAAAGAATTATACAATTCAATAAATATTAAGATTGATAATGCTCTTAGAAAAGGGATTTTTTCTCAACGAATAAAATCGAAAATTACAGGTGTTTCAACATCTGATATATTACTACAAGATTCATTTCCATTTCTAATAAAAGAGATTTTTTTAATACATGAATCAACCGGATTATTAATTTCTCATGTTTCTTCATCGGAAAAAGTTAAAAGTGCCGATGGTGATATTATTAGCGGGATGCTCACTGCTATTAAAGAATTTGTTTCGGAATCATTCAGATCAGACTCCGGCTCGGAAAATCTCTACGAAATACAATATGGAGATTCTAAGATTGTACTGGAGAGAGGACTTTACACTTATATAGCATTGGTTTACTCCGGACAAGAACCTGCCGGGTTTCAAGAAAAGTTGACAAATCTAAGCAATGAAATTCACAACGATTTTAATAAAAAACTTAGAGAATTTAATGGTGATGTAAGTAAGCTCAGTAAAGTAGAAACAAAGATTTTAAAATTCATTGAATCTTTTAAGACGGTGAGAAAAGATGAAGAGAAAGTAAAACCTAGACCGGTGCTATTGTATCTATTTTTTGGAATCTTAGGAATTATATTTGTCTTAATAAGCTTTTTAACATTACCTGATTATTTTCGAGATAAGTCTATTGATAAAATAATTTCAGTTAAGCTCGGTTCTATTCCAAATCTTCAAATGGAAAAAATAAATTGGACTAATAACAGTGGAAATTTTACATTATCCGGTGTTGTAAACTCCGTAAAAATGAAAAGTACTATTGATAGTGTTATAGGGACTATTTCACAAATAAAAAATTGTAATAATCAAATTGGAGTTTTATTCGTTTCTGTAGCACCCGATTCTCTTCTTAATAATATTAGATCAGTGATACAAAAAATGTCTGCAAATAAAGTGACCTGCCAAATAATAGATGACCAAGTTGTCCTTGAAGGTTTCGTTGATTTGGACGTTGATCGATTAGATTTAGGATATCAAATCTCTAAAATACCCGGAGTAAGAATTATTATAAATAATATTAAAGTGGATAGGGTATACAATTTTTCGGATGAAGAATCTAAAAATTTGATAAAAAGAATTAAGTTGTACTTCCAGTTTGAAAAAACTGAAGTTACAAAAACTCATATTGGTCAGCTGGATTCAATTGTACCATATATCAGGAGAAATCCAAATTTATCTATTAAAATTAAAGGATACTCTGATAATATTGGAAATAAAGAAACGAAACTGTGGTTTGCAAAACAAAGAGCAAGTCATGTGGCCAATTATTTAACCTCGCAAGGAATTACTTCATCTCAATTTTTAACTGAGAATTTTATTTCTGATGGAAATGAATCTTCCAATCCAAATAATCAAAGAAGAGTAGAATTTGAATTATTAAATAGTGACTAAATGGCTAAAATTGAAATAAAAAAGAAAATTTGTTTGTTAGGTGGATATGGTGTTGGAAAAACATCCTTGGTTAGACGGTTTGTATATAACAAATTTGAAGAAAAATATCTTTCCACTTTAGGTGTTCATATATCGAAAAAGAAAATTAAATTAAGAAGAAATGATAATGATTCAAGCATTTATGTTGAACTGTTCATTTGGGATATAGCTAATATTGAAAAATTTGATTTAATTGTAAATAACTATCTGCGAGGCGCGCATGGAGCAATAATTGTTTCAGATATTAGCAGACCAAAAACCGCTGAATCTTCAAGCGAATTATTGAATAAATTTTTAAAAGTAAATAATAACGCAAAGTATATTTTTGTAGGGAATAAAATTGATTTGATTGCTAATACAGAGTTTGATAAAGATAATTTCGTATCTAAAATTCCCAATGGCAAATCACATTTTCACTTTGCAAGTGCAAAGACCGGTGAAAATATTGAAGCTATATTCTCAAATTTATGCTTACAATTAATTGAGGATTTTAATAGTGGATAATATCCTGGAAGTTCTATTAGACCAGCAAAAAATCTCCTATGCAATATTTGATCAAAATTTAGAATTGATCCAACATTCCCCAAACTTTATTTACTCAGTGGAATTAGAAAATTTAGAAATCGGATTATTACTGACCGATTTATTCCCGGAATTCTTTAGTTTTGAAAAAGAAATAATGAATCTTCTTAAAACAGAAAAACAAAGTTTCAAAATAGAAATGGTAAATAAAATTGATGAAGACGGCAATATCATTTATTTCGACTACATTTTCACATCTCTAAATAGTAATAAATTATTATTATCCGTTTCTGACTCTTCAGAATATTCTTCGCTCAAACAGAAAATACTACAGCAGCAAAATGAAATAAAGATACTTAAAGAAAGTATTTCATCAATTAATGCAGATTCATATGAAAAAATTTTGGGCACATCGGACGTGATAATATCTGTTAAAAAATTTATTAAAAAAGTTGCCGACCTGTATGGAACAACAATTTTGCTCACCGGTGAAAGCGGAACAGGTAAAACCCTTGTTGCAAGAGCTATACATAATGCCTCGAAAAATTTTTCTTCTCCTTTCGTTGAACTTAATTGTGCTACAATTCCTTCAACTCTATTGGAGTCGGAATTATTTGGTCATGTTAAAGGGGCATTTACCAGTGCGGTTGAAAATAAAAAAGGTTTATTGGAAGAGGCAAACGGGGGAACCATTTTTCTTGATGAAATAGGTGAACTACCATTATCCGTACAACCAAAATTTCTATCATTTTTAGAATCAAAAAGATTTAGAAGAGTAGGAAGTACAAAGGAGTTAACAGTTAATTGTAGAATAATAACTGCAACAAACAAGGATCTTAAATCAGCTGTAAGTCAAAAAGAATTTAGAGAAGACCTTTATTATAGAATAAACGTAATTTCATTTAATATTCCTGCTCTCAGGGAAAGAGACAATGATATTCTTATAATAGCTAAACATCTAGTATCTATTTTCAATAAAGAATTCAACAAATGTATTTCCGGTTTTACAAATAAAGCTGAGAAAAAATTATTAAATTATTCTTGGCCGGGAAATATCCGTGAACTTAGAAACGTAATTGAGAGAGCCGCAATATTTTGCGATTGCGAAAAAATTGATGATTTTGACATAGTAATTAATGTCACCGATCCGGAAGAGAAAAATAAACCCAACATATTAATACCACCAGATGGTATTTCTTTTGAAAATTTAGAAAAAGAATATATTCAGCAGGCATTAATTCAGACAGAAGGAAATCAAACAAAGGCAGCAAAGCTTTTGAACCTTTCTCTAGATACACTCCGCTACCGAATAAAAAAGTTTAATATTTAGAGCTAGTTTTTATAACTTCCCAAACTTAATAATAATTTCAACTTGGTCATATCACCAGATCCTTTCAATAAACTTAGCCATATAACCGGATGATTATATAAAAATAAAGTAGAACCATCCAAAAATGCCTTTTTTAGACGTTTTTAGTTAAAACTTTCTTTGGCACTCAAATTGGAAACTACTAGTTAATTAAAGTCTATTAACTGGGGATCGGGGGAAACTTTAATTTGTTGTAAATCTATAATATGATGACCCCAGTTCTTCATATTAAAAAATAGTAAGATCCGGAAAGGGAATTAGGTGCCTAGTTCCCTTTTCAATTAAACAGATTTTTTATCAATGAAAGGAGACCCAAATATGAAGTATTTTACTAAATCTATACGCTACTTAACAATGATTGCTGTTCTTTATTTATTCACGTCTTTCTTAGCACATGCTCAATCACGTGACTATGACAGTAAATTCGGAATTCAAATTAATGGTCTTCAAGGTCTCACCGAGTTTTACGAAAACAATGATTTTAAACCGGGATATCTTGGAAGAGCATTTTTAAGATTTGAGTTAGCACATGCACTTGAAACAGAAATTGGCGGGGGCTACGGTATGCTTCACGGTAAAGATTTCGTTGGAGATTATTATCAAACCGAATTGATTCCTATTGATCTCAGATTTATTGTTAGGCCTTTTAATTCAGAATCTTTTAATCCGTTTTTCTATGCCGGTATTGGTGCACTTAAATATAAAGTTAAAAATTTGCCGCTTACTCAACATCCTGATGATGCAGAAGGTGACGGTTGGACAGGCATTGTTCCAGTAGGGTTAGGGTTTGAAATCGGACTTTCAGAATCGGTAATTTTAGAACTAAGCGGAGGTGTAAGTTATTCGTTAACAGATGATTTAAATTATTATGCAAGTGGGGCTAATGATGCTTATGCTACAGTTGGCTTGGGTCTTACTTTTGTTTCCGGGGCAGGATCATCTGATAATGATAATGACGGATTAACTAAATCACAAGAAAAAGTATACGGTACGGATTATGAGAATCCTGATACTGATGGCGATGGTATTAAAGATGGGGATGAAATATTTGCTATAAAAACAGATCCTAAAAAATCTGATACCGATGGTGATGGCTTACCGGATGGTGAAGAAATAAATAAATTTTCAACAGACCCTAAAAAGTCTGATTCGGATAATGACGGTTTGAGTGATAGTGCTGAAATTAACGATTCAAAAACAGATCCTAATAAAGCAGATTCGGATGGTGACAAAATAAATGACGGAGAAGAAGTTAATAAGACTAAAACAAATCCAATGAAATCTGATACCGATGGTGATAAAATAAACGATAACGATGAAATTTCTAAATATAAAACAGATGCTAATAAAAAAGATACTGATGGTGATAGTTTAGAGGACGGCGATGAGATAAACAAATACAAAACTAATCCTCTTAAAGTGGATACCGATGGTGGAACAGTTTCTGATCAGATTGAAGTAAAAAGAGGTACAAATCCGCTTGATAAAGAAGATGATGTTGTTAAAGTTGATGTACCAATGGTTCTGGAAGGAGTAACCTTCGCTTCAGGTAAATCAAGTATCACACCAGAATCAGCATTAATACTTGCAAAAGCGTTGAAAACTCTTCAGACATACAGTGATATAATTGTTGAGATTAGAGGTTATACCGATAATGTCGGCAGAAGATCTTCGAATATTAAATTATCACAAAAAAGAGCAGATTCTGTCCGAAACTGGCTGGTTCAAAATGGTGTTGACGGAAGTAGAATAAGAGCGGTTGGATATGGTCCAGAAAACCCAATAGTGCCTAATGATACTAAAGATAATCGAAGAAAAAATAGAAGGATTGAGTTTGTAAGAACCAAATAAACTTTTTCGAAAAAGCTCACATATGTGGGCTTTTTCGTTTTATAATTACATTAAAGACGAAGGAATCTAAAATGAAAAAATTATTAGCTGAATTTATAGGTACATTTTGGTTAGTGTTAGGTGGTTGCGGAAGTGCCGTTTTAGCCGCTGCTTTTCCCGAATTAGGTATTGGTTTTGTAGGAGTAGCAATAGCATTTGGACTTACTGTTCTTACAATGGCATACGCAATAGGTCATATTTCAGGATGTCATCTAAATCCTGCAGTTTCAATAGGATTATGGATTGGCGGCAGATTTGATAAAGATGATTTGCTTGCATATATAGTTGCTCAAGTTTTAGGCGGCATTGCGGGAGCCGGTGTTTTATTTTTAATTGTATCAGGTAAACCCGGATTCGAGATAGGCGGTTTTGCATCAAATGGTTTTGGAGCAAATTCTCCGGGTGGTTATGGAATGTTGGCCGCCCTAGTAACAGAAATAGTTATGACTTTCATGTTTTTGATTATTATTCTAGGCACAACCCATTCAAAGGCACCTAAGGGCTTTGCCGGTTTAGCTATTGGTCTTGGTCTAACGCTAATACACCTAATTAGTATACCCGTTACAAATACTTCGGTTAATCCGGCAAGAAGTACAAGCCAAGCATTATTCGCCGGTGGAGCTGCAATAGAACAATTATGGCTATTTTGGGTAGCTCCAATATTTGGCGCTGTTCTAGCCGGTATTGTTTATAAATTCCTCTCACCTGATGATGAATAAAAATGAGTTCCAATAGCTCAAATTCCTGTTACGATGAAATAAATAGAAAAATGATATCCATAGTTTCTTATGAATTAAAAAGTCCTTTTAATAATATACTTGGAATCAGTAATCTCATTTTGAAGGATGATAGGTTAAAGCAGCAGGATATAAAGACTTTAGTTGTATCAATTCGCGATACAGCACTTAGGAGTATTGATCTATTGGATAATTTACTACATACTATGAATATTCAAGAACAAGACTATATTAATATTTGTGATAACATTAATGTTGAGAAACTTGTAAGAAATTCAATCGATTTTTACAGGTTTCAATTAGATCAAAAGAACCTATTAATTATTCTTAATCTTGTTAAGGGATTAGAAATTAAAGCAACAAAAAATATCTTGGATTATATCTTTAGAAATCTGCTAAATAATGCCATTAAATTTTCAAACATTGGAGGACGAATAGAAATAACCAGTAGAATCAAAGATGATTTATTTGAGCTGGAGGTAATAGATAATGGTATAGGAATGAGTCTTGATAGCATAGACCGTGTATTTCAAGATGATGATATTAAAAGTAATAGCGGTTCATTTGATGAATTCGGTTCCGATATAGGATTAAAACTATGTTACCATTATGTAAAAAAATTAAACGGAAATATGGTAATTGGAAGCATAGAAGGAAAAGGCAGTAAGATAATAATAAAGTTACCGGTACGTTAAAGCCCACAAACAATAATAAATTCTATAAAATAAGTTAGTAAACTAATAAATATAATTTAGGAGAGACACAATAGCTTAACACCTCCAAATTAAATTTGGAGGTGTTTCATATAGCAAAAATTATATGGGCTCGTTTCAATAATTTATTTATTTGAAGAAAAGTAACAATCCGATAATAATTATAATTACTGGTAAAACATAGTTTTAAACATTTTAACAGATTTAACATATTCCACTTTACTTTTTTAAATGAAACATAAATTTTTTGCTCTACTTCTTGCCGCAGAGTTTGTCAATTTTCTAACTTCTACCAACTACCTCACACTTCTTCAAAGAACATTGTTTATTTATCTTAAATAGTTGAACCAACCTAAGGTTGGTAAACATAAAACTACTGTTTTCATTTTCTCATTTCTTTGTTTTTACTCATGGAGTGGAACGAATGAGCGGAGTAAAGCTTAGGTATGGGCACCGGAACTTTATGACCGGCGAGTGAGTGAAGCGGTACGTTTTACGCTAAATGTTAGGTGTGGAATTGGCCATGCCAAAGGCAGACAAGCATAATGCGTTTATATGACAGCCACGGAGTAACCGCCAAGTTACCTAGTGGCTGTTTTTATAATAGCTGCATTATGTAAGCTCGCCTTCAATGTCAGGTTTATTGATTTTCTTCTTCGCTAAAAAAACTAAGCCCAAAAGTATTACTGTAAATAGTAATGAAAAAATAAATTCACCGTACAAATAGCTAAAATTAAATCCTAATTCTTCTATTAATGAGCTATACATGCCTGGTTTAAAAACACTTTCTAAAAAATTCAAATAAGAATAGAACTGCAGAAAAAGTGTTAAAATAGAAGCAAATAATCCCAATAGAGTTACTATCATAAGATTAGGGATATTTAATTCAGCTTTACTAGTGAAAACAAATTTTCCAATAATGTAAATAAATAATATAATTTCGATTGATAGTAAAATTCTGTTAATTACTATAAAATTCATAATTTTTAATCCCTTTATTGTGATCTAGTCATAATCTTCAATTGTATAGTAGGACTTATCTTTTTCTATATATTCATCACCTCTTTTGACTGTTTCAAAGTTCTCATGTTTTATTAGTTTTTTGTTAATGGATTTGAGGTATTCATTCATATCTTTTACATTGCCTTTAAATCTAATAACATCGTTGTTCTTACTGTCATCAGTTATAAAAGATAGTGTTACAACATCAATTCCTTCAGATGATTTGAGACCAGAAAAATCAACATCACTAAACATCATATTTTTGTTCATATGATGTGTATCTGCAAAAAACTCAAAACTTGATTGTTTACCTAAAGGTGTGTTATAACTAATAGTGTTGCCAAAATGAAGTGCTTTTTTGTTAGCAAAATCACCATTAGAATAGGTGTGCCCTCTGAAATAATCTTTTATATCTTCTCTATAATTTGTTCTTTGTTCAAAATCTATTGAGGCACTTTTCCCTTGCAAAGCTAAAAGCATTTGCCCCATCACTAGTTCCTTAGCTCTATAACCACTTATGTAACCTTCTCCTGCTCTCCAAATTGCTCTACCATCTGGATCAAAATTAATAAGTGGGTTATTAGCTACATAACTGTATGGACTTAATCCAGGATATTTATCTGCAAGCGGATCCACACTTATCCATCTTCCAATTTCACTGTCATAATATCTTGCTCCAAAATAGTCAAGTTCTGTCTCAGAATCACGTTCTTTTTCTGTAAACTGGTATTTATTTCCATCCGGATCCGGAGAAGCCAAACCTCTTAATTCTTCACCATAGGCATAATAATCTCTCGCACTTATTACATCACTATTCTCATCTATTGTCATTCTTATACTGCCCAAATGATCTTTTACATAATAGAATCTTTCATCTGCAGTTCCTTTCTTTACATAACCTATCATTCTATAATTATAAAATTTTTAAATAATATGCATTATGTAAATTCTCGCCTTCTAATGGAAGGTGGTAATCTAAATTATTCACCCTCGTTTATTTCATCGAGTATTTCCTGATATGTTTCTGAGTCGTTGTTTTTCAGGAAACGTTTCATCTCATCTAAAGCTTCAACTTCTTTTCCTTCATCCCATAATACATGGAAATATGCAAGCGATACTTTTTCTGAATTGGGATTTAAACTAACTGCTTTTTTAAAATTTTCAGAAGCTTCATTTAATTGATTCATTTTCGTATAAATATGGCCTATCATTGTATATGTTAGATAATATTCAGGTTCTTCTAGCTGTAACGTCCCAAATAAATTTAGGGCATCCTGATAATTATTTGAACTTTTCAATGATAGTGCTTTATTAAACTTATCCTTAAAACTTTGACTAAGATCTTTTTCTTTTATCATTTCAATCCTCATAATCCTTTGAATCTTCTATTGATTTTATCCTGCTCAAATCATGATCAACATTTTGTTGACTTTTTTTAATACTATTTATTTTATTACCCATTTTCTGCTTTCTAGCTTTTGATTGAGCTTTCTCAATTTGTTTAAGCTGCTCTACAGAGGTTTTCTTTGTTCCATCAGGATTTGTTGCAGTCCCTTTTCCTGTCGAATTTAGAGTTGTACTTGGAGTTACACCTTGATCAATTAATGTTTCAGTATTTCCACCAACATTAGTTGCGTCTGCTGGAACACTCGTAGTTCCATTATCAATAAATGTACCTGGATGTTCCAAATTAACAGTTCCAGAAATTTCAGTACTTGGAGAAGTTGTCGTGGGATTGCCAATATTTACTTGCCTTGCACCAAAACCATCAGTTCCAGACAATTTATCATGAATGTATGCAGTAAATCCAATGGAAGCTGCTATTTCCACCGCTGCCCAAACTACAATTGGAATTGCAAATTCTCCATTAGGGTCAATATATTTTAACGGATTATTAAGTGAATAATTGTATGGTGAATAACCTGGATACTTGTCTGCTAGCGGATCAACACTCGTCCATCTGCCTATATCGCTATCATAATAACGTGCACCAAAATAATTTAACCCGGTTTCAGTATCTCTTTCTTTTTCTGTAAAATCATATCTTGTTGCTTCTCCGTAGCTTACACTTCTATCCGTAATTCCACCATATACAAAATAATCTTTTGCATTCACAACTTCACTATCTTCGTCTATTGTTAATCTAATATTTCCCAAATGATCTTTTACATAATAGAATCTTTCATCTGCGGTTCCTTTCTTTACATAACCTATCATGCCGTTTCCAAATAAGTTTACTTGGTCTATTGCATCTGTTGTTAGGTTGTATATTGCTACTTCCTTACCCGTGTGGTCTCTTAAATAGTAATCATTTACAGTACCGGAGTTTTTAACTATTCTATTTCCGCTATCATCATACTTGTAGGTTGTAGTTCCGGAACTATTTTGCCAAACTTTTAAAGGTAAATTTCTATGGTCGTAATCATTTGCATTAACTATAAACAAATCGGTTCCGCCCGGGTCTTCTTCTTTTAAAGTAATATTACCTTTATGATCATATTCATACGCAAAGTAATTATCTATTTTTTTCAGCTTATTTGAATATGAGCCGGCATCATTATAATCATAACTATAAGTTTTGCCATCCCCAACTTTTGAGGCAAAGTTTCCGTTATTATCATATTGAAAACTTTCACTGTAAGCACTATTATTACATGTAGATGTTACAAGTCTATTCATATTATCATAAATATAATCAAATTCTATATTACTCCATCCGGCATTTCCCTTATTTATTATTTTTTGGTAATCTATGTTTCCGTTTAACTCATAATCCAGAGAATCCTTAAATCTTTCTACAACACCTCCGGAATTATTATATATTTCTTCTACCCAGCCCCGATTGTTGTATGCATAAACATTAGCTCCAAAGGATGTTCCTTCACCTATATCGGTATCAATAAGTAAATCAAGTTGACCGCCAACTTCAACACTAAAGCCCGGATTAAGTGTAACCGAAGCCCCGCCTTTTAATGTTAAGTTACCGCTAGAGGTAACCGTAACATTGCTTGCGGTAACATGAGGAGCTTCATAAATATCGGTTCCGCTTATAGTCATATTATCCAGGATCTCATCTTCAATGCCAATCTTTTTAATTTGATCTGCTGGGTTATAAGAATAGGACGATTCAACTTTTGCATTTGTTGAGTTATTTGAGCTATTGCTTTTAACAAGAATTAATCTTCCTTGTACGTCATATTCATTCCAAATATAATGTTCGTTATTGATACTTTGAAATACTAAATTGCCAATATGATCATATTCGTTTTCAATAAATTTCCAAGGTTTATTTGCTAATTTAATATTTAATTTCTTAATATTCCCTAAATAATCGTATTCGTAATACTTCCAGCTCCAATCATCCGATAAACGGTCTTTGAAAGCAGTAGCAGATAATCTCCCCTTCAAATTCATTTCTTCAATTTGCTGGGTACTTTTATACTCCAAACTATCGAATACACCGCTTCTTATATAATTATCATACATATTCATTATTAACATATTATTTTCGTTACTTTCAAATGTTTCTTCAGTATCCGGATCCAGTCCGCTAAACGAGTAAGTACTTTCATCAACAGAACCGATAGCAATTATTCTGCTTAGCTCATCATAAGTGGTAAAAAGCAAGCTATCGTCATCGGAGTGAAAAGTATATCTTGTATTGCCCCATCTATCATTTTTATACTGATAAGCACCAAAATCTTCGGATTCCTTCCATTTCAGATTACCAAATCCATCGTAATGATAAAAAGTATTATATCCCATTGGAGAAGCAACTCTTTCAAGCTGATTGAAATCATCATATTCAAAAATAGTTTCATCATCAGTACCAATTTGTTCGGCTATTTTGTTGCCGCTTATATCATAATATGATACTATCTGATTAAATTCTTCATCATGGAATATTACTTTTTCGTAATAATCCATGCTGCTAATTTGATACCCTTCGGGATTTAAATAGTATGAATATGTTTGAACAGAAACATCATCGAACTTTATGGATGTCAGCCGTCCTAAAAAATCATAAGTATAAGTTTTAGTTATACCCATACCATCTTTTTCTTTGTATACTAGTCCCAGGTAGTTGTATTTTTTTTCTTGTTTTAGTTCCAGGCCTCCTTCATCATTTTTATTTTTGATTATTTCAAGGTTGGAAAAGGAATCAAATAGCGACTCACTTACTTGATGCTGGGTAATACCCGGATCACAATCAAACTTATTAGTTACAGTAATTTTATTGTTTACATCATCAAATATATTACTTGATGAATTATAGCTTCCTCCGTCAACAATATAGGTTGTAAATTCTCCCTGAGGATTATTTGTATCGTCAACATACCAGCTGCCGGGCTGCTGCAGCGCCTCTTTTCTATTATTATTATCTAAAGAAACAGAATAATAATATTTATTTTCATCTATAAAGATTTCATCATTACACGGACGTATTCTATAATATTTTGCCAAACTTGAACCGGAAAGAGTAGTTTCAATTTTAAATGGCTCAAAAAACGACGGTAAGCCTACTTCCCATTCTCTATATTCAACATCAAATTCTAATTCATTATAATCCACAATTTGGCATTCAACATCATTTGCTAACGAAGTGAATAAATAAGTGTATTCGTTTATCAATCCATTATCCAGTTCAACTTTTTCCAAGAATTTATTGGAAGTTGAATATGTGAAGTCCTTCTGGACAAATCTATCGGATTCAGTCGATAAATTAGAATAATCTTTTATCGTTTGAATTTTTCCTTCATTTGAACCTGCTGTTTCATAGTAAATATATTCTTTATGTTCCTTTGCAGTCCCTATTAAACCAAGGACCCAACTATCTGTTACAGCAGTTGGATTAAAATAATTATCTTCATTAGTAGAACTTATATCAAAAAAAATAGTATTGTATTCCGTTATATTTTTAAATCCGGCGGGGTCTGTTACTTCAACCTTTTTTACAATATCCCTGCTATCTCCACCAATATTCAGATTATGATATTCACGTACATAGTTAGTGGTTTTTGTCATTACTTTATTGTTTACTGATTTTTCTTCACTGCTGCTTTGTTTTAAAAAAGTACCAAAACAATATGGAAGATAGCCGACGGAATCAATATCATATTGATAAGAAAGTTTATTGTAGTTCTGGTTATCTAAATAAACGGTTTCGTTCATCAATTTTATCGTTTCGCCGAAAATTCCTTTTATTATTCCAGTAATCGGATCAAAACAATCATCATAAATTCTTTTGTAAAATTTGGAAAAATTATATATTGACTTAGTCTCCGGTGATGATTGAGTCTCATTTGTCATATTTTGTTTTTCAATGGTAGTAAGAATATTGTTAACTTGAAGATATCTTTCATCGTAAGGTGAATAAATTTCTCCTTGCAAATCATAGGTATAATTTTCTTTCCAAATTAACGAATCGAGTGAACCGTCTTTATAATGCTTTCTTTCTTTTAGCATATAACTTGTATAATTATCTCTAAAAGCAACCTCTGTCATACAACCATAATCTTTCATACTTGAGAAATCAAATGCGATACTATACTGTGTAGTAGTACATTCACTGTCAGTAAAAGGAGTATGATAAAAATCAAATTGTGAGATAAGGCCATTATAGTAATTTATAGAACTAGGCAAATACAAGGGAAGTGATAAATAGAACTCATTTCCAAACACAGCGCTCGGATATTCATATTTTCGAGTTCCATGAATACTTGAATTGTATGATATTATATTAGCGTTATTTTCACCATCTGTAACCTGGCTAAGATATTTAATTTTTGTTTCCGTTAGTCCGTCACTTCTATCCTTTGAATAAATTCCTTCTCCCGATTGGTTGGTAATAATACCACTCATCTGTTTCCCGTTTAGCGTTAGATCAATGGATTGAATGTGTGTTCCATTCCCATTAATTCCAAAAGTTCCTAATTCCCAATCGGTGCCTGTATCGGATAACGAATATGAAAGCGAGCTCCATTTTTTTCTGCCATAATCGGTATCTAAATACGTACATAACGGATCCGTATATGCAAATTCCAATTCTGCACCATCAGAGTTAAATATTTTCTTTAAATACATTATTTTGGGATCGTATTCTCTGTCAGCAGAAGAATATCCGTAATAATCTACCGAATATTCCTGAAAGTAATATGTTAACCCATCACCGGGTTTATACCACACCTCTCTTGTGTAGGATTGTCCGCTAACGTTTTTAACAATAGCATGTACTGCACTAGTTACATCAGTTTCAATATATAGTCCTTGCATGGAATTTGGATCAGTTGTTAAATCTGAAGTATTTGTAAGAACTTTTTGAGAGCCGTCTGCCATTAAAATATTTATATAATCGTATTTATGTTTTTGTATTCCGGGCTCTAAGCAATGAAATCTGTTTGAATAATGGTAGCCCGGCAGTAACAGAGGGATTTCTTCACCCTTAATTGGATTTGTTAACTCCCCTCCTCCCATTGTACCATCATTTTGCAGTAAATAAAAATTATTTTCAAAATTTAAAGTTTGGACTGCAATACCGTTTATTCCGATTATCCATTCCGGCAAATTTATTGAATGGCCTTCTTGATTTGTAGGATCCTGTCCTACCCTAAAAACTCTATGTTCAACATTTGCATTATAGATCAGGGTCATATTTACAGAAAGACCATTCTGGATTTTTTCGTTCAACTCATATTTAAGCATCAAATTACCGGCATAATTTGATATAATCTCCGTACCCTCATTTTTTAATCCCGGATTACCAAATAATCCTCTCGCATTTAATTTTGCACTGCTAAATTCTAAATCAGGATCTAACTCATAATCTTGAGCCCATATAGCATTGGTATTTAGCAATAAACAACAAACCATGATCACATTTATCCTAAATAGCGAGGTAAGAATTTTATTTAAATGTTCCATCTAAACTTCTCCTATTTATAACACTGATTGAAATTTTAATTAATTTGCTAATATCAAAACTTTTTCAGTATTATTATTTCTTCTCTAACAATTCTATTCTTTTTAACACCTCTTCTTGGTTTTTCTGCAAATCTTCAATTGTTGCTTGTTGGTTTTCAATTATTTCTTGTTGTTCTTGCATACCTTTAATAAGTGTTGGAATTAACTGATCGTAATAAATGGCTTTATATGAAATCATTTCCGGTTCTGTAAATTCATCACTACCTAAACTTTCAGGGTCATCGCTTTCAAGATAAGGGAAACGAACTTCCGTTACCATTTCCGGATAGATTTTTTCTAAATCTTGAGCAGTAAATCCATATTTCTTTCCATTTGGAAATTTTATTTTTTTATTTTGCTTATAGTTATATTTTTTTACTTTCATTTTTTTGATTTTTTCTAAAACATCTTCCATCGGTTCAATATTTTCCTTCAGATCTTCATCTGAGCTAATTGGAGGATAATTTCCTGTCACAATTAAATCACCAAGAATTTTGACGTTCCCATCGAAGTAACCTGCCCAATCTCCATTAGTTAATGTTGCGTCCTCTGCTGTAGTACCATAAATTCCATAATTTACTGAACCACCTGTAGCATGTCCCCTAACTCCAATTGCATAATGAACTGGAAAAGGATTATTCGAACCGTTGCCTTTTCCATAAACTCCATATCTCGAAGTCATTGTCGTATTAGTAGAGCCATCAGTACTTCCTGAGACACCCATGTAACTACCTACAATTTTACATCCATAGGTTCTTTTGCTATTATTTGCTAAGTCTAATAACATTCCATAAGTATATGTAGATAAAGTATTTGTAACTTCAGCGTACATTCCATAGTAGGATGTTTCAGTAGCCGGACCAGAAAATGTTAGTTTAAATTTCCTATCGCTACTAATTGTTTCTGTTCCAATACCCACACTTCCATTATTATCTACATGAATTTGAGCAGTTAGTAATTGTGAAAAAAAGAATAAGGTTATTAGCGGGAAATAAAATTTTTTGTTCAACATAGCTCTCTCCTATTTTAAAACTATTTGTTTGTTTAATTATTATTTATTATTAATATTATAAGTCCCTTTTATCTTATATTTAAGAGTAAAGGAATGATTATTCTAATGTAATTAAGGATCCATTTTATTCCTGTGTATAGTTTTGGAGTGATTAAAGGTTAGTGAATAATCAGCAGGTAACATTTTCAAAAGGAAACATCCTTATTATAATTTGATAAATGTATCTCATTCAAATATAAATCATTTAATTATTATTGTCAAGATCTTTATTTATTGACTTTCGTTATTTTAATTTTTTTCTTAAATGATATTAATTTAATACCATTTATTTTGTTGACATCATATCTTATTTTATTAATATTTTTACTATTTGCATTTTTACTTAAAAAATAGTACTGCGGAATGAGAGGAGCAAATATTATGATTAAATGTAAGAGTAATTGTTAATAAAATAAGCTTCATTTTCATGCAGTATACGAACGATTAAATTGTCTGATTCGTTTTGACAATTTTAAAGAACCGCACTTGCCCGGCTGAGTCAGGTGAAACAAAGCAATCTTAATAATTTAGAGATCACTTCACTTTTGCCTTCGGCAGATAAATTAGTTTGTGATGGCTGGGACTTCTAATACTATGTGGATTTTTTTTGTGTGAAGTCTCATAGTTATATTGCTTATAGATTTCTCAATCGCTGTCGCTCATTTCGAAATGACAAGTATTCTGTCATCTCGACGACTGAAAGGAGGTGAGATCTTATAACCGAAACTCATTGCTCAAATCATTCCAATCTGGGTTTAATTCTTGAATTAGTTTATTTTTCTTCTCTCTTCGCCATTTTTTAATTTCTTTTTCTCTTGTAATAATCGAATTGATATCGGGCGAGGATTCAAAGTATATAAGTTTTGTGCAATTGTATTTTGAAGCGAAACCTTTATAAATTCTATTTTTGTGTTCATACATTCTTCGCATAAGATTATTTGTCATCCCGCAATAAAGGACTTTGTTGTGTTTGTTTGTAAGTATGTAAAAGTAAAATGTTTTCATATTCCAAACTTAAACATTATTGAAGAGATTTCTCAATCATGCTATCAGAAGAGAAATCGGTCGAAATGACAAGTTTGCTGTCATCTCGACGATTGAAAGGAGGAGAGATCTTATAACCGAAACGTACGAAAACTTAAAAGGTTCAAAAGTGTTTTTTCAGAGGTTCTCTATATAATAGATATAATTTTTTCTTAAATATGCCAGTTCAAAGCCGAAACGTTTCATATTGCGGTTTGACGCAGAAGGTTTCCCCGGCTTATCCTCGGCAGTTTCAACTACAACATATTTACAGCCGGCGTTAAACGCATCGTTTAACCTGGTTGTTATTAATGCCCCTTGTACTCCAGCACCTCTATAACCCGGTAATGTTCCTGCAATGGCCAGAGAAGCGTAACCATTTTTATAATACATGGCTGCAGCACCAACTTTTTGATTATTTATTTTTGCAAAATAGTGTTTCCACCCTAACTTTCCCATGGTTGTTGAAAATAGACAAGCTACATCATCCTGCCATTCAAAGGAATTTTTAATTATTGCATCAAATATTTTGGATTCATTTGTGTTCGCACTTACAACTTCTACATCCGATGCAGAAGTCGGAAAAGGGCCTGACAATTTTTTGTAAAATTTAGCCCAATTATTATGGTAGGTAAATCCGTACTCTTCAAGCAGTCTCTCTGTTAAAATTGTTCCGGCAAAAGGGTTAACCGGAAGAAAAAAACGTTGAACCCCGGCTTGGCGATAAAAATCAATAATAGATTCTATTTGATTTTCATCAACTCCCGATTCAATGCCAAACCCAAGTACCCTGTTAAATGCTAAAATATCAACTTTGCTAACGGTACCTATAAAGGCACCGTTAATCATTTTAAAATTTACACCGATTTTATTTCGCAGATATTCAGGAGCGTAATTAAAATAATCACGCCAATAACCGGTTTCAGCCTGTTCTAATTCAATTCCAACATTATCATTAATTTCGACTGGTTTCATTTTTCAAAGCTCCACTTATTTTCTGATCACATAAAAATTATTTTGGAAATCATGAGATAATTTTTTCACGTTAATATTTTCGAATCCTGCCTCCTTAATCATTTTTACAGCAGTTTCTTCACCCCACATTGTTCCAAGTCCGTCACCTCCTTGAGCTAAAGAGACACTCATACAGTGCATTGTTGAAAGGGCGTATAACAACGGAGCAACAGGATGATCCAAATTATTATGTACCTCACTTGAACCTGCTATATCCTGCATTAAATAAACACCATCATTTCTTAATGATTTGTAGATGCCTTTTAATACGTTTGCCGGTTTGGCCTGGTCGTGAATAGCATCAAAAGTAGTAATAAAATCAAATTGTTCATTTGCTTCGGTATCGAAGTTAGTCATGTCCTTTACAATAAAATTAATGTTATCTAATCCAAGCTCTTTAGCTTCATTATTTGCAAATGAGATTGCTTCTTCAGAAAAATCATATCCCGTAAATTTGCTCTTCGGATATTTTGAGGCCATACCAATCAAAGCTTTGCCCCTTCCGCAGCCAATATCCAAAACACTGATTCCATCTTCCATTTTTTCTTGAACACCGTTAACCAATGGAAGAATGTGATCAAATAAAGCAGCAACAACCGTTTGACCACTGTCTTCAGCCATTACTTGGTGGAATCTTTTATATTCGGAATAATGAACTCCTCCCCCGTTTTTAAAACATTCCAATATTTTATCTTCCACATCACCCATTAAGGGGATATACTGGGCAAAAACCGCCATATTATCCGGCGAGGCGCTACGTGTTAGAAAAGCCGCATGTTCGGCAGGCAGCAGGTAGGTGGAGTTTTCCGGATCATATATAAAGAAGCCGCCGGAAGTCATAGTGTTTAACCATTCCCTAACATATCTTTCATTTAAATTTGCTTCTCCGGCAATTTCAAAACTCGTTGAAGCCTCCATTTTACTCATTACATCAAAAAGTCCGGTACGGTGCCCGATTGAAGTCATTATAGCTATCGAACCGGCATTTAAAATTCCAAGTAATTTTTCTGCAAATGCATCTGCTTTTGTTGTATCTATTTTAACTGTACACATATTTTTCTCCTGTTATTTTTAACTGATTAATTCTTCAATTACTTCTTTTTCACTTATTTCAAGATCGTATAAGCTGTATTTTTTTCTCTTAACAAAACCGTACGATAATATTGATATTACAAACGATAGTGCCAATACAATTAAAGCTCTTGTTCCAAACTCAAGGTGTGCTCCGTAAAACGCAATATATATTCCGGCTATGGTAACGCAAACACCTGTTATAGGAAGGATATTTAATTTTTTAACGAACGGTAAAATTCTATTTTCTTGCTCTTTTTTCCTATTCACAAATAAAAGAATATGAAATACTACATAAAGCATCATCCAAACATAAGCTGCTGAGAAAATCCACTTAATAACTTCACCGCTGTATAAAGCCGGTAAAATATATACGGCCATAGTAATTAGCGTGGCATTAATTGGCGTTCTAAATTTACTATTCAGTTTGGAAACGGAATTTGAGATACCTGGACTAAATAATTTACCGTCTCGTGCTATGCTGAATAATATTCTCGGCATTGCTGTATATATAACAGTAATTGACCCAAGTGTTGCGGCTATTGAAGCAAGCGACATCAGCAGCAACCCGAAATCTCCAAACATTACATAACCAACAGCCAAATGAGGACTTTCGCCATTATTGCCTAATTCACCGGCAACTATTCCTTGCCAATATTCACCGGTTTGAGTTCCGGCAACACCCACTCCCATCACTAATGAAGTAAGTAAGATTATTATAAGTCCGAATATTATTCCTTTAGGAATTGATCTTTTCGGATTTTTCACTTCTTCTGCAAGGGAAGCTGCAAATTCAATTCCTATAAAACTCCATACGGCTAGCGAGAGCCCGGCAATTAAGATTCCCCCTTCCCCTAATAATTGGAATGATCCAAAACCATTTACAAGATTATCAAAACTCCAGCTTCCCGAATTACCTATATTCATAAAGCCTGCAATTCCGAAAAACCATCTTATTCCAATCATAAATAATAGCAGAATCATATTAACCCAGGCCATAGTTTTAATTCCAAAAATATTCGGGATGATTGCTAATACGGTAAGCAAAAGAACAAAAAACGATATATCATAATCAGAATTTAGAAGACTTTTAAAAGCATAGGCGCCGGAAACAGTCTCACCGGAAACGGCAAAAGCACACATACCCCAAAATGTTAAACCGAGAAAAACTCCTATAAAGCTTCCGTTTTTTCCCTTAAATATTTCCTTGGCATAATTATAAACCGCACCGGCTTTAGGATATGAAACTGCCAATTCTGCAGTTGTAAGTCCGAGTAAAAGATTAATAATAAATCCTCCTAGCAATGCTGCTGCGAAATATATTCCTAACGAAAAGAACCCCGTAAAGTCACTAACCAGGGTGCTTGAAGCTACAACCAAAGCAATACCGGCCACCATTACTTCCCATGTTCCTAACGATTTAATTAATTTATTTTCTTTCTGCATTCACAAAACCTCTTTTTATTCAAAAAAAATGTGATACAAATTTATAAATTGGACATGGGGTCTAACAATAGAAGAACTACCGTATTTATAGTAGTTTTATACCGTATTTTGTCAACACTAGAGAAAATGGTTGAAAAATGAGATTTGTGAAGTTAAAAGTAACTATATGTGATTAAAACATATGTTGTTTCAAATCCATTGAATTACGGATAAAAAATCTTAATAATGTTAAAAGATCTCTACTCATTCACCCGCCAAGGCGGGCAAGTTCGTTCGAGATGACAACTATTTTATACTGATTGTATGACTAAAGAGCGTGTTGCACAACAAAAGTGTTTGTCATTTCGAAATGACGAGTATTTTTGTTGTGAAAGACTCTAAAAGACTTGACTAGAAATTTCAGAAAGTCTTTATATAATATTTAAATCTTTAGCTTTTTTAATGGCTTCCGTTCTGCTTCTGCAGTCGAGCCTGCTCAAAATATTACTTACATGCATATCAACTGTACGGATACTTAAAAATAGCTGCTGGGATATTTCTTTATTTGAAAATCCTTTTGGCAATAGTCTTAAAATATCCATTTGACGACTGGTCAAACGAATATCAGCAGTATCGGTTTTTCTTGAGTCCGGATTTATACCAAGCGTGCTTAATGATTGGGATATTTTAGAAGCCATTGGTCGCATACCCATTTTTTTTGTTATAGAATATGCTAATGATAAATTCTCTATCGCCTTTTCTTTTTTACCTAAATATAAATAGGCCAATCCGTTTTTATATTTTGCCAAAACTAAATCGGAAGGAGTTTCTAAATTGTTTAAGTGTTTTATAGATTGCTCAAATCTTTTTACAGCTTCTTTATAATTCTTATCTGCTAAAGCGTATTCACCAAGAGCATATTCAAAAGAGGCAAGATTTTCTTCATTGTTATTTGTAGATGCAATGTGAGCTAAAGCATCTATAAATATTGAAGCTCTATTTAATTGGTTTCTTTCTGCAAAAAAGGTTACAGCATATGTTAACCCAGGCACGGTATCATGGCAGTCATTCCATTTTTTCCTAAACTCATTTATTTCATCAAAATAGTTTTCCGCCAACTCATAATCTTTATCAAAATCAGCAAGAAGTGCTAAGCCTAATAAACATATAGGGATAATAGCTTTAGCTTTATATTTTTTCGCTTGCTTATATCCGTATTCCAAGTAATTTCTTGCTGTTTTTATTTCACCACGATATATTTTAATAACACCCAGTATGATTTTCGCAATTCCTATTGAAGCAATATGGGAATCAGGGTCATTTAATATCTCTCTTCCTATTTCCATACATTGCTTCCAATCGCCGGTTCGCAAAAGAACATAAACCATACAGCTCAAACAAACTTGTGCTTCCGTATCTTCACCGTTACTTATGCAGAAATTATATGCAGTGTTATAAACTTTTTTTGACTCTTGAAACTGTGATGCATACTCTAACGTACTGCCTAATCTTCTGTAAACTTCTGCTGCAGCATCATTTTTATTATTTGTAAGGGCAAGTTTTAAACCTTTATTAACTATTTTTATTCCCTCATCCGATTTACCGAGAATAGAATAAATATTACCTTTTAATCCCAAAGCCCTGGCTTGAATATCATATCTTTTATTTTTATCAGCCAGCTTATAAGATTTTTCACAAAAACTAACTGCTTCATCTAATTTTAATAATAATGTCCCTTTGCTAGCCCCGGCCAATAATTCAATTGCCGCTTCATTAAACATATTAATTTTTTCATATACTTCAGCAGAATTAATTCTGAGCTTAAACGATTGCTCATTTGACCCGATCATACCATTGAGAGCAGCCAACTCACTTAATATTTTACCCTGTTTAAGAAAATCTTCTTTTATAACTTCGCTTTGAATTGTTTCTTTTAATGCATTTATGGCAGCACTTAAATCCCCGCTTACCTTAGCACAATGTGCAAGATTAACTAGAGTATCAATCCGTTCACGTTCATCAACTCCTTCCGGCCAAATCTCCAAAGCTTTAGTTGCGGAAAGCGACGCATCTCTATAAGCATGTATACTGCAAGAATTTTGAGCGGATTTTATTAATAAAGATCTGGCTTTTTCGGTTTCATTTGCATTTAACCAGTGTTTGGAAATTTCTTCCAGCGGTGCACCTTCTTTTTCGAGATAACTGGCAATTTCACCGTTAAGTTTTCTTTTATACGACCATAGAATTTCACTTAGTACCGCTTCACGAGTTAAAGCATGTTTAAATCTTGCTTTATTATTTTCAATTTCAAAAACAATATTCGAACTTAACAACTTATCTAAATTTTTATCCTTGCTTAAAGAATGAACCAGGTTCAAATCAAATTCGAATCCCGCAACGGCCGCTATATCAAGCTGTTCTCTTGTTGCTTCATCCATAACATCCAGTTTTAATAAAACAAGATCTTTAATGCTGTCCGGAACAATAAGTGATCCACCGGATACAAGATCGATTTTATTATCATGAATAAATAGTTTCTTATTCTCTTTTAATGTGGAACATAATTCCTCAATATAAAAAGGCAACCCTTCGGTCTGTTCGAAAATTAATTTCAGCAATTTATTTGAAGGAGCTAGTCCCAATATAGTTTTTATAAATTGTTCAGTTTCTTTCTTACTGAACGTATTAAGGATTATTTCATTTAATATTTTTTTTCTTCTTAGTTCGGAACGCAGCCATCTTAATTTATGTCCACGCGGAATTTCCTCATTACGGTAGGTCGCAAATATAATCATGTTATCATTTGTTATTTGCTCTCTTAATAAAGGAAGAATTTCAAGAGTAGCATTATCAGCCCATTGAAGATCATCAAATAAAACAATTACTGCTTTCTCTTTATTCATTATCCTAAATGTTGCAATAATTGATTGTGCTAATAATTCACGGTTTATCTCTTTCGGAGGTTTTCCGTATTCGGGCAAGAGGTAATTAATAAATTTTGGGAAATTATATTTTGTTTTATTGCCGGAAGCGTTTTTTGTAATACATTCTCTTAAAGCGGAAGAGACTATACCATATGGTTGAGAATAATCTTCAATAGATCTTCCCGTATAATAAACCATATTATTTTCATTTAATATGTTTTCAACGATAGTAGTTTTGCCAACCCCGGCTTCTCCCCCGATTATTACTATCTTTCCCTTACCTATTTCACTTTCGGAAAGGTGGTATAAAATTTCCTCTTTTTCCTTTTCACGGGATAGTAATTTTGTATTCAAATTCATAATATTGGAGAAGAATTAATCTTAATCGAAATTAAATATTTAATTAAAAAAATCAAAGCGAAGTTTAAATTGATATTTTTGAGATAACAATAAGCTAAATAAAAAAGATGAGGAGATAGAATCAGCAAATCGTTAAAGGAAAACATACAAAGCGGATAGCAATATGTTAGTCATAAATTTTCTTATTCGATAAGTAATATACTTTTATGTCATTTTGTCGATTTATGTTCCTACTCCAATTCACTTTTCTGCATGAACAAAAAAGCCTCCGGAGGCGAATTGTCCGTTCCTCACTCTTATTACTAAATTGTTTTTTCCTTTTTTAAGAGGGAGTTCCACTCGTCTTCCCGCATGTTCAGGGTTTTTCCAGAAATCATACCATGCATTCCAATCATTATCTTTAGAAACATAGCCGTCTCTATAAATCCTTCCGTAATCTTGTCCATTTAAATAAAGTGCTAATTCATCTGTAGTTGTAAAATGCAGCATAACAGTATCATCCTGCTCTGAGTTTAAAATAGTCCGGAAATAAGCAACCGTGTTTTCTCCTTCATATTCCGTTATTTTACCAGTGATTACGGCTCCTCTTATGTCGGTCTTAAAAGTTTCCCAAGAGTAACTTTTACTATTAATATTAATTGGCGAATTATTTATTTTTACCGTCTTTTCAATTATTCTATTTGGCTTTTTTAATGGTCCTAAAACTTCCCATTCCGTTATTAGCGAACCCGGCTCATATTGAATATCAGGAATGTTTTTCCCATTATAGCCGAATTTATCAATTGAAGTCACTTTTATGTCGTCAATCCATACTCGTCCCCCGACAACCCTTGGCTGAAATCCGATTTTCCCGGATTTTAACTCAAAAAGGCCGAATGTAATTTTAGGTGTCTCCATATTATTGATGTACAGGTGACAAGTCTCATTAATGACTTCCATTTTAAACTTATGCCATACTCCAATTTTAACAGCCTGGTCTTTTACCAGATTAGTTTTATACTCTTCATATAATAATCTAGATACATTTCCATCCCGCCACGGATTTGCTCTTATATAACTTCCGTTTCCTTTAACATACAACAGACCGAAATCTTCCCTGTTAACTTGTTTGTTATAATTGTAAATGAAGCCTAAATAATTCTGCTCCTTTTCAGGGAAAAGCATTACTCCTTCTATTCGCACAAAGCCCCATTGATGGGAATTTTTGATTAAAGCCGAAACATTACCGTTCGGGATCATTACTAAAACTTTACTTTGATTTGGATCTTTAGAATCGATTATTTTTATTGATCTATTGTCATTAATCTCCCAACCCGAGAGGCTTCCTTCAAAATTATCTTCAAATAGTATTTGACCGGAACTTATGATTTGTGTGAATATTAATACTAAAAGAGTTTTAATTAATAACTTCATCACTACTCATTTTTTATTTTAAATATTTTTAACTTTCCATTAAAAAGAGGATAGTCTTTATTCTTTAATTAAATTATAGAGTAACAGAACTAAAATCAAATGATTTTTGCATCTTCTTGGATAGATCTTTTTGGTGGGATTTACACCTCATGCGGATAAATTTTGCTTTCTTGCCCATCGTAAGGGATTAAATGGTTTTAAGCTATTTTTATTTTGATTAATAATTCTCTTAATAGGAACAATATTTTGTGGTTTATTCTTTGGGAACAAACTCCACAATCGATAATCGTTTTCTAATTTGATCTTTTCATAATCAAGATATTTTTTGAATACTAAGAACAAATGTTTACAACTTACACCAATCGTATCATAACCGGTATCTACAAGGAACGAGTTTGCAGAATTATTAAATGTTGTATCCGCAAAACTTATTTCATTTGTTAATGCAAAATCCGGCCACTCATTTATTGGTTTATCGAACCAACTCTCACGAACAACTGAAGAATCATCACTACAACCAAAAATAATAAGAAAGTAAAATGAGATTAAGATACCACCCAACTTAAAAAATATTGGATAAGCCGTAAAATTGGTTTCGGTTAGTTTTATTTTGCGATAAATATCTACTTTCCTTTACTTTTTGGATATCTGACTAAATTGCTTGTTAGGAGTTTTTTTGTTGAATAATCATTTATTAATAAAGTTTTCATAACCACTTAAATTAAATGTTTTAGATATGGGTAAATCATATATATTTTTCCAAGAATCTTTTCCATTGTTATTCACAAAGATTTCGCATATTCGAAAACCTATAAAATATGCTATTCTATCCGGTGCTCCTTCCCAGATATGTTTGTTCCCCCGCTGAAACTTATGGATAACATTTTTATCCTTTGAGTAAAAAAGAGGCTTTGAATAATCTAATAATTTTCTCTCATTTTTAATGCACCAGTTCCATTCTTCATCCGTAAAGTTTATATTTTTTGCACGGGAAAATTTATCACCCCAATAGATATAGTTGACGTAACAGGAAAAGCCTTCATCAATTATGCTATATAAGAGAGTCCCGTCATTTATGTTACTGCCTCCAAATATCTGGTGATTAATTTCATGCGGTAATGTAAAAATCAAATGTTCATCACCATTATCACCGATTCCAAAGAAATCAATAAACATGATCCCGTTTCCAAAACCACCCATTCCAGCTGCTCTATTACCATATACAAGATACCATTTCCCAATTGGTTCTCTGGAGGTAATATTTTTTAATTTGATAACTGTTTCTATAAACACGGAATCAAAATCAACAATAAAGGGAATTAGTAATCCAGGGAATTTAGGATCCTTAAAATTATTCCAGTTTTTACCAGCCCAATTTCTAAAACCGGTTTCATCAAAAAAGTTATTCCAAAATATTGAATGTGGAGAATATACATCACCTACGTATAATGAAATTCCTTCTTTGCGAACTAAATTTCTAGATTTAGAAACAGATAGAATCTGTTGTTTGTAAATATTAATAATTTGAATTTTATCATTTATAATGGATAAATGAATTTGAGGTTTTGATTTAATAATTTGACAAAGTTTATCAAAAGCGTTTTGTGAAAAACACATTTTATTAAAGAAGAATGTTAAGATTACTAATAATAAGATAATTTTATTCAATTTTGCTTTCCATTTTTACGGTGGCTAACTGCGTGCTATGTTAAGACACAACCCGACAAAAAAAAGATTTACAAAAGTTTTATTGTTCACCACCAAATAGCTGCTTCTCAAACATTGCCATGTCGAATGATTGCCATTGTTTTTCAATCTTACCGGAATCTATTTTAAAAATTGCTAATCCCGGGATATCCATCTTTCTTGGAGAACCGGTTTTAATGTTAATTGACTTCCAACGCCACCTGATCGCAACAAAATTCTCATCTGCAAAATATTCTTCAATGATATATTTATATTCAGAGTTTCGTCGTTGGTGATTTCGTATTGATTTATGGAGCATCTTTGGCCCAACCGGTTCCTCCGGTTTGCCATTATTGATTTTTGTAAAATCGGCACTAAGTATAGTTTTGGCTATACTCGAATCACCACTAATTAAAGCATTGTAGTACTGATGTACAATCTCAATATTTTGTGATTTTTCTGTAATACAACTGGAACCTAACACTACTAATATCAACAGTAATAATATTGGGAAGCGAAAGTTGAATGCCTTTTTCATCTATTACCTCTCTCAATGGTTTCTCAGCCTCAAATTGAATGCTGCCGGTCTAACGGTTTTGCGCCTAACGCGCCGCCGCTAAGAACAACTAAAACGGTTTTGTCAGTATAATTATTATTTATAACCAATTTAAAAAATTAAATCAATTTCAAATAACAAACTAATTCTGAAAAGCCAAATCCTAATGCGATTCAATTAGACCGCTTCTAAGAGTCGGTCGCCGTTGAATCGCATGTTAGCTGCAATTATTTATTTACCCATTCAAGTGCTGGAATAACCCATTCTTTTAAAGGCGTATATAATATTCCGTGACCTAAACCAAGTTTAACTTCAATTTCTTTATATTCTTTGAGTCCGGTACTCTTTAGTATGTCGAGATAGCTTTTACAACTTCCGGCAATCTCATCCTTTGTATCAAATATATAAAGAACTCTTCCCCATAATTTTATATCATTTTCTTCCCAGATTCTTACTATCTCATCATTACAAATAGCCATTATTACAAATTTTGATTCCTCGTTTTTAATAATATTAGAAACCGCTACAGCAATTCCGGCACCTTTTGATGCTCCAACAACAGTTATATTGTTAACAGGAACTTTAGAGTTCAGTAATGAATCAATTTGTACCGAGACTTTTTTAGCATACTCTAGTACATTTGTATTTGGGGGCCTGGATTCACTTATCACATAAATATTATCATTAGCCAGGGACTTCAATATTTCTTCATATTCATATATCCCATATTTTTCACTGAAAGGTCGATTTCCTTGATCTTCTATAATTTTACCGTGTAAATAAAAAATATACTTTTTTGACGTGTCAATCTTAGATGGAATTTGATTATAAATATTCTGACAGAATAAAACCGAACTCATTATAAGAACTGAAATAAGTATAAAAAATATTATCATTGATTATTATCCTTTTTAGTTATGTCAGGCAATCCGTAATTTGAGTTCTCTTTATTTTGTCCTCTTGCTTGCCCGCCGCTTGCCCTACTTATTTTTGTCGGGTCTTTTGGCGGAACTTTTTTAAGAGGATAAACGTACGATCTCATTTATCTACAATTATCATTTCTTCACAATAATTAGAATTTGGGCGTAACTTATCATAATTTCGAGTGAATCTTAAACTATTATCAATTTGCTTAATTAGTGCGTCAGTTGACTGTTCATTATATAGTTTGCAAATATTTTTTGTATCTAATTCTAAGATTTTACAGGCTTCCAATGTTGGACAAAAGTTTTTTGAGTGAAAGATTATTTTTTCCTGAGAGCTCTCAACTATTGGAGCTTCATTTTCTAAAATATTAAACCTTTTTAATAATAATTTATATGCTGTTTTCTTTGGATCCTCTGAATACTTTATTTCTTCTGAAATACATGTCTGAAACCATTCCAAACGTTTTAATTTTGATTCTTCATTATAATTTTTGAGTTGTTCTGTTGTAACATTTCTTAACTTTTTAATTTCAGTCCGGATTTCCTTATTATAAAGTAATGCACATTCTTCCTTAAGTACTCCTTTCACAATTTCAATTTTATTATTCGATCTTTCAAATATTTCTTTACAAGGTATATTAATTCTACCTCTATCTTGTTTAATGGCATCATCAATTGAGTAACCATAAACTATTTTTTTTATCTTAGCCCAAACAACTGCAGTTGCACACATTGGACATGGTTCGTGAGTTGTAATGAGAACACAATCTTTTAAATTTTTCCCAACCTTTTTTGAAGCCTTTTTGATTACGTTCATTTCTGCGTGTGCCGTCGAATCATTTTCAGTCTCTTCAGTATCATAAGCTGCAGCAATCACTTCATTTTCTCTCACTATAATTGCACCAAAACCATGATTACCTTCTCGCAAGCTTTTTTTTGCTTGCTCAATAGCAATTTTCATATATTCTTTCATTTTACCTCAAATTTATTATTTCAAGTATGTATAGCTACGAATCATGCTAAGACACAACCCAACTAATTTATTATAATAAACTTTTGCACCCTCTTACTCGCCTGCCGTTTTTTTTGAGGGACTTTTTATTTATCCGCCTTAGCCATTCTTATCAGCCTATGGCTGAGGATAATAAAATTGGCGAATTTTAGATTATATGTGCGAATTTAATTTGTAAGTTCTTTTTTATATTTATTTATTAGTCCCATTACTCCTTCATATTCATCTTTAACATCAATATATTTTAGTGCTTCTGTATATTTATCTATTGAAGATTCAATTTTATTCAATTTATATAAAATTTCACCTAATAATAATTTCTCACCAAGCAAATTTCTTCTTTCTTCTGCAATTTTGATGTAACCTAATGCTCTCTCTAAATCTATATTATGATAATTAGCAAACCTAGCATAAAAATATAAAGGCCAATATGTCTCTCCACTTTGCCATCTATCCTTATTTTTTTCCATCCAATTAAAATACTCATCTACTGCTTGTGTCTTTTTCTCTCGATATACAAGGGAGTGAGCTTTTAAAAATTGGCCCCAATGATCATCTCTTAAATTCTCATCGAGTAGAAGTTCATTTGTAAAAATAACAGCAGTGTCAATCTTAATATTATTCTCAAATAAAAACCTAGTGTAATTCTTTTTGAAATACTCAGGTTTGATTTTCATAAGTTTCCGATAGTAATAATCCTGTTTATCTATATCATCTATTGATTCATAGTAATATAATAACTGTGTATTTGCTGACCCTATACGATCTTCATCCAACGAATTATTTTCTTTCAACATAGTTAATAAAGGATCGGGATTCTTTTCATTCCATATTAAAGATATGGCTTGGTTAAAATTATATTCAAGTAATCTTTCTGGGGTCGGATCAATATCAGTGAGAACTTTCTTCATTTTTTGAACATCAATATATTGACCGCTGTTTTGATATACTTCTAATAAATTCGTAGTTGCATTAAAATTTGTAGTATCTTTAAGAAAAATTGTTTCTAATTTTTTTATTTCCTTTTGCAATTCAATAATTTTATCAAGCTTTGAAACAAATAATTCAGGTTTATTTATATATCTTACATCAAATCCATCTTTGATACTTCCAAGAATTTGCTCTTTATAATTGATGATGACAATATGTGGTATTCCTGAAATTCTATATTTATTCACTAAATTTTTATTCTCAGGTTTATCAATGTCAATCTTAACAATTATAAACTTATCCATAACTCTATCTGTTATTTGACTTCCATTGAATATATATTTTTCATAATACTTGCACCCACCACACCAGATCGCCGTAAAATCTAATAATACATATTTTTGTTGCTTTTCCGCTAGCTCCAAAGCTAGGTCATAATTTATAGTCTTTAAATTTTCGCAAGACATTAAAAAAGCTATTATAAAAAGCAATATAGATTTTAAGTTTTTCACAACTATTTCCTCACTATGTATTTTTCTATCTAGATTGTCTATCTTCATATTTTTAGTCAATTAATTTTAAGATAACTCCTACCAAGCACATAACGTTGTATTATGTTAATAAACAACCCGACTAAAAAATATCGGGCAAACCGTACATTAAGTTCGCGTTAACCTATTTTTGTGATATATTTTTGCATACCTTGACTTTTACTTATTTAAGAGATTATACGGTTTAACTATTTACTTAAAGAATCAACTCTATTTGCAATTTCTAAAGATGAATCCATAAGAAATTTTTTAACCTCATCAAAATTTTGATTTTGAGAAGTAACCTCTATTATTGTATTCCACTGATTTATAAAAACATAATTTGGAATACATGACGAGTACCACCAATCTTTGCAACTGAATGATTTTGTATCACCTTTTACAATTATACATGCAACACTTTGTATTCTCTCTTCCATAGCTGATATGGCATCTTTGCGTGCTTTGAATACCGAAATTTCTATTTTCTTTGTGCCGCTTCCATATCTAATCCCGGCTATAAAATTAGAGTGTCTATTAAATTCTGCTGTAATATAATCTGATGCCCCTAAAATTTCCTCTCCATTCCAGAAATTATCATATTGTTCTATATTAAGTTTAGACAAATCATTCACATCAAAATCTTTTTCCTCAAACTTTGTAGCACTATTTCCTTCACAACTAAAAATAGAGATCGATATTAAAAATAGAATAATATTTTTCATCTCAACCCCTCCAAGACTTTTAACTAAATATTATTTCCTGATCGTTTAACAGCATGTTCTGTTAATACACAACCATAATTTAAGCTTTTGTTAATTTATTTTGTGATAAATTTCTACATACCTAGACTTTTTCCTTTCTTGTCTAACTCAGCCATAGGCTGATAGATTGGTAGGTTTAAAGGCCATAAGGCTTTTTAATTAATTGACGAAACTTTCTTTCCCCATATTCATGACTGCAATTTCGGTAAACATTTCTATTTTTTTTATTGTCATTTCGAAAGGATAAAATTTTAATTTCTTTATTTTACCGATTACTATCTAATCAACTAAATTATTTATTCCTTATACTTTTTTGCACTTCACATTTCTCAGCGTTTCTATAATTTCACCAAAAAATAAAATCTAAGTTAATAAAAAAATGAAGATATCAATTTCAAGTATATACTGTTTGGGATACACGTAACTAGAAGAACTTTTATATCTTTATTATTAAAAAACGACAAAAAACAGGATTATATTATGAAGATTGTTGTATATTCAGATTACCGAACAAGAAACGATATTGAGCCACTAAAAACACTGAAGTACGAAATAAAAAATTTTATAATAATATGAATGTCAATAATAACATCTTACTTACGTTGTCTAATATATTTTTTCTTTATAAATTTTCTATCAAATATTATCAAATGTTAATATGAAGAAACAAAAATTTAAAGCGGTTGATTTCTTCTGCTCGATCGGAGGAATGACTTACGGTTTTACTATGGCAGGAATTGATGTGATTGCAGGTATTGATATTGATCCCTCTTGTAAACAAACTTATGAGTATAACAATAAGAATTCCAAGTTCATTGAAGCCGACATCAAAAAATATTCGATTAATGAATTAAAAACTGATGCAGAAATAACAGAAAATGATGATGATTTGGTTTTCATTGGTTGTAGCCCATGTCAATATTGGAGTATAATAAATACTGACAAATCAAAGTCCAAAGAAACTGCTAATCTTTTATCAGAGTTTCAAAAGTTTGTGGAACACTTTAAACCAGGATATGTTATTGTTGAAAATGTACCAGGGATAATGAAAAGAAAAGAAGAAAGTGGATTGAATCATTTTATTAGCACGTTAGAAAAACTTGACTATACAGTCGTCAAAGATATTTTGAATTCGAATAAGTATGGCGTGCCTCAAAATCGAAAAAGATTCGCTTTAATCGCTGCCAGAGTTAATAAAAAAATTTCATTACCGGAGCCTATTAAAAATAAAAGCTTTGTTGTAAAGGATTTTATTGGGATGAATAACGGTTTCCCAGCTATTTCTCATGGCCACAAAGATACAACTGATTTTAAACATACAACAGCAAGATTAAGTGATTTAAATTTTAGAAGAATTCAAAAAACAAAAAAGAACGGTGGAAGTCGATTAAATTGGAAAGATGACCCAGAACTACAATTAGAATGCTATAAAGGAAATGATAATGCTTTCAATGATATATACGGCAGAATGAAATGGAATGTCCCTTCTCCAACAATTACTACTAAATTTCATAGCATTTCGAACGGTAGGTTTGGCCATCCAAGCGAAAATAGAGGACTATCATTAAGAGAAGGAGCAACTCTTCAAACTTTTCCGAAAAAATATGTCTTTAAAGAAAAAAGTATAGGCAAAGTTGCAAGGCAAATAGGGAATGCAGTTCCTCCAAAGTTGGCTTACTTAATTGCTAAACAGATTGCTAAATAGCATGAGCATTGTAATACTTCAGCTAATAAAAAATATTGTAAGGATAAAGCAGGCCAATAGATTCCCAAGTTACATTGATTATATTCAATTCCCATTTTTTCGAAATATTGAATTAGATCAAAGAATTAATTTCGACTTTCCTTTAACCGCATTTATTGGACCAAATGGTAGTGGCAAAAGTTCAACACTTCATGCCATTTATGGATGTCCTGAGGGAAAAACCCCATACGAATTTTGGTTTTCTAGTGAGGTAGACCCAATTGAATATCAACTTAAAAGCAGAGGTTTGAGACAATCATTTTTTTATGGATTTAAAGATGAAAACAATAATGAATTACAAGTAGTTAAGGCTAGAATTCGGAGAAGAAATAATCCAAATTATTGGGAAACGAGCAGGCCCATATTAAGTTACGGAATGGTAAAACCTCCAAACGATAGGGAGCGAAATGAACCAATAAAAAAACAAGTAATTTATTTTGATTTTAGGTCGGAACTAAGTGCATTTGACAAATATTTCTATTTTGAAACCCCTCCTTCGAACTTAGTTAATAACAAAAAACAAGAATATATTAGATATAAATCAAGGATATTAAGAAATTTATTTAATGAAGCATATCCAATTGCCAATAACAATTACGGACATCCTCTAAACGAGAGAATGCAAACACTAAGTGATGAGGAACAATTTGCAATTTCTGAAATCCTTGGGACAAACTATACTAACATCAAAATAATTTATCATAGGCTCTTTCATAACTGGGGATTTTCAATAAGGTTAACAACCAAATTCCATAACTATACAGAAGCCTTTGCTGGCAGTGGTGAAACATCTGTTGTTAGATTAGTTCATGAAGTAGCGCATGCAGAGAAAGGTTCATTAATATTATTAGATGAACCGGAAGTATCTTTACATCCTGCAGCACAAAGAAAACTCTTAATTTATTTACTGAATCAAATAAAGAAGAAAAAACATCAAATAGTCATTTCAACTCATTCACCAAATTTGATTGATGGACTCCCAAGGGATGCAATTAAAGTATTTACAAAAAAAATTGATACCGGGAAGTCAATTATAAAAGAAAATATTTCGCATGAAGAAGCTTTCTTTTTTATAGGTCAAGAGATAACTGAAAAAATAACCATTATAGTTGAGGATCTATTAGCAAAAAAAATTATCGAATCTGCTCTAAAATTACTTGGTGAAGAAGTTAATAATAGATTTGTTGTAAAATATTTGCCTGGTGGAGCCGGATCAATACAACAACAAATATCAGTTTATACAAACACTAATGAAAAAAGAATATTTTTCATATTTGATGGGGATCAAAAAAGGGTGGACGATTTATTTGATGTGAGTATACTTTCTGATGTAAATAAAAATATGAAGTACCTTAAAGAGAGAATTATGGAACAAACTGGGGTTAAAATAAAGTTCTACCCTGATGGTGAAGCAGATGGTGCTAATGAAGAACAATTAATACAATTAATGATTTCTTTTCTCAAATATTATAAAGATCATGTATATTATGCCCCCGAGCAAACGCCAGAAGACATTATTTGGGAAGATAATACAATACAAAAACTATTTAATGAGATAGATTACAAAAATAATTTCGAAAGAATTAATCAACTTGATTCAAGTAAATCTAAAATTTATGAAGCTTCAAAAATATTCTTTGGTGATAGCAAGCAGGTTGAAGCATTTGAAACTTTACTTATCAAGGAATGGATTACAAAGCAAGATGAAAATTTTAAACAATTGAGAAACATTATATTGAACATTGAAGAATTTATCGATAATCAAATTCAGGATTAATGATTATGCCTAAAGAATTAAAAATGAGTTTTGATCCAAACACGATAGAGCATTTAGGAATTCAAATGTATTCTACATTACCACCTGTAATCGCAGAACTTGTGGCTAATTGTTATGATGCTGACGCAAAAAATGTGTTTATTTTTCTGAATGATCAAAGGACTAAAGAAATAACCATTCAAGATAATGGACATGGGATGTGTTTTGATGAACTTAATGCTAAGTTTTTAATGATTGGTAGGAATAGAAGAGAAGATGAACAGTCAGATACTACACCGAGTGGTAGAAAAGTAATCGGGAAGAAAGGTATTGGAAAGCTATCATTCTTTGGAATCGCCTCTGCTATTGAAGTAATAACAGTTAAAGAAGGTATAAAAAATAGTTTTCGAATGAAGTGGGATGATATTAGGAGTTCTGGAAAAGCAAAACGAGATTATAAACCTGAGATCGTTATACTAGACTCAAAAACAAAAGAATCTAGTGGAACTATTATTAAACTGTTAGAACTAAATCGTAAAACACCGTTTAGACCTGATGCAATTGGATACTCGCTCTCCCGATATTTTACAATTTTTAATAAAACTGACTTTCAAGTAAAGATTATTCATAATGATGATAAAATATCACCTTTTGAAATTAAGGATGAACTAAAATACCAGAATCTAGATGAAGAAGTTTCATGGAATTTTCCCTCCTCGTCCCTTCCATTTAAATATGAATTCGCAGATCAAATAACTGGGAAAATAATTTCGGCAAAGGATGTAGTAGTAAATTCTATGAATGGTATAGCACTTTTTTCTCGTGGAAAGTTAGTAAACGACCACAGCTTTTATGATGTCAATACATCGAGTCAAGGTTATTCATATATTTCAGGATGGTTAAATATTGATTTTATTGATGATTGGGACAAAGAAGTTATTTCTACTAATAGAAGATCATTACATTGGGAAGATCCAGATGCCATGATTTTAAAGGATTACTTGAATCAAGTTATTCGATATTTTTTTAATGAGGCTAAAGAAATTCGCGCTGCTAATAAAATTAAAGAGATTGAAGATGTTTCAGGAATCCAAATAATAGAGTGGATAGAAAAATTACCAAAGCCAGATCGAAAATTAGCTAATAAACTAGTTAAGTCGATCTTAAATAGTGAAGGGATCAATACTTCTAAAGCTACTGAAATGATATTATATGTTAAGGATTCTTTTCAATTAGAATCATTTCAGGAAATTGCTGCTGATTTAGATGAAACTTTCTTAAATCAGCCAGATAAAATTATTGAGTTTTTTAATACTTGGAAACTAATTGAAGCTAGGGAGATGTATAAGATATCCAACGTTAGAATACAAACAATTAAAAAATTCCAAATGCATATTGAAAAAGATAGTAGAGAAGTCCCGGAATTACATAATTTTCTAAAGCAATTTCCGTGGCTTTTGGATCCGCGAATAATGAATTTTGACGATGAAGTGACTTATTCACAATTATTGAAGGATAATTTTAAAGAATTGGAAAAAAAAGAAGAGGATAAAAGGATTGATTTTCTTTGTGTTGGATTTTCTGAAAGTTTCTTTATTATTGAATTAAAGAGACCAAGTAAAGTTATTGGTGAAAAAGAACTTCTACAGGCAAATAAATATGTGTCCTTTATTCGTGAGAGGTTAGGTAATGAATACGGTAAAAATGTCTGTTGCTATATAATAGGTAAAAAGTTATCACCAAAAGATAATGTAAAAACATTATCAGAATCATTTAAAAAAAATAATGTTGTATATGTAAAACCATTTGAAGAATTACTTTCTAATGCTAGGAGATACCATCAAGAATTCATCGAAAAATATGAAACTTTTGAATAATATGGATAAAATTGACTGATATATATGATAGAAATAAACGCTCTCAAATCATGTCAAAAATTTCTGGAAAAAATACCAGTACAGAAATTATTGTTCGTAAATTAGTACACAGTTTAGGTTTTCGCTTTAGATTACACAGAAAAAATTTACCGGGTAAACCAGACTTAGTTTTTCCAAAGTATAAAAAAGTAATTTTTGTTCATGGTTGTTTTTGGCATGGTCATAATAATTGTAAACGTTCCAAACTACCTAAAACTAATTTAAAATTTTGGAATGATAAAATTTTAAATAATATAATTAGAGATAATAATAATATTAAAAATTTATATTTTCTGGGCTGGCAAACATTAGTCATTTGGCAATGTGAGATCACAAAAAAAAATATAGTTAAATTAGAGAATAAAATTATAAATTTTTTAAATATTAAATAATAATTTTAATGCAATTTTATTTAAAAATCGTAACAAATAAAAAATTAATTAGTTAGTACAAATATAGATATATGTAATGTTTATTAATTCTTTCTTTTGATAGAATTAAAACTTGATATGTTATAAACACATTGAACGTAGCTGTGATTTACTGATATATTGTTTAAGACACTCTACAAGCGATATTACCAATTAAAAATTTATAATCCAATCACTCTCAATACTTTTGAATATTATATACAACATCTTTATAATTGTTCCAATAATCTTTACTAAATGTTAGTGAATCTAAGTTTGCTTCAACAATACATTTATTATCATAGATATTATTCTTTATTGCTACTAACCAATATTCTGAATTACTTCTACAAGTGAAAAAGTTTTTGCAGTCATAATAAGAATATTTACATAGTTAGTTAAATCAAATTTTATAAAAAATGATAATAGGATTATACTAAAACTAAGAAGGTTATTAATTTTCCGATAACTTATTCAATAATTGCTCCCCAATTCCGCTTGAGGGGAATTTTGTTTTTATCTCTTCGGCAATTTGTTTTGCTTTCTTTACCTGTTCCGACTTAATATAGTGATCCGCCAAAACGTAGAGGTAATCCAAATTGGCCGGTTCTAAATTTTTAGCCCTGATTAATGCCGACTCAGCTTCATTATTATTTCCCAGGTATTGTAAAATCAAACCCAGGTTATAAAAAATTCTTGCCCTGCCGGGAATAAGTTCGGAAGCCTTTTTTAAATATTCTGAGGCTTCATCGTAGTTTTGTTTTTCCGCTAATAATAAGCCTAAAGAATAATATGAGTCATAATATTCCGGGTGGGTTTTTAATAAATCGCGTAAAATATTTTCCGCTTCATCATTTCTTCCCAGCTGGTTAAGAACAACTGAGAGATTTACCTTGGCCGGAAAAAACAAACTATCAATGTTAATTGATTCGTAATAATGTTTTGCTGCTATATCATAACTCCCTAAATTTGAGTATAAAATGCCCAGGTTATGTCTTGAACCGGCAAAGTCTGCAGAATACAACATAGCTTCCTTATACTCTTCCAATACATTACTAAGAAGTTTCTTTTTTTCTTCCGGGATCTGATCTTTCTGCAAAGAAGATAATGTAAACCCGGCTTCTATTCTTACCGCTTTCACCGGATCGTTTAATAATGGAAGTATATTTTTTATTATTAATTCAGGATTCCGGGAATTAAATGAATGAACCGCGTTGTATCTAATAATAGGGTTATCGTCATTCAGCGCCCAAATTATGGCATTAATACTTTTTACATTATTATAGTTAGCCAAGAGTGAAACCGCCGTTGCTCTAACTATCGGCAGATGTAAACCGTTTTTCTCAATTTTTATTAATTTATCAAGTACTGCTTCATCACCGTTTCTGGCTGCGGCAAATGTTTGTCCAAAATGCGGCTTCCTTTTTTCTCCATACCATTTTGTAATATACTTTTCGGCCCACTTAGGAGTTTCATTTTCATGGCATTGGTTACATGCATTCGGTGTACCTATTTCAATTGTTAAATCCGGTCTCGGCACTCTTAAACTATGATCATTTCTATAATCATTTCCCATGTAATATCTTCCGGGCATGTGGCAGTTTACACATAGCGCACCTTCACCAACTTCATACGTTCTATCATCCAATATAAGTGCCTTTCCACTCTCCCCTTTTTTCTTATGGAAATGATGATCATAGCTATCATAAACTTCCGACTGATGGCATTGAGCACAAAGTTCGTTTCCTTCAAATAATCTCTCACCGCTATGAACATCATGGCAGTCGTTACACTTTATATCATTATCAAACATTTTGCTGTGAGCAAACGATGCAAATACATAATCTTCTTCTAAAATTTGTCCGTCGGGAAAATAATTTTCATCCAGTACCCGGGGAACAACCATATCCATAGCATGTCCGCCTGTAAAATCCAAGGAACCTAAAGATGATCTTCTTGAATGACAATACACACAAAGATCAACATACTCTTGATTTGTAATATTGCTGCTCTTTACAACTAAATCATAATTTGTATCCGTAGTTCTTGCCATCTCCGGCAGATTAGCCCATTCTTCATGTTTTGATCCGGGACCATGACATGCTTCGCAGCTAACATCTATTTCCGAATAAGTTGTATTATATTCTTTCGTTTCAGGATTAAAGTTTTTCTGCAAATTAGTAGAGTGGCATTCGGCACACATTCCATTCCAGTTCTGCCCGTTATTCGTCCAGTACAACCAATCGGATGGTTCGGGAATTTCGCCGCCGTATACTGCTTCAACTAAAGAGAACCACTGCTTCTTTTCTGTATCCCAAGCTATAGGCAGGCATTGATATCTTCCTTTTTCAAAAGGGATTAAATATTGCTGAAGCGGTGTGTAGCCAAATGTATGTGTAATTTCAAAATCATCTATTTTTCCGCCGGGTCCGTTTGTTCTTACAAAAAACTTACCGTCTTTCTTAAAGAACTTACTCGTTATACCGTTAAATGTAAATTCCGTATTATTAAAATTTCCTAATACCGTTGAATCCGTTGCAATATCCATTGCTTTATCATGGTGAGATCCAACCCATTTGTTATATTCCTTTTGGTGACAATCTTTACACCGGTCTCTTCCAATATATTTTGCTTCGTCGGTTAAATTTTGAGCTGGATCTTTTAAATAAAACGTAACAACATAAATAGGAATTGCCAAAACAATAACGAGCGTTGCAATAAATCCGGTTAGTTTCCAGTTCTTCATTTTATCTATATATATATGAGTTGAGATTTTTCAAACTCATCTCTCTTTATTTTTTTATTGAGATTTACAAATAATTTACCTTCGGTCACACTTATTTCGAAAACGTCTAGTGCTCTTGGTGCAGGAGGATTTATTACATCTCCTGCAATACTAAATTTTGAAGAATGACACGGGCAAACAAATTCCTTTATTTTTTCATCCCAAATTATTGAACAGCCAAGATGAGAACATTTAAGCGACATAGCTAAAAATCCGCCGTCATTCATTCTAATTAAAAAGAACCGTCCTCTTCTAAACGGTGTAACTGTTCCTATAGGAAATTCGTTTGGCAACCCGGCTTCAAATAAATCACCACCATAATTTGTTTCTTTCCTATCAACCAGGTAGTGTAAAGTTAACCCGGTAATTTCTAAGCCTGCAACCACTCCAAGTCCTTTCCATGCAGTTTTAATAAAGTCCCTGCGTGATTTCTTTGGCTCTTCACTATTTACATTATTTTTAGTATTTAATTTTTTCTGGTTTTTCATTTTTTTCAAAATAATGTCAGTTGCATTCCCTCACCCCTAAAGAAAACACCGACAATTGTAAGCACAATAAAAACTGTTACTATAAAGATGAATAATGTTTGTAATAATTCGTTTTTATTTACTTTTTTTCGTTTTACTAAATACCTTACATAAGAATAAAAGAAAAGTAATATTAGAATAAACGGAATAAGTCCACTGCCAATAATATCCGGAAGAAAACCCAATAATGATAGAGACTTTAGAAAGTATTCATCAATAAAAATAAAAGAAATAGTTATAACAGCAGAAATAATAAGCGCGCTTTTACCTATTGCCTTTGCCTTTTCCGAATAAAACCATTTTCCATTTTCTTCGGTATCATAAGTAAAATACGGAAACAATATTGCTAAAATTAAAATGCCTAGCGGGATAATAATAGCAGCAAATAAAGGATGAAAATGCAGCATAAGTTCTTGAATGCCCATAAAGTACCAAGGTGCTTTAGCCGGGTTCGGACTTACACCCGGGTTTGCTTTGGCTAATAAGGGAGCATTGAACATTACGGCAAATAATAATATTACCGCTACTAAAACAATTGTTGCAACAAATTCCTTAGCTACCAAATGCGGTACCGTTGTAACAAAATTATCTTCTTTTTCACTTTGCGGAACAACAACTCCACCGGCTTTTCTAACCCTCCAAAAATGGAAGGCCATAATTAAGATTAAAGCAACCGGGAGTATTGCTGTGTGGAAATTATAAAATATCAAAATAGTTGAATTCCCAATTTCATTGCCTCCAATAACAATTTCTCTTAAAGTATCCCCGATCAACGGCACATACTCAAGCATACTCGTACTAACCGTAACAGCCCAATATGAGAGCTGATCCCAAGGAAGCAAATAACCTGTAAAATTTGAGAATACTATTATTACGAAAAGTACAATTCCAATTACCCAATTAAACTGTCGCTTTCCATGAAAAGCACCTGTAAAAAATACTCTTAAGAGATGGAAGGAAGTTATTACCAGTAGAAATATTGCACTCCAATAATGTATATTCCTTAAGAGCTGGCCAAAAAGGATATTATTTTGCAGGTTTATTATGGAATCGTAAGCTCTACCAGGAAACGGTTCATAATAAAATCTGAGAAGTATCCCGGTTAAAAATTGTAAACAAATTAAAACTACCGCCATTCCGCCCAAACCAAAGGTATGATTAAATTTTAATACCTTCTCGTTCACTTTTGGCGGATGTAGGTGAAGTACAAGGCTTCTAAAAATTATGTTTAACCTATTTTGTTCTTCCTGCGGGTTTAATTCTCCTTCATAAATTGATTTCTTAAATCGTTTAAATATATTTATTATCGTTTTTATCATTAATTTCTATAAAATAAATCAGTATTATTCAATTTATATAGGTCAAAGAATTAAAGTTTCCGATAAATAATTTTGCGGTGCAGTTAATTCTACTAAAATAGCCAGAATTAGAAAAAAATACACGATTATATTCCAATTAAATTTATCAGAAATATAAACCGTACATTATTTTATGTACCGGTTTACTATGGGTAAGTTTTATAAAACAGTGTTAATACTAGTGCAATCTTATCATTTCCAAACTTCCATACTTATTCAAACCATCTATCTTTAATATTTAATATGAATATTTTGATCAATCCTATATATAAATGATTATCGTTCTACTCTCCCGGAGCCATCGCCCATTACAAGCTTCTCTACTTCTTCAACCGACACTAAATTAAAATCGCCGGGGATAGTTTGTTTTAGACATGATGCACCTACAGCAAATTCTAAACTTTTTTTAGTATCTTCATAATTCAATAGGCCATAAATTAACCCGCTAGCGAAAGAATCTCCTCCGCCTACTCTATCAACAATCTGTATATCATACCGTCTGGATCTATAAGGTTTATCACAATTTTTATTATCAAGTAATATTGCACTCCAGCCATTTCTTGAAGCAGAATAACTTTCCCTTAGCGTAATAGCAACCGCCTCGAATTCATATTTATTTTTTAAATAATTTGCCAAATTAAAATATCCTTCTTCATCAATTTCCGCTTTATTCACAATTGTATTCCCGGCTCTTTCTCCAAGACTATTCTCCGCATCTTCTTCATTAGCAATGCACACATCAACATATTCCATAAGGGGTTTCATTACAGACTGCGCTTCTTCAGAACTCCACAATTTTTTTCTAAAATTCAAATCGCAGCTAACTTTTACTTCTTGTGATCTAGCTGCTAATAATGCTCTTTTTAAAATTTTTCGGGCGTTTGTACCTAAAGCCGGTGTTATTCCTGTCCAATGAAACCAACTACAGCCTACAAATATTTCATTCCAATTGATTTCATCTAAATCAATATTTGTTATTGCAGAATTCGATCTATCATATATTACTTTTGAAGATCTCTGGCTTGCCCCAGTTTCAAGGAAATAAATCCCGATTCTATGCCCATCCCTGATAATGAATTTAGTATCAACTCCAAATCTTCTCAATTGATTAACTGCTGATTGACCTATTTCATGTTTTGGTAATTTTGTAACAAAGCAGCTATCAATTCCGTAGTTTGCCAGGGACACTGCAACATTTG